>OAVV01000521.1_pt1 | contig 31216 bp, 28 predicted proteins | sample 1501401 | NCBI WGS metagenome assembly OAVV01 (sample SAMEA2580098, study PRJEB22360) | human gut metagenome | biome: human gut; feature: human-associated habitat; material: faeces | place: Denmark | collected 2008/2010 | reverse complement strand
CTTATGAAGGAGCGGATTTTATTAACTCTTATTTATCTGCTAAAGTCTGATAAATATCGTATTTTTCTTTAGCAAAGTTTTCTGCCTGTGTAAACAGTTCATCGGCAATATCCGGGAAAGTTCTTGTCAAAGCGGCATAGCGCGTTTCTCCCATAAGATAATCGCGGAACGATGCTTGCGGTTCCTTAGAATCGAGAATGAAGGGGTTCTTTCCTTCCTTCTTCAAATCCGGATTATACCGATACAAGTGCCAGTACCCGCAGTCAACGGCACGTTTCATTTCTTCCTGAGCCCGTCCCATACCGCAGCTTAGACCATGGTTGATACACGGCGAGTAGGCGATAATAATAGACGGTCCGTCATAGGCTTCCGCTTCTTTAATAGCCTTCATTAATTGATTGGAATCGGCCCCTAAAGCAACCTGTGCAATATAAATGTGACCGTATGTCATGAGGAGTCGTCCCAGGTCCTTCTTATTCGAACGACGGCCGGCTGAAGCGAATTGTGCTACAGCACCTACCGGCGTAGCCTTGGAGGACTGGCCACCCGTGTTGGAGTATACTTCCGTGTCGACGAGCATAATGTTGACATTGTAGTTCATGGACAGAACGTGATCAAGACCGCCGTACCCGATGTCATAAGCCCAACCGTCACCGCCGTACATCCAGATAGTTTTCTTAACAATGTGTTCTTTATGAGCCAACAGATACGTCCGCAATTCAGCAGCACGACCGTTCACTTGAGCCTTAGCCAAGGCTGCAATATAGGCCTTACTCGTTGCTTCCGTCACTTCGCCTTCATTACTGCACCCAAAGGATTCAAGCCACTTATTGGCTGCATCGCGAAGCTCACCGTCTACTAAAGTAACGAGTTCTTCCGTTTTGAGGCGAATGTCGTCACGTTGTTGTTCCATAGATAAGGACATACCGAGAGCAAATTCGGCATTGTCTTCAAATACGGAGTTGGACCAAGCCGGGCCGAAGCCGTCTTTATTTACCGTATAGGATAAGCTGGGCATTGCCGAGCCCCAGGCCTGAGTACAACCGGTTGCATTGGCAACCAACATACGCTGTCCGAAAAGCTGTGTTAATACTTTCATATAAGCCGTTTCGGCACAACCTGCACAAGCGCCGGAGAATTCAAGTAAGGGTTGGTTGAACTGACTGCCCTTAACGGTGTATTTATCCAGGCCCGTTTCCTTTTGAGTAAGGCTTACGGCATATTCCCAGTTTTCATGTTCTTTAACCTGTGTATCTAAAGGTTCCATAACCAGAGCCTTTTCCTTAGCCGGGCATACATTGACACAGGTGTAACAGCTGTAGCAGTCAAGGGGAGATACTTGAATACGGAAACCGTATTTATCCATATCTTTGCCTACGGCCTTTTTGGTTACAAAACCTTCGGGAGCCTTCGCCTGCTCTTCTTCAGATGCCAGGAAGGGACGAATAGCCGCATGGGGGCAAACAAAGGAGCAACGATTACATTGAATACAATTGTCGGCAATCCAACGAGGCACAACAGACGCAATGCCGCGTTTTTCATACTGAGTAGAACCCATGGGATAAGAGCCGTCGGCATAAGGAACAAATTCGCTGACGGGAATGTCATCACCCTTTTGCAAGTTCGAAGGTTCAACAATCTTTTTAATGAATTCCGGAAGATTTCTCGTATCTTCCTGCGCTTTTTCTTCCGGTAACTCAGCCCATGCTGCCGGCACCTGTACTTCCACAACATCACTGATACCGCGATCGACAGCCGCCTGATTCATGGCAACTACCTTGTCACCCTTGGCCATGTAAGTTTTTTGAATAGCTTTTTTCATATATTCTACGGCATCTTCAATAGGCAGTATATTGGCCAGTTTAAAGAAGGCTGCCTGCAATACCGTATTGGTACGGTTCGTCCCCAGACCGAGTTCACCGGCAATCTTAGCAGCATCAATGATATAGAAGCGGAGCTTCTTACGAGCGATATCCCGCTTAACCTTAGCGGAAAGATGTGTTTCCAATTCTTCTTGTGACCAGCCGCAGTTCAAGAGGAATACACCGCCGTCTTTAACTTCGCCGACAATGTCATAAGTACTCATATAAACGGGTTTATGGCAAGCCAGGAAATCAGCCGATTTGATGTAATAAGTCGAGCGAATAGGGTTCTTACCGAAGCGCAAGTGAGACTTCGTAACGCCGCCCGATTTTTTCGTATCATATTCAAAATAAGCCTGTACAAACATGTCCGTATTATCACCGATAATTTTTACGGAGTTCTTATTAGCCCCTACCGTTCCGTCGGAACCGAAACCCCAGAACTTGCAGTTAACGATACCGTCATGATCGACGACTAAAGGTACGTCGGGAATGGAAAGGTTCGTTACATCATCATTTATACCGACTGTAAAGTGAACTTTCGGCTTTGCCGCTTCCATGTTACAGAATACGGCATGGATGGATGCGGGAGATACGTCTTTCGAAGAAAGACCATACCGACAGGCAAAAATTTCAGGTGACAAGTCCGTGTGGCGAATAGCTGCGCACACATCTTCATACAAGGGTTCGCCTAAGGCACCCGGTTCCTTCGTACGGTCCAATACGGTAATGCGTTTAACTGTCTTCGGCAAGGCCTGTGTAAAGTGCGGTAAGGAGAAGGGACGGTATAAATGAACCTGAATATAACCGGTCTTCTTGCCTTGTTTATTCAATGTATCTACCGTTTCCTGAACAGCACCCGTAACGGAACCCATGCCGATTAAGATATCTTCGGCATCTTCTGCACCGTAGTAGTTAAAGAGTTTATAGTTGCGACCTGTGAGCGTATTGATTTGTTGCATGTATTCATCTACGATCTGAGGCAAACGGTCGTACCAGATATTGCTGGCTTCCTTCGATTGGAAGTACATGTCCGGATTCGTTACGGTACTGCGCATAACCGGATGTTCCGGATTCAGTCCTTTATGTTTAAATTCATACAAAGCGTCTTCATCAATGAGTTTTTTCAGCTCTTCTTCAGGCACCGTATGAATCTTCTGGATTTCGTGAGACGTACGGAACCCGTCAAAGAAATGCATAAACGGTACATGCCCTTTGATGGTCGACAAATGAGCTACTGCCGCTAAGTCGGCACATTCCTGTACACCGGCACTGCAAAGCATAGCAAAGCCCGTATTACGACAGCCCATAACGTCTGAATGGTCGCCGAATATGGACATGGTATGTGTACCTACCGTACGTGCCGCAATATGAAGTACTACCGGCTTTAACTGACCGGACAAACGATGTAATACGGGAATCATAAGCATCAAGCCTTGTGACGCCGTAAAGGTGGAACAGAGACTGCCTGCTTCGGAGGCACCGTGAACAGCCCCGATAGCTCCGGCTTCAGACTGCATTTCAACCAGCTTAACAGGTTGTCCGAAAAGATTTTTCCGCCCGTGTGCCGACCAAGCATCGACATGTTCAGCCATGGGCGATGACGGCGTAATAGGATAAATCGTAGCCACTTCCGTAAATGCATAAGCTACGTCTGCTGCCGCTTGGTTACCGTCCATAGTTTTTGTAATCAATTTTACCATGAAATTCACTCCTTATCGCAGTTTAGTATAACGTTTAACTATATGTTTATTATATATATACTTATCTATGCGTGTCAAGAATAATTATATTGCCGTTTTAGCATTATGAATCAAATAGCTATGGTGTGCTTGCATTAGAGTTATTTTTTCTCAAAAAAAAGAGTCTTGCCCCAAGACAAGACTCTTTTACATTTCTTATTATGTAATTATTCTACCGTGACGGATTTAGCCAGGTTTCTCGGCTTATCTACATCGGCACCGCGAGTAATAGCGGCATAATAAGCCAAAAGCTGCAAAGGAATAACAGCCAATATGGGCGTCAAAAGTTCATCCGTTTCGGGAACCTTAATGACATGATCCGCATACTTTTCAAGTTCCGTATCATTTTCCGTAGCGATCCCGATAACGACGGCATCACGAGCTTTTACTTCTTTAATATTACTGAGAGTTTTTTCATACACATGCTTCTGCGTTGCCAAGGCAATGACAGGCACCCCTTCTACAATAAGTGCCAGTGTGCCGTGCTTTAATTCACCGGCGGCATAGGCTTCCGCATGGATGTAAGAAATTTCTTTAAGCTTCAACGAGCCTTCCATCGCCACATTATAGTCCAAAGAACGGCCGATAAAGAAGGCGTCCTCATTGAACCCGTATTGACGAGCAAAGGTCTTAACAGGCTCTACATCTTCAAAGGTGCGTCCCACATTATCGGGCAATTTACGCAGGGCCTCAATTAATTCGCTCACCCGTTCATGCGACTGAGTCCCCTTAATTTCCGCCATGTACAGAGCTAACATGAAAAAGGCTACAAGTTGCGTCGTATAAGCCTTGGTCGAAGCTACTGCAATTTCCGGACCGGCCCAGGTATAGATGACCTGGTCTGCTTCACGGGCAATGGATGAACCCACTACGTTGGTAACGGCCAAGGTCTTGGCACCGAGTCGTTTCGATTCTTTCAAGGCCGCCAAGGTATCGCTCGTTTCTCCGGACTGACTGACGACGATGACCAAAGTCTTGTCGTCAATAATCGGCTCTTTATAACGGAATTCGGAGGCTACATCGATTTCCACAGACAGTCGGACAAGTTTTTCAATGTAGGACTTGCCTACCAAACCTGCATGATAAGCCGTACCGCAGGCAACAATGGCGATTTTGTTAATGGAATCAAGGAAATCTTTATCCCACTTCAATTCGTCAAAGACGACAGATTTTCCATCTTTTGAAATACGTTGAGACATGGTATCGCGAATAGCCTTGGGCTGTTCGTGAATTTCCTTCAACATGAAATGTTCGTAGCCGCCCTTTTCAGCTGCTTCGGCATTCCAGTTGACTTCAAAAATCTTCTTATCAATCCGTTCGCCTGCCAAATTCATGACTTCTACATTATCGGCACGAACGACAGCCATTTCACCGTCATTCAAAATATAGGTCTTTCTCGTCTTGTTAATAATGGCCGGAATGTCGGAGGCAATAAAGTTTTCCCCCTGCCCAAGACCGATAACCAAAGGGTTATCCTTCTTAGCGCAAATCAGACAATCAGGATGAGCCTTGGACAAAAACACGAGGGAGTACGATCCTTCGACCGTATTCAGCACCGTACGAACAGCGGCAACGAAATCACCGTCATATACGTCTGCTAAAAGATGTGCTACCACTTCCGTATCCGTTTCCGACTTGAATTCATGCCCTTTTTTCAAAAGAGCCTCTTTCAAGGGCAGATAATTTTCAATAATCCCGTTGTGAACAATAGCAAATTGCCCCTTCCCGTCTGTATGAGGATGGGCATTATTATCTGCCGGACGACCGTGTGTCGCCCAACGCGTATGGCCGATACCGATATGACCTTGGGGAATATGACCGACAATCTTTTCTTCTAAAGCTGCCAGCCGACCTACGCATTTTTCTACAACAAGCTTTGTACCGTCAAAGGTAGCGATTCCTGACGAATCGTACCCTCTATACTCCAACTTGGATAAGCCGTCCAATAAAAAGGGAGCTGCCTGCTCCTTACCTACATAACCTACTATACCGCACATATAGTCAGAACCTCCTTGCAATTACGCGTGCAGTTCTGTCGATAGCCTTATATACCGCTTTGTCCCCGTCGTCACCGTCGGGTTTTAACGACCTTTATCGACCGGCTGAGCCGAGAGGCATCCGCTGAATGCTCGACAACCTCTTCCTCGTCCTCTCCGTTATGAGAGCCAGCGCTAAGAATATATCTTTTTCGTAAATATCGACAGACAATGCAACTGCCCGAAATAAAATAAAACAGCAAGGCACAATACCCCACCATTTCACTTATCATAATAGATTGCCGACCGTTAGTCAAGGCGGTTATCGAATCTATTGACAAAGACTTTCAAAAGAAAAAATCTGCACGAAATACTCCGTGCAGATTTTCTTTATTCGTCAATACTCGTATGCAAAACATCACCGTTTACAGCATTAATAACAAATTTATACTCTACATTTCCAACTTGGCATTTTACTTTATATACGGGAATAAAGTCGGCAACATGAGGTTGCGCCGGAAGGACCGCCGGATTCGTGTCGGTTTGCTGCGGCTGCGGGATCGGCTGGACGGGCGGCCGCCTACGGATGTAGATTCGATGGACGCCTGCGGATTCATGTTGGGTTGTTGCGGTTCCTGCATCGGTTGCGCAAACGGCTGCGGGTTCATTTCTCCCCTCCCCATACCTTCTCGAGGCATATCTTGCCGGTCATCTCCATTTCTCTTCTTTTCCTTATGATTCTTATTTTGCTTATCTTTCTTGTCCTTCTTATCTTTATGAGCTTCTCCTTCACCCGTTTTTTTATGCTTTGTCCCATCTTTAAGTGCAATCTTATTAAAGGTAATACTGTTTACATCCGTACCGATACGAGCTGCCGCAATCTCTTTGACCTTATCTTCACCGATAAGATTTATGCCCCTTTCTTGTGCCTCTTGGGCAACCATCTGCGATTTAGCGGCTTCCACCTCAACTTTTACCGCGGCCTTTTGTTGATGCTGATACCAAGCACCGCCGCTTAAAGGGATGGCACAAACGACGAGAGCCGCCGCTAATCGCTTTGCATTTTTAACCGTAATTATTTTTTGTACGTTTTCCTTTACAGATTGTATGTTTTTTTCAGTGTTCATAGTAAAACCTCCTCTGACCTTCGGTCATAATATCTTTGTCCATGGTCAAAGTATATCGAGAACTTCTAAACAAACTATAAATAGCTTATAAAAGAATTCATAACCTTTCAGCTTTACCCTGTTCGACTCCGTATAAACATAGTATTATAGAAAAAACATAAACCGATATTACCGTGAAAGGACACTTATGTTAAGATTTCGTGATTTATCCTTAAGAAAAAGACTATTATTAGCTAATTTCATGATGGTTGCCGTACCCGTATTGCTTCTTAGTCTTGTCGGAGGCATTTTGTTATCGGCCTTCCGCTACTCGGGAACCACTCAAAAAGATATTCTTACGGCCCTATGGCCCGAAAAAGGGTCGGCACTTACCGTGCAATACGCTGTAAGTTCCCTGCGAGTCCGTGCTGAACGCAAAGGCAAGCCAAGAGTAAAGGACTACCTGGAGCCGGCACATTTATTAGAAGCTCAGGGCATTGCCATCATCGTGTCAGATCGCAACGGTTCCGTGTACTATACTTCACCCGGAGCAGACAGACAGGCTATTGCAGCCCGTATTCTTTCAAAATACGGCCCCAACCCTTCCGTCATGAATTGGGATCATGACGGCTTTGATTTTTCCTATGTATCACCGCGTAGCGGTACTATCGTCATGGCCGCCGGCGACACTCCCTTCCTGGCAAAAAATACAATTCCCGGAAATGATTGGAAGGATCGAGCCGAAGAATTCCTGTACATATCATTGATTATGGCGGTTACCTTAATTGTTTTTTTCGGCTTATACCTGTCTCGACTCTTGTCCCGACAAATCTTGACTCCCTTGGACCAATTACGAAAAGCCGCTGCCGATATTCGTGCCGGCAACTTGGATACACCGGTCTCCATAGACGGTGTCGATGAATTCGGCAGTGCCTGTCGTGATTTTGAACTGATGAGACAAGAACTGCGCCGTGTTCGCTTGGAACGAGAACGCTACGAAGAAAATCGCAAGGAGCTTATTGCCGGAATTTCTCACGATTTATCAACACCGCTCACATCAATCAAAGGCTATGCAGGCGGTATCTTGGACGGAATTGCCGATACGGACGAAAAAAAATTACACTATATCAAACAAATTCAAAAAAGCACGGATACCTTGGAATCTCTGGTGGACAATCTCTTTCTCTTTTCTAAGCTCGACTTAGGTCGTCTTCCTTTTCATATTGAAAAGGTCGACCTAATCGCTTATTTCAAAGATTTTACGACAGAGCAATCACCCTTGTATAAAGACCGCGGTTTAGACCTTTCCATTGACTATACGGATAAGGAACCGGCCTTCGCTTTCATTGATCGCATGCACTTTGAACGAGTCGTCCGCAATATTTTGAATAATGCCCTGAAATACAATGATAAGGACCGCTGCGAAGTCATGATACAAATCAAGGTGCAAAAAAACTCGGTATGTGTTACCTTTTCCGACAACGGACCGGGAGTATCTTCCGGTGAATTAACTAAACTTTTTAACACTTTCTACCGTACTGATAAGGCGCGTACGGATGTTACTAAAGGTAGCGGCCTGGGCCTTGCCATAACGGCTCAGATCATAAAGACACTGGGCGGTACCGTCAGAGCTGCCCAAGCCTCGCAAAGCGGCGGCCTGATGATAGTCATTACCCTACCTGTTGCCAAAGGAGATACTTATGAAACATATCCTACTTATTGAAGATGATTTGGCCATTGCCGAATTGGAACGAGATTATTTAGAAGCCGACGGCTTTGAAATCACAATAGAAAAAGACGGACAAAAGGGATTGGAAAGTGCCCTGACAGAAAATTACGACTTACTTCTCGTCGATGTCATGTTGCCCGGTAAAGACGGCTTTCAAATTGTGCGTGAAGTCCGTAAGAAAAAGGATATTCCTATTCTCATGATTTCAGCCAAACGCGAAGACATAGACAAGATTAGAGGGCTCGGCTTAGGAGCTGACGACTATATCAGCAAGCCTTTCAGCCCGAGCGAACTGGTTGCCAGAGTCAAGGCTCATTCGGCCCGCTATGAAAGACTGACCGTCAAGGCGGATAAGTCGCTTGCGTCTTTCATCGAAGTCGGCAGTTTGGAAATTCAGCCCGAAGGACATCGTGTATTTATAAGGGGAAAAGAGATTTCCCTGACACATAAAGAATTTGAGCTACTTCTCTTTTTAGCACGAAATCGAGGTATCGTTTTCAGTAAGGACGTTCTTTTTGAGCGAGTTTGGGGACTGGATGCTGTCGGCGATACGGCTACGGTCATGGTTCATGTCAATCGCTTACGGGAAAAATTGGAAAAGGATCCGTCAAAGCCTGAATTCATTGAGACCGTCTGGGGTGTCGGTTATCGCTTGAAATAACTTATATTGCAAAAAGGCCCTGCACTTTAAAAGTGCAGGGCCTTTTTTATTCTTCAATTAGAATTCAGCCTTCCACAAGCCGTGGAGGTTGCAGTATTCATAAACCGTACCGGATGCGGCATCGCAGAAGTCGGCAACCGGTTTGTCACCGGGTTTTAAGTATTTAAATACAAGACGACCTTCAGATTCAAGAGCAATCCATTCAATATGATGTTCTTCCAACATGGGATGTTCTACAGAACCGATCTGAACATGAACCTTACCGTTTTCTCTCGTTACTACCGGAACATGTTTTTCTTGAGCTGCATCTGTCGTATTGGCTACGAGCTCTTTCATTCCCGGACAGGCTTCTCCTTGCAAAGCTACTACAATAGCCTTAGTTTCTTCGTTACGATAAAACTTAATCATGTAAATCCCCTCCTGTATATAATCAATAATTATTATTTGTTATGTCTTTATTATACCTTGTTTCTCCCTTTTTTCAAGGGGCATTCTAAAAAATTTCCTTCTGATTAAGGATGGATTCGTTTAAAGAATGTAAATCTTCCTTGCCTTCCTACTTCTTTCCATTTTCCCGGTAGCTCACCGGACTTTACGGCATCACCAGTTTTATCAGATATAATCAGTATATCTATATCATCGGGAAGGTCTTCACCAGCGTAAAAAGGCATGACCTTCGTATCATTCCAGGTCATGCCTTGAGGTCTTTCAGTTTCGTTTCCAATCGCTCAACCCTATGTCCTGAATAATAGACAATAGAGGCGGGATATCTCATACCGTACGAAAGAATCAGGGTATCTTCCGTAGTCAGCGACTGCAACAAGGGAACTTGGTCTTCTGCCGAATAACGATGTGTCAGAGGGGCAATACAGATGAATAGTCCCGTTATGAAGAGAAGGGATATGAGAATTACCGTATTACGCACAACTCTTTCCCGCTTTATCGCATAAGGAGCCAACAGAAGAGCCGGCGGCATGAGCATGGGAAATGTATAGGTCGGATACTTAGATGCCATGACTTGATAGAAAACAAAAACGACTACTAGCTATATCCATAAAAAGCACTTTCTGATGACCGTGTAAAAGAAGCTTAAACAAAATATAAATAAATTCTAAACTTTCCCGTTCTCTCAGAATTATTCACGAATACCGTAAGCCGTGTTTTCCAATATCATCGTCGATACAAGGGCTCCGATGCCGCCGGGAACGGGAGTATAGGCAGCAGCCTTAGTCGTCGCTTCCGTACAAATATCGCCGACAGTCTTGCCGTCTACACGGTTAATTCCTACGTCGATGAGAACGGCTCCGTCTTTAACCATATCAGCACTGACAAAACCGGCCTTTCCTACGGCAGCGACGAGTATGTCCGCCTGCCGCGTAATCCCGGAAAGGTCTGTCGTCTTACTGTGGCAAACCGTAACGGTTGCATTTTTTTGAAGAAATAAATGAATAAGAGGCTTACCTACTACATCGCTGCGTCCTACAATGACAACGTGCTTACCTTGAACGGGAATATCGTAATCGACCAGCATTGTCACGACAGCCTGAGCCGTGCAGGGAGCAAAGGAAGGTTCGCCTGCAAAGAGGCGGCCCTTACTGACCGTTGTCTGCCCGTCTACATCCTTACAAGGTGACAAAGCATTGATGATTTCAGCCGTATTATAAGCCTCGGGCAGAGGCAGTAGGGGTAAGATTCCGGTTATATCGACTCTTCTGTTCAAATCACCTACAGCCGCCACTATTTCAGCCTGAGGCGTACCGTCGGCAAAGCGGCACAGTAGCGCTTCCATACCGATTGATGCGGCCACTCTCTGTACTGACTGTGCATATAACTCGGAAGGGGCGGAGTCACCTACAAGAAGAATGGCCAGTTTCTTCTCTCGCCCCGCTTCTTTTTCCGATTGTATATATGCCGTTAATCGTGCTTTCCTCAGGGTTGCCATCTGTTTTCCGTCTAAAATCATGTTCATTTGTTCCTCTTTCTTCCTATCATCGTGAGAATGAAACAGTTACATTACTGCCTGCATCCACATACGTACCTGCTGCGGGAACCTGGTATGTAGCAAGCCCCGTCCCGTTGGGAATAAAACCCAATCCGGCAGCATTAAGCCATTCATTTACTTCTCTCGAGTCATAGCCGATAAACGACGGCAACAACACGGTATCTCCTGTCACATCAACAGGTGGCAAAGGGGCTCTTGACGCCGCTGCGGGAAGACTTTTCAAAACTGTCGCATTGGCCGCTGCTGCCGATGCGGGACGAATGCCCTTAATGCGAACGATATCGGTCATCATCATCTTAAATATAGGCGCCGCTACTTGGGCCCCGTAATATACACCCGACGGGTTATCGACAACAATGAGGACGACATATTCCGGATCTTCCAAAGGACCGAAGCCTACGAAAGAACCGATGTATTGACCTTCGGCATAGCCCGTTCCTTCCGAGTTCAGCCGTTGGGCCGTACCTGTCTTACCACAAAAATTATAGCCGTCAATCTTAGCGTTTAAACCGCCTCCGGAGTTTATTTCATCAGCCATAATGGTGCTGATAATCCTGCTTACTTCCGCACTGACGGGCTGACCCACTTCTTTCGGTTCCGTCTTTTTAAAAACAGAACCGTCGGGATTGTCTATTTCCTTAATAACAAAGGGTTTCATCATCGTGCCGTGATTGGCAACGGCCCCGAAGGCCTGTACCATTTGTAGCGGTGTCACAGCTATACCTTGGCCGATAGCCATAGTCGCCGTGTTGATACTCGACATCTCGTCAGGATTAAAGAGAATCCCCTCTCCTTCTCCGGGCAGTTCAATCCCCGTCTGCTTACCGAATCCGTATTTTTCGGCATAAGAGGTCAGAATTTTCCCGCCCGTATTCAATCCGATGGCCACCATACCCGTGTTAATGGAAAATTTCAGAATCTCTTTCAGAGTAACGGTCCCCATACCGCTGTCATCCCAGTTGGAAATCACACGATCATCGACTTGGACATAGCCCACGTCTTTATATGTCTTACTTTCCGTCCAGGTCCCCGCATCAAGCGCTGCCGAAGCCATTAAAGGCTTAAAGGTAGACCCCGGCTCATATAAGTTGACAACAGCTCGATTCTTATAGGCTTCTTTATTAGCCTTTCCATAATCGTTAGGGTCAAAATTCGGCCGACTCGCCATGGCCAGGATTTCTCCCGTCTTGGGATTCATAATGATAATAGCGGCCCCTTCGGGCTTGTTGTTTTTCATTATGTCATCCAAGCCTTTTTCGGCTATATACTGAATAGTACTGTCAATGGTAAGGCGAACGGATTTTTCCTTATCAGGCAATACCTTTTCCAAGGCCGAGTCAAAAATAGGCACGTTGTTACTATCCGTCGTAAGACGCAACTTTTGCGTGTCACCGCGAATATCGTCATCCAAAACCATTTCGATTCCGTCCAGGCCGTGGTCGTTGTCGCCGACAAAACCGATAAGTTGTGCCGCTAAGGTACCGTTAGGATAATAACGACGATTTTCATCAACAAATCGTAGGCCTTTAATATGTTTATCCGCAATAACGCTCTTCAAAGCTTGATATTTATCGTCATCCATAGTGCGATCCAGCCATACAAAGGACGTATCCCGACTGAGCCGCTCTTCTATCTCATCTTGTTTAATACGCAAATAGGGGGCCAAGAGTTCGGCCGCTTCAGCCGGCGTTTTACCCTTTCCGTCCGTATCGGACTGCATCATCGTCGGGGCGGCATATAAGGACTTGGCCACTTCACTGATAGCCAATACCTTTCCGTCTCTGTCAAGGATCATGCCGCGCGGCGATTGAATCTTCCGATCCGCTTCACTTTGTGCATCGGCCCGTTCCGTCAAGTCTGCGCTTTGTACGGTTTGCAAACACACAAGCCTAACCGTAAGAACCAGACCGAAAATAAGAAGCCCTGTAAAACACTTCAAAATGCGTTTGCGCATTTTCATGTCTTTTTTTTGTTCCTTCTTTTGTTGTAACTGTTCCTTATCCATGCTCTTCTTCCCTTATTTGCAATTGCCGCTTTAACCATCGTCGTGACGCCTCATAGAGTACGGCTGAATCGTTTTCCAAAGCACCGTCCTGAACCCGTTTGAGCAAAACTCGAAGACAGTCTCCTGTATAAGATCCGCACAGTTTCGGCAATTCAGGCGGATAGTTCAGATCTTTCATTGTGATAGGCAAGGTTTGTACTAATAGCTGTACATACTCTCCGAATGATTCTATTCCTGTCGTATCGCTGTCGGGACGACATCCTTTTGCATCGGCAACCGACAAGGCTGTAGCTTGCCGTACGGCTTCCGCCAAGTCGGTATTTCGTGAAAAATCTCCCCTTGTGCCTTCACGTCGCAACCAACGGCGAACATTGGCCTCAGGAGATGCTGACAGTGCATGATATTGCATATGAGTTTTAACGAGCCACACAACTCGATTTATAAGCTTTTCATTACACTGCCACCGTCGTAAAACGGCAGCTGTCATATCCGCCCCGACGCGCTCATGGCCGTAATCCGTATAACGCCCGTCCTTAGTGCCACGCACACCCTCCAAGCCCTTAGCCACATCATGAAAAAGGGCGGCATATCTCAGTGTAAGATCGGGGGGAGTATGAGCAATGACGGCCAAAGTATGTACCCACGCATCAAAGACATGATAGGGATAGGACTGGGGTGTGTATTGAAGATGCGTACATTCAGGCAAAATCGGCACATCCGTATACCTGCCGTTTTCTCGTCGACGGCAAGTCATATCGCCCAAACCGGAACGCACAAGAATATCCAGTCCCTTATAAGCCGCCGGCGTGACCAGAAGTCGTTCGATTTCCGCTACAACTCGTTCCGCCGACAAGCCCTTTACCCGTTCAAAAGCAGTCGGCATAGCTCTTTGCGTCTCTTTGTGGACCGTAAAATCCAATTTCCCCGCAAAGCGGCACAACCGAAAAAGACGTAGAGCGTCCTCTTGAAAACGCACACTCGCATCTCCTACAGCACGAAGTGTTTTCTTGCTTATGTCTTTAACACCGCCGACGTAGTCGTAAATACGCCCTTCTTTATCCTGTGCCAACGCATTGACCGTAAAGTCCCGACGTTTTACATCCTCCTGTAAGGTTTGTGCATACCAAATTTTCTCCGGCCGGTGACTGTCTTCACCGTACGATTCATCACGAAAAGTAGCCACTTCATATGACTGCCCGCCTATAAGAATAAGGCTTACCCCGAAAGACCTTCCGACCGATTCGATACATTGCCAACCTTCTTTACGAGCCGTAGCCACAATCTCTTCGGGACGTGCAGATGTCGTAATATCATAATCGTGCGGCTCCTTATGCATGAGCTTGTCCCGCACGGCTCCGCCGACTATATAAGCCTCATATCCGGCACGATTTAACCCGGACAAGATAGTGTATACCGCCTCTGTCATAGGGCCTCCTCCCTGCCGTTGCAACTTTTCGATTATTATATCATCTGCATTCGAATGTGACTATTTACAAGCCTAAAAAAGAGATCCGCCAGGACCTCTTTTACAGGACGGCTACTCCGTCACTTCACCCATTTCGTGTTCGATAACGGCTGCTATATCATCAACAATGCGTTCCAATTCAACTTCATCCGGTCCTTCGGCCATGACTCGAATGAGCGGTTCCGTACCGGAAGGCCGAACCAAAATGCGTCCGTCGTCGCCTAATTCCGATTCACCTGCCGAAATGGCCGCGGCAATGAGGGTGTTTTCTTCCCACCCGGACTTGGTCTCAACACGAACATTTTTCAAAATTTGAGGGTATTTCGTCATAATACCGGATAATTCGGATAATTTCTTTCCCTGTTTCTTCATAACACGCATGAGCTGTACAGCCGTAAGCAAGCCGTCTCCCGTCGTATTGTAATCAAGAAAGATAATATGTCCCGACTGCTCTCCACCGAGAGAATATCCCTTATTACGCATGCACTCCAACACATAGCGGTCTCCTACTGCCGTAACTTCCGTCTTGCAACCCATTTCCTTCGCCGCTTTATGAAACCCTATATTACTCATAACCGTGCCGACGACAGTATCTTCTTGTAAGCGTTTTTCTTCCTTCATCTGCAAAGCACAAATGAGCATAATTCTGTCGCCGTCAAGTTCTTCGCCGTTTTCATCAATAACAAGACAGCGATCGGCATCCCCGTCGTTGGCAATGCCCAAATCCGCATGATGTACCAACACGGCTTCTTTGATGCTTTCTAAGTGGGTGGAACCGCACTTATCATTAATATTGATTCCGTTCGGTTGGGCATGAATGGAAATCAATTCCGCACCGAGACGACGTAAGATTTCAGGCCCCACCTTATAAGCCGCTCCGTTAGCCGCATCATGTACCACCTTTAACCCGCTCAAGTCAACGTCCGTACTGTTGACGATATAGTCGATATATTCTTCCTGAAGGTCCGGAAGCTCCGTAATCGTACCGATTTCCGCTCCCGTGGGGCGGCCTTCCTGTCCTGCTCTTTCATCTTTCAGCATAAATTCTTCAATCAGATCTTCCGTTTCATCGGGAAGCTTATAGCCATATTGGTCAAAGAACTTAATCCCGTTATATTCAAAAGGATTGTGAGATGCCGAAATAACGACACCGGCATCCATATGATGAAGTTTTGTTAAATATGCGATAGCCGGCGTGGGAATCACGTCCGCCATAAAGCAGTTGCCACCGGCAGAGGCAATACCCGCTGCCAGAATATCGGCCAACATGGTACCTGAAAGGCGCGTGTCGCGACCGATTAAAAAGGTCGGGTGTTCCTTATCCTTACCGAGAATGAAAGCCGCTGCCCGACCTAAATGATATGCCAATTCAGGTGTTAACGACGCATTAGCCACGCCACGTACACCGTCTGTTCCGAATAATCTAGCCATTTTTTACCTCCACGGGGTGATATTTTTTCATGAATACGATTGCCGTCTCCATTCCGTCTAAAAAGGCACTCATAATGCCGCCGGCATATCCCGCCCCTTCACCGACGGGATATAAACCTTGCGTCTGTACGGCCATACGAGTCATTTCATTCCGACAAATACGTATGGGTGCACTGGTACGCGTTTCTACACCGGTCATAACGACGCTATTATCATCGAAGCCGCGAATCTTTCTGCCAAAATACGGCAGGGCCTCTGCCAACGTATCTGTCACAAAAGGCGGCAAAAGCTGATGTAAGTCACAGAATGTCACGCCCGGTTTATACGTATGTATAGCACTCGGCACCGTTTCTTTCGTACGACCGAGAAAATTGCCTACCGTTTGTACCGGAGCCTTATAGTTACTGCCGGCCGCCAAAAAAGCAGCCATTTCGTAACGCCGTTGGAACTCCACTCCTGCCAAGGGCGAATCGCCGCCCGTATCTTCAGGCGTTACGTTAACAACGAGAGCACTGTTGGCCACGCCGCTGTCGCGTCTGTATTTACTCATACCGTTTGTTACGACACCCTTTTCTTCCGATGCGGCGGCAACAACCGTACCGCCGGGACACATGCAAAAGGAATAACAGGCTCTTCCGTCCGTACCGTGATAAACCAGATTATAGTCGGCCGCATCAAGCCCCAGATCAGCGGCATCACAGCCGTACTGAGCCCGGTCGATTACTTTCTGATCATGTTCAATACGCACACCGACAGCAAAGGCTTTTTTCTCAAGATGAACCTTTCTGTCATACAGCATTCTATACGTATCACGAGCACTATGGCCGATTCCTAATATGAGCCCCTCAGTTTCAATTCTTTCATTACCGTTGACGACAACAGCCTTTAGACTTCCGTTTTCATCGGTTATCAAATCGGTCAAGCAGGATTCAAAGCGAACCTCGCCGCCCAATCGTTCAATTTTGCGGCGAAGGTTTTTGACAACCGCACGCAATACGTCCGTACCGATATGCGGATTGTAAGCGTAAAGAATCTCTTTCGGAGCCCCGGCTTCAACCAACTTTTGTGTAATCTGCCGCAACAAGGGATGGTTAACACGCGTCGTCAGTTTCCCGTCCGAGAAAGTACCGGCACCGCCTTCTCCGAATTGTACATTCGAACGACTGTCAAACTCGCCGTCTTCCCAAAAGCGGCGTACCGCTTCACTGCGCCGATCTACATCATATCCTCGCTCCAAGACAAGAGGGCAATAACCGTGCTCCGCCAACGTCAAGGCCGCTCCCAGTCCTGCCGGCCCGGTGCCGACTACAATCGGTCTGTAAGTCAGTCGTTCAGACCCGTAAACAATCGGATCCGCCTTCATTTCTTCTATTTTTCGAACCGATTCATCAAGTTTAAACTTCCGCAATACGGTCTTTTCATTTTTTACACTTACTTGCAGAGTAAAGACGAAAAATATACGAGGTTTGCGTCTGGCATCAACAGAGCGACGCACAACCGTTACTTCTTGTATATCCGCAGGAGAACACCGCAGTTTACGAGCTGCAATGTCCACCGGCCTTTCACGCATAGGCAGAGCCACGCGTATATTGTTCAATCGTAACAAAACTGTCTCTCCTTTATTCGGCCTCTTCCGTTTCCACCTTAACCGTTACAACATCAGGTTCAATCGTACCGTCACCGATAGACCAGGGGATACCGACTCGGAAATCTTTATCTGAACCCAGTCCGTTTAAATTAATCGGTTCGAGGGTTATCGAGCCGATGGAGGCTAACTTATCCTTATCGCCGTGAATCTCTACCATATCGGGAACTACGCTGATTTTCTTCACCTTTACAGACGAATCCGCACTTCCGTACGTCGGCACAATAACAGGGACCTTCTTGGACGCAGCATTTTGAATAAGTGTCAAGGCTACGCTGCTCTGATGAGGTGTCAAATCAAGACCTTCAACAGGAGTGCCGTCAGCGCGAACAAGATGGATAGGAGACATTGTCGTAAAGTCTGAAGACTTTCCGGCTATGGGGATTTCGACAATAGCCCGATCCACTTCCTGAATAAGTCGTTTTGCCCCCGACACGACTACACGCTCAGGCAGAAGTTTGATACCCGTAACGGCAATGCCTTCGGCAAGTTTCCCCATTAAATGCGGTACAAGCGGAAATTCCTGAACGGCATACACATCGACCAGCACATTAGCTTCCATGATGCTTTGCGTCTTCAATTCCGTACCGCTCGGAATCTTAACATGAACGGGTACGTTCATCGTCCCTTCCTGAGCCTCACTCATGTCTATATATGCCTTAATATCGGCAGGGTTAACATTAATAATTGTATTGCGCGGTCCCGATAAGTGGACGTATACACTTTTAGGCACCTGTGATACGACGTATTGCGAATCCAGGTTTTCCACTACAACGGGTACCGTATAAGTACCTTCACTGATCGGATTTTGTTCACTGATAATGGCGAACCAAAGTCCGATGGCCACGATAATACAAATAATTTGAATTTTCCATTTTTCCTGCGGTGCCTTTATCATTTGTCGGATCTCCTCTTCAAAAAGTTCACCCAGCCTTGAGGCCGTTTGGAGAAAAATCCTTCCAAAGTCTTACGTAGGCCTTCGTCTGTCAAATGTCGGTAAATATGGCCGCCGTATGTGTAAGAAACGGCACCCGTTTCTTCGCTGACTACGACGACAACGGCATCCGATTTTTCACTGATACCGATAGCCGCTCTGTGTCTTGTTCCCAATTCCGTAGACAAAGAGCGATCCGTCGTCAAGGGTAATAGACAACCGGCCGCCATGATACGGCCTTCACGGATTACTACGGCTCCATCGTGTAAGGGTGTATTGGGAATGAAGATATTGCCCAAAAGCTCCTTAGATACGAGGCCGTCTATCTGTATGCCCGTATCGATGATTTCATTAAGCCCCACCTCTCTTTCAAAGACCAACAGAGCTCCCGTTTTCGTCTTTGAAAGGCCGGCCGTAAGAGGAATGATTTCATCCAACATATGTGCCAGCTCTTCTTCACTGATCATACGATTGGAGTGGAAGAGTCGGCCTCGACCTATATGTTCCAACGCTCGACGCAACTCCGGCTGGAAAACGACAGGTAAGGCAACTAAAATAACCGTCATGCCTTGCTGCAAAATCCAGTTCACAACATGCAAATTCAAGGCACGGCTGATAACCGTAATAATTCCCAGGAAAACAAGTCCTTTTATAAGGGATACGGCCCGCGTATTACGCAAAAGCAAAAATAATTTATACAAGAAAAAAGCAACTAAGGCAATGTCGAGAATATCTAAAAGCCTAAAGCTGCTGATAAATCCTTGAATCGGTATATAAGACATAGCCGTTCTCCCGTCTGCAAATAAGTAACAATAGTTAGAAATATTTTACAATATTTTCGACCTAATTTCCAGATAAACCGGCATTCCTACATGCAAAAAGGACAACCTTTGTAAAAGAAAGGTTGTCCTCGAAATTATGAATTTCCGTGCTTTCTGCGCCACCACAAAATACCGTAAACAAGGGCTACAATAGCTGATACTGCCAAAAGCCGCTGCCAATGTTCGCGTATTAACAATAAGTCATGTCCCAACCATACTTCTACAGCTACGGCCGGAAACTTACCGATTACATTGGCAATAAAATGATCGCGATAGCTGATATGACTGAGAGCTCCCAAAGCCGTTACAACTACATTAGGTGCATACGGAATGGCCCGTCCGGCCATAATCGTTCGAATACAGCTGTATGAATCCAATTTACCGAACATGTCACTTCCACCGATAAATCGCTGTGCCTGACCGCGAAACAGTGTTCGCGTCAAATGAAAGCTGATTTCTATGCCGATGACTTCACCGGCCCAGGAAATAAGAATGCCCGGAATCAGTCCGAATATGACACCGTTAACCGTCAAAAACAAAACCGACGGTATCCCGATAGCGTTGACAAAAGCCACCATAATAGCGCTGATAAATATAGCCTTATATCCGAAGGAGGCCATATACGCCGTCATCCCGTTTATATCGCCTTCTACGGTAAGCGACAACATCGTCGTATAGAAATCGGGGCGTACTACTTGTATGGCCCAAAGAACGACAAGAACGACAAGTACACCCGCACCTCTCGTAAGTCGTCGAAGAGTTTTATCATTCATAAATTGCCCGCCTCTTACCGTTTTCACATAAACATACTGCCTTTAAAAACCGTCCGAGTCGTACCATGAAAATATACATAGTAAACCGAATATGTATATTATATCACAGGCATGCAAGGCCGCAGATTCATTATACCGTATCCAATCCCGCTTCCAAGGCAACCAAGGCCTGATTCAAGCGCTCGGAACTGTAATAAACTTCTTCCAAACACAGCCCTTGAGCCGGAGCCGTAGCTCCCAACTTACGCCTGTCCCCGCCTTTAAGGATTTCTTCAATGCGTTGCGAAGATTTTCGTCCCATACCGACATCGACAAGTGCTCCGGCCATATTTCTCACCATATGATATAAAAAGCCGCTCCCCACGACATCTATGATAATTCTGTTTTTCCTTGATACAACAAAAATACCGTACATGGTTTTTACGGGATTCATAGGTGTCGTATTGGCTCCTTCAAAAGCCGAAAAATCGTGTGTTCCCTTTAAGTATGAAGCCGCCTCTTTCATGCTTTCACAATTTAAGGGTTTACGAATATACCAGGCATAACGCAACATAAACGGATCGGGTACGCCGTCATTTACCAAAGTGTAGCGATAATGTTTTCCCTTATTATCATGACGTACACTGAAGTTTTCTCTTTCCAACGTTGCCGAAAGTACTACAATAGCCGGCGGTAAGCTCCCCTTTAGGGCGTAAGGAAGTCTTTCTACAGGAATCGTATCATCGCCGTAAAAATTGACTACCTGGCCACGGGCATGAACACCCGAATCGGTGCGAGCCGCTCCGTATATGCGGATATTTCTACCGTAGATACCCGATAAGGCCTCTTCCACATGTTGCTGTACCGACGGCAGAGACGACTGTCGTTGAAAGCCGTAAAACTCCGTGCCGTCGTAAGCCAGTCTCAGTGATATATTCTTTATTACACCCATCTGAGCACCGCCAGTATAAGAGTCAAAACGACAATTCCGAAAAAGGCTACGCCGTCTCGACGGCTATATGCCAACTCATGTAACCGCGTACGACCTTCTCCGCCACGGTAACAACGTGCTTCCATGGCTGTCGCCAAGTCATCGGCACGACGAAAGGCACTGATAAATAAGGGCACCAGCAGAGGAACCATATTCTTTCCTCTCTGCCAAAGGTTACCGCTTGTAAAGTTGGCTCCTCGTGCCGTTTGCGCCTTCATAATTCGACCGGTTTCTTCCAACAAGGTAGGAATAAACCGCATAGCAATTGTCATCATCATGGCCAGTTCATGTGCCGGTACTCCGAAACGTTTAAACGGAGACAAAAGATGCTCGATGCCGTCAGTCAGAACAATGGGAGAGGTTGTATAGGTCAGAAGCGATGAAAAGACAATTAAATACACAAGTCTTAAGGTCATGAAAAAGCCCCTATAAATACCGTCTTCCGTAATATGAATCCAACCGTAAGTCCACAACTCTTTTCCCGGAGTCGTAAAAACATGAACGGCAAAGGTGAAAATAATAATTCCCCAAAGGGGCTTCAGCGACTTCACCATAGTCTGCACGGACAACCGGGATAAAGCATAAGTAAAAGCGATAAAAGCTGCCAGAACAGCATATGACAAAGGTTCATTTGCTAAAAAGACGGAAAAAATAAAAATCATGGTCCCCATGATTTTCATACGCGGATCCAAGCGATGGAGATAGGAGTTTCCGGGAAAGTATTGCCCTAATGTAATATCAGTCAGCATGACCGTTCCTCCTCAACGCTCGATAAATGGTATCCGTACCGTCCGACACGGTCTTGACTCTCGTCTCCACATCAAGTCCCCGCCCTTTTAAATACTGCAATACATGCGTAACAGGAGGTACATCAACCCCGGCCGCCCGTAAAACATCCCGCTCCGTTGCAAAAATGTCCGTCGGTACACCGTCAGCCGCAATTTCACCGTGATTAAGTATAATCAGGCGATTAGCCAGAGCCGCAACATCCTCCATATTATGAGACACTAAGACTACCGTAATTCCCGTCTCTTTATAACGTCGTTCAATCTGTCCGAAAATCTCCCGTCGTCCTACCGGGTCCAACCCTGCTGAAGGTTCATCAAGAATCAGGTAGCGGGGACGCATGGCAATAATTCCCGCAATGGCCACTCGTCTCATTTGCCCGCCGCTCAAGCGAAAAGGAGAGCGTTTTCCGTACGTTTCATAATCCAAGCCGACAAAATCCATAGCCTCTTTTACGCGCTCTGTAACTTCCGCTTCCGAAAGACCGTAGTTTTTGGGTCCGAAAGCGATGTCGTCAGCTACCGTTTCTTCAAATAATTGATATTCCGGATACTGAAAAACCATACCTACACGTCGGGGAGCCGCAACGGCTTCCTTAGACTTACAGGACAAATCCGTGCCGTCTACATAAACTGTTCCGTCCGTAGGCTGTAATAACCCGTTTAAAAGTTGTACGAGCGTCGATTTCCCCGAACCGGTATGCCCGATAATACCGACGAACTCGCCTTCTTTTATTTCCAAGTTAATATTTTTTAATGCAAGATGCTCATTCGGCGTTTTGCGACCGTATACATGAGACACATTTTCCAGTCTTATAGACATAAAGCATCTCCCAATTCTTTCTCCGTAATGATTTGCTGCGGCAAGTCCAGGCCTTTTTTGCGTAAGCCTGCGGCTATTTCCGCGGCAACGGGTACATCCAAACCGGCATTCAACAGTTCGGGAACATGCGAGAATATTTCATGCGGTTCGCCCTGGCGTTCAATAACTCCGTCATGCATGACAACAACCCGATCGGCCTGAATGGCTTCTTCCATAAAATGAGTAATCAGAACAATCGTAATACCCTGTTTATGTAACTTTAACAACGTTTCCATGACTTCCGCCCGTCCCGTAGGATCCAGCATAGCCGTCGGTTCGTCCAAGATAATACACGTCGAGTGCATGGCCAAAATACCGGCAATGGCAATTCGTTGTTTTTGTCCGCCCGACAAGAGATGAGGGGCATGCTTGACAAAGGCCGTCATGCCGACGGCCGCCAATGCTTTATCAACACGTTCTCGAATCTCCGCTGACGGCACACCCAGGTTTTCCGGGCCGAAGGCCGCATCTTCTTCCACCACAGCCGCTACGATTTGATTATCGGGGTTTTGAAAAACCATGCCGACACGACGCCGAATATCCCAAATTAAATCGGCATTATCCGTACGCATCCCGTCAATTTCACAGACACCGCTTGTAGGCAACAATAACGCATTGAAATGTTTTGCCAACGTCGATTTCCCCGATCCGTTTGTACCGATAACAGCTACAAATTCCCCTTCTTCTATTGTCAGAGATACATCTTTAACAGCGTAAACAAGGTCTCCGTTTTCATCTTCGTACGTATGACTTAATTTTTCGGTTTTTATCATAGGAATGGACATATTTCCAGCCTCACTTGTGTATAGCTACTCCCCATGGAGTCGCTATCGTATTATCGTCCGTCCGGTGCACTCTTCATAAGTGCCAGAACGACATATAAGATGAATGCCGTAACCCATGCCAGGGTAGTCGCTCCGTGAAAACCCAAAATGGGGAACACAAAACCGCCGCAATAACAAATATACGGAAAGATAAAATAGGCACCGCTTCGCCCCGTATCATGACACCGTCTGATACCGAGAGATATTTGCGACATGACTGTAGGCACAGTAAAAAGGATCAATAAAATACCGAAGAGTGCACAAATCCATAGCTGACCCAAAATAATTCCTTCTACAATACGATTGTACAAAATAAAGGTAAACATAAATTGGGCTACAAAAAGAACGAACATACGCAAAGCAAAGGGCATTCTGCCCAAACGTCCGGTACGCACAAAATATTTTTCTTTCAAGTCCTGTGCGTTTTGAAAACCTATATACCCGCTGTTCCCCGCTCCTTCAGGTAAGGACAGCCCTTCTCTTGTACGTGTAAGCGGTGTTGAACGTTTTTGTAACTTTATTTTTTTCCCCTTAGCCATACTCTCCTCCGTATAGGACCCTACAACATGCATTTCCTTTCAATGGTATCATATTATAGAACGGTACTCAAATTTTTGTTTTATGTGATACACTAGAGAAAAACATTGTAGGAGGTTATATTATGTCAGAATCATACATATACGAAAATCCGACAGGTTCGGAAGGCCTGTTTACTTTTAACTTCTTTTGTGAATCCGTCACGGGAGCTTTGCACACACTCATTCATGTTATGGAAGATCATGAATTAGAGGCTCCGGACAGTTTGAGTGAAATTCCTGAACGTCTGGCTCAAATAGGCATCGCCTTTTCTGAAGATTATGCTTCTCACAAATTGGACTTAGGCCGGTTCAAAGAAGATATCCTCTCTTTTTACGACCTTGCCTTTACCAGTAACGACCAACTGGCACCGCTTATTATCGGGGCTCCTGAAGAGGTCACGTATTATTATCTGGTCTATTCTCAAGGTATTAACTTGATGTTTACCAACTTACTGCAAAGTATCGTTCGCGACTTGCCTGATTCAGCCAATCCCCAGTCATTTATACAAAATATCATGCATGATTTTTATTCCCTCTCAGGTGGTCATTCTTAAGCAACACAAGGGGCTGTAACAAGAAGGTTCTTATTCCTAACGAGGAGGCTCTGGAACGTTACTTAGTTACTTTGTTTGAAGATTATAATTTCAAGCAAAGTCAACGAATCCATAAAGGAGTTGGCCAATGTTCTGACACACTTGAAAGCTTATTTGATTAAAACTCCGTAACTCTACTTGAGTGTTTACACATAATTATTGACAGTATCTTTCCTTTTTGAGAAAATAAAATAATAGGAGGTATTATATGTCTGCTAAACAAAAAATTAATCGCTTTGTCGGATCTATTGGAGCTATTATTGGGATTTTTGTCTTTATTGCATATATTCCACAAATTATCGCTAACTTACAAGGAGCACAAGCTCAACCATTCCAACCACTATTCGCATCAGTTTCTTGTTTAATTTGGGTAATGTATGGTTGGACAAAAGAACCTAAAAAAGACTGGATCCTCATCATTCCCAATGCAGTGGGAGTGATATTAGGTGGTTTAACTTTTATTACTTCTTTATAAAATTTATATAAACAAGGGGCTGTAACAAAACACCCCCCTTAACCTAAAAGGGGCTGCAACTAGAATGCGGTAAAACCGCATTCTGTTACAGCCCCTTTTTTATATTTACAAAATAAAATGGATAAAGGCAACGACTGCTACTACAAAGCGATAGTATGCAAAGGAAGCCAAAGTAGATTTATTGAGAAATTTCAAGAACCAAAGGACGGAAATATAAGCGACGACGAAGGCCGTTACAAAACCGATGGCAATCATGGCCAAGTCACTACCGCCTAAATAAGACAGACTTTTTAATAAATCATAAAAGCAAGCGACAATCATAACGGGAACGGCAATAATAAAGGAATAATCGGCCGCAGCTTTCCGACTGATACCCAACAGGAGGCCTCCCCCCAACGTTGAGCCGGAGCGAGAAAATCCCGGCCAAAGAGCCAACATTTGAAAAGCACCTACTAAAAAAGCCTGTACAATTGTCAGTTTTTTCACATCATCACAAACTACGGGTATCCTTGCTCGTTCAGCAGCCAACATAAAGAGACCACCGACAATAAGGCCTATAATAACCGTAAAGGGAGAAAAGAGGTAGGTCTTGATAGCATGGTGTGCAAAAAATCCGACAAGCATGACCGGTACAATGCCGACGGCAACATGTGCCAACGTCAATCCCGTATCACGTCGAAACCAATTTTCTCTCTTCAAAAGATGCACGCATTTATACTGCTGCAACATGTAAATGAACTTTTCTTTATAAATGAAAAGAACCGATAAAATCGCACCTAATTGGATAAAAACTTCAAAAACGCTCGCTCTGGGACCGTCAAAACCAAGCCAATCACCGACGAGTATCATGTGCCCCGTAGAAGAAACGGGCAGGAATTCCGTAAACCCTTCGACAATGCCGAGTATGACGGCTATCATATAATCGCTCATAATCTACTCCTTACTGTCTGACATAATTAACACGTCGCTCATTATATCACAGGGGCGGATAAAAAAAAAGCAACGCCCGAGGGCATTGCTTTTATATGTCAGTCAAGTGAAATAACATGATTAGGATTTTCTACAATAAATTTTGCATACTTAGGATCGCCGTTGTGTTCAAAGTAGAGTGTATTACCTTCGAGCTTACCTCTCCAACTTACAATAATCGGGCATTCGCGGCTCAGTTCTTTGAGCATTGCAACGGGATTTAAATTCAGAATAGGTGCAAAGAGGAAGCCGACATTATCAATCATGACAACGCGAGCATTTAACCGCCTGATAGCGTTGGCAATAAGGTCAATGGCCTTTTCCGGACGATCGGCACGGGGAATTTCCAAGAATTCGTCATCAAACAACTCTCGGGCTTCGCAGACCTTCCATCCTTCCTGATAAGTTAAATCTCGAATAATCCGGCTTTTACCGGAACCGGGGCCGCCGATGAGAATCAGCAACTTTTCATCTTCCTGTGCAATGTACTTCCACCGCTTTAAGACTTCTGCATCTGTAACCATGAAAATCACCTTCGTTTGCTAGTATTTGATTGGTTTCATTATACTTGATTGTATCTCTTCAAGTAAAGACCTTAGGTATATTCTTTTGCGATAGCCTTTCTTTCTTTCAATCCGTATCTTCCCAGCGAATCCTGAATGTCTTTAATAGGCTTATTCGTAAGAATTATATCATTTATATAATGCTTCTCATGCTGCACCGTAAATACCAGAGATGTCTCTCTGTCATAGGGACTGTCATAGTAGTATGCATCTACAGAATCCTCGCCGTCAGGACCGGCAATAATGCGATTCGGTACTCCATAGGCAGCCAACAAGGTCGATACATGATAGCCTAAGGTAATGCCTCTGCTCGTATACGCCGAGTTGGAAAGAAGAAATACTTGCTGCACCTTACCGATTCCGTCCGATTCCACTCCGTAATCACCATAGAGCCAAAATTCGGTTTTCCCTCTTTTAATAACAGTCTGCCACATATTATATTTATCTCGCGAAAAATTACTTCCCGGCTGAAAGCCCATGAGCGTAAAATCTTCTTTAGTTAAGCCCGTACCGACGTTTACACCTTTTTGACGCACCGTATACGGAGGCCTTGCAGGCATCATGGCAACACGGCGAATCTTCCTGTCACCGACGGCAAAAACCAAATCTTCCCATTCGGACAGAGAAGAGTACACGAAATAATATACATTGGCATCCGTGTCTCGCAACAACCGGTCGGGACGACCGAAGCGGCGAATCAGAATTTCCACAGGTGTTCCGATTGTCAAATCGTCACCTATAATAACGGAGTCGCCCTTCGTTAAATATACAGACTCTACACCTGTCTGTATACGATTTTTATCAATATTGTTTTCTTTTAAAGCCGGTGCCATAGGCTTTCTCAAGATAACGCGCATAGCCAAGTCTTCTTTTTCATAAGTCAGCTTCAATAAATGCGTCGTTTCCGTTCTCTTTTGCGGATAACCGTATATTTTCAATACTTCTTCAAGACAGGTTCCCTTATGCAGCTTGCCGACGGCAAACGCGCCGTCTTTCAAAGGACTCAGCGGAACCGCTTCTACTCCTTCCGGCAAAGCGGCCTTCTCATACGGTCTTGTTTCATATACCGGTAAATCTCCGTTTTTTAAAGCGTCTTCCAAGGCCTTTACTTTGTAATTTGTTTCCTTTTCCTGCTCTGCCTTTGCAGTTTTTGACTCTTTCGCATCTACATCACTTAAAAGGCGAACAGGTATTTTTTCCGACTTTACATTATCTGCCGCTGAAGCTGCAACCGGCAGGGACATAAGCATGCATAAAGCGGCAAGTAAGGAGTAAAATCTTTTCATAATATCTCCTTTTCGTATGTAAAAAGCACCTCCTGAGACAATTCAGAAGGTGCCGGGCATATTATTTCTGTTCGGGACGACTCAAGGGGAACAAGAGCACGTCACGAATCGACGGACTGTTTGTAAGGAACATGACCAATCTGTCGATGCCGATACCTAAACCGCCGGCAGGCGGCATACCGTATTCAAGTGCACGGCAGTAATCTTCGTCCATTTGGTGGGCTTCGTCATCGCCGTGAGCTCGTTCTTCCATTTGTTTAATAAAGCGATCCCGCTGATCGAGAGGATCATTCAATTCGGAGAACCCGTTAGCCAATTCACGGCCATAAATAAAGGCTTCGAATCGATGGGTCAACAAAGGATTGGACGCATCTTGTTTCGTAAGGGGCGAAATTTCCAAAGGATGCCCCGTAATCACGGTCGGCTGAATAAGGTTTTCTTCAACATAGTCTTCAAAGCAAGCATTAATAATCTTGCCGATTCCGTCGTATTCTCCGTATTCAACATGGAGTTCATCGGCAATTTTACGAGCTTCTTCGACGGTCTCAACCTTAGAGAAGTCTTTGCCCGTGTATTTTTCCACCGCTTCAATCATGGTCATGCGATTCCACGGAGCCGCCAATTCTATTTCTTTATCAATGTACGTAATTTTCGTTGTGCCGTACAATTTCAGAGCTAATTCAGATACGAGTTCTTCCGTAATGCGAATAACATCTTCCAAATCACCGAAGGCCTGGTACAGTTCAACAGTAGTAAATTCCGGATTATGTCGTGTGTCAATCCCTTCATTGCGGAAGCAGCGGTTCATTTCATAAACACGTTCTAAGCCGCCTACAAGCAATCTCTTTAAATGCAACTCCGGAGCAATACGCAGGAAAATATCCATATCCAAAGCGTTGTGGTGTGTCACAAAGGGACGAGCCGCCGCACCGCCGGCAATATTATGCAACATGGGCGTTTCCACTTCCAAGAAATTACGTGCATCCAGATACTCGCGAATGCCTTTAATAATACGGGAACGCATAATAAAGGTGTTTTTGACTTCCGGATTGACAATAAGATCCAGATAACGTTGACGATATCTTGTTTCCTTATCTGTCAGGCCGTGAAACTTTTCCGGCAAAGGACGCAGAGACTTGGACAAGAGCGTCCAAGTAACTACGCGCACCGTTGTTTCCCCCGTATGCGTTGTAAAAACATCCCCTTCAACACCGACAATATCCCCGATATCGAGAAGTTTAAAAAGCTCGTATGAAGCTTCACCGACTACGTCTTTACGAAAGTATAACTGTACTTCACCGCTTATATCGCGCAAGACACAAAAAGCAGTTTTGCCGTGGCGGCGCAAAGCCATGAGTCGCCCTGCCAGACTGACCGTTGTGCCGTCCTTTTCTAACGCTTCCGCACGGTCTTTAATGTCTTGTGCATGATGGGTCCAATTATATTTTTGACCGAAAGGATATACGCCGGCATCTGCAAACTGTTGCATCTTTTCGCGGCGAATCACCATTTGGTCATTTAATTTTTCTTCTTCAATATGCGGTACTGCTTTTTTTTCCTGGTCAGACATGCTTATCCTCCTCGACTCTAGCCTTCAAAGGGCAAAATCTTATATTGTACTTCACCGGCCGGAGCCTTTACAGATACGATAACGGGATTTTCTTTATCCACATTTTGACCCAAAATAGCAGCTCCCACAGGGCTTTCATTAGAGATTCGGTTGTTGAACGGATCAGCTTCGGCTGTACCCACGACGGTATATTCAAAGCGTTCTTTCGTTTCCACATCTTCCAAAATCACCTTGGAGCCCAGACGAACTTTGGCTACATCATCAGTTGATTCTTCAATAATTTTGGCTGTTCTGATTTTATTTTCCAATTCAACAATGCGGCCTTCAATAAACGCCTGTTCATTTTTGGCATCATCGTATTCGGAGTTTTCGCTCAAGTCACCTAAAGCGATTGCTTCTTTAATTCGTTGAGAAACGGCGATACGACGAACCGATTTAAGTTCGTTCAATTCTTTTTTCAGTTTTTCGAGCCCGTCGGCTGTAATCAGTGTTTCGTTAGACATGAATATGAATGCTCCTTTTGCCCATAGATTGCAAACAGGAATAGCAGTCCTGCCGGACTCTATTCCTGAGTAAATTAACAAGTACGCAAGTACATTTAATTATATTCTTCCCTATCGTCAATGTCAAACAAAGGCATGTAAAAGCTCACCTTTATACCGTGCATTTTGCCACCTCGGAGATGACCTGTCTAAACTCTTCAACCGTTGAGGTTCGGTTAATTCGCTCACGCAATGCCGCTGAGCCGAAAAGACCCTTGGTATACCAGGAGGCATGAGAACGCATTTCTCTAAGAGCAATATGAGCACCTTTAAAGCGAATAAGACTTTCAAAGTGTTCTAAAAGCACTGCATAACGGTCTGCCGCCGACGGCTTTTGTACAGTTTTTCCGGACAGATAATCACGAACTTCCTCAAAAATCCACGGATTTCCTTGAGCGCCACGTCCGATCATGACGGCAGTACAACCCGTTTTCTCAAACATGCGCGCACACGAAGGGCCATCCGTAATATCACCGTTACCTATAACGGGAATAGACACGGCTTTGACGACAGCGGCAATTTTTTCCAAGTCCGCACGACCGCTGTAAAATTGCTCCCGCGTTCGTCCGTGAACAGCAAGAGCCGCTGCCCCTGCCGCTTCACATCGACGGGCCAACTCGGGTGCAACGAATTCGCTGTCATCCCAACCGGTACGCATTTTTACGGTAACAGGGACCGACACGGCCTTAACAACGGCACTCACTACTTTTTCCGCCAGAGGAAGATTCTTCATCAGAGCCGATCCTTCGCCGTTCTGAACAACCTTTCGTACAGGGCAGCCCATATTGATATCTATGATATCGGCACCGTACTCTTGTACAACCTTAGCCGCTCGGGCCATAATTTCCGGCTCCGCCCCGAAAAGCTGCATTGACAAAGGATGTTCGTTTTTATGGACAGTCAACATTTCACGTGTATGCTTATTACCATATACCAAGCCTTTAGCACTGACCATTTCCGCACAAACCAGAGCCGCACCGTGTTTTCGAGCAATCATCCGATACGGCAGGGGGGGGGCCACGGCCCCAAGAGGCCGGGCATGCAAGC
>OAVV01000508.1_pt1 | contig 31825 bp, 19 predicted proteins | sample 1501401 | NCBI WGS metagenome assembly OAVV01 (sample SAMEA2580098, study PRJEB22360) | human gut metagenome | biome: human gut; feature: human-associated habitat; material: faeces | place: Denmark | collected 2008/2010 | reverse complement strand
AATTTGGAGTTCACCTCACCTTTAATCCCTCCGCCAACAATTATGCACGATTTTACCTAGCCGCTTCTTCCAATGTACTTTCCGACAAGCTAAACGGTTATTATATTCAGATAGGAGGAGCCAAAGATAATGTAGCTCTTTACCGCCAGAATGGGGACGAAGTTAAACTATTAGCTTCCGGCAGAGAACTGATGAAAGGTAATAATTCACCGAAGCTATATATAAAAGTAGAATGTGATAAAAATAGTTATTGGACTTTTTGGACACGACTCGAATCCGAGAATGAATACGTAAAAGAGGAACAAGTGAAAGATACGAATATACAGACTTCACTCTACTGCGGCATATACTGTATCTACACCAAAACACGATGCAAAGGATTCACATTCCATCATATACAGTTGTCCAATGACGTGGAAACGAGTACTACACCTGATGAGACACCCGATAATCCCGAAACGGATATTCCGGATCATCCGGACACTCCCGAGCTACCGGAAGATGTGAGAGGTATGCTTCTTTTCAACGAAATAATGTATGATAATGCAACGGATGGCGCAGAATATGTAGAAATCTATAATCCGAGCGAAAAAGCGATCAGCCTGCCAGCCCTCTATCTATATAAGATGTATGAAAGCGGTACCGTATACAGTACTACAACTCTCTCCAATGAGAAATCCTCCGATCCCCTCACCATTCCATCCAAAGGTTATCTTTGCTTCACCAAATACCCCGGCAAGGTCATTCAAAGACATAAAGTAAATGGAGAAAATCTGATAGAAATATCCAAATTCCCAGCTCTTAGTAATGACGGAGGCTATCTGGCACTTTCCAGCAGCGAGAAACCGGAAAAAGGACATACGTTCGACACCTGTTGTTTCAGAGAGGAGATGCATGATACTGATGGCAAAAAGACAACCGGCATTTCACTCGGAAAGAAATCGCCGGAATTGTCTTCTCTCAATAAGAATTGGTGTTCCTCCAAGCATACTACCGGAGGAACACCGGGAATAAAAAACATGTAAGAGTATATGTCTCAAAACATCACTCCTTACATCTATTTATGGCTTCACTTCTTTGTAATCCGAAACCAATCTACATCCGCCCATCCGCCATCATTGGTAACGATAGCCGGACGCGTACAGAATGTTCCTACCTTAGCACCAATCCACTGTCCCTCTCTGGCCTTGAAAGGTTTTCCTAAAGTCTTGAACTTCTTTCCATCCAAACTATAACTGAAATTACACATCACATTCAGGTTCTCTCTCATGTTCCTGTTCTTGCCATCTTTAAGATGGCTCTCAAAACGTACTTTCAAATACACTGTATTTTGACTAAGGCTGACCGAAGTATTCGTCTCTTCCGGTGCACCCTTTTCCGCCTTTATACATTCCACCTGTGAAAGTACCAGACCTTTATCTGTATTTTCCAAAATCAATCCGGCATAATCCCTGCCCATAACAATAAGTCCCGTACGTTCCCCCTTATACTTCTGAATAGGGCTGAATGTCAGCTTCATCGTTGCGGTGAAATTATCGGAAGGCGTTTTCTGTAACAAGAGGTTAGCTACATCCCACAAATTCCTGTAATCCTTCACCACCGGATAAGAATATAATCTGACATACCCCTTGTTACCTGCATAGTATGCCCACTTCTCGTTAATGTTAGCGTGCCATTGCCATTGCGGAGAGAGGGTATATCCGTCAAACTCGTCACTTTCCTGCGGAGTGCAGATAGGATATGTTTTACCTACATTCGGTTTTTTATAAGTCAGAACAGGTTCACCGCAGCCGTCACCGTCTTTATCTATACCGATAACCGGCCAGTCATTCACCCATTTCATCGGCTGCAGATGCATGATACGTCCGTAAGCACCTACATCCTGAAAGTGAAGAAACCAATCCTCACCGGTAGGAGTGTCCACCCAAGCCCCCTGATGTGGTCCGTTGACAGGTGAACTACCTTGTGCCAGCACAGTTTTCCATTCATAAGGGCCATATACACTTTTAGAGCGAAGTACCACTTGCCAACCTGTTGCCACTCCACCTGCCGGATGAAAAATATAGTAATAACCATTCTTTTTGTAGAATTTCGGTCCTTCACAGGTTTCATGCGCTTCATGACCGTCGAAAACGATTCGCGAAGGGGTTATAGCCTTAGTCGCTTCCTTATTCAGTTCACAAATGGCAATCACACTTTTCAGTCCCGCACGGCTTCCCGCATAGGCGTGTACCATATATACTTTTCCATCTTCATCCCAAAGCGGGCAAGTATCGATGATCCCTTTTCCAGCTTTCACCAGGGCAGGTTCCGTCCACGGACCTTTCGGGTCTTTGGCCTTCACCATGAAGGCTCCCTGATCGGGATCTCCCCAGAAAATATAGAACTCACCGTTGTGGTGGCGGATACTAGGCGCCCATACACGGTTGCCATGCTCCGGACGTTCCGGAGCCTCAACGGGCGGAAGTGCATCAGGTACGGCTGCTCCGACAATCGTCCAGTTTACCAAATCCTTCGAATGTAATATTTGCAGTCCCGGCAGACAATTGAAACTGGATGAAGTCATGTAAAAGTCCTCCCCCACACGGCAGGCGTCCGGATCAGAATAGTCGGCATACAATACCGGATTCTTATATTTCCCGTTTCCCAAGTCAGAGACCCAGACTTCGGATACATAATTCTTTTGTGCCGCTAAATGAGTGACAGTCAGCAGGCAGAAAGCTACAATCTGTGTAATTCGTTTCATGATACAAGCATATTTAAAATGAATGATTCGTTTTCGGAAAACAAAAGTAAAGCAAACCCTCTACTTATAAGTAGAGTATTTAACCGGAATCATGTAAAATTTGGCAGAACATCAACTATTACGATTTTCACCACCTATTCTAAGAAAAAATACACTTCACTCTCTCATTAAATCCATACTTTTGGACATTGGAAACATTTATATAATGCAATCCAACATGCTATGAATACAAATTATAAAATAACAACTATGAGATTCCTTCTTTTATTTATGATGTTCACTCTACTCATGCCGGAGTGTAAATCATCACAGTCTGTAGAGAGTTCACAACGAACCGACCAATCATCCATCGAAAAAAAGAAATGGTTATCACTGGCAGTATCACAACCAGATGAGTGGTATGCAACCAACGAAGCTAAAGAGGTAGCCGAAAATGTACTCTTATACCAAAGAAATATCGGGGGATGGCCCAAGAATATCGAGATGCACCACAAACTCACAGACAAACAAAAAGTAGAAATTGTCGGTCAGAAAGAAAAGACAGACGCTATCTTCGATAATGGAGCGACCACTACCGAAATGAGATTTCTGGGTAAAATGTATAAAGCGGTGAAAGACCCACGTTATAAAGACGCGGTAAACAAGGCAATCGACTTTATCATCGCGGCACAGTACGATTCCAACTACAAAGGAGAAGGAGGATGGCCGCAAGTATATCCGTTAAGGGAAAAGGGATACACCTCCCGCATTACATTCAACGATGATGCAATGATCCATCTTTTGGAGATACTAAGGAAAGTCTATCATAAAGCGGACGAATTTTCGGATATCGTGGACGACGCAACAGCCACCAAAGCTAAAATCAGTTTTGACAAAGGAGTACAATGTATACTAAACTGTCAGGTGACGGAAAACGGAGTAAAAACTTTCTGGGGAGCACAACATGATGAACACACGCTGCTTCCCGCAGTTGCCCGTCCCAAAGAGCTACCTTCGTATTCCGGTTCGGAAGGAACACGAATCCTTCAATTCCTGATGGAGCTTGAGAATCCTTCCCAAGAGATCAAAGATGCCGTTGTTGCCGCTGCTGAATGGTTGGAAAAAGTGAAAATACCCAATAAGAAAGTTGTGAATGTGACGGAAAACGGAATCCTTGTCGACAGAAAAGTTATCGACTCTCCGGGAGATGATATGTGGGGGCGTTTTATTCAAATCGGTGGCAAAGTTGGACAGGAAGCGTTCGATGCACTTGTCAACGGTTACCTGAAGAAAGGTTCAAAAGGCGGATTCAGTTATAGGGAAAACGCACTTTCTTCCTATGACCCGACAAAAACATCACAGCCTATTTACAGTATATATGAAGCAGACCGTCCCAATCTCCTCTATCGCTACCTATACATCTTCGAAGATGCAGAACCTGTCGATATCAATGGAGTTTCCACCGCTGTATCTTTGGATGCGAAAACAAGGATCAAATATCAATATTTGGGCAACTGGCCGCAAAAAGTGCTCCGCAAACAATATCCCGCCTGGAGAAAGAAAAACGGACTCGATTAAAAGGAAATCTTATCATACACATTATTTAAATCTAAAAACATACATATATGAGAAAAGTATTTTTATCAATATTGCTTGCAGGGATATGTGCTCTTCAAGTAAATGCTAATCCGGTACTGAAAGTAGCGTCTACATCAGACGGTCATGTAGACTTGGGAAAACTAGTCAGCAAGTTTGTGCAAAAAAACAAATGTTCCGGTCTCACCGTAGAATTTGAAGCCGGAAAGACATATAGAGTCGAACGTCTGAAACTTCCTCAATTAGAAGAAATCACGCTGGTAGGAGCAACCGATGCTAACGGAGAAAAAACACAGTTAGTTTTGAGCAGTATTCTTTTTACATCCTCTGTAAAATCACTGGCGTTCAAGGATGTATGTATAGACGGCAACGACACACGTTTCCTGATGGCATGGGATGGTGACCTTTACGCACAATCGCTCTCTTTCACCGGATGTGAAGTGAAGAATATCAACCAGAGCGTGGTTCGTATCGGTAAAAATGGAATAGGCATGTCTATCAAAGACATCACTTTCGACAACTGTATACTTTCAGAACTTAGCACCGTTGGCTGGGGCGTAGTAAACGTAAGCAGTGACGTGGCTGCACTGGAACGTATTGCTTTCATCAACAGTACCCTAATCAATGTAGGCGACCAGCTAATGGATTTACAAGGCGGTGTCGGCCATATCATTGTGGAAAACTGTACTTTTTACAATGCAGCAGACGCAAAGAAAGATTTATCCAGAGTATTCCTATTACGCAAGACCAACGATACTCCGGCTTCTCCCGCCACCTTGACCGTACGTAATGTTATCTTTGCCGGCAACAATGCAGGAAAACCGATGAGCGCCGGATTGGGAAACTACAAATGCCTCAACTTCTCGGACAATAACTACATAACTTCCGATCTGGCTGAAGGTAAAGTACCTTTCACCGGAATTACCAGACTGGAATTTGCCGCAGACAAATTCTTTGTTAATCCGAATGAGGGAGATTTCCACATAAAAGCTAAATTTGCAGGCAAAGCAGGTGACCCGCGCTGGTATTAACCGACATTATTAATATAAAAGCATATAGCATACTAAGTAAACCATGAGAAAAACAATCATATCCATCTTATTGGCAGGAGTTTCCATTCTGAACTACGCACAAACCCAAAGCGGAGTTTATCAGTCTGTTGTCGCAGCTGATGGCAGTGGAAATTACAAAACCATTCAGGAAGCCGTAGACGCTGCCCCCGAGAAGCAAACCAAACCTTGGCTTATCTTCGTAAAGAACGGTTCGTATGAAGAACAAGTTGTCATTCCGAAAGAAAAGCCCTATATACATCTGATCGGTCAGGATAAAAACAAAACTATCATTCATTTAAGTCTGAACGTGGGTGGCAAACCGACAGGCAAAGAGTCGGAAGCCGTATTACCCTATTGGGAAGTGTCTGTCCATAACCCTTCCTCTCCGGTCTACAAACGTGAAGGTTCGGTAGTGATGATAAAAGCACCTCATTTCTACACAGAAAACATCTCGTATATTAATGACTGGGGAGTACTCGCCGAAAACGGACCGCAGGCTCTGGCTATGAAAAGCTTTGCAGATTGTGCTTCATTCAACAACTGTATCTTCCGTTCATGGCAGGATACATGGCAGACTTCTCCGAACGATGCACATCGTCATTATGTGAAAAATTGTCGGATTGAGGGTGCCATCGATTACTTCTACGGTGGTGGAGATGTATTGGTAGAGAACAGCACATTCTACAATACACGGAGTGGTGCTATCCTGACAGCTCCTTGCCAAAAGGATGCCAAATGGGGGTATGTATTCAAGAACTGCATAGTAGACGGCAATGAGGCTGCTGCCAATGTAAAAAGATGGGGAGTAAAATTCGGGCGTCCGTGGCGCAATTCTCCCAAAGCTGTCTTTATCAACACGACACTGAATATCCCAATCAACCCCGAAGGGTGGACAGATATGGGAACCATCCCGGCACTTTTTGCTGAATATAACACCAGTGACGCCAAAGGAAATCCGGTCGATTTGAGCCGGCGTAAAACTGAATACCAATATAAAGACCGCTCCACGGGGGAACAGGTAAAAGGTACATCCCGTACAACCATCAGTAAGGAAGAAGCCGATAAATATACATACGAAAATATAATTTCCGCAACCGACGGTTGGAATCCGCGTAAAATGATGCAGCAAATGGATGCACCACGGGATCTTGCTTATCAGGGAGGAAAGTTTTCATGGAATGCAGTAAAAGGAGCCGCAGGATATATCATATATGATGGCGAAAATATAGTAGGATTCACTACCACAGACACTTCTTTCCCGGTATCGAAAATAAACTATACACTAAAAGTCTGTGCAGTCAATCCATACGGAGCTTTAGGTAAAATAGAGGTTTTGAGGAAATAACAAGTAACATGAAAAAAATCGCACTAGTCTCTTTTCTTTTACTGATTGCAGTCTACATGCATGCACAATGGAGTCCGGATAACGGTGACGGAACTTACAAGAATCCCATTATCCATGCTGATTACTCCGACCCGGACGTCATCCGGGTCGGAGACGACTACTGGATGGTTGCTTCCAGTTTCACCTGTATGCCGGGTATTCCCCTGCTACACTCTCATGACCTTGTCAACTGGAAAATAGTCAACCATATCTATGACCGCCTTCCTCTTCAGAAGTACGATCATCCTGTTCACGGACAAGGCTCTTGGGCACCCTCTATCCGTCATCACGAAGGAATGTTTTATGTCTATTTCTGCACACCACACGACGGGCTTTTTGTTGCACGTGCCACCGATCCGCTAGGTAAATGGGATCTCAAACATATTGTCGATGTAGAAAAATGGGAAGACCCGTGTCCTTTTTGGGATGAAGACGGTCAAGCCTATCTGGCACATAGTATTCACCGCGGCGGCCCTGCTATTATTCATAAAATGTCATGGGATGGCCTGCAACTGCTCGACAATGGCAAAGTAGTCTACCACGATATCGAAGTAAATCCCATACTGGAAGGATTAAAAATGACGAAACGCAACGGATGGTACTACATCTTCGCTCCTGCCGGAGGAGTAGCCCACGGATGGCAGACCGTGCTGCGTTCCAAAAACATCTATGGACCCTACGAGCCTCGAAAAGTGCTCGAAGCAGGCAACGGCATCAACGGACCTCATCAAGGAGGCCTGGTCGAAACCCAGACAGGAGAATGGTGGTTTATCCATTTTCAGTCCAAAGGGATATATGGCAGAATCACCCATCTCCAACCCGCCCGCTGGACAAAGGATAACTGGATTGTCATCGGCGAAGATCCGGACGGGGATGGTATCGGCGCTCCCGTACTGACTTATCGCAAACCGAATGTAGGAAAGACATACCCAGCCTGCACACCGCAAACTTCCGATGAGTTTAGCACCGAAAAGCTAGGACTGCAATGGCAATGGCAAGCTCATGAAAATCCGGACTGGTTCTCCCTTTATGCCCGTTCGGGACATATCCGTCTTTTCGCCGAGCCCTGCCCGTCGGAACAAGGCAACTTGTACTTCGCCGGCAACCTGCTTTTACAAAAACTGCCTGCACCTGTATTCACGGCAACGACCTATGTCGAAACCCGTTTTACCGATGCCGGTGAACGTGCCGGAGCCATTGTCATGGGAAACGCCTACACCTATATCGCCCTCATTCGTGGAGAACAAGGCAACCGCATCTCCGTAATCAGCGGACGCAATGACCGTCTGGCTGTCATCCCGGAAGAACTGGCAACCGTTGAAACGGAAAGCGAAAAAGCCTGGTTTCGTATTCACATTCACAATGATAAGGAATGTAGCTACTCTTACAGTACTGACGGGGTACATTTCAAAGAATTGGGCAGCCGCTATCCTATCATTAACGGTACATGGATAGGAGCCAAAGTCGGGATTTTCTGCAGTTCTCCGAATATTGTCCGTGGAAAAGGATACGCGGATTTCGATTATTTCCGGCTGGAAAAGCAGTAATAGATAAAACAAGATCAAGAATCTGATTAATAGAATTATACAATGAGAATTACAGTCATTTTAATAGCATTTCTAATGGGATTATCCGGTGAGTGGAGTCACGCCTGTGCACAAGAAACCGGTAAACTGCCGTCATTTCCCGGAGCCGAAGGTTTTGGAAGATATACCACAGGCGGACGAGGAGGTACTGTCTATCATGTGACAACTCTGGAAGACGGTGATTTTAAAGGCACTCTTCGCCATGCAGTCAATCAACGCGGTCCGCGAACGATTGTTTTTGATGTAGCCGGCAATATATTTTTAAACGCTCCGTTGCGCATCAAACAAGATGATATAACCATTGCCGGTCAGACAGCTCCTGGACAAGGTATCTGCATAGCCCGCCATCCGGTAACCATCGGTGCAAACAATGTAATTATCAGATACCTGCGTTTCCGCGTAAGCAATGAAGTAGAAGGAGAACCCGACGGGCTAGGAGGAATGGACAGGAAAAATATCATCGTCGACCATTGTTCCATCAGCTGGTCGGTGGATGAATGTTGTTCCGTATATGGGAATGAAAACTCAACCGTCCAGTGGTGTATCATCTCCGAAAGTCTCCGGACAGCCGGACACTCCAAAGGAGCACATGGATTCGGCGGAAATTGGGGCGGCAACCATGCTTCCTACCATCATAATCTGATGGCGCACCACATGAGCCGTGTACCCCGCCTAGGCCCTCGTCCTTCCACACAAGAACATGAGTACATGGATTTGCGGAACAACGTATTCTACAACTGGGCAGGTAATGGCTGCTATGGCGGGGAAGGCATGAAAGTGAACATCGTAAATAATTACTATAAACCGGGACCGGCCACTCCCGACAATAAAGTTCGTTACCGGATAGCCTCTATCAGTGTCCGCAACAATGATTATTGTTTTGACAAAGAAGGAAATCCCAACAGATGGTTCCCCATGCTACACGTCTGGGGGAAATTCTATGTAGACGGCAATATCATAGAGGGAGAGCCGGATGTCAGCAAGGACAACTGGACGAAAGGTATCTATGAACAAGTTAGAATAAAAGGGAGTGACGGCACATACACCGATGCCACCCGTGACAGCATCCGTTTAAGAACTCCTCTCGATCCGGGTGTCATAACGACCCATACAGCAGAGGAAGCATACGAAAAAGTACTGGCTTCCGCCGGCTGTTCCAAATGGCGGGACGTCATCGACGAACGCATCGTCAAAGAGACGGCTACGGGAACGACTACCTATATCGGCAGTATCAGTAAAGATGCCGCCCGCTTTCCCGGTCTGATTGACATTCCCCAAGATACCAAGCCCAAAGGAGAAGATTCCCCCTGGGTCAAACTATCAGACGGCGGAGTCAAAGCTGAAAACTTGAAGGACACGGACAACGACGGTATGCCGGACTGGTGGGAACTGAAAAACGGACTGAATCCGAAAGATGCATCTGATGGTACGAAAACGACTTTAAGCAAGGAAGGATATACCAATCTGGAGGTATATCTGAACAGTCTGGTCAAATAAAACTGGCAGTACAATCAAACAGCCCAAACTATTTTTTCTTCTTGTTTTTATTAGGAATGGGGAAACCGATAGGATTATGCGGTTTATCCACCGCCAGAGCCTTTTGCACCTGTAATTCAGCTAGAGTCTGATTAATCAGCTCTAGTTGCATTCGGGTGTCGTCGTTTATGTCGTTATAATCGGCAAACACTTCTTCGATATACTCCTTTAATTCCTTGACTTCGTTTTGAAGTTCCTGCACGGGATTAGTCGAAGGGAATAATAACAACTGGCGAACCGCAACGAAAGCCCGCATTATTCCCATGTTTATTTGTATTGCCGTCTTAGAATTGAGAACGCTACTAAGCATTGCTACGCCTAGTTCAGTAAATGCGTATGGATTCCGGCGAATGCCCATCTTTATAGAATTGGAGATCACAATTTGTGATTTCCACATTTCCGTTTCTTCATCCGTCAACTGAAACATGAAGTCCGCAGGGAAGCGGTCTATATTACGTTTCACCGCTTGATTTAACGCTCGTGTTTCAACTCCGTACATTTCTGCTAAATCTCGGTCGATCATCACCTTTTGTCCGCGTATGTCATATATCTTACGCTGTATTACTTCAAGTTGTTCCATCTTATTCTACTTTTTAACATTGATATTCCACGTCACACGTGAAATAATTTCTTTGTAGATAGCATTGGAGATATCAGCCTGAATAGGTCCGGCCGTATTAAAGAATTTAGGTACTTGCTTCATGTTATCGTACAATATTTAAGTATGTCTCACTGATTATCCACCCACAAAGATACTATTTACCAGCTGAAATAACTCTATTTAAATTGAAAAGCTCATTTCGGTACTTATTTTTGTACGGTACTGAACCCATTCATCGGCATACCATTAAGCACTACTTACCTGACTAAAGCATAGCTTTAGGGAATGAAAAGCATAGCTTTAGACAGGTTAAAGCTATGCTTTTGAGAGTTAATAAGAAGTATATCCGTTCTTTCTACAGATATAGCATTTTACTTACTCCCTTCACCTTTCTTCCGAGCACCCGATAAATAGGGCGTTCGCGGGTGAAGGGAGACATCTTCATCATTGCATTCATTTCGACAGAATATCATTACAACACTTTCCAAAATCATTGAGTTAATTGTAGAAAACATTGCGATGTTTTTTTTAATCACTGCGATGTTTTTTCAAATCATCCCAATGAAAAAAATAATCCATTAGCATATTTGTTTTTGCTATTAGCATATCCTTATTAGCTATAATGATATTCTGATTAGCTATAATGATATTGCATTTCCAAACAAAGTGAAAGAGTGGGTGAAAGGCTTGCCCTTCACCCATAAACGCCCTATCTATCGGGAGTTTGAAAGAAAGGTGAAGGCTGTCCGGTTTCACTCATTCCATATTTAGCCTTTGCTATGTTTCTCACAAGTTCTCTTTGCAAATCCTCCAAAGTATTTAGTTCTTTCTGAAGCTGTGACAAATCTGTTCCTTTTTCTAACAAGTAATTTCTATCATCATACTTGATAAATGAAGTAGACAAAAGTTGATTCTTCTCTTTAAAATGAGCAACCACATACCGCAAGCCCTCTGCACGATACCGACAAGAAGCTTTATGATGGGCATACCACAAGGCTTTATACGTATCGGGCTCGGCTTTCCTTAATTTCATAAAGAAGGCATTAAAGGCAGCTTTGTTTTCATCTTTCTCCGTTTGAGAGAAAGCTTCAAGCTGCTTCTTCTTAAGATTTCGGTATTCTTTGTGCTTATCCAGATATTCTTCCATCTTATCCTTACAGGCTTCATAAGCTAACCGATATTCTTCCAACGCCAAAGGATGTTCGAACTCCACTATTTCTTTCAAGTAAGGTATATCATTCCAATTGATATACTTGCTATTATCTTCACAGTAATACGAGTAGGCAGTTGCAAGTTGCCAACTATATTCTTTGGTTTTTTGATTCAACTCATTAGTTATAGCCAGCAAACTCTTTTCCATTGCTGGCAAATCTTGAGCTGACACTGTACTCGGGCTCCCCCATCCGAAAATAAGGATGCAAAAAAGACTCAATAAACATGTTTTCATAAGCTAATTATTTTGTTATCATCAATATCCATTCTTCGCTCTCCACACCGGATATAACTGCTTGATTGCTTTCTGCGGCCAATTACCCAAGTACTGATAGTTTCTGCGGTTCTCAGCATCCAGGGAAGTCGGTATCTGAAGAGTGACACCGTCCTGCACGATGGGTTCAAAAGGCGCATCCTCATAAGTATAAAGAAAGCGATAGAGCAGATATGCACGGTCAGCATCGTAAATACCAAAGATGGGTTGATAAGCATTCTCTTTTTTATAAGAATCACGTACATTCTGTCCGTAATAGAATGTAACCTTTTTGCCGTCAATGGTCATTGTACGTTTACTGTTTGCTAATTTCCCAATCATATCCGCATATACTTTGTCCGCCAACATGCCGCCCAATTGAATGAAGCGCCCCCACATATCTTCTCCCGGGGCATCCTGAACAACACGGTTCACTACAGTGTTGCCCTCTTTAATGTCCACCACTTTCTTGTTCGGGATTTTGTGAGCCTGTAACCATTCAACTGCTGCTATGACTGACTCTTTCACTTCCACCGAAGGATTTTCAATCTCCATCAGAAACTCAAGTACACGGGCGCCTTCCGCACCGGAGTAAGAAGGGAACTCATGTGGACGACCGTAAGCAGGTTCCAATGTCTGCGGATCATGTTGGGCACACCAAAAGGTTCTATTGCCGTCATCATCCCTCACCTGACAATCAAGAATACACTGTATACCTTTGTCGTAAGCAGTCTTCGCCTTATCAGCAACAGTCTTTTCTACAATAGCTTCCATATCCCCTTTGTCTTCCGCCACCTCCTTTATCAGACGAAGCAGGTTGACCATCAGGTCATCATTGAAAGTGATATTATCACTGTACGTACCTTTTAAGGGATAGAACTGGGGCCAGCCACCGGTCGGGTATTGTGCGCTAATAATATAGTCCAATCCTTTGGCAAAAGCAGTTCGGTATCTCTCATCGGGGATATGCTTGTACATTTTAGCAAGAAAACGCATTTCAGTAGTGGTGGCGTCATTGTCGAAAATAGCATCCTGTTTGCTTTTGTCGGATTCGAGTTGTTTCTTCTCACTATCTGTCAGTAACAGGTGCATCTCGATATTCTTTGGCCAGCCACCCAAGTTCCTTTGATAAAGGAGCACATTCTCCGCCACTTCGACGGCTTCATTGGTGGCATACCAACTATCGGGCTGTTTAAGTGCCAATGACAACCATTTCTTTCCGGCAATGTCGGATTGTTGAAAGGCCTCTTGTGCGACTGTCAGCACTTTGCTACTGCCACCATTCTTCAGTTTAAAACGGATATTTGCCGTTCGTTTGTTCTTACTGTTGTTCAGCTTGACCGTTAATTTTAAAGACGATTCCTGTTTATCAGAATAGCTAATCCAGTTTACACTCTCGAGAAGTATTTCACACTCCCACTCCAAACCCTTGCCATCCACCTGTACAGTAAAGGTTTCACCCGAAGAATCCGCCTGTTTACCAGAAGGGGTTATTGTCAATGCACCGCCCTTGCCATCTTGCGAAACATAGAAACTGGCAATTTTACTTCCGCTGGTAACTTTCACTACTACACTTCTTTCTTCCGCACCAGTATTCTCTTTAACAGTGAAGGCAACGGAACCGTTGCCTTCACCCTCTGTCTGTGCGAAATGAATCCAGTTTGCTTTGCATTCAATATTCCATGCTGCCGTCGCGGTTATATTCACCATTTCCTCACCGCCACCCTGAACTATGGAGAAATTGGTGGCGGATAGTTCCAATCGCGCCGCTGCCTTTTCTCCATCATCCGATGTGCAAGCCGTCAGACAGAATACATACATGAATACAAATAAAAAGGTATATTTCATTACACTTCTATTACTTTAATTATTTAATCCAACGCGGGTCACCAATGCCTTTCTTGTAAACATCAGAATCCTTCGCCTTAATCGTAAAATTACCTGTTGAAGGAGACTCAAAAAGCTCATCATTACTTAGTCCGACAGGTACAAAATTCAAGTCACCATCTTTGTTATTCAATATCCAACCATCTACGTCCACATAATAGTTATCTGCAGCCGATACCAAACGATTATTTGCTGCCGACGGAGACGGGCAAATCGCACCACCAGGAAGATTAGCTGTAGCTATCAAACATTTTTCTATCGTAATATCAACACCCGGAGCAGGTAAATTACCTACATTTATCAATGTCTGCTTCGTAGAGAAATCAAAGAATGTACAATTAGAAACTTTCACTTTTCCAGCAGCCGGACTAGCCCATGAGGTATTGACAGGAGTACCAAACAGCCCTTTAGCTTCCTCACAATTATAGAATGTAGAATTAGTAATGGAAATCTCGCTCCAAATATCCGTATACCCCTTGGCTATATGGAAAACTCCCCAACCACCATGTTTGATTGCTGTAGTCTTGTCCTCCGGATCAACAGGAGTATATCGGCAACCATCCATTACTAATTTCTTGATGACAAGCGGTGCTTCTTCCGTATAAGCCTGATTACATAAGAACAATCCTCTGGTAAAACCTGTCAAATCTCCGTTTTTGATTGAATAGGATGATATCTCCACCCTGCCATTGTTCGTAAGATCGGCACCATTATTCATCAACTCGAAGTTTCCATTGGCAGTAGCACCGACTTCCGAATTAATATACTGTTTGATATTCACATTCTCAAATTCCAGAAATTCAAGACTATTTACCAATGTCCATTTACTTCTAATCCACAACGTAGATTTTGTTTTGGTATTTCCGATGATTCGAATGGATTTGGTAAGTTTATATTCAATTCCGTCCTTCCCTTTCACACCCAATACTGTACCATCTTCATCCAAATCAAGTGCATTATCTTTAAGCATATAATAATCTGCTCCTTCCAAATAATAGATAAGGGACGTTTTCAGTGAATTAGCCAAATCTTCCTCCAATATCTTGGCAAAGTTGTCTGTTACACCTATTACTGTAGCTTCCGCTGGCGGACCGGCAGTCTTGAAACTTTGTGTATTATAAGTCTTAGCGTCTTCAGGTGCTTGTGTATTGGCAATAGTTATTGTATAATTGCAGCTCTTTTCAAGACCTTCTATATGATATTCACCAATCATTTCCTCCGGAGCCAATACTATTTCACGTACCACTTCACTACCTTCTGTCTTTACAACGCTGATACTATCCACTGGATTAGCCTCATCAATAGTCCAATGAATTGTTACATCCGTTTCGCCAATTTCATCGGTATCTATAGCTTGCAAAAGCTGAGGCACCACACGTGTCTCCGTTTTTGTTTCACCATCCCGAATAGTCCAATTCGAGTCTCCTGTCGTGCCATCCGAAACAGCCCTCACGCGAGCATAATACGCTGTATTGTAACGCAAACCAGTAAATGTGTAATTCGTACCCGTTACCGTTGCTGAGAATTCCGCTTCCGGTTCAAAATCAGCGTTACGACAGATTTCAATCGTATAAGCTACTGCATTACCTATCTGTTTCCAAGAATAGGTGATTGTATTTTCACTTGCAGTAGCAGAAACAAAATTAGGACGGAACAAACGCTCAACAACCGGATCATCATCCTCACATCCCCACAAACAAACCATGCACAGTGCTACAAGCGGCAATAAATATATGAGTTTCTTCATACTATTCTTTATTTAATTAAAATCCATAATAATTCTGTAACATACCTTGATGACTGGAAAGAGCATCCGTAGGTATCGGTGCAAAATAACGTACCGGGTCTACGTCCGGATCAACCGAAGAGGCATTATCTCTATTAATATATCCATAAAAGGCATAATGAACACCATCTGCAGGAACCCAGTCGATATGCTCTTCTGTAACTTCATCCTTTATTTCCTTCAAGAATATAGTACATACTTTTCCTTCTTCATACCCAGTCGGCTTTGTATCATAACTAGGTAAAGCCTGATCATATGAATTGATATCTCCCTCTTTATAGTATTCGATTACCTGATCTACCAGACTGGTCACTCCCGTACCATTGGCAGGTACATATTTGTAGTACAACTTCGCCGGATAATCATCAAATGGTGTAGCCTCCGTAACAGGATCTTCAAAGTTCGCGTTCGTTTTTGTATACGCTACACGTCCCATCGTAATCCAATTATGATAAAGATTATAAACGACCTCTCCATAAAGATTCCAACGTGCTAAATCGAAACGACGTTGTTTTTCACCGCCGAACTCCCATGCTCTTTCATCTACGATGGCCTTGAAAAAGTCATCTTTCGAAGCAAGATTTTCCACATAAGCCTCTACTTTATCCGTATGATCTTCTACACCAAAGGCACGTGTACGCACTTTCTTCAGAGCTGCTTTTGCTTCGGGTGTAGGAGCTCCGTTGTTCTCATTAGCGGCTTCGGCATACATCAGCAACACATCGGCATAGCGCATATAAGGATAATTGATACCGGTACCCTTATTGGAAGTATTACCCAACGGAGACTTCATAAAGAGTCGGTTCCACTTGCCGCATTTAAAAGAGTTGAAACCAAAGTTTTCAAATGTTTGCTTAATATTAGTTCTTCCCGAGTTTTCATATTTAAAGAGTTCACAAGTAATGTCACGACGCAAATCTTTACGATCGAAAGTAAACACATAAGTAGGACAAAGTTTCAATGAAGCTTGTGAATATCCTTGAGGAGCATTAGAATAATTGGCATCATTCGCATCTTTACTACTAGAAATCAGAGTACCATGGAAATAGCCGTACTCACCGGTACCTCCTACTTTAGCAGGAACATCAAAGATAATATCATCATCAGCAGGTACAATCCAGTTACACTCGTCTTCCCATACTTCACGAAAACTGCGTTTAAGATCATGTTTACCTTCAGTAATTACTTTGCCGGCATACTCTTCAGCTATTTCATAATATTCTTTCCAATCTTCGCTACGCTTCATAGAACCGATGGCAAAAGGATTATTATAATCAGGACGCAAACTATAACCTCCACGACGCAGAGCAATGCGGGCAATCAGCGCCTGACAGAACTCACGAGATACACCTTCCGCTCCCTTATCCGATTCACCTGCATAATAAAGCCAAGGTTCAACAGCAATGAGGTCGTCAATCATATCACTCAAAATAATATCACGGTCAGTAGCTCCAATCAGTAACTCATTCTTATCGCCTGCCGATTTTCTACGATAAGGAACATCTCCCCAATTACTTACCAATTCCAAATAATACATGGCCCGTAATACCATAGCTTCACTATAAAAATGCAAAACTTTAGACGGTCTGGTACGGTCTGCAGTTTTAAAAAGCTCCGACTGTTCAATACCTTCGAGTACATCGTTGGCACGATTAATACCATCATACATAGCTTTCCAGGCAGCATTATAGCCATTCATCTGATTGGGAGCCGGCAAGAAACAATACTCACCAATAGTATTAGATCTGACTTCACGAAATTCGACATCCGTATTCATAAGGAAATGCTGACTCATATTACCAACCCATCCGCCGGAACCTACCATGGGAACATAGATGCCGTTTACAGCAGTTTCCATTTCCGTCTCGTTGCCGAACACATAAGCCGTACCAAATTTGGAAGGAGAGTCTACCTCTAGAAAATCACTACAAGAAGTACACAACAACGTTGTTGCCATTATGACACTTATCCATATCTTTTTCATATTCTGTTTCAATTAAAAGTTAAGATTAATACCTACCGTATACGTACGGCTACGCGGAGTTACATTATAGTCAATACCCGGTGTCAATCCATTCTGCACATTTACTTCCGGATCATATCCGGTATACCCTGTCAGAGTAAAAAGGTTACTTCCGGACACATAGACACGCAGTTTCTGTACTTTCAACTTCCATAACCAGCGTTGAGGTAATGTATAGCCAATAGTCAACGTACCCAGACGAAGGAAAGATCCATCCTCTATTATATCACTCATCGTGATCCCTTGTGTCATTGAATGCCAAGTGTAAGTAGAAGCATTCTTGTTCAACGCTGCAAGTGCTACAGGATCGTTCGCCACATTGACACCTTCATCATTCACATAACGGTAACGATTGGCAAGGCTCATATCCATAGACAGATTAGAGTTGTTGTGACGAACATTGGAAATCAAGCTGAACTTAGTAGCGTTCATCACATCAAAATCATACATAAAATTAAAGAATGCTGTAAAGTCGATTGCTTTCCAATTACCGGAGAAACCGAAACCACCAGTCATCTTCGGGTTGGTATTACCAATCTGAACAAAATCAGCTTCCGTTATCTTATATGTATCCTTGTTACTAGGATCCACTGGGCTCATCTTCTTAAATTTCACTCCGCCCGGTTTCAATGAAAAACCACCATTACCAAAACTTGAAGCATCGGTAATACCATCTTTCAATTTCCATTGGTTATTCTCGAAGGTGAAATCATCTATCGCATAGAAACCATCGTTCACCAGACCATAAATTAATCCCATCGTTTCGCCTACAACCAGTTTGTGGGTGTAAGTACCATACCAGTCACTAAGTTTTCCTTTTTGTAGCCACTCCTTTTGTCCAGAAGCGAGTTTATCCACCTTATTTTTATTAAAGCTAACATTCAGGTTCAAATCAAGATTAAAATTCTTGCTCTGTACGACTGATCCAGTCAGAGCAATTTCCAGACCTTTGTTAGAAGTCTGCCCCACATTTGTCATCTGCTGGGCAAAGCCAGAGGAGTTAGGAATAACAGAGTTCACTAACAAATCTTTTGTCGTATTCCAATAAAGATCGATTGTACCCGACAGACGATTTTTAAAGAATCCAAAATCCAGACCGATATTACGTGTTATAGTTGTCTCCCATTTTAAATCCGGATCATACAGAGAGTTTGTTCCATATTCGTAATAACTGTATTCTCCATTACCAAACGCAGGAGCACCATTTCCACTCTTTACACTATATACATTTCGCCAAAGGTCATCACCGATACGGTTATTACCAGCCAAACCTATGCTGGCACGCAACTTCAATTCTGAAACAAATCTGACAGGCTTCATCCACGATTCGTTGCTGATACGCCATGCCAACGAACCTGCCGGAAAATATCCCCACTGCTTACCCGGAGCGAACTTGGAAGAACCGTCTGCACGGAAAGTAAAGGAAGCATAGTAGCGGCTGCGATAATCATACAAGGCACGACCGAAAAACGAAGAGGTGCGCACCGGAGCATTTTTGAGACTTGTACTTTGATTAGGAGTCCCTAACGCAAAGTTTTCCAACGCTGCATCTGCCGTAATAGCAATCGGGAAATAACGAGCGCTCATCATTGTTTGGTCACTTTGCGAATGATTTATTTCTTGCCCAATCATCAAATTAACACTATGAGCACGATTGAAGTTATTACGATAAGTCAGCGTATTCGCAAGACGATAACCGTCGGCATGTTTCTTCTCACGTTGAGCCGAAGGCTGATTGTTCATACCAGCCCCACGCGCTGTACTAGATTTCGGTCCCCAAAAGCGTTTGTTTTCCGTATAATCATTATTTATGCCAAATTCGGAACGGAATTGTAAATGATTAACAACATCCCATACTAAGGCAGCTTGCAATCTAAGTCTGTTTTCAACTGTCTTACGATAGTTCTGTTCCGTATCTTGCGAAGGAGTATAACCTTGATTAAGTGAATTTCCTGATTCGTCCAGATTTTCATCATCAGGGTCATACACAATATCTGTACTCAACCCGTTTGTCGGACGAAAACGAAGTGCATTTACGACGTTCGTACCTCCTGTACCAGCACCGTCAATTGTACGCGTCATATAAGTAACATTGGTTTCAAGTTTCAAACCTTTGAACAATTCGTGATTCAGTTTCATGCTGACATTATTACGTGAAAGTCCCGAACCAATCATCTGTCCCTCATCATCATTGCGAGTAAAACTAATATTGAATTTTGTTTTTTCACTACCACCATTGATACTCAAGTTATAGTATTGAGACAAGGGGGTGCCGCCAAAGATATCTTCTTGCCAGTCATTGGGAGCAATGTTCCTATACAGAGGAAGATCATCATAAAAACCAAAATTGTTAGTAAAATTTCTCAAGCCGCTGTCACCATTGCGCACTACTTGATATTCATACTCGGCCATAGTAAACTCGTAATTATCCATCATAGGCAACTTCTTTGCCAATGTGCGAGTTTGCAAATAAGTATTAAACTGAATGGAAGTTTTTCCCGCCTGCGGATTCTTTGTAGTAATAACAACTACACCGTTGGCACCACGAGCACCATAAATGGCGGTCATTGATGCTTCTTTCAGTACATCTACTGTTGCAATGTCTGTCGGTGGAATATTATTGATATTATCCACCGGAAAACCGTCTACTATGTATAAAGGTGAGTTGTCTTGCGTAATGGAACCTCCACCACGTACACGGATATTAACATCCGCATCCAAAGCACCATCGGCAGTCGTAATCTGTACGCCCGGCATTTTACCCATCAAGGCATCCGTCACGGAAGTAGCGGCTACCTTCGATATGGATTCTGCCGAAACAGAAGCAATAGAACCGGTGATATCACTTCGGCGAATACTTCCGTAACCTGTAATCACCACTTCATCCAATGCCACCGCACTGGGTTTCATCTTTACATCAATCTTACTTCTTTTATTTACTTTGATTTCCAGATTCTCGTAGCCGATGTAGCTCACTACCAATGTACCGTTTTCCGGTGCCTGTATCGTGTAGTTTCCATCGAGATTCGTCACCGTACCTGCCGATGCCCCCTTTACTATAAGGGTTACTCCGATTAGGGGTTCGTTATTCTCATCTACAATCGTCCCCGATACTTTCATCTGTTTTCCGGCCTGACCGTAAACAGAAAGTCCTGTTCCTATTCCAAATAACAACAAGACAACTAATCCCCATCGGGGAAAATCCCATCTTTCCAAAGAAATAGCTAACTGCTTTTTTTGTCTTCTCATGTTAAACATACTATTATAATTTACAGATTAATTGATTCGTTTATACGAATTAACGATGCTGCAAATGTATGTTCTTCCCATATATACATGGTGTAGATTTTAATAATACAAGTAGATTATTTCCCAAATCTGCATGTTATCAGCGGATTGAAACATTCAACTATCCTTCATCTGCTGATAGTCTGTCGGAGTAATGCCGAATTTCTGCTTAAAACTCTTACTGAAATAATGAGGATCGTTGAATCCAACCATATAGCCGACTTGCGCACAGGTATATTCACCCGTCCTTATCAGTTCCCCGGCTCTCCTCAACCGCACTTCAAGTATAAACTTGACGGTTGCCATCCCGGTCAAGGCCTTTACCTTGTTGCCGAAAGTAGAACGACTCATCGGGAATTCTTTCACCAAATCATCGACTACTAATGCGCCGTTATCCAGATTAGCTTCTATCAGCCCGACCAGTTTTTCCATAAAGTTACGGTCTTTCAATGTCATTTGCGGTTTTTCTTCTTCCACAGATGCTTCCTCTTGCTCTGCCGCTGCGGCTATTTCAGAGGGTCCGCTATAATACAGCCGACTAAGTTTCTGACGGATAAGAAGCAAATTAGCCACGCGAGCTTTCAGATAAGAAGTGCTGAAAGGCTTCGTTATATAGTCATCCGCCCCATATTCAAGCCCTTCCAATTTGCTTTCGATAGTAGACTTGGCAGTCAGCAATATAATCGGTATATGACTGGTTTCCATACTTTCGCGTATATCTCTTGTCATCTCAATACCATTCTTCTCGGGCATCATCACATCACTGATAATCAAATCAGGCTGAATCTCCACTGCCTTCTCAAAACCGTCCTTACCGTTGGCAGCTTCAAACACATCATAATCTTTCCGGAAAATATCTTTTAGGAAAAAGCGTAACTCATCGTTATCCTCAACAAGAAGTAATTTCCTGCGTTCCTCTTCAACCGGGGAGGCTTCAAGTGGTTCCTGCAAAGCAACCGGTTCCATCTTTTTTTCAGTTCCCTCAGAGGCTTCTTCCTGTCCACCCAGAATAAATTCGGTCTGCTCACTGTAATGAACACGTCCTTTAGGCAAAGTAAGAATAAAGCAACTCCCCTCACCTAAAACACTCTGTACCTCAATCTTTCCCTGATGCATAGCTACCAATTCTTTCACCAAAGACAATCCGATACCCGAACTGTTGGACTGACTGGCAACGTCTTCATTACCCAGACTCTCAAAACGCTCGAAAATGGAACCTATTTTTTCTTTGGATATACCAATTCCCTGATCGTGAATTTCAATCGTAATATGCCCCTCCTCTTCTTTAACCACCACACTGATTTTCTTTTGTGAAGGAGTAAACTTGAACGCATTGGAAAGCAAATTAAATAGAATTTTCTCCAGTTTATCCGAATCCGCCCAAAGATGCAGTTTCTGTTCCGGAGCTTCCAAGTGTAAGTCTATCTTTTGTTCTTCAGCCATTTCCGTAAAATTATCCATCACTTTCCTGACAAAAGGAACTAAGTCAATGTCCTGCACCACCATCTTCATCTTATGATTCTGTATCTTACGGAAATCCAGAATTTGATTTACCAGCCTCAACATACGGTCTGTATTTTGTTTGACTACTGAAAGATGCTTCTTTCCATCCTCCGGCAAAGGCACATTCTCCAGTACATATTCCAACGGACCACTGATAAGCGTGAGCGGAGTGCGGAATTCATGAGAAATATCCGTAAAGAACCGAAGTTTTATATCTGCAATCTGTTGTTCCACACGCACTTTATTCTTCAAACGATAAACAACAAAACGGATATGGGAAAGTAACAGGATAATCAACAGAACAGCGATAATATAAAGAACATACGCCAATTCACTCTCCCAAAAAGCGGGTAAAACCACAATTTTCAGTTGACGGGCATTATCCACCCAAATACCATCCCCATTCGTCGATCTTACGTGAAACGTATATTTACCTTTCGGAAGATTATTGTAAGAAGCGGAATGTTGCTTATTGACAATCTGCCATTCTTTGTCGAATCCCTCCAAATAGTAAGCATATTGTATATTTTCGGGATTTCTGTAATCCAGTGCGGCATATTGCAGGGTGAAATTATTTTCATCATGTTCCAGCACCAGCTTGTCCATATCGTCGAGACACACTTTCAATGGAGATTTTCCTCCCACCGGAACCACTTTATTAAATAACAGCAAGTCTGAAAATACAATAGAAGGGATATAAGAACTTTTTCTGATCGAATCAGGATAAAAAGAAAACAGCCCCTGATTACTTCCAAATACAATACGGTTGTCGAAAGTTGTGGCACAAGCACCTTCCTTAAAACGAAGCCGGAAACCGAAGTTATTATCATTGTAAGTTTCAAAGATTTCCTTTTCGGGCATGAACTTGCTCAAACGTTCCTCGGTACTTAACCACAGATGTCCGGCACGGTCTTCCTGAATAGTAAACAAAGCATCTGATGTAAGTCCGTTCTTTATCGTGTAGTTTTTAAAAGTCGGGACACCGGCGTTGTTAATTGACACTAGTTTGTTCAACCCTCCGCCATAAGTGGCGAGATACAGTTCTTTGTTCGAGGCGGCGTAAATCCAATGTATGTCATTACTGCTTAAACAGCCGTCCTCCATCGGGTCTGCCGGGACATGATGAAAAACAATATTTTCAGCATCCGCAAAATTTTCATTAAAATAGACCGCACCGTTGGTAGTTCCTAGCCAGAGATTTCCTTTCTTGTCAGACGCTATGTGACGAACCTTCGGACAGTCGTTGATGGGATAATTCTTCAGTTTGTTACGGTAATTGACAAACTTCGACTGTGGATCGGATGGGTCTATGTAATTAAGCCCTCCGCCAAAAGTAGCCACCCAGATCCGCCCTTCATTATCCTGATGAAGTGAATAAGTATCATTATTACTCAAACTATATATATCCGCCGGATCATGCCGGAATTGAGTGATGGAATAGACATCTCCCTGCTTCTTCAGTCTGAATACTCCATCTCCTTTCGTCGCTATCCAAATATCATTCTGTTTATCCTGCATGATAGCATAGGCGGACACTTCCAGATGAGGACCATTCTGCACAATCCGTCCCTCCTTCGTCAAATAACCGAGAGGCTCCAAACCGTCATTGAACACACGGATATATCTGTTCCTAAAGCCTACCCATAATTTGTGCTCCTTATCTTCAAGAATGGAACGCACATCATTGTCCAACGTTCTGGAATTGCTACCGGAAAGCGCCCGATTAAAATAGAACTTGCTCTCCAGAAAAGTCACTCTCTCCAGTCCTTTCGAGTGCGAACAGAACCACAGATTCCCCTGCCGATCGAAGAATATAGAATGAAGTTTATTGGAATATTTCTGACCAGGAGCATTGGGACGGTTATAAAACGGCACGAAACGATTATCCTTCCTGTCAAAGTAAGAAAAGCCGCCTCCATAAGGAGAAACCCATTCGTTTCCGTTTACATCTTCAATGATAGGTTGGGTGCGGGTTGCCACCCCGTTCTCCGTCTCAATCAGTTGATAGAAAAGCCGCCGTTCCGGCAAACTAAAATAACAAACCGCTCCAAACTGTTCGACTTCAAACCAGACTTCCTTTTTCTTCTGATGAAAATAGGTCGAGAGTATCCTGTTTTCAGGATAATTACTGCAATTCTTCCGGTTATAAAGTGCCATATTCTGACTGACAACATCATATATCACAAATCCCGCCTTTTCAGAAGTAAACAATAACTCGTTACTCGAAAGAGAATCAATAGCTATGACCCTATCCTGTAACGGTAATTTAGTAAAGACAAAACTCCGGTCACTTTTCTGATACCGCACAATCTCTCCTTTATTCGAACCGAACAATATTTCATTCTCCCGCTCCAAAAGAGAATAAAAAGAGAAATCAGTTTCCACCATATAAGAAATAGGCATATCTTCACCAACTCTAAGACAGGAAATACCATTATTGGTAAGTAACCAAGTATTCTTTTTCCTATCCAGGCAGACTTTATTCACTTTCTGCTTAGGGAGGTAAGATCTGATAGAAAGTTGATGCGTTTTGGGGTCTGTAAGTACCTGCATGACTCCTTGTTCTTCTGTGACAAGCCATATCTCGCCATTGTCGAATAGTTCGAATGAAACAATGTTAAGGTCTTTTTCCGCTCCCACAGCAGGAACCTGACAGGCTGTTTCCATGCGCGGGTCAAAACGAGATATTCGCAATTCTCCGGTAAGTATCCAGATATAGCCGTACTTATCTTCCTTCATCTGCTTCACATTGTTGCTGGAAAGATAAATTTGATTTCCTTTTGCCTTCTTAAATGTTTTGAATGTTTGTCCGTCAAACCGGTTAATACCATCATAAGTGCTGAACCACATCATACCTTTGTGATCCTGCAAAATGCTGGTAACCGAATTTTGTGATATTCCGCTTTCGGGTCCATAATGCTTCATAAAGACTTTGGGTTGTGCAAATCCTTGTGTTAACAGCCCTGCCACTACCAACAGAAATAATAGATAAAATCTGGTTTTCATAGCTCCAAAGTTATAGTATAATACGCAAAAATAAGAATTTCCATTAAAAAACAACTATCGGAAAGCAGAATAAAGCCAACTGATTCTACTTAGAAAGAGTTGACTTTATCACGGACTGTAAACATACAATCCTAATTCAAGTGATTATTTCGTCACCAATATTTTATTTGGTTACAAGCTGCCCGTTGATAAAAAGATTTTCAAAATTCACATCTTTCGCTCCCTTTACACTGACAGGAGATTTGCTTACTTGTTCGAATTTACTGTTCGTCACATGGATGTTTTCAATATTCGTGCGGTCATCATAGCCTACGATAAGCACTCCATAATCACTTTTGTCACTTGTGATGCGATCCATAAAGACATTGCGCACTATAGGCGGAAAACTCCGGTCACATTTCTCCCTATTTTCGTATTGAAGATTGATTTTAAGAACCGCCTCCTTACATTCACCGACTTCCACATTACGGACAAAAATATTTTCTATCACTCCGCCCCGGCAACTATTTGTCTTGATGCGAATCACACGATCCAAATTCGGACTGTCCATCCGGCAATTCTCCACAAACAGATTTCTATAACCACCCGAGATTTCACTGCCTACCACCACTCCGCCGTGACCGTCTTTCATTTCACAGTTTCTCACAATCACGTTTTCACTGGGCACATTCCATTTACGTCCATCCATATTGCGACCGCTTTTGATAGCAATACAATCGTCCCCCGTATCAAACAGACAATTCTCAATCAGCACATTCTTGCTTGATTCCGGATCACATCCGTCACTGTTGGGACCATGACTATATATCTTCACTCCACGTACAATCAAACTTTCGCAAAATAGTGGGTGAATCACCCAGAAAGGAGAATTACGCAAAGTCACATCTTCTATCAGAACCGTATTGCAATGATAGAAATTTATCAACTGGGGACGCAGGCCGTCTTCCAGTGTCATCTGTCTTTTATCTACCGGAGTAAATGTTTCCGCATACATTCCGAGTTTGTCACGACCGCCGTTCTTTGCAGCAATCATTCCCTCTTTCCAACCGAACCTGTCAGAATTTCCACACATGAACCACCAAGTCTCATTGCTTCCTTGTCCGTCAATTGTTCCTTTTCCGGTAATTGCAAGGTTGGTTTCGCCATAAGCATAAATCAAAGGACGCAGATTATAGCAATCAAGACCTTCCCATCGAGTCAGTACTGTAGGTGTATAGAGGTATTTTTCTGTCGAGAATTTCAGGCAGGCTCCCTCTTCCAAATACAAGTTTACATTGCTTTTCATCGTAATGGGCCCCGTGTAGAATGTGCCGGAAGGAACTAGAACGCGTCCTCCGCCGGCCTGGTTACAAGCCAGAATAGCCTGATTAATCGCCTCATGGCACAAGTCTTTTTTCCTTCCTTCCTTTGCACCGAAATCCCTGATATTGAAAGTCCGCTGCGGGAAAGAAGTTTTCTTTATCTGTTTTTCGATATTACCACATTCGTTCCATGCCTGTTCCATTGTTTGAGCGTTCAATTGCAATGAATTAAATACAACAAAGAGACATAAACTGCAGCAAATTAAATTCCATTTTATCTTCATTCTTTTTTGTTTTTATATAGTGGAAAATTCAAAGGATAGGTTAAGGCATCGGCTGCAGTCCTTCCCATTTCACATTCCAGTTACCATCTTTCGGGAATCCCGGATTCGGAGTATTACAGCCATCCCAACCGGCACACATCATCGCAATTGCTGTTAGCAAACCACCATTTCCCGGCAAGTAAAGACGCAAGCGCTCATCCTGATAGTTATGTCCGTTTATCAGGTAAGTATTCGTGCGCTTATCCATCAACAATGCGCCGACTGCCTTTTCAGGTTCACCCAGACGGGCTGCGTTCATTGCTGTCATCGGGTAGTCCCATCCCCAGGTATGATCCCAGTTCCAGTTATCCCATATCCAATGTAGTGTATTCTTCATCACATTCTCATTCGCCAGTCTTGATGCGGGAAGAATACCCCATGCTCCCAATACTGCCGGATGATCGGATATATAGCGGTCATTTGTGTAAGTATCGGGTGCACTCTCGGCAGCAAGATATAGACTGTCTTTCGAAGCCAGTGGAGAAATCTTCTCAATCAGCGTATCCCATTCCGGTTTCCGCCCTTCTCCCGAACGTTCGCGCCATTCCTGCGCCATCTTCATGGCACAATGCCAATAAGAAAGTTCAAAAGGAGAATTAAAAGTGTCCGGTATGCGAAGCGTTTCCTGCGCCGGAATAAGACCTTTCAGAATATAGCGGTCGTTCGCCTCATCGTAGGTAGCAAACGAATACATAAATTCGGCTGTCTCCTGTACCAGTTTATTATATTTGCGGATCACTTCCGGTGACGGATTGGCACGATAAAGTAATTCAGCCAGATAAATGAAATGAGGTTGTTGCCAGATAAGGAAAGAACCAATGCTGGAAGGAGCCTCCATACCGGAAGGGTCTGTCATCTTCATCCAACGGACTCCCTTGAATCCCTGACGTTCTGCTATTTCTTTAGCAACAGGGTACACATTTTCATACCATCCCAGTGTACGGTCCAGTAATTCCGGATGACCCCATAAAGCAAAGTGCGCCTGATGCCACCAAATCATTTCGAGGTGAAACTTACCGTACCAAGAGTTATAAGTCAAGCCTGTTTCTTGTGGCGGTGTAGTACCCGCACATTGGATAGCCATTAAATATTGCGACAATACAATCCTACGTTCCAATTCACCGGCACGCGGATCTTTACAAGCGGAGAAATCAACAGCGGCTCCTTTCTTCCAAAAAGACTCCCAATGAGAAGTTACTTCCGTCATCTGTTGCGAGATAGCCGGATGCGAACCATTTCCCATTTCTTCCGTGAAAGAGCAGGTGAATACCACGGTATTTTCCTGTGGTTCCAATACAAAATAATTTTTCGCCTTTTCTCTGAAATCCGCTTTCCCTTCCCATTCAATAGCTATATAGTAAGTTGTCGAGTCAATCTTACGCTCCAAAGTTACCGACTGGGAAGACTGCTTCACAATAGCAGTAGAGTGAAGATCATTTTTTGACCAGTCACAACCATCACCTCCCCATTCGCCTGTAGGATAAGGGAAGCGGAATTTAATTCCAGGTCTTAGCGAAGAAGATACTTTAGCTATAATTTTGTCCTTGTCCGGATGGCAGGCCGTTTCAACATCTACTGATTGACGATTCAACAGAAAATGGCTCTTTATAATCCCTTTCCACATGTCAAGCTGCTGGTTTATTTCTTGCAAATCAGAAGGACGTACCGTCTCCGGCAATTCCAAGCCTACCATTCCCAAATGCAGGCGATGTGGATTGGCACGAAACCAGTTTATAGCATCACTCTGACGGCCTTTGCCTTTTGCCTGTGTAGCATAAAGCTCTTTGTGACCACGTCCGAAGTCGTACTCCTCCAATGTTTCCTTATGTTTGTATCCTTCTGTATTTACAAAGCTATGCCATCCCCATTGTGCCTGTGTACCCAAAGGTATTCCTTTTTCATATATCTCCGGAAATGTCTGTAATCCGGTAGCGTCTACAGTCATGGCAAATTCCCCGTTACCTACGGATAAAGATGACAGAGAATCAAATGCCGTGACATGCGGATTGTTGCGCATGACCAGTGACTCACGGTCAATGGGTGTCTGTTTCTCTGCTCCACAAGCCGTCACGAATAAAATGCAGAGACTATAAAAGCAATTTCTCATTTTCATGGTTATGATTTTGTATTTAGTTAATGTATTTCTCATATTCCAGGCTGGCAAGAATGAATGGGCCTACCCCCTTCGCATCATTATCTTTCTTTTTCTCATTGATATAATAATCGTAATCACCCATCCGATAATTCTTGCTTCCTCCCAGACCTGCTACTTCACAGATTTGTGTGAGCGTGACAAGTCCTTTATCATCTACCTGAATCAAATGTTCAAGAATCCCCTTGTATCCCTTCACTCCTACTTCCATCAAAGAGGAAGGTAAATATCCCTTTCGAACACCTTTCATCAAAGTATAAGCATACATGGCAGAAGCGGAAGCTTCGAGATAATTCCCTTCATCCCCGCTACGGTCTACTACCTGATACCAAAGTCCGGTACGTTTATCCTGATATTTTTCTATCTGGGTAGCGACATGATTTAAAATAACAAGCAGGGAGTCACGGCCCGGTTCACTCACCGGAATATAATCCAGTACATCAACCAATGCCATCGCATACCATCCCATTGCCCGTCCCCAGCAATGCGCCGACTGCCCTGTCACCGGATCCGCCCATTTTTGTTGTCGACTTTCATCCCAAGCATGTTTGTACAAACCAGTAGCCGGATCATAAGTATGACGTGCAACCACCTTAAACTGGCGTATTACATCTTGGTAATCATCGACACGGCTATTACGCATTGCATATTCTGCATAGAAAGGAGAGCCCATATAGATACCGTCCAGCCACATCTGGTGCGGATATATTTTCTTATGCCAGAAGCCTCCTTCTTTGGTACGCGGCTGTGTGTCCAACTGGCTGCGCAGCAGTTTCAAAGCTCTTTCGTACTTACGATTTTTCGTATATTGATATACAGCATACAGCATTTTTCCGGAATAAACCTGATCTATGTTATAATCAGACAAGCGATAGGTATGAATATTCCCATTTTCCTGTACCACTGTATCAGCATAACTAACTACATATTCACGGAAACGTTCATTTCCATAACGTTCATACACTTTCCAGATAGCGCCCAGTTCCAACCCGACACAATAACTCCATTTTAATTTCGTAGAGAAATCAACTTGCCATGATTCCGGATTACGAACCATTTCCGATTCCACCATCCTCACAGACCAGGGTTGATTCTTATCAACCAACTGACGTGCAAACACCGATTGCCCCACACAACCCAGTATCGTACATACAACTATGCCGTATATTATTTTATTCATTCTCTTCCAATAAAACAGTTTACTGAATTTTCCGTCCATTTACAATCACTTTTTAGCACCATCCGTTTGTACAAACTTATACTCTCCTGTCTTCACGTCAATAGTCCAAGGTCTGGGCTCGGGTACCCACAATTTTCCTTCTCCAATTTCAACCGGCATCCATAGATAACGTGAATCCCATTGTGAAGAAGGTTTCCATATATCAGCCATGAATATGACAGTGGTACTTTTCTTTCCTTCCACTTTCAAAAGTAATGTAGATTGCGAACCATACGTGTTGGTAGCAGGCGGAGCAATATCAACAAACTCGCTCCAAGGACCAGATAAGGAAGGTGCTGTAGCCACTTTATTAGGATTAGGACGCCAAGCTGTCAGACCGGAACCGATGGCATAATATAGTCCTTTATAATGTACAATCGCTCCTCCTTCCAGACGTGACTGAATAAATGTCACCGCCTTTTCCACTTCCATATAATCATCCGATAACTTTGCTATATAAAACCCTTTCTCCGGTCGACACTCGAATATCAGATAAGCACTTCCGTCATCATCAATAAATTGCCCGATATCCCGGCTTTCTTTGCCCAATGGACGGAACAGCTTCACAAATGTAAAAGGACCGGTAGGCTTATCACTAACAGCAACACCTACTTTTGCATAATTGTATCCTTTAGTCGTTCCTTCCAAAGTACCGTCAATATGCATATACATCACAAACTTCTTTGTCTTTTCATTATAAAAGACTTTGGGTCTTTCCAATACCCATTTTTTGTTTTCTACTGCATCTGTCAATACAGGATCAGGCTTTGACATTTTTAAAACATCACCTTCTGATTTCCAGTTTATCAAGTCTTTTGAAGAATAGCAACTCACATAGCGATAATCATCCAATTCCACACCTTTCCTGCGTTGCTCACCATACCAATAATAGGTCTTTCCATATTTAATAATTCCGCCGCCATGAGCTTGAATATGATTTCCACCCGTATCAGGCCACACCTCACCGGGATAAATAACAGATTGTTTTTGTCCGTATGCCACAAGTGAGATAAGGGCAAATACAAGTGTCACCATTCTTTGTTTCTTTAATAAATGCATAATATGTCGATTTTTAAGTTATTAAATTAGCTCCAGATAAAAATGATGAAGAAGATTATTTGTGTACAACCAAACTTTTGTTTCTTCAAGTTACAAAAGTAGGCGATGAAGAAATGAAAGGCGTGTACTTTTTCTTAAAACAGGGGTGTTTATTCGCAATGTTACATATTATACATACAGAAAAACACACTAAACTCTTTTTATTGTACCCATTTATTAAATTGTATCATTAAAACTGCTACTTTTGTAGACAAAGAAAAAACTGATTCGAATCATTCATCCTCAAACGAATTTAAACAGCAGATATGAGTCCAGCCGTTATATCTATTACTA
>OAVV01000483.1_pt1 | contig 33422 bp, 39 predicted proteins | sample 1501401 | NCBI WGS metagenome assembly OAVV01 (sample SAMEA2580098, study PRJEB22360) | human gut metagenome | biome: human gut; feature: human-associated habitat; material: faeces | place: Denmark | collected 2008/2010 | reverse complement strand
AGGTATTCTTTTTGGTCAATTCCCTTTACTCTTTAAAGTATACAGGAAGCTCCTATATAGTAATAAAACATTCCTCACTTATATATGTCCACTATGTCTACTATTTTTTTTCGTTAATATAAAAGAAGAGGCATACTTTTGTATACCTCTTCTTTGTTAATCAGACCAACTATTAATTTCAACAACACGATGCATACATTCATCTTTAATCGTCTGATCATAGAAATGTATCTGATTTAATGCGCCTTGATCAATCTTAACATGTAGTAATCTGGCTGCCAATTGCGCTGCCTGCTGCATTGTGTATTCTGAAGTATACCTACAATCATAAAGAAACATATCTCTAGGATCAACCTCATCTCCAGTCTCCAAATCGACAAGCTTTGCTGTTGGAATCCACATTTCCTGAATATCCTTGCGTGTAACATACTCATCTGAAAATGCATTATTAAAATCAAACAACGGTGCAAACGATAGTAAGCCTGAATTTAGATTTCTGATTAAACCCCAATTGCCATCGTGCAAATCAATATTTCCTATAATATACGTAGCGAGTGTGAGCTTACAATAATCATCAAGACTAATTGCTTTGACAAACTCCAATGCATTCTCTTTTTCTTGTTTGATAGCATTAAAAGGAATAAACTCAATGTCCTCAGACGTAAAACAATCAGACCTACAAACTAACTCACCCTGATATTCTGCATAAGTATATTCTATGGCATCGAATCCTAATGCTCTTAAAACAGCAGACGCCAGACATTCTCGTACACACTCTTTGCTTTGAGTAGTGTCATCACCTTTATACAATTCAAACCCTACATCTGTCCTGACCCAAGACTTACGATAAGTTCCATCAACTGTAATATCACAAGAATTAGCTAATTTCTTTCCAAATAGTGAAGAAACCTTACCACATAGGGAAACTGGCGTTAAAACATTTTCTGTCTTGTTTCTAAACAGTGAAACATCTTCCCACTTAGAGCTATCTGACTTTCGGCGTACCCAGTAACAATCATTTAAGGATAAACAATGGTAAGCCAGTGCAAGCTGCATCTTTGTCCTTACGGAGTTGTCCTGTGACACCATTAAAGCATTCATAATGTACTTTGCATTCTTACGCGACATAGACAACACACGACCAGCACACCATTCTTCAAAACCAAGGTAATTGAATCCCCATGGAACCATATCTGTGTTTAGAACAGTCGCACGTTTTCCTGACATATTATATTCTAGGACAGCTACATCTTTATGCATCAATACAAACACAGCTTCTCTCTGTGCACGGATATCTATTGCCATACTAACACCTACCTTCATTATATGGTATTACAGAGTTTTCTACTCGTCAAGCTCTTTACCTCTAAAGTGATGTTGAACCCTCGTATGTTATGTCCCCTTGATAGCTAGTAACTTCCTGACCTTCTAATTGATATAGAACTCTCTCAGTTTCAGTATACACCTTAATGCCTGCCTCAATAGTTTCACCAACCATATCTTTATATCGATTATAATCTTCTTTACCTTGGACAGTCCACACATACTGATCGTTATCATCTTCAATTACTAAATAATATTTTTCAGGTATGTACCAGCCATCTGTTACAGTAGACGGTTCCACAAAAGCATCCTTGACTACAACTGGAACAGTCTCATATTTATATGTACAATTATCACATATATAGTATATCAACACAACAAATAATAATACTGTAACTTTCATCCTATCAGTGTAATTACTTAAACTAGTATCCATAATATATTACTCCTTTACCTTTATTACAAAATCGTCTAAGTGTCAGGCTATTTATCACCTAGAATATGGGCTGAGATTCAAATGTTTCTCCCTTTCGTGTACCCGGTATAGTCTGACCTTCCAATTTGTACAATAATATGCAAAATCCACTGCGTACCTCAACGTCTGCTTCAATGGTCTCACCTACTTTGTCTTTGTACTTTTCATAGGCTTCTTTACCTGGAATAGTCCATATGTACTTATCATTGTATTCAAGTGCTAAATAGTACTTTTCAGGTAAATAGAAACCTTTAAGCACAGTAGCAGGTTCTACAATCGCATCCTTAATTACGACTGGAACAGTCTCACACTCCCGTTCAAAGCCTGTACATACAACAATAGTGCACATAAAGAATATACAAAGCAATGTTATAATGACCTTCTTCATCATTTATTACTCCTTTCTGACTACTTAGCTTGCCCTTTATAGTATGTCAATCCTACTGGATATGATCGAAATACAGCATTATCAGAAATACCCGGAATACTCTGACCTTCTAGCTTACCTAAATAATTATACCCTGAAGTACCTATTCTAACATCAGCATCAATAATATCACCAACCCTATCTTTGTATTGGTCATAAGCTTCTTTACTTCTAATAGACCACATACATTGATTATCATACCCGATTATTAAATAGTAACTTTCAGGTATATACTGGCCTTCATAAATAGCTGCTGGTTTTGTCATAACATCCTCAACGACCACCTGAACAGTATTGTATTCCTGCTGATGTTTATACTCGCGCATATTAAGCATAGCGAGCAAGCATACAACCACTAGAGTTAGAGCTAATTTTAACTTGTACATAATTTATTCATTCCTTTCCAAATACTTGACTGGTACTTCTTTAGTTAACCATACGCCATTCTTAGAAAGATAGAACTTATACCCATCTCTAAACATTTGACCTGCACTTACTTTGTACAATACCAGCTCACCATGTCTAGCTCCAACCTGTCTAGCAGTTTCAGAATCTTTTGACAGATGAACGTAAAGTCTACTCTTAGGTATAAGTCCTTGTTCATTAATAGCATTTACAAACTTTTTACCTGTGCCATGCCAAAGTACTTCGGGAGGCTGGTACTCCTCTAATTCTACATCCACATTAACTGAATGACCTTGATTAGCCCTGATTTTAGTTTTATCAGCATTAAATGAGTATCGCTGTTTGTTGTCTGTCTCTACAATTTCCTCTAAGATGCTTTGATTAATCAGGTACTTTCGTGAAACACCTCCTATCAATTGGGCAACATTCACCCAACCGTGCTCATCTAATTTTAAGCCTACAACTTCTGGCTTGTGCCTCAAAATAAGACTGATGTACTTACTCACCTCTGTATAGTCCATACTGATGTGATTTCGATTCCTCCAAAACATTCTTTAACTCTTCTACAGAACAATGAAATTCAGATCTTGCAATCTTTTCATAACTCCACCCTGCTGCTAACAAGGCGTTTGCTTTAGGTGCATCAACTTTTAATTTCCTAGGGCGACCTATAGGCTTCTTCTCAGGAATAACCTGATCAGTTACTTCAGGTGAATCTGCATTAGGTTCAATGTTTTCTTTCTTCTGCAACAAACTTTCATCTATCTTTTTCTCAGAGACCACTTTCTTTGTCTGCCCATCTCTTTTTGCCTTTAAATAACGACATCTGTAATTAATAACCGTTTTATGTTTTAGACCCAACTGAGCTGCCATTTGCGCACTGCTCAATATACCCTCATCAATCATTTTATTCATGGCAGCCTTCTTAATGTCTGAAATGACTTTTCTTGGATTATCACTGTCCAAGTCTTTCAATGACTCGATACTCTCAGCAGTAGCAAAATAGCAGCAATTACAAAAATCCAAAATATGCTCTGTCTCCTCTGTACGTACAACAATATGCCGCACATCTTTAATGTTAATAGGTTTCTTACATTTATCACAAATTATAACTTTCATATTATTTCTCCTTACTTAACAAACAATCGAACTATAGTTCCTATTTTACATGACTCATACTGCCACTCTCTGACCTCATAAGTTTCTGCAACTCCATTACAAAGACACACAACTTTGTAAATACTTTTATGATTTGAATCTTGATCTATGTACCTATCAGAGACAGTGACAACCTTGATATCTGATGTATCTATCAATTTCTCTTCTTTTGAGATTGTACAACTTGTAATGCATTGCATTACTATTAACATTATTGCAAAAATTATAATTCCCGCAATAACTGTGTTACACAACATGGCAAGCTTACCAGCTAATAAACAACAAATACCATCAATAATACAAAAACATATTGCATTTAGAATTGCCTCTAGTAATGCTTCCTTCCTGTAATATCTTACTATCTCCTTATGTACCTCCACTGACTCTAAATAACTCAACTGTTTATTCATGATTAATCATCCTCTCTTACTCATTACCTGTCTCCATAGTCTTACGGTAGCTATCTGAATCAACCGCAACCAAAGATTTAATTGTATGACCATACTCTGCAAAAGCGCCTTCGTTTACATCAATAGCATCTAAATCTGAAGCTGCAGCAACACTCTTATGATCGTCTTCTAGTGTCACTATAACCAATTCGATACTATCTTTGGCATAATTAATAGCTTCAAACAGATCTTTACCCTCTGTAGTTATCTCCAAATCTGGCACTTCAATTAATACAGTATCTTCTGTCTGAGTAAATAAAACTGGATACACTGCTTTCATAAATCTAATCCTCCTCAACCATAATAGCTGACCCATCTGCACTGATAACTGACATGTTAAGATTAATATAACATGCTTGTCGTTCGCCAAAAGTCAAACTGTCTAAATTACCAACATGCTGGAAGCGAATCCCCTTTGATGTCAGCAATGCTTCAAAAATATCTAATATAGTCATATCTGACTTATCCTGCCTCATAAAATCATCATAAGCTTCACTACATGTCTGCTCTACTTCCTGTTCCTTATCTTCCGGGATTAAATAAAGGCTAGGTGCAATCCCAACCTCACTGTCTTTCTCTTGATTATACATATTATCAAAATCTATAATAAGAACCTTAAACATCTCGTACCTCCTAGAACATTACAATCTCATTATTATGCAGGCATATACCATCATAAAATGGTAAACCTGAATCAACTGTAAACATATACCACTCAACACTCTTGCTAGTCTCCTTAATAAGGTCGCCAAATAACACAACTGTATCATTATCAGATGTAATTCTTACAACCGCCTTAGCAGCCTTAGTAACTGTTAAAACATAAGATGGTACTTCTTTGTCATCAAAGTCCGTGATATCAATACTAACAAACAACGAACCATCTGAAATTGCATGACAAACATCCTCCCATGACTCAACAGTCTCATAATGCATACTATATTCTTTTACAGCTTTTGAAGAAGCTTCAAAAGCTTGAACAGAGTCTGATTGTGATGGTAGGATTTCCACCTGCCACTTTGAGTCCCCAAACTCTAAGCCACCTCTAATAAAAGCATCCTCCAAACTTTGCATAGCTATTTCATCTGTAAAATGAATTACACCTCCTGTTGAGCATCTGTTGAAAGCTCGAGTACTAATATCAGTTGTAAACTCTTCTACATGACACGCTTCACAGAATCGAATATCTTTTATATTCTTACACCCAGCAAAGGCATATTTGCCAATATACGTAAGAGCATCTGCTCTAAACTTAACTTTAGATAGTGATGTACAACCAGAGAACGCATAATCACCAATATAACTTGCCTTACGCAGAAATGAATAAATATTATCCCCAGCACCAGTTAAAGATGTACAGCCTCTAAATGCTTTGTCTTCAATAATCAAAGAATTAGTTTGTCTCTCAACTTTAACAGTCTCTAGTTTAGTGCAACCTTTAAAAGCTTCTGATGGTACAGTACTTATATTATGAGCCAGCACTACTTTCTTAACAGCCTTGGGATCAACAGTCATGCGCCACATCTTGAACCCATCATCTTTTAAAATTGTTAATGTCCCATCTTCAAACAGGAAATCAGCATCAACAACCCGTACTAGGAACTCCTGCTTAAAAGGCTCAAGATCGACCCCATTTTCTACAATAACAGGAATACTATACACACCATCCCCAATATATTTTGAGATTCCTGTGTGAATGCACCGTGATTCATTCTTCAAAGAACTAACAGTCGGATTTAATTGAAAGTCTCTTACAGCTGTAATAGTAGGTACATTTGTGATACCAGACACGTTAGAATGTATGGATGCTATGACCGGAACCATTTCTGATGTTGCAACTACATCACCATCAAAATTAACTGCAGTAACCACAAGTGTTAATCTCTTATCGAGAATAGTCGCCTGAATATCTGACAAGTTAAACTCTTTATTTGTAGTCTTAAATAACCCTACAAATAGAAAATCACTTGACTTGCCTGAATCCACTGGCAACTCATAGAAATACAAATCGTAATTACGAATCAGTTCATTACAATCAACTGACCATGAAATAACATCACCATCTTGACTGATTGATATCACAGAATCCGCCGCTTTCACAGGTAAACAAAAGAGCATGCTACAAATAAATAGCATGCCCACTATATTTAAGACTCTCTTCATAATTAAATTACTCCTTTTCTGAAATATAAAAGAGAGGTTATTTAACCTCTCTTAAAGTGTCTCAACTTCTTCAATTGACAGCCCTGTCATCTGTGAAATCTCTTCTGTTGATAGCTTACCTAGCTGTAATAGATTCTTAGCAATTGCTTCGCTGTTTGATTTCTCAGTTTCCTTAGCTACCTTCTCACTAACTTCCTTAGCTACCTTCTCACTAACTTCCTTAGTTACCTCTTCTCTAACTTCCTTAGCCACCTTCTCACTGACTTCCTTAGTCACCTTCTCACTGACTTCCTTAGCCACCTTCTCACTAACTTCCTTAGCCACCTTCTCCTTAGCCTCTTTTATAGCCTCTTGAAGCTCTTCTTCCCTTTCTCTTGCTTCTTGTGCCTGAAGCAACTTCCTCTCATATTCAATATCAAATAAACTAGACATCATATCATATACCTCCCTTTCATGTAGTGTCAAGAAACTTTGTAACACTCCTGCTTGCTTACAGGATTCAATCGTTTCGATTACAACCTTACGCCGATCATTTTTGTACTGCTTAAACATCTTCCTGTATATCTCCGAGAACTCAATATACTGGCTTAGAATGTCATCACCTTGTTTATGCTGTATTACTTTCGCCTTAAGCTCTAAATATCTATTAGAGCCATTAAAGAACTCATCATTTAGAGAGATTACCTCAGGCAGTTCCTTTTCTTCACCAACATAAACTACAACAAACTCTGGCTCAGGTATCTTTACTTTCCTGCTACTATATCGGCTGTACTGATGCTGCTGAATATAATTAGTGCATGTAGCTGCATAATACATAAGTAGCCTTACAAGAATATTATACGACCATGTTGACTGAGCTTCAATAAGAATTAAGCTTTTATCTCTGACAGCTATGCATAAATCATTGTAGTCTGTATTCACAAACACACTTTCAAGTGTTAGCTGCCTTATGTCATCAACCGTAACTGTAGTATCTTCAGGATGCAATGCTTTGTATGCCTGCAATTGATACTCCGGCTCACTAAATAATGAGACAAATACACTATCTCTTGTATTACCTTTAACTTTTACTTTCTGTTCTTCAAACTGTGCCTGCCTATTACGCAATTGTGTGATATCTGCTGCCATCTAATATAACCTCCTCTGTAAATATAATATAAGAGAGGCCGTCTCAGCCTCTCTTTGTAACTACTTGTTCTTCTTTTCTCTTTCTCTTTGCATCTTTTCTCTCTGATACTCAATACTATGTGCATTGCTCCATTCTTTTGTATGACCACCAGAATACTTATTAGGTCCTTGTGCTTTACTCTTAGAGGTATGTTTATGTGTACTCCGCCATTGATCCATCTCTTCTTTGAAAATTATATCAGCCTCTTCTTCATCTTCTGCCAGATTGATGGCACAAACTATGTCAGAAGCCATAGCTTGCATCTTTCTTTCTTCTACTTTCTGTTCTGCTTGCTCTGCATACATTTGTGCTTTTGCGTATACCTTAGCTCTCTCTTCTTCAGGTTTAGACTTCACAATATTTTCTACAACCAATATCTGACCTAGTTTTATAATACCTAGAGAAATCAACATGTCTACGATAATGCTAAACACATCATTGAGATTAAGAATGGACCAGACAAACTCACCGGCATCCACTTTTATTAAGCCAATCGCAACACCTAGTGCATCAATCAATGTGTACACAATAACAATCAATGCAATCTGGACAACACCTTTTAACCCAGCAAACCTATACAAACATGTAGACAATGAATCCAATATTGTATAGGCTGCATTTGCTGACCCATTATATGCTGCAGTTTTTAACTTCTCATCCGTCATTGTAGCTGTTAAAACAGCTAATTGATTATCTGCTGCTTCTTTTGTAGAATTAATGCTATTAACCAGGAAAGTAGGGAACATCCTGTTATTAAGGAATCCAAATACAACTGCGTAATAAAAGAACTTTATTACAGTCATACTAAAGAAACATAATATACACATTAATATATTACCATTCAATATTGCCACAATTAAGCTCATGTAAGATGAGAGATTTCCAACACTAAGTTCACCCCAGCTTAATAAATCGAGATCCCAACCACCTGCGCATGCAACCAACAGATCATTGCTTAAGTCGAATAAACCGGATATTATGAACAGGAACAAAGTGAATAATCCCATATCCAAAACAGCACATAACACTCTAAGTATTGTAGGGATTCTTAACCCTGTCCTACAAACTATGTGAAACGATAAGTTTTTAATAGCACTGTAAATAGCGTTGCCTAATCCTGATAATGACACAAACAATTTTAGAATGTAACCATTTACAGAATTAGGCTTGTTATTAAAAGATGCCTTATACTCTGATGCTGTACACCATAATATACTAAAATATACAATGTACACCATACATGCCTTTAAGAAACCGAAACAAATTGCACTCATTGAATTACCCTCCATAAATAAGATAATTCAAGTATACAACCAGGTTACAGCAGAATCAATTATTTTCTGAATTTTCTGACAAATATCTGTATTAATCTACAAGCAATACATACAACTATAGCGCATAGTACGACATAATCCTTAGATTCAAAATCATAAGGAGCAAAATCGCCATTGATTACAAACTGCTGTGTAACCATATTATTTAATATGTACGAAAAGATGCCTGCCAGCAATAGGAAAATACTTAAGCCTCCAATACTAAGGATAACTACAAAAAATATCGAGCAACTACAAAGATTGACTATAACGGCTATAAATCCCAATGCAGTGTCACCTGTAACGCTGGACATTATAGCAAATAGAACTGAAAGTGATAATGCTAAAACATTTGTAACCATAAAATAAAATATTGTTGCTCCATCTTTACCCATCATAAAATCCTCCAAAATGTAATAGAGAGTAGGTATGCCTACTCTCTATTTTTAATACAGTATATAGACTACAGCATAAACAAACCAGTTACAAGCTATAGAATGTGATTATACCACATTAAGTCTTTATACTGTCCTTCAATCATAACTGCTTCTCTTTCCCTGCCAACTTCGTCATAACCGCATGTTTCATAGAACATACACGCGCGTTTGTTCTCTGCCAGAACATTTAAGTAAATACGATGTAAGTGCAACTGATTCTTTGCATATTCAAAAAGTTCCTGTGTAGCCTTAAGTGCATTACCTTCGCCCTTAACACATTTTCTAACAACAATAGCATACTCAGCACAATTGTCGTTGTGATTAATGTCCTTCAACGAAATTGTACCAAGATACTGATCATACTCGTCTACAATAGCAAAATGCTGATTCTCATCATCAAAGCTATTGTGGATAAAATTTAATACGGACTCCATCGTTGCAGATTTAAAAGGTTTTCTAAAACACTTGTTAATATCTTGATCATGCATCCATTCAAGCATAAATGGTGCGTCCTTGTCCTCTAATTTTCTTAAAGTCATCTGTTTCATAAATTTATCTCCTTTCACACAACAAAATAATACTTCAATTATATATATGTGCAGCGATATAAAATTTTTTCGTTTATCTAATAAGCATTTGCTAACTTAGCTGTGATATCAATCAGTTCATCTGTATACTTATCAATATTCTCGCTCGTCCCTCGCATATTATCAGCAAGCTTCTGCACCTCCTTAGCAACTACCTCAAAGCCTTTCCCATGCTCTCCTGCTCTGGCTGCCTCAATAGAAGCATTTAGCGCCAGTATCTTCTGCTTAGATGCAAACTCTTCAAATTCTTCGTTTCACTCGTTACATTGGCAACATCATTCACTATTTTAGAGATACCACTCTCCAACTCACGTATAATATTACTGTTCATATACTCTATATAACTAGACTGCACAAACATATTAATGACATCACCTAAAAGATTAGCAGCTGATTCAATCTCTTCCCTCGTCTTAACAGCTACCTTATTTAAAGCCCTGATATACTGATCTGGATTGATACCCAGCTCCTCCGCAGTCTCACGAAACTTACTCTCATCTGGCTGCTCTGGTAAAACCTGCCCGCCTATAATATTGCCAAGCACAGTCCCATCATTTAGCATAATAGGTATTCCAAAGTCAATAAGTCCTGCATGACACTCATAGACGCCATTGCCCGTAGCATCACAATGTTCACAACGTTTCTTGCCTTCAGGACATCCCCTTGTCAGCTTAATACAAAAATCTGTAAAGTTATAGCAGGTGGAAATATATTTACCATCTGTTCCAACAGCCACTGTAGCTAAGCCTGTTGCTTTTGCACAATTGCTCGTAATGCCTTCAAACTTCTTCATATCACAAAACTCTTGAATCTTCATAGTCACTACTCCTTTACTTATTTTTTATAAAAATAAAAAGAGAGGTAAATTAACCTCTCTTACAGTTGCTGCAATTAAATATCTATTCATCATTTAAATACTGAGCTACATCCTTAAGGACTGTAGAATCTGTATTACCACCTGTGTTTGCTTCATATATCTCCAATGCATCAATTACATCCTCCAACGATGAAAATTTACGTAACGCATTTATTAATCCGTCTATACTTCCTTATACAGAAAATACCTTGTGTTTCAGCGCTCATAGTCTTCATACCCATGCTCAGGGTCCTTAGGTCCTCTATCCTCTAAGTCTTTCATTTCCTGCTCATACACTTCTTTGGCTTCTTTTAATGCAGACTGCACATCACCTGTCTGTTGATAATACTCACTTATCAGATGCCTTAAACGCTTTGGCTTACCTTTACCAGAATCCGCAAGCATCTCTAATTGTGACACAATTGCCCAATCGTCCATTGGAACAACTCCACAATCTCTATCTCTATCCTTTTCTGGCACTTCAAACACTCGGTGTATTATATTTTTCAAATACCGTGGCAATTCTCGTTCAAGGATGATATCATCCTCATCAGCTGTGCTATCACTACTATTCACATTAACATTTTGCTTTTTCTTTATACTCTCTACATCCATATTACTACCTCCTATTAATTCTCTTTAGGATTGCCAACTGAATCATCTGTATTAGTTTGTGCACCCGCATATGCTATCAAAAAGTCTTCGACGTTACCTGCAAAGTTCTCATTCACAAAGTCAATGCACTTCTGATGCAGCAGATCCTCTTTACTATATACAGCCTGCACAATACCTCTACTCCGGTGTATTAACTCTTTTTCATCTAGTCTAATAAGCAGCGTGTTAAGAGTTTGACGTTTCCAACCCTTATGCAATTGCTTTACAAAATAATCCATGATCTCCCCAGTTCTCACAGAGCGATTTTCTGACCATATAAATTCCATAATCTGGTTTTCTGTTTCTGACAAGTTATAATTCATAATGTAAATTCTCCTTTTCTTATGTACATTTTACAAAAATTATACCATAATGTAAATACTTTATGTATATTTTTCTAAAAGCATTAAACAGATTATTTAATTTCTTTTTGTTCCAGCAGGACAGCATATGCAAATGCTGCAATCTCTCTGTTACTTTTAAACACATTACCTCTTAACTTTACAAACTGCTCCGTAAATGCCGGATCCTCATTTATGATTTTATTACCATACTCATAAGCTTTATCGATTCCTTCCACATTATCGCTATACTTAGTGAGCATTTCATAATTCATATTGTAGTTCTTCAGCAGCCTCTGTTTATCCATCAACTCTAAATCCAACATACCTATTCACCTCATCTTCAGCATAATATTACGTGGCAACCCACTATATTTGTACTTAGTACTCTCCCGCTTGTATCCCAATAAACGCAAATTAATCATGCATGGCTTATTATCAGGATGAACAGTACACATATAGTACTTATAATGCATGACTGATAAGACATCTTCTGCTTTCTTCATAAGTTTGACCTGTAAGCCAGCACCTCTACAGTCAGAAGCAACAACTGCAATTTCCATATGAACAACTTTATTCATCTCAGATTTAGCAAGACGTATATCCTTGCCAAGATTATCTGCATCAGTTGGCTTAGGATAATGAACCACAAGACAGGCATCAATACCTCTATAATCCTCAGCCACAAGTATAAACCCATCTTTGCCCATATGGCTACGAATATAGTCCTCATTGTCATTCCCATCTATACATAGCCAATCCTGCTCCTTCATTCGCTTTTTAGTATCCGTCAATAGAAATATAATATCCTGTGTATCTTCTGGTTGCGCTAAACGTATATCAAATTTATTTCCCACTTTTCCATCTCCTTTTACAATCTGCCTATAACCAAACTTAGCAGAGTAGACACATTGTGCCAAGTTTTCGAGCATCGAGCAAAAACCTTGATCCCAATTTACTTTCGAATCTTTGAACCTAAACACATAACAAATAACGAAATAACAAATAACTATAAACCTTGAACCTATACTTTCACCATGAAATGTATTAAATAAGCTCAATGCTCTGGAAGACTATTACGCATTAACTGTATAGTTAATGTCCTCAATCTCTTGCTGTGTAAGACCTGTCTCAATAGGTACTGTGCAGTTCTCGGAATCCAGCTCAAGTTGCAAAGATGCAATTTCTTTACAAACATCATTAAGTCTCTTCTTTGCATCTTTCAACTCATAATTAACAGCTGTATAATCCGGGTTAATTACATTATACCCACGAACTCTTTCTGTTGCTGGCACTGATGCCCTTTTAATTAGACGTTTCTTTTCGCACTCGAGCTGTGACATCCGTATAATTGCCTTATCAATCGTGTAGCCACATGGCAAAACATGAGAGACATTGAAACTATTCAACGCATGGCGTAAAAGCATAACTCTCTCATTTAGAGTAGAAATCCTATCAGAAACTGCATTAAAGTCATAATTTGGTCTAAATGGAACCTCACCATTACAGAATGTGTAGGTAGAGTCCCTTTCATCTACCAGCAACAACGCCTGCTTCTCTGCATCTATTGCTTTTATTAACTTATTTATACGAGCACTTGTCAACTCCATAATATCAACCTCCTAAATAACTTCAGCCAACTGCTGTTTTTCAATAATATCCGCCATTTTATCCCTATGTGTTGGTAAATGATAGACTTTACGATATTTACACAATGCACGACTACAATGAATCTTATTCTTAGAATACTGACCATCATGCTCATAATGGGGATGATCCTTATTTTCAAGAATCTTACAATCAATATACCTCTTACGGCATATTGCTTTATGTCTCATTTCTCTGTAATAAGCCCTTGTTCTATTTTTCATTGTACATGTCCTCCACTAATTCAACAGCTGCACGTCATCTTTATGAACATACACAAATGTGCTATAGTATCGCCGATCATTGCTGCTAGTTGCAGAACCACCCAGGCTATCTAAATACTGTGACCCCGCTTTGGATTGTGAAATATAAACGCTATATCGTGTCCTGGTCAATGTATCTTGCCAATCACTATAAGCAAAGCTGCAGATTAGGATTGCACCCATCTGCTTAGCTTTTGACCTCAGCATAGAAAAGACTAATTTGAAGATAGCCTTCTTGTATGAGGTAAACTTCTCTTTTAGATATGGTCGTTCTAAGAATAGTACAAGACTAGAATCTGTATTTGTCACATCTGGTTTAGTCACATCATAAAATTCAAATGAATCCACCATCTTACATTGCACGCTGCCCTTTGTCAACCGGATGATTGCGCGAAATACAGTCTCTTCACCAACCTTAGCACACACTATTTTCTTATTGGAGTCAAAATTACTCAATAGGCATTCAGAGTATTCGCCATCTTTATATGACATGCATGTGCGAATTGGAATCTCCCCAAGCTGCATTGTACTAAGCAATGATGCATCCTCTTTAACACTAATGTTACCTAACTCTGAAGAACAGTCCTGCTCCCAAACCAGCTGTGACTCTAATGGAACAACTTTGGATATTTCACGCTCCAGATCCCCACTATGGTACTTTAATTCATTATACTGGCCAGATATCTCTGCTGTGACAAGCTTCTGGACAATAGGCGCACTCGTAATATTACGGCACAAGTACTTATACATGATATCCGCACCATTGTCCATGATGAACTGCAGAGCACGTTTCTTATGCTCTTCTACAAAATCATTAGATATCTGTAGCTTAGCTTTCAGCTCAAGCCAGTCTGTATCTGTAGATAAGACAGAATCCCTGACTTCTTCAATATCAAGCATATCCCTGTAAATAGAGATATTCTGACAGATTCTACGAGCTTCAGTCTTATTATTGATATATGGTATAAATTTCTCCACATCGTCATAAGCAAGCAATAGGTCCATGGTTGTCTGCATGTCCAAATCTTTGATGTGTCCAAATTCGTTACGCCAATCAGATAATTTCTTTTCCTCAAGGTAATGCGCCAACACATCAACTGCACTATCTGGTAAATTGATTGTGTTAGCAGTGATTTCCTGAATGATTGTGAGTTTTGTATCAATGGAACTGATATCAAGATTGTAATAAAGCTCTACAACATTATTTGACGCCCTGTAGAGAATTTTAAATTCTTTAAAGGTCATTGTATGCCCCTCAAGCTTATAGAGCCAATTATCTACTTCATGTATATTTGCCAAGTCATGCAAATTTTGTACATTCAAAGTGTTTATATTTACCAGCCCATCATAAAACTCCTGTGCATAGAGCACAGAATAAGATTTTATTGCTGCAAATGCTTCTTTATTCTCTCTGATTAACTTTAAGAAAGCTTTCTTCTTATTAGCTAAAGCATAAATTACAATATCTTCTTGAAACGAAAAGATATTATAATCTGCTACTTCACTATAGCAGAAAGCAATATAATTAATCCTAGAGTTTACAAAAGAGCCATTCCCTATCTTATCTTTATTCTTGATGATAGCATTCAAGTCATAGGTAAGCTGGTGGTTGTTCAACCATGAATTTATAAAACCAAAATGACGCTCCTTATCTAAGAATGAAAGAACTGTTGGCAGCTTCTTTGCTATAACCTCAATGTCTCGTTTTAAAGCTACATAGTCTTCCGTTGTAATATGCCTATATCCAGTGCTAAGGATAGTAGAAAGAACTTCTTCTAACGTCTTAGATTCTGCAATGTCATCAATCATCTGCTGATATGGTTTGACTTCATACAGAAACGTTTGAGAACCTATAATTGAATTAGATACAAGATCTTTATGATTAACCAACCATTCATCTGAAAAATCAGTTTTTGATTTGATTCTATCAAGACCCTGAATAAAACTATCTAACTTCTCAAAATGTTCCATTTCAGGGTAATTTAAAAAGAAGTGCTTATATCTATCAGGCACCTCTTCATTCCTAAGGACAGGTAATATCCTATTTGTATCTTCAACTGTGTAGCAGCTGATAGCTTCAGCGTCTCCAAAGAACTCATCTAAGACTTCCACATCATTAAATTCACTGGATACACTTTTAAATAACTCCTGCGTTTTCTCATCCTGCAGTATATTTATTTGTGCATTACTATTTAAACTTGCCAGTAAAGATGAATCATCAACCTTGTGCAGGCTATCCATCAGCCTGCTCTGTGGTATCACAATTATTTTTGTGTTTAGCTTCTTTGCTTCAATTGTGTTACAAATACTTATGTTTTCCAAAATGTTATCTATTAAATTATTCATTATTCCGTAACTCCTAAACTGTTTATAATATTTTTGTAATCAGTGAAAGTAAAATTTTCTACTTTAGAATTAGAGATCAGTAAAAGTAAAGCCTCACAAATGTCTCCTACATTATCCTCAGTGAAGAGCAACTCCTCTTTCTTACTTATAAAAATATCCAAGCAAACCTGAGAATACCCTTTCTGCCACTTCTTGTAATCGTTAAAAGCATCAATCATTGCCTGTGCAGGATCATCATCTGCTGTCACCATTTCTATAACTTGTTCATGCCATTCCTCCAACTGTTGCTTTTCCTTCTCTAAAGCATGCTGAGCTTTCTCCTCTTCGTATGTCTGTTTTGCTTCCTCGTATTTTTCTGGACTACAAACTCTAACAAGCTCTAGTTTAACCATTTGACTTAAGGAATCAGTATTACTTAAAGACTCACAAATACGGCTAATAGACTCTTTAGAGATAAATGACATATCAACATTAATGAATAAATCAGCCAATGTCGATATATAACTGTCTGGACGAAGTGTATAAAGTTCCTGTGTAATCCAATTGAACAACAGCAATCTATCCTCATCCGAGAAGTTATTAAACTTTATATTTTGATTACTGTTATGATTGTTACGGACTCCGATGGATTCGCTTACGAATCCATTGACACCTGTAATTTTACTAAGTGTTTCTACATTATACTTACTAACTACCCATTTCCAACACTCAATTTTATCTTGAATATTAGAAGACAAATACTTCTTCACATAAGAATGCACAGTATAAGATGCATCCTCAGCCTTTTCAACACAAATATCAATTAGAGAGTAGATATCAATAACACCTGCATTCTGCAATACTTCAACGTTGGATAAGCTTAGAGATGTCTTTTCAAATAGGATATCTTTCCTGTACTCTGTGTTACATATATCATCGTACCTTAATATATAGTCCTGTATCTGCTCAACATGATTATACATTGCATATTCTGCAATATTCCGATACTCTTTAGGTCCGACAATATCCAATAAATCATCCCACTCAGGCTCCAGAATATCAACGTAAAACCATTTAGGTGATTTATTACTTGATTCTACATTATTCCATATAGCATCGAACATTCCGTATGTACCTATAACTATACTACCAATAGCATCACGTAACCGATCTGACCCTTCTACACACTGAAGTAACTTACTAAGTTTATTAAGACATGTGACACACATATCAATAATGTCTTTATTTTCAATTACTCTGGCAGACAAATAATAGGAACAACCATTTACAAGGATTTTCTGAATAGCTCTATAGCCCTGTACATTTTTTGTTAATTCCCAACATTTACTCGTGTACATTGCAATATAGATGATTTCCTGCTCTGTGTAATTGAGAGATTTCAGGTACTTAAAATCGACAGAATCCAGTCTCAACCAATGCTTCGGCAATTCCATGAAGATTTTCAATATCTTGACACATGTTTTTCTTGACCGCTGTATTTCAAATGGTAATTCTCTTTGCATCCACGCAATAACATCTGTATTCTCATATACATCAATGCTATGGAACATGAAAATATATGCAAGGCGCTCTTCAACCATTTCCCATCCAGTAGGAAGATCCTTAATTAGGGCTATTGAATAAAGCCATGCTGCATCAGATGCTGTAGCTGTAGCTGAAAACTTAGCACATAACTCCAGTTTCTTATCTGTATCATTTTCCCATTTCAACAATGCACAGATTAAATATAAATCATTATGTGCCTTTTGTTTCACTTCTTCCATGAAATTAGGCAACTGCTGATCTACAAACATACGTGGCTGAATAGCTGGTATACATTCTGTTAATGCCAGCATTAGGGCTCTCATCGATTTAATATCATCAAGACCTTTTTCTTTATATCTCTCCAACACCTCACCTGGATACTTTAAATTGTACATGACAGACAGTGGCACTACCGGCTTCTCAAAACCAAGCACAGTCAAATTTACTAATGCTGCATCATATTCCTCCTCCGACAGGCTCATAATCATTTCCTTGAATTGATAAAACAACTCCAAGTTAATCTCTTTTTCAAACATTTTTAGTTTCATAATACTCTTTTCTTTCTCTCCTTAATTAATGTAATAATATTCAGTTGTAACAACTACCCTCCTTGTAAACTAATAAAAGTGTTGATTCGCAACAAATCAACACTTTTATAGATCTACAATATTTAATTAAGTGATAGGGTAGTTTTTAAAACTACCCTATCCAGCTAAACTAGTTTGCTAATATCTTCTCGACTTCTTCCAGAGGAATATTTACTATAGATGCAATTTTAAAAGTATCTATTCCCGCAGCATACATTGCTTTTATATTTTTGATACACCCTTGTAATTCTCCCTCTTTTCTAGCTTTCTCCTCAATTTCATCTCTGACTGCTTCAATACGCTTCATCGCCAGTTCATTTATAGCGTCACACATAATACCTAGTCCTCCTCTACTATTCTTAGCATACTCCATACGTCTCTTTAATTCCGGGAAATGCTGACCACTTATTTCAGTTTGTTTAAATTGCGTCATATACTCAGAAATAATAGAACCATCTTTTATCTCTGTATTCACAAAGATTCTTGTAAGCCCGTCATCTACCTTCTTATTTGTTTCCTGCACAACATTATTAATGTGATATAAAACAAAACCATCGCCAAAGATATCAAATTCGGAAATATAAACAACAATAATATCTTCAATTTCAGAAAACCTCTGTTTTACTTCAGAATCCTTAACGACTATACTAGATGCATTAAACCTTACCCTGCGTAGATGATCATCGTTATCTGCACGTTGCACTTCAATATTACACTTCTTACCATTACCTAGAGTACATAAAGCATCTAACCGGACAGATCTCCCATAAATATTCTTGATGCTTTTCTGGACGACTACATCCTTTACTATTAATTTACCATCAGATAATATTATACGCAACATCTCTTGGCAAAATGCAATATCATCTGCGATAACTTCAAAGCAAGCATCATCTATTGGACGTAACTTTTTAACCACTTCCAATACATCATCACTATAAGCTTTAGATTTACAATCTCTCATAGTAGTAATATCTTTCACGAATCCACCTCCAACAATTCTATAAATATCTTCTTCAATTTTATATGGTAAATAGAACAATTATTTTTCGTAATATAAAATAGAGCACTATAGATAACTTCTATAGTGCTCTATTATAATGTTATTCAGACTTACTGGTTACCTTAGTGACATGGATTGTCATTGATAAACCTTCAGCAAAAGTATAACCGTTTCCAAAATCCTCAGCTGTAATAGTGCATCCATCCACTATATAACTATTTCTAAAGTTACGTGAAGTTACACCTATATCTACTGTTTTGTCACCTACGTACCCTGTGACATAGTACCCAGCTTGATCTATACTTCTGTAAAGATCGAAATCTTCTTCCTCGTTAGCTTGAATAGTAACATCTACAACAATCTCTCCAGTCTTTTTATCGCTCTGCACCTGACCACCATGGAAAGCTAAGCTATCAATAACCTTTTTGCTGTAAGACACAGTAAATATAAATGTCTTATGCATTTCACTAGATAACTGGTAAGCACTGCCAAAGAAACTCTCATCAAGATTGATCGTTGCGGTCAACTGATCCTCATCTACAGTCATGTTATTGAAAGTTAGTGGATACTCTTTTGTCGAACCATTACTCAGAGTAGCGACAATTTTAACTGTCTGCTCATTTAAGTAAGCATCCCAATACTCCTCTACATCGTTCTTTTTGTCTGTAGTTTCAAATGTTGGTGTTAGGGATATATCTGAATCGCCTATCATAGCAGTCAACTTTGTAATTGTCGGCTGGTTGTAATCAACAGTAAAGGTAAACTTTGTGCCTAATGAGTCAGATAGCGTGTTACCCTCTCCAAAGAAACTTTCATCAAAATTAACAGTTGCTGTACGAGTAGATTCATCAACAGACATCTTAGCAATATCCAAAGAAACATCCTTACTTATCCCATCAGCAAATGTGAAAGTAACTCCTGCTGTTTTACCGCCTAAGAATTTCTCCCATGCTTCTGAAACCGTAATATCTTCTTCAGTTGTATATGTCTCAGTTAAAGAAATGTTTTCTTTTGCATCACCATCAGTCTTGTATGCCTGAATACCTGTTATGAGCTTATACGAGCTATGATCAAATATAGAGAAGTCACCTGTGTATACATTATCGTAACCAGTTATTTTACCATCTGTAAAATAAATTGTGATACGTGAATCCTTATCAGTCCAAATAGCCTTCCACTCTCCGTAAGATGACGACGATGATGATATTTCTTCTAATCTTATAGGATAACCTAATTCTTTAATAACATCCTCATATGCCGAATTAGAATCTAAATTTCCAAACTTTATATGTTCATTTGTAATATTGTTGTTTCTCCACACTATTTCAACACCCTTAATGATACAATCTTGATATTGTGTCTTAAAGCTGTTAATGTTCTTTACAAGAATGTCAAAAATTAATGTATGTACAGGTTCCACTATCTGTAGTGCTGAACTTCTATTTTCCTCAGCATTGACTTCCATTGTCCAATCTGATGGATCAACACATTTCCAACCTGCATTATGCAAATACCTAGGTGTCTTACCTATCTGGATTTTCTCGCTATCTTCGACTTGTATAAAATCTATATCTCCAAAATCAGTAGAAGATAGTAGAACTTCTGGAGGATTCAGCTCTTTCAAAGTTTTATTATATTCGCCACCGACTGAGATTTCATAGCAATTACCGTTATCGTCATACGAGAAATCTAAGCTTGTTTCGTCATATTCGTCTTTAGGCTCTGTCAGACTACTTTTACTAATTACACATTTACCCTTACTAGCCCAATTCGCTTTTATATCTGACGCAATATCATTTGCTTCTTTAGTAAATTCATTGTACCCATTTACAGTAAAAGTTTTACCTAAATACTTGTATTCAGCGCGAATGTATGAAACATATGCATCACGCAATGCACCTTCTTGAGTAACTGTAGTAACTATATTTACTTGTTTACTAGAATCCTTATAATACAATGTTAGACTCTTACTCTGGGCAACCTTTAAATCATACCATGGATATTCAGTAGTTACATACCAGCCATCATCAATAAATTCAGAAAGTTTGCAGGGAAGTGTATAGCTAAGGCCTAAGTCTGTAAACTCTATCGTTGGATAAACAAACTTATTTGAATATGTTGAATCTCTATAATCTCCATACTCATTAAATTCTCCACCCTCTTCTGCACCTGGATAAATATACTGTACTACAAGTCTCGTATCTACCCCTTCTGCTACTGCATAACCATCCATAAGTTTGTTTGCTACATTGTATGCTGCATACCCTTTTTCTGTCTCTACTACAAAATCATCCAGCAGTAAAGGAATTGTTTCTTGTAGGACACCATCAGAATAGCACCTGATAAATAAGCTGTCTTTAAGAACTTCATTGTACAGCCCTTCAAAAGACTTATATTTAAGGTCTGTCAGATCAAACAAATCAGCGATTGGATATTCATACACTTCACCAGTATTCTTATCAAGCTCATAATACAATTTGAACTCGTCAAGTTTAGTGACTGCTGTATAATCAAATGTTAGAGTCTTAGATGCTTTCTCATTAATTTTTGCTTCTGACCCAAACAAATCTTTACCAAGCTTTAGTGTTGCCACACCATTCTCATCATCTACTGTAAAATCAGACATTTGAACAGCTATTCTCTTTAGCTCGGTTGTTCCACTATAGGCTACAATATACATAGAACCCATCTTAGCCATATCATCCCAAATCTTCTGGAATGTTGTTAATGACTTATCTGTAACCTGAATAGGATGATTTGTAATCTTAACAGTCGGGTTCTCAGATTCATTTTCCATCACCATGCAAATTGCATAGTTGTCAATTACGCCCTCTTCTGCAGTAATCTCCTCAGGCTCATATGTAATAATTAGCTTCGATGGAACAGTAGACGCAATCTTTACATCCTTCTTAAAGAAATACTTATCCAATTTTAATGTCGCTGTGTATATAGCATTCTCAATTGTAAAATCTGTGTAAGTTAATGGATAGGTACCTTTCACCTCATCGCCTACATAGGTTACGAGATTAACCTGATAATCTGAATAGAGGTCTAACCATAACTCTTTAAAATAAAGGTCATTTTCATTTTTGAACTCTAAGCCTGTATCAGGTATTTCAATCTCATAAGCCTTTTCACTACCATTCTGCTGCATCTTAAACGCAATCTTTGTGATAGTCTCATTGACAGGCTTTGATGTGCTGCCAGATGATGAACCACCAGAGCTAGAGCTGCTACCGCTTGTGCTATTAGATGTGCTAGTCGCTGACTCACCAGAACTGGATGATACAGCAGAAACTGCTGCCGGCTTGTTCTGCTCTGCTTTCACTGCCTTTGCAAAATCTGTAGGTATAACATTTGTTCTGACAGCTGCATTTGGATACTTCTTGGCAAATGTTACTGGATCAAATGTGCCTCCACTAATTTCCCCAGCTAATATACCTTCTGTCAGATAGTGGGCAAGATACTGAGAACCATCAGCACCATAGAGTGCTTCCAATTGCGGATAGGCTGCTTTGTACTTGGCTAAATTAAAGAAGTCAGACTTCCCTTCCAAAATAGACTGACCAATCTTATCACCATTGTTGACCACATATGCTACTGGATCCCACGTAGCTGTAGCCCGCCCTTCCGGTATACCACAAAGAACATAATGTAATATATACATAGGTACATCATTTCCAAAGACAGTTACAAGATCCGGATTCTTTTTCTTATAACCATCTACATCCAAATGTTGAATGTAATAATTGATTAATGTCACCACATCAATTTTAGGTGCCACATACGTAGGTATTTGTACTGGTGTTGTCTGCTCTGCTGCCATAACTGGTATTGATCCAGTTATGATCATGGCAGCACATAACAAGCTTGCCAACAATTTTTTCACTTTCTTCATAAATTCTCTCCTTTTACACAAGTTACACTATTGTTACTTACTACCCCAGACCTTTTGTCTGTTACTAAGAACATCCTGAAGCTTATCTACCAGCTCTGCACAATCTGGTGCCACTTTTGCCCAATCAGTATTTTTATAAGCTAAATCAACGAATGCTTCTCTCTCCTTTTTCAGCTCAGCGTCTAATTTTATAAGTGCACGTCCATCTATTGGACACTCCTCCTGATTCAAGACTTTTTCAAGCTTCTCTCGACATTCTGGTGATAAACCATCTCCAAAAGTGTCACATTTCACGTTAATCAGTGCAGAGCATGCTTCCCCATCGACTTCAAAAGCTGTAACATCCTTGCTCAAGACGTGGAACAATGTCTTATATTGTTCCTGTACTGCTCGTAAGTGAGCAACTGCTTCGCATGAAGCCTCAGGGTTACCACCTAATACAGCACCCAAGGCAAAGTAATCCATATCAAGCTGTAAGTAGAAATCCTTACTGATATCTAGGAGTTTTGGCATTATCATCTCTACTTGTCTCTGACCAATACTAGGAGATGCACATAGCTGCGAAATTTTATCATAAAAGCCTCTAACCTGTACAAATGTACGATTAAACTGATCGTAGTTACCAAACTCTTCTTTATAAGGTCTGAATGCATCGGATAAATATGTCTCGATTGTTAAGACTAAATCAATAGCCCGTGCACAAAGGCCTTTTAACTCATCAAAGTCAATAGTATCATTGCACGATACTTTGTATAAATCAGATAAACAATTAAACCAGAATGGACTTACTGCTGCGATATACAATAAATCTGCATCAATATTATAAATGTTATCATCTGAGAACCCGCCTTCAGCATACGTTTTACCAACTTTTAATAAAACAGCATTTGCTACAACTTCATTGATAGACCCATTGCTTTCAGCATAGTCAATTTGATTTTTTACAAACTGTTTAACCGTATTTTTGTTACTGCCAACATTGTTACCTCTTAATTCTTGAATATCTAACATATCTCTTCTCCTTTAACACAAATTACATTATTGTTATTTACTAGCTATTTCTCCTCATCCAAGAGTTCTTCTCTCAAAGCTACTAAAGTCTCGCGTCTACTATTAAACTTGCCATATCCTTTCATATACATCTCCCACTGCTCACGAACCCAATCCGAAGATGCAGGTCTTAGCTGAACAATGTTACCACATGTTTCAAATCTTTCACACTCATAAGTTCCGTCAGCACACTTAAAGTATGTCACCATGACTGTCTTATCCCTGCATGGTGGATCAGACTCCGTGTAAGAGTAATAGTAAGAAAATACTATTTCTCTATCCTTTCTTGTATCCCATTTATACTCATCATCTCGACAATCATCTATAGTTACTGCAATAGGTACTTCACTATCATATACAATATATGCATTTAATGGGATGAAATTTGGATATTCGTCTTTACAAAGTTTAAACTCTGTCTCAACTTCACTCCATAGCTTAAGGACATACTCAGATTCAGTCTTAGCTGAGGAATCGAACAAAGATCTCCATAGCACTCGCAAAAACAAAGAAACTTTACTTGCCAGCTGTATAGGTGCGGTATCTGCATTCATAAGTCGTAAAAGTGGGTTAAATTCTGGCTTTATTGTTTTACCATACTGCAACGCAAAATCCATGAAGCTATTTTCACCAAGTTGCATTTGAGTGATCGCATCTACAAGTGCGTTGTAATTATCTACAGACAGTTGTGCTGGTTTGTCTTTTTCCACGAAAAAGCATTGATAATATGCCAAGGTTTCAATAATACCAAGTATATCTGTAGCTTTATCCATAGTTTCACAAGCCATCAGTCTTTTACACAGATATTCCTGAAATATCGGTATAACTAACTCAAGTCTCACATTCTTCATGTTTTTCCCATACCAATCATAGCCATAGATAGACACACAGACAGAATCCTGCATTTGAAAGAATACATTATATGGATTTCTAACAGTATATTCAACACACTCTGCAAATATCTCAATGCATAAGCCTTCTCGTAAACTGTCTGCTGTAATTTCTTTACCATTAAATTCTTTGGCATTTATGGTATTATCAAATTTATTATCAAACCAATCTATATCAAATACTATACTGTCTTCGTATTCACTATACTCCCCAGCTCTTACTGATTCAATATTTAGCATAACAAATCTCTCCTTAAATAAAAAGGCCACAAATATAACCTATTATTATAACCTTATGGAATCTTATTCAAATACTTTTATCAATCCAGATGCTTGTAATTTAGCTCTGTTACCACTCATTTTTTCTTCAGTTTGTTTAAGTTTCTGTTCTAATTCGTTTTTACGCTCTATAAGCTTCTGATACCTTTTTATCTTCTCATAAGCCTTTTCCAGCCCTGCATTTCTAATTTCTGCATATTTTTTGTCCCACTCTTTCCACTCTGGACACCCACGACAATATTCAACCATATGACATCCAATACATGGCTTTTCACGATCATGCCGATGTTTCTTTAATATTTCAATATCTTCTGCTGTGAATTCTGTTTTGGTTTTTTCTCTTACACTGTTAATATCTAACATATCTTCATTCACTCCTTTTTACGCAAATGCAACACATAATGTATTACATATAGATTAAAATAATAGGTGTTACTTTAACAAGTAACACCTATTGCAAAAAAATTTACTAACGCAACGAAGCTTCATATGCAAAAGCTGCCTTAAGAGGCTGGGGGGGGCTTCGTAGAAACCATATCTGCTAAAACATGACTCTAACTTTTTATACGACACCATTATAGAACTTATATCAAAAGACATCTTATTCGTTGGCGTGGTTTCAAACATTGAAGACCACAACTGCTGCAGGAATGTACAAATTCTATCACTTGCTTCAGGCGTAAAAATGGCAGTAGCATCATGCTCTAGCTTTAATAAGTTACACATTGGTTTGAGAACTGTAGCTGCATATCGTTCTAAGATATCATCTGATTTTACATCACTTTTACGAGTCTCAGAAATAATTTGTAATTCAGCCTGTGCAGTATCTGAAAGATTAATATCTGTTAAATACACATGCGTGTCTAAACAGATTGCCAAATCTTCCATTACAGCAAGTGTATCACTTAATTCTTCCCCATCATGACAATTTTTCAGTCGATCACACAGATATCTTTGAAATACTGGAATAATCGTGCATAATGGCTGGAAACCTGGTTCAAGTGTTTTACCTAATTCTATTTGAATGGTTGCATAAATTGCTTCCTGAAAACGCAAGTACACACCATATGGACTATCAGCCACAGTATAAGCAGCATCCTTGAACTTAGTGACAAGCAACCCATCGTGCAGCTTATTCTTTAGAATTGCTTCTCCATCAAAATCAGCACTGTACTGTATTATGTTGTCAAAGATCCTATTAAGCTTCCCCAAACTATTCAGCTCTGGTTTAGCTACTCCCTTGTTTCTCATTGCATTAATATCTAACATATTAGATTTCTCTTCTCATCTGATTTTTGCTGATGCCATGCCTCTTGCTTTCTTTGTTGATCTAAGTAGCAACGGAATCTTAGAGCCAACATAGATAATTTGTGTATAGACTCAATACATGTTTCATTGAAAATTTTATACTTAGTAGCAAGGACATAAGCTGCATGCATAAAAGTCTCAGCACTCATTGAGCAAATGTCAGCAATATCAATATAATCACGAAGTGCTGACATAAACGTAGTTGCGACTTTGATAAAGTCTTGAGGCATATTCGTTGATGTTTCCCAGCCTCTTACGAAAGAATACTGATTTTCAGGATCTACACCCCACATCTTTGTACCTTCATACAGTATTTCTTCAGCTGTCGGTGCTTCAGGAGAAATATAGTCCATTCTCCACATTGGGTCTTCCATAGCTCTACGCGTCACTTCTTCATCAAGAGTACAACCAAATCCCTGTTCTGCCCTCATTTTGTAATACTCTTTCGCCTCTGTCCCCTCAGAATGAATGTACTCATATAAGCAATAGTTGATGTAGATTTCCTTGTAGAGTAGAATAGGCATACCTTCTTCATCGTATACTGTATTATCAGTGATAACATAGCCGCTTAGATACTCAAAATTGTCTAATAATGCACTAAGTACACCAGTGTATATAACATGCGACATAATTTCCAAAGACCCTGCTGCTGCCGTCCCTTCGAAATTCTTCTGCATATCTTCATAGGGTGTATAACACCAGCGCTCACAGCTTGTAACAAACTCCCTAAGCGCCTTATCAAAAGGCATATCTTTCATTCTAAGAAAGGACTGTCTTTCACCAAAGTCTGTAAGCTCCTTAGCAAGACCTAAAAATGCATCTGGCTCCCCGCTACCTTTTCTAGCTTCGTTAATATCTAATGCCATAATAATTTCTCTCCTTTTACAAAACTCAGTGTTTATAGTATTATCAAAAATAAATTCTCCTTACATTTATCCTCCTTTTGCTAAAAATTAGTAGTAGCATCCACGATATCTTTCAGTAATCACAATTGGTAAAAGGTTCACTCTCTACCAAGCGGATTTAAATTATATTCATATTATCACCACCCATATTTTCTAAAATGATCTAACTCATCATACCCCGCAAGTGTTTCATTAGCCATCGTGACTTTATTCTTATATAGGGTATAATGCGGATTTGAAAATGGTATGTATTCAGCTTTAGCTACTTTCTTATAAAATTCTGTAGGACTTCCCACTCTATCATCAGATACCCAACCGACTACTGCATAGCCATATCCTTTAATTTTCATTGCATCTAAACAAGCATATAAGAGTTCCTTACCAATTCCTTGTCCTCTATACTTTTCAGATATGCCAAATGGTCCTAGATATCCTTGTCCTGTGCAGTCATAACATATAAAGCCTATGATTTCTTCATTTTTAACTACAATCAATAACGTCCCATTGTACCATCCGCGCTCAACCTCCATTTTCCAACCCTTTTCGTTGGAAAACTCACGATCCATAAAATTCATTACATGTTGTTTGTCTGAAGGAAATATTTGTCTAATGCTTATCGATAAGTCCTGTCTCCATATTTCTCTTAAATATAGATTTATGATCATATCACCGGTCATGTTTTCTCCTTTCTATACACCAAAATTTTAAAGTCATTTTAAACATTTAACTATTCAACGATGACATACCTTTCCTACTGATAGGAACACCAATCGTTAATGATTCTATCCATAGATACCTGATGTTCTTTTTCTACCTTTATACCAAATATTGTGGAACCGTCTTTAAGCTCAACAACTACCAACTTACCATCACCTGCTTCAGTTACACGAACTGCCGTACACTCTATTGCTGACTCCTGTTTACTTGTACCCTCTAAATCTTCTGCAGTTTGAAAATATATTGCTGGTACTTCAACGTACATAGATTTAATTAACGACTTATTAGTATCTTGATTAAGAATACCAACAAGTTCTTCCATAATCTTTACAACATCGCCTGCTGGTGCTTTGCCAGCATAAAAATTATCTGATAATTCTCTAATTCTTGCAGGCACATAAATCTCATAAATTTCATTAGCTGTCATAAAGGCTCTATGCAACATAAGAAGTTCCTGTGCTTTGATAAAAATGTCTGAAACGTTATTACATATAGCATGCACATATGCTTCAAATGGTACACTACCAAAATTAATTGTGCTCTTCTTCTCTTTTCTAATCTCTTCAATATTTTTCATATTCAATCTCCTTATACTATATTTACTTTTTTCTTTTCTTTTGCAAAAAAGTAAGCGCTCATTTTAATTAGATGGTGTTTAATATTATGATCATCTAAACAATCAATTATTGTATTATACCCACTAGCTGCAAGTCGTGGAATGCTTATAATCTGCTTTGAATCTGCTTTTCCAATATCTTCTAATGTTTTATATCCATTACGCAATAAAACATTCTTCACTATGCCAGGCAACTCTTTAATGTTCTGAATTGATTGATCACTGTCTTCTTTTAAACACCCCTTATCAAAATCCCAGTTAGCATATAACGTCCTGGCTGTTAATGCTATAAGCCGTGGAAGCTCCATAGGACGAACATTATCTCGCATAGGTATACGCCACTCTGGTATCCTATCAATGAAATAGGAGGTCAGCCACATTCTATGTTCATCGCTAATGTTCAACTTCTCTATGATCTGCTGCACATCTGTTACTTTTGCAGCAATCCGTACTCCACAATACCTTAAAGTTGCATTCCCAATATTATTCATGATAATGCCATGCTTTAGTTCATTCTCATATAAATACTTTTTACCAGACATAAAATATTACTCCTTACTAAAAGAGGGTTAAATAACCGACTAAGTTACTAACCCTCAAGCAATAACTACTTAACTTTTGCAAGACGTCTCTTTTTCCTACAAGCAGGACAATGTGTAGAAGCTAACCAAACTCCATCACAGTTAGTAGGTTTTGCAACTGCAAATAACTCGCCACATGTCCTGCACCTGGCAACCCTAATCTGCCCATGCTCGATAGTAGGGCCTTTCTGGCACAACCTTTTATTCAGATCGGCAACAACATCTTCACATTCACTCTGACAATCCTCCATGAAATACTTCTTATGTACTAATTGGTAACTTACAAATGGATTTTTAGCTTTGATGATATCATCCAAATCTGCTGATGTCACATCCTGCAATTTACTTTCAAATTTCTGCTCTTCCTCATTAAATGTAATTAAATATACTTTCATTTCCTCACCTTTCTGTTCTCATATAAGCATCAATAAACTCCCGAGGACTATCTGCTTTTGTAGCCCTCATAAATGCTCGATATGTCTTCATAGTCACACCTAACTGATCACAAATGTCCTCCGGTGTGTTGTATTTTATACCATGGTAACTGAACTTCTTATTACCACCTTTTTCCCATAGATACTGCTTAAGTGTCAGTTGTTTAAGTACATCATCAATGTACGATAGTGCACCACCACATCTCTTAATGCCACTATGAACTTCCATAGTGTTTTTATGTAATGCTCTTGCAATTGTCTCATCACTATAGCAGTCTATATCACGGTAGATCATGATACTCAGGCTTTGGTTATATTCATCCAAAGTTCTTCCACCTAATACAAAGTCAACATACTCCTGCCTAGTCATATTATTAAGCTTTATAACTAACTTAACATCATGAATAGTCTTATGCAGCGTAACCGCCATAGACTCATAAGAGCTGCAATCAACACCTCTGTACATTAGCTGACTATTTGTCTTATAATCTATATAATCATAGATTGTAGACCCTACATTCCGTCTTAACCACGAATAAATAGAGTTTACAGATACACCCAACTGTTTAGCCAACTGCACGTATGTTGACCATGTGAAGTCCTTATATGTTTGTATTTTGTTATCCTTACTCCTCAAACGTTCATAGAACTCCACGTACTCATACTCCTTGCAATGAACATCAATCATATCTTTTAACGATCTCTGTGTAATCTGACCAGTACCATTACCCTTTGGCTTTGGCTCATCCAAATCAAAGTTGATATCAGATACACTATCCGTGACATCAATGAATAGAGGTTCTACTTTACTGTACGGCTTGCATAGACGCCCCATTATCTGAAGAAATACATTCAGTGACTGTGTATGTCTGCATGAGATGACGCAATGCACACCATTTAAATGAACACCTTCCATTAAACTATCTACAGATAACAACATTACATTACCAACAGCTGCATTGAATTGATCCAATACCATTTTGTTATCTCTGAGTGTTTTCTTACTATGAATATTCATGACATCATATTCAGGATAGGCTTCTTTTAATAGGCTTGTATACGACTATAGGTCATGTATGTCTGTCAAATATACCAGACACTTCTCACCAACTTTTTGCCTATCCTCAAATATTGATTGAATCTGCGTAATGATATCCTGACTACAGATATCACCTTCTGTATCGGGCACCAATATGGCATATTTTATCTTAGGGAATATCCCCTGCTTTACTGCATCATAAACATCCAATCCAATACAACCGACCTCAAAAGCATCACTGGCTAATTTACCCTTGAGCTTAGGTGTCGCTGTGAATCCAAAGAAATATTTATTGCTATAGACTGCCATAGCTTTTTGAATACTTGCACCTTGTATATCAGAATACATATGGTGACATTCATCAATAAAGATAACATCATAATTATGAATGATATCAAGTGCAGTTTCAGTATCTTTAAATGCTGCATACATTCTACAGTCAGCACATTTCATAGCCTCATACTGGCTGATGTTATCCCAGATACTATACTTAGGGGCTATGTACAAGACCTGCTTACCTGCAAACTGCTGTAAGATGAGCATTTGCATAATAATTGATTTACCAAGCCCCGTTGCCTCAGAATAAAATATTTGATGATAACCAGCTTTTACTCTCTCAAGCACTTCATCATACAAAGCCTGATTGTAGTCACTAATATACACATCCTCACCCCACTATAAAAGCAGAGATTGCATCAATCTCTGCTTCCTTTTAAACTTAACAACTTCTTGTATTCATCATTCTGCACCCTCTGAGGTGTAATTGCCATGAACCCAGCTTCCCTTGCCATTTCATTTGTAGTATACAGATCATCAATCAGCAGAACATTATCATAGCTAACGCCTTTCATATCTGCGATCAATTCCATTGCTTTAATCTTATCAGCTGGCGTAGCGGTTGTAATTGTCAAAATCTGTCTGCCTGGCAGGTACTTTTCAAAACAAGCCTGCTTAGGTAATGCTGCTAACGATAGACTTGCCCATGTTAAGCAATAAATAGGTATATCCAGATGATCCTGCAAGAATTTGATCAATACCAGGTTAGGGCTTGCGTAACCATCATATACTGTATCCGGGTTCTTGATAACTCTCTGATAATAAGTTGGGTCTCTATGTTCATGGATGAAGAATGTATCATCAAAGTCCACGAAAAACAATTTTGCGTCCTGATAATCTCTACTCATATTAAACTCTCCTTTTAGGCAATCTAGCCTCTATTTCACCTATCAGATGCCAATACTCCATACCATAAAGTTTAGCTTCATTCCCATCTGCATGGCGCTCGCTTTCTTCTCCTTCATTACTGCATGGAATCTCAATATTCTTTTCTGCAAGTAAATCCTCAAATATTTCAACAATCGAAGCTGCCAGCTCAGATGATTTAGATGCCTGTTCTGGGTAAACTTTCTTATTTAATTCTGCAATAACATCATTAATCGTTTTATCCTTCGGGATATGCCTTGTAATCAAAATTGTTGTTATAAAACTGCGTAGTGCTACCACAATCATTACCATCAACAGCAATTCCACAACCAGGATAACCATCCAGTCACGAGATGAACTCTTGACATAGCTTTTAAGATAATTAGCGAACTCTGTATCCACAGCTAAAACGGAATCTGTATCTCCGTCATACTTGTCTATTATTTCATTTGCATATTTACATGTCAGTGCCAAAACCATATTTCCCGATTCAGAGGATTCAGGGTAATGCTCTATTGATTCTGCACCAGACAGTAATTTCTCTTGCAGGTCACCACCGACATATATGGCAGCTACCATATCTTTCAATGAAGATGGAACCATTACATCATCCTCAACTAAAAGCTGAGTGTCCTGCTTATTAATGGCATCAAGTACACTAACCCTGTAATCACTAGGCTTATGTGTTTGTACTACTATAGCACAAAAGGCGAGAAGCGACACTGCTAAATATTCTAGTGCAAACCTATGGAACTTTGCCTGCTTTTTGTACTGCTGTAACTTACCAAGTAGCTCTATGTCACTCCTTGGCAACAGTTCGTCAACAATCCCTACCACCACTGATGTAGCGACAATTAAAAGACACACATAACTCATATTTATACAAGCAGCCTTAGCTAGATATACAAGCAAAACCACCCATATCCCAATAGGTACTAAACTCAACTTGTTAAAATTTCTCTTTCCTTGATTCATAAAATGAAATCCTCCTCTTCTTCACTTATACTTGTTATACCAACCAGAGGGAATAAATCTTCTGTATAATGTGTTTTAAAATTTTTGCATGAATCGTATTTACTTTTATTTCCAATATACCAACCCACAAATTTTAAAATATACTTCATCATAACTAAATCATCTCCTCATTTATATATGACCAACTACACATTTTATTTTCGTGCAATAAAAATAAGAGGGCTTCAAAAGTCCTCTTAGTCTCATCTAAATCTTTATATCTCTTTATAAAAAATTTGGGTTATTTTTGGGTTATAAAATAAAATAAGGTGCTAGATACATTATATCCAGCACCTTATTTTCAGCGTTGTGCGCCTAGCGGCGCACGTTTCTAACGGGTTAAAGTCCCGAATCCGCCCGGT
>OAVV01000468.1_pt1 | contig 33970 bp, 33 predicted proteins | sample 1501401 | NCBI WGS metagenome assembly OAVV01 (sample SAMEA2580098, study PRJEB22360) | human gut metagenome | biome: human gut; feature: human-associated habitat; material: faeces | place: Denmark | collected 2008/2010 | reverse complement strand
ATACGCTTTACAGCACGTATTCGTAGTGGGGGGGCGGTTTATAAACGCAGCCAAAAGCCGGGAATGATGGCGCCCGAATCCGAAATCCTGTTAATGAGCTGAATATCGTTTGAAAAATAGAGAGAATTCGTTAAATTGTCTTGAAATAAAATCAATATAGCGTTTCTTAGATGGGGCCATTTAGAGATAGATGCTGAAAAATAGATTCGGTTATGAAGAAAATATTTTGTTTAGTTTGTTTTTTCTCTGCTTTATTTTCGTTGAAAAGCATTGCTGCTGTTCCTGAGGGAGCTATTCCGTTTGTTTTCGACGGACATCTGTACCTGCAATCGACCTTGAATGATACTATTCCCGTTACCCTTATTTACGATACAGGAGCTGACTTTCTCTATCTCGACGAAGATTATTTGAAACTCAAAAATCTGCAAAACGCTTTCGGACGAAAAGGTAAGGCTAAAATGGGAGGTGCGGGGAATGGCGAGCCTGAACGCATAGAAATATTCATCGATCCGATTACAGTCCATTGCGGGGCGAGGGAATACCAAAACGAGATTACACCTATAATTAAGTTGCGTGATCTCCTCGGGAGGCACACTGACGGCTTGTTAGGTAATACTCATCTATTGATGAATCCTCTGGAAATCAATTTCAGCGAGAGCTATTTGCGCCAGTTAAAAGAACCGTTGTTAGCTGAACAGCTCGATAATTATGTAAAACTCGACGCTCGATTCGAGGATAACCGTATCGATGTAAAGGCGACGCTGCAAATCGACGATGAAAATAGCCTGGAGGGTTGGTTTAGAATGGATTTAGGGTGCGGCTCCACGATTATTCTCACGAATGAAACGGCGTCTGCATTCAATTTTATGGATGTGCCGAAGGCATATTTTCGTACGCAGGCCGGAGGTATCGGCGGCGGTTCTGAGGAGGTTACGATAAGGGCTGCAAAATTCTGTATGGTCGATACGCTCGAAAATATCGTGATAGATTACTCGCTCAATGAAAAGGGGGCATTATCGTCGGACAGACCCTATATAGGTATAATAGGTAATGAGATCTGGTCGCTCTACGACATTGTTTTGGATCCGGTAAGTTCTTCTGTATGGGTCAAACGCAATGAGAATCAGGGTACCTACGCCCAATCGTCGGTGACGCATATGGTTACTGGTGACCGTACGGATATTTGCGGTGGCTGGATTGTCAATGGCCTATATAAAGGAGGAGTCGCGGAGCAAGCCGGTATCGAAATCGGTGATATAATTGTAGCCATAAATAATCGTCCTGTCAAAGAAATAACCTGGGAAGAGCAACGAAAAGGTTTGGAACTTCAGGGAGAAACTACATATACCGTTCAAAAACCCGACGGTCAAATCGTTTCCTATACTTTGTTTATTGGTAAACAGATTATCTGACCCAACTATATCCCATATAGTCCGGAGTTTGCTGTTTCCAAAAAAATTGTGGAAAGGACGAGTATATGTCGATATGGAATCGGGACCGAGGACGATCGGTAAAGATGCCGCTCGCTGCCACGGGCCGGTTTGAATGTATGATCCATATTATTCGCCGAAAAACTCGCGGATAATTCCGTATGTTTTGTAAGTTTGGGGATAATTATGTGCGACTATGAAACATCCGGTAGATATTGATAATTGGAATCGTCGGGAGAACTATCTTTTTTTCCGGGATTTCGCCAATCCTTATTACAGTGTTACATCGCAGGTCGATGTAACGGAAGCGTATATTCGGGCGAAAGCGCTGGGTATCAAGTTTTCGCACTATGCGATGTACGCTTCGATACGGGCTGTCAATTCCATTGAGGCATTGAGGTACAGGCAGGTCGATGGAAAGGTCTGGCTATATGATCGGATCAGGCTCAATACGGCGGTTGCGCGTGAGGATCACTCCTTTGCATCGGTTATCATTCCCTATAATGATACGCTGGAGGAGTTCGTCGCTGAAGCGCGAGGGATCATTGCAGCCGCGATGCGGGGCGAGGGAGATGCGTACGGAGCCGATTCCGAGAAGGACACGTTTGTTATAAGTGTGAATCCGTGGTATAGCTTCACAGGGTTACAGTTCCAGTTTCCGCAGAATGCAGGCGAGAATATCCCTTTGTCGGTATTCGGAAAGATAATGGTCGATATGCAGGGACGCCGTACGATGCCTGTGGCTGTAAGTTTCCATCATGGGTTTGTCGATGGTTATCAGGTGGGGCGTTATTGGGAGGCGTTCCAACATAATCTCGATACGCTCTCGATGTAAAATACACGATCCGATTTCGGCCGGAGTTTTACGGTTGTCTAATAGGGACAGGTAGGGATATAGGGGAACTTTGAGGGGGACATAAAGAATTATCCGGGTATTATCGTCTGTAAGTTGTGTCTTGCGGCGAGGTGATTTTTTGAGAGGTCTATCGCGGCGTCAGAGGGTCTTATGGATTTATACTGCTCTCCAAAGGAGGCTTTTAGTGGCTTATCCCTTGTAATGGGGATGGTTTTCTGTGTTTTTTAGCCGATTCAGGCGATTGTGAAAGATAATGAATAGAACGATCTTTGTATTGTGAAAAGGGATAAGTGTTAATAGGGTTGATGAAAGGTTAGAAAAATTTTTGCCAAGAAATTTTATTTGTTAAAGATTGTGTGTGGAAAAGTCTGCTGGGAAGCAGGCTTTTCTGTTTCCGGGAGGCGACAGGGGCCGGCATTTCAACCGGTATGCAGGGGCGGTCGCGTTCAAATGCCGGAACAAGTCGATCGCCCTGTCGCGGCAATGCGATCGGGGGATTCGTTGCTGCTTTGCTCATTGTGCGGTCGTATAGTCGGTAATTCGTCGGTGTTGCGGCAGGACGGTTTCGGGGGATGCGGATATCTGTCCGGGATTTTGCATCGAGCTGTGTCACGCGGCCCGTGTCGGTGCGTGTCCGGTGCCGGAGTGCGGTACGAGGTGCTCGGCTTGCCCCGGGACTCGTCTTTGCTGTGGCAGGTGCGGGTCGTGCCGAAGATCGATGTCCCCGGTACGACCCGCACGGGCCGGAGAGTCAGATGCGCGGTTTTACGGCGATGCGCAGCAGCAGCGACAGTGCGTAGATAATCAGGCCGTAGATCGGAGCGATGAACGCCACGCGCAGACCGCCCGAGAGCAGCGTGAATGTGACGGAGTATCCGGTTGTCTGGATGATTTGGAGAATGGAGTAAAAGCCGATCATCATACTCAACACTCCGAGGGTGCAGGCCAGCAATCCGAGCTCCTTGATCCAGCGCGGCGCTTTCCATGTGCAGAAGAGCATGGCGATCAGACAGAGGGTGAGTGCGGTCATCCAGCCGTAGCCGCCTTCCAGGTAGAGATCGGCCGGTGAATGTCGGCTTTCCGATATTGCAAATTCGCTGACCTCCCACTCTTGTGTTTCGGGATTCAGAATGGCGATCTCATGCTCGTTCAGTTGGGGCTCTTTCCCCGGTTCGGTCGGTAATGTGCGGGTGATCTCTTGGGCGGACGGGAGGGCGGTTTTCTCGCCGGGTGTCGCCGATGTCGTTTCGGCATCGGCCCCAGCCGATGTGTCGGCGGACGGAGGCGGTACGATGGCGACCTTTTCCTGTGCGAAGAGCGGGACCGAGGCCAGCAGAAGCAGTAGGCCGGTTGCAAGCAGTCGTTTCATTGCGTAATGATTTTAGGTTTGACATTGAGTGGATCGATCCTATTGCAAAGGTAGGGAGACTCGGCTGCAAATCCAATGTCGAATCCCGCTCTTTGCCGGTCGAAAGCCGCTGTTGCGTCCCGGAGAGGTTGCGTTGCGACCGGAATTTTGCTAAATTTGCAATAAACGGCTGCTGCAGGGCGTACTCCGGTGTTCGGTTTCGCCGACTGGACGCGGTCTGTTGCGGGCCTTTGTGCGAAAACGACGGATATGAGACATTCGGTGATGATCGGCTATTGGTGCGTGGTGGTACTGATGCTCGCTTCGGTGATGGCGAGCTGCGGGTATGAGTTTCGGCAGGGGGTGTTCCTTTCGACGACGATGTTGCCCGGGATGTTCTGCGCCAAACTGTCGTTGCCGGGGGCGCTGCGTGCTTCGAACCGTCGGGCCGTGGCGGTCGCCGGCGTTGCGGGTGGCATACTGGTCATCGAATGGCTGGCGTTGCTGTTGGCGCATCGCTATATCTGGAGCGGTTGGTTGCCCGGTGACGGGATGGTTTTCCACGTTCTTTTCTACAATCCGGTTTTCATCGGGTTGCTGCTGGCTGCGGTCCTTATCCCCGAGAGGCTGCTGGACCGCTGGATAAAAGCGCGGTTGCCGCGGATGGAAACAGTGAGCTTCATCTCGGAGCGCCGCAAGGTGACGCTTCCGGTCGGCGAATTGCTCTATGTCGAATCCAACGACACGGAAGTGTTTCTGCACACGGCGGACGGCGGGCTCTATCCTACGCGAACCCGGATTTCGCAGTGGGAGCGTTTGTTGGACGATCGGTTCATACGCATCCACCGTGCTTGGCTGGTCAATGCCGAGCGGGTGTCCCGGGTCACTATGACGGATGTGACCATAGAGCGGGTCACTCTCGAAGTTTCCCGGAAATACCGCAACGCCGTCGCCGAGCGTTTCGGACTGCATAAGCCTGCGCGGTAACGTTCGTTCCGTCATTTTCCTATCCTGTCCGATGCGGCCTTGTGTCGATTGGATACGAATGTGCGTATATATGCAAAAAAGCGTCCCGTGAAGGGACGCTTTTCATTTCGAGGGGCGGTTATTATTTGCCCATGTAGTTTTTCACGTAGTGGTGGTGCTGTCCGTAGCGCTCGAATGCTGCCCGGTCCAGGGATTCCTGGGCCGAAGGATCGGCGATCGAGATGATCAGCCGCGCACGCTCCTGCAGGCTTTTGCCGTAGAGATTGACGGCGCCGTTTTCGGTGACGAACCAGTGGATGTGGTTGCGGGTGGTTACCACGCCTGCGCCGCAGGTCAGTTCCGGAGCGATCTTCGAGATGCCTTTGTTGGTCACCGAAGGCATGGCGATAATCGCCTTGCCGCCTTTCGACAGCGAAGCGCCGTAGATGAAGTCTATCTGGCCGCCGACGCCCGAATAGAATTTCGTGCCCAGCGAATCGGCGCAAACCTGACCGGTGATATCCACCTGGAGTGCCGAGTTGATGGCCGTTACGCGGTCGTTCTTGGCGATGATGAACGGATCGTTGGTGTATCCCACGTCCATCATCAGTACGCCCGGGTTGTCGTCGATGAAGTCGTAAACCCGCTGCGAACCCATCAGGAAGGTGGAAACCATCTTGCCCTTGTCGATGTTCTTCGCTTCGCCGTTGATGACACCCTTCTCCACCAGCGGGAGAACGCCGTCGGCGAACATTTCGGTATGGATACCCAGGTTCTTATGGTTGCCGAGCTGTGCCAGAACCGCATTCGGAATAGCGCCGATACCCATCTGAAGCGTCGCACCGTCTTCGATCAGGGCCGCGCAGTGCTTGCCGATGCGGGTTTCGATCTCGTTGGGTTCGGTGAAATGCGCCTCTTCCAGCGGGGTATCGTCCTGTACGAAGAGGTCGATTTTCGACGAGTGGATCATCGCGTCGCCGAACGAACGGGGAACGTGCTTGTTCACCACCGCGATCACCGTGCGAGCCGTTTCCACGGCTGCCAGGGTCGCATCGACCGAGGTGCCGAGCGAAACGTAGCCGTGTTTGTCGGGCGTCGATACCTGGATCATCGCTACGTCGCAAGGTACCGTGCCGCTGCGATAGAGCTTCTGGGTTTCGCTCAAAAAGACGGGAATGTAGTCCGCATAACCGCTCTGCGTCACTTTGCGCACGTTCCCGCCCACGAAGAACGAGTCGAGCTGGAAGATGCCTTCGAACTGCGGATCGGCATAGGGAGCCGGCCCTTCCGTGTGCAGGTGGTGGATGTGCACATCCTTGAATTCGTGGTTGGCGCCGCGTTCGCACATGGCCTTAATCAGGCACTGGGGGGCCGAAGCGACCGAGCTGAGGTGAATATGGTCACCCGATTTGATGACTTTCACGGCTTCGGCTGCCGTTGTGAATTTAATCTGAGTGTTCATTTCTTTTTTCTTATTTTAGATAAGATTCCTTGCATTCGGTTAGTTGCGTTTTACCTCGACTTGCTCGTAACCTTCGATGACATCTCCTACGCGGATGTCGTTGAAGGATTCGATGTTCAGACCGCAGTCCTGACCCGTGAGCACCTCCTTGACATCGTCCTTGAACCGTTTGAGCGAGCCGAGCTTGCCCGTGTAGATCACGATACCGTCGCGGATCACGCGGATCGGGGTGTGGCGGGTCAGCTTGCCTTCGCGGACGACGCATCCGGCGACGGTGCCGACTTTGGAAATTCGGAAGATCTCCATGACTTCCGCCGAGCAGACGATCTCTTCCTTCATCACCGGTTCGAGCATGCCTTCGATGGCATCCTTGATGTCGTTGATCGCATCGTAGATGATCGAATAGAGGCGGATTTCGATCTCCTCCTTTTCGGCGAGCTTGCGTGCCGATGCCGACGGACGGACCTGGAAGCCGACGATGATGGCATTCGAGGCCGCCGCTAACAGAACGTCCGATTCCGAGATCTGACCGACGGCCGAGTGGATCACATTCACCTGCACGGTCTCCTTCGAGAGCTTGATCAGCGAACCCGACATAGCCTCAACCGAACCATCGACATCGCCTTTTACGATGATATTCAGCTCCTTGAACGATCCGATGGCGATGCGGCGTCCGATTTCGTCGAGCGTCACGTGCTTCTGGGTCATGATGCCCTGGATACGCTGGAGTTGCTCGCGTTTGTTGGCGATTTCACGGGCCGAGCGGTCGTCCTCCATGACGTTGAACGTGTCGCCTGCCTGGGGAGCACCGTTCAGACCGAGCACCTGTACCGGCGTCGAAGGGCCAGCTTCGGTCACTTTTTGGCCGTTTTCGTTGAACATCGCTTTCACACGGCCCGTGTGTATGCCCGAAAGCATTACGTCGCCTATGTGCAGCGTACCGTTTTGTACGAGCACCGTAGCTACGTAACCGCGGCCCTTGTCGAGTGTCGATTCGATGACGGCTCCCGAAGCGCGGCGGTTCGGATTGGCCTTCAGGTCGAGCATTTCGGCTTCGAGCAGCACTTTTTCGAGCAGTTTGTCGAGATTCAGGCCCTTTTTGGCCGAAACTTCCTGATCCTGGTATTTGCCGCCCCACGACTCCACGAGGTAGTTCATCTGCGAAAGCTGCTCCTTGATGTGGTCGGGGTTGGCTGCGGGTTTGTCGATCTTGTTGATGGCGAAAACCATCGGGACGCCTGCCGCCTGGGCGTGGTTGATCGCCTCGACGGTCTGGGGCATCACGTTGTCGTCCGCCGCTACGATGATGATCGCTACGTCGGTGATCTTGGCACCACGGGCGCGCATGGCGGTGAAAGCCTCGTGGCCGGGGGTGTCGAGGAACGTGATTTTCTGGCCGTTCAGCTCTACACTGTAAGCACCGATGTGCTGGGTGATACCGCCTGCCTCACCTTCGATGACGTTGGTTTTGCGGATGTTGTCCAGCAGCGAAGTCTTACCGTGATCGACGTGTCCCATGACGGTTACGATCGGCGGTCGCGGCACGAGGTCTTCCTCGCTGTCCTGTTCGTCGTCGCCGATGGCTTCCTGGATGTCCGCCGATACGAATTCGGTCTTGAAGCCGAACTCTTCGGCTACGACCACGAGCGCCTCGGCGTCGAGACGTTGGTTGATCGACACCATCAGGCCCAGGTTCATGCAGGCCGTGATGACCTCGGTCGCCGAAACGTTCATCATCGTAGCCAGCTCGGCTACGGTCACGAATTCGGTGACCTTCAGGATGGAGCGTTCCTGCTCTTCGCGCTGGAATTCTTCGTTCATGCGCTCGGCTACGGCTTCGCGTTTTTCCTTGCGGTATTTCGAACCTTTGCTCTTGGCGTTTTTCGACGTCAGGCGGGCCAGTGTATCTTTCACCTGCTTCGAAACCTCCTCGTCGCTGATTTCGGGACGAACGACGGGCTTCGGAGCTTTGAGTTTGTCCTTGCGGGTCTTCTTGTTCTCTCCCGGACGGGGTTGGTTGGATTGCGGGCCTTGTCCGCGGCTGGGCTGTGCGGCGGATTTACCGTTGCTGCCCGGCTTGGGGCCGCCTGCCGGCGTACGGGTCACGTCCACTTTCTCTTTACTCAAGCGTTTGCGTTTGTGGCGGTTGCCCGGTGTGAATCCCGATACGTCCATCGTGCCGAGTACCTGCGGGCCCGTGAGGGTCTGCACGGCGGGGCGGAAGATGTTGTCGCTCTTGGGCGCCGCTTCCGGTTCGGGTTTGGCTGCGGAAGCCGTTTCGGAGGCAGGATCACCCTCGCCCCAAGCCCCGGAGCCGCAGCCTCCGGTACGGGCTCTGCCGCCGGTTTGCTTACCGGTTTCGGAGCCGGTTTGGGCTTGGGCGAAAGATCTATTTTGCCCAGAATTTTGGGCTGGGGCAGTTCGTCCTTGACGCTGATGACGTTGCTTTTGATAATTACCTCCTGCTCCTCTTCGCGCGTCTGTTTCTGTGCCTCTTCGAGGGTGATCGTAGCCTGCTTCTGGGAGATTCGCTCCCGGATGCTTTCCCGTTCGTTGCCGGTAATTCGGCTCCCGCCGAATTCCTTCTCCAGAACGGCATAGACGTCCGGTTCCACCAGCGTATTGGGCGAACCGTCGGTTTTTATACCCTTCTTTTGCAGGAAGTCCGTGATGGTATTCAATCCCACCTTGAACTCCTTGGCAACCTGGATAAGTCTTAATTTTCTTTCGTTACTCATATATCGGTTTTAATTTTTGTGCGATGGGACGGATTACTCCTCGAATTCCGCTTTCAGTATCTCGACGACTTTCTGTGCCTGTTCCAGCTCCAGGTCGGCACGGGCGGCGATCTCTTCGACGGGCAGTTCCAGCACGCTCTTGGCCGTGTCGCAGCCGCAGGCTTTCAGGGCGTCGATCACCCAGCCGTCGATCTCGTCGGCAAATTCGGTGAGTGCAACGTCTTCCTCCTCGATTTCGCGGTAAACATCGATATCGTAGCCGGTCAGCATCTTCGAAAGCCGGATGTTCAGGCCGCCCTTGCCGATGGCCAGCGATACCTGGTCGGGCTTGAGATAGACCGAAGCTGTCTTCTTCTCCTCGTCGATGGTGATGCTCGAAATCTTCGCGGGGTTCAGGGCACGCTGGATCATTAACTGCGGGTTGGTCGTGTAGTTTACCACGTCGATATTTTCATTGCGCAGCTCCTTGACGATCGAGTAGATGCGCGATCCCTTCATGCCGACGCAGGCACCGACCGGATCGATGCGTTCGTCGTAGGATTCGACGGCTACCTTGGCACGCTCGCCGGGGATGCGGACGATCTTCTTGAGGGTGATCAGACCGTCGAAAATTTCGGGGACCTCCTGCTCGAAGAGCCGTTCGAGGAACTGGTTGGCCGTGCGCGAAAGGATGATGCGCGGCTGGTTGTTGTTCATCTCGACGCTCTTGACGATCGCCTTGATCGTGTCGCCCTTGCGGTAATAGTCGTTGGGAATCTGCTCGGTCTTGGGCAGGATCAGCTCGTTGCCCTCGTCGTCGAGGATCAGCACCTCTTTCTTCCATACCTGATATACCTCGCCGGTGATGATCTCGCCGACCTTCTCCGAATATTTTTCGTAAAGGTTGGCCTTCTCCAGATCGAGGATGCGCGAAGCGAGATTCTGACGCAGCGACAGCACGGCCCGGCGTCCGAACGATTCAAGTTTGATCGGATCGACGTATTCGTCGCCCACTTCGTAGGTCGGATCGATGGCCTTAACCTCCGATACGGCGATTTGCATGTTCGGATTCTCCACCGCGCCGTCCTCCACGACCGTACGGTTTCGCCAGATCTCCAGGTCGCCCTTTTCCGGGTTGATGATCACGTCGAAATTCTCGTCCGTCTCGAACTGCTTCTGAAGCGCGTGGCGGAAAACGTCCTCGAGGACTCCGATCATCGTGGCCTTGTCGATGTTTTTAAGCTCCTTGAACTCTGCGAAATTGCTGATAAGATTAAGATTATCCATTGGTTTTTTATCTTGTTTATTTTTGAATTTCCACTATTTGAAATCGAGGTATTCCTTCGTGTATTTGATCTCTGAGAAAGGGTAGCGGCGCGTAACCCGCACCGTCTGTTTCCGCTTTTTACCCTCTACGGCCTGCTTCTCCTCGTAGGAGAGGGTGAGTCCCTCCTGGTCCGCCTCGTCGAGCGTCGCCAGAATCTTCACGCCGCTTTTGAGCAGCACTTCGACCGGCTTGCCGATCAGTTTGCGGTATTGGCGGAGGTGCTTGAGTTCCGAGCCGATGCCTGCCGAAGCTACCGTGAGAGAGAAATCCTCCGTGTCGCGGTCGAATTCGGCCTCGATCGCGCGGCTCAGCTCCACGCAGGTTTCGATACCTACCGAGGTGTCGCTGTCGATCAGCAGTTCCACTTCGTTGGCGGGCGAACAGGTGCAATCCACTACGAACAGGTCGGTGCCGACGAGTTTGGCATTGGCTATTTCGGTGATTTTCGTACAATCGATCATATTTGCTGATGTTATCAATAAAGTCGTTTTTCGGTGCGGGCGGTCCGTGCAAATCCGGACCTCTGTCCTTCCTCGGCGAAAACTTGAAGTTCGTTCAGTCGTTTTTGCGGCCGGCCCGGAGGCGTTCGGCTTTTTGACGAAAATGTAGGGAATCGTCGCTTCCCGTTCGTTTTCATCGTCTTGCGTCCTGCGTTTTCTTCGAACATTGCATCGCAAGGAGCACTATTCGCGCCCGAATCTTGTCCCTGTTGTAGCAGGAGCTGTAATCGGGTCCCCGCATGGCCCGCAACTGCCGGTTTCTCCCGACGGAATGGGCATGCGAGGGCATGCGGGTCGAGAAAATCGTGCGGATGATTCGCCGGTCGGGAGCGGTGAATATATCTACGAAATAAGGGGACTTGCTCGTCCCCTTACCTCTTTATACCCGTTTACGCTACAAATATAGCGAATGTTTTCCTATTTTCAAACCTTTGTGTTGAAAAATTATTCGTCTTTTTCGTTGCTCGGAGAGTAGGGCTTGATAATGCCGCGCTGCGATTCGCGGATGAACCGGATGAGTCGGTCGCGTTCGGGACTTTGCGGAATCTGTTTTTCGACCTCCTCACAGCCGTTCAGGTAGTTCAGGCCGCTTTGGAAGAGGATGCGGCAGGCGTCGTGAATTTGTGAGATCGTTTCCGGCGTGAATCCGCGGCGGCTCAGACCGACGCGATTGACGCAGGCGAAACGTACCGGATCGTTGTTGCTGACGGTGATGAAGGGGGGAATGTCCTTGCCCACCAGCGCGCCGCCCTGAATCATCGTGTGCTCTCCGATGCGGGTCCACTGATGTACGGCTACGTGGCCGCCGATAACGGCCCAGTCGCCGACTTCGACCTCTCCGGCGAGCGATACGCGGTTGGCCATGACGCAGTGGCTGCCTACCACGTCGTCGTGGGCGATATGCACGTAAGCCATAATCAGGTTGTGGCTGCCGACGACGGTCTTGCCCCGGGAGGCGGTGCCCCGGCTGATGGTGACGCATTCGCGGATTTCGTTGTAGTCGCGGATTTCGGCCGTCGTTTTTTCACCGACGAACTTCAGGTCCTGCGGGGTGCAGGCGATCGATGCGGCCGTATGGATCTTGCAGCCTTTGCCGATGCGGGCTCCGTCGTGGATCACGGCCCCGGGGCCGATCCAGCAGTCGTCGCCGATCACCACATCGCCGGCGATGTAGGCGAAAGGCTCCACCGTTACGTTCTTTCCGAGTTTCGCGTCGGGATGGATGTATGCCTGGTTGCTTATCATGTGCGGTTACTCTTTATTTTTAACGATCTGGGCCATCATCGTGGCTTCGCAGGCGAGCGTTTCGCCGACGAAGGCCTTGCCTTCGACTACGGCTACGCCTCGTCGGATGGGCTCCAGCAGTTGAACTTCGAAATGAAGGGTGTCGCCCGGAACCACCTTGCGCTTGAATTTTACGCCGTCGATCTTCATGAAATAGGTCGAGTAGTGCTCCGGATCAGGAATACTGCGTAATACCAGCATACCGCAACATTGCGCCATCGCTTCGACGATCAGCACACCCGGCATGACCGGCTCTTCGGGGAAATGTCCCACGAAGAACGGCTCGTTCATCGTGACGTTCTTGATGCCGGCTACCGTCGTGTCGTCGATGTAGAAGATGCGGTCCACCAGCAGGAACGGCGGGCGGTGGGGCAGCATGCGGCGGATATCGTTGATGTCGTAAACCGGCGGTTTGCGGCAGTCGTATTGGAAGCGGGGTTTCTCTCCTTCGCGGCGGATAGTCTGTTTGACTTGCTTCATGAACTCCGTGTTGGCGAAATGGCCGGGGCGGGTAGCCCATACGCGGCCCTTGATGCGTTTGCCGAGCAGAGCGAAGTCCCCCAGCAGGTCGAGGAGCTTGTGGCGGGCCAGTTCGTTGTTGAAACGAAGTTCCAGGTTGTTCAGGTAGCCGCCCGTGATGCGGATATCCTGTTTGTTGAAGATTTTCTTGAGGTGTTCGAGCTGATCGTCCGGGACGGGATTCTCCACAACAACGATGGCATTGTCCAGGTCGCCGCCCTTGATCAGATTCATTTTCATCAGAGGCTCCAGGTCATGCAGGAAGACGAAGGTGCGGCAGGGCGCGATTTTCGAGGCGTAGTCGTCTTCGGGATTGAAGGTCGCGTACTGGTTGCCGATCACCTTGGAGTTGTAGTCCACGTGCAGCGATACGGAGAATTCGTCGTCGGGGTAAAGGATGATGGCCACGCCTTTTTCCGGAATCGTATAGACCATTTTTTCGGTGACGTGGTAGTAGGTGCGTTCGGCTTCCTGGGGTTGCAGGCCGGTTTCGACGATCGTTTTCGCATATTCTTTGGCCGAACCGTCCATGATCGGGGTTTCGCCGGCATCGACGTCGATCGTGGCGTTGTCCACGCCCAGGGTCCAGAGGGCCGACATGATATGTTCGATGGTCGCAACGCGTGCGCCATCCTTTTCGATGGTCGTACCCCGCGAGGTATCCGTGACATAGTCGCACAGGGCCGGAATTTCGGGTTTGCCTTCCAGGTCGATGCGGCGGAAAACGATGCCGCTGTTCTCCGGGGCGGGATGTACCGTCATCGTCACTTTGACGCCGGTGTGGAGGCCTGTACCTGAAAACGAGATCGGGGCTTTGAGGGTTTGTTGTTTGGCAGCCATAATCTGAATTTATTCAAATCGCAACATACATTCCCGCTGACTGCCGGGTCCCGACGTGTGTGGGGCCGACCGTCATTTTCGGAAATGTTTATCGCATTATTTGCGCGCAAATATAGGAAATATTATTCAAAAATCGTATTTTTGCCTAAATTATTGATAAACCGAAATTCCGTGGCATCACCCGACAGAACTCCTCGTCCTCCGAAATTGCAGCTTCCCTTCGAGCAGAAAAAAACCGATGCGGGAGAATGGGCTTACGACCATCGGATCGGATTGTGTGTCACGTTGATTGCCTATTTGGTGCTTGCGATCGCCTTTATGGTGGGAAAAATCGTCGTGGGGGCCAAACCTTCCGTGCAAGGCATAATCATTGATACGAAAACTTTAGCGGAGCTCGAGGCGGAGAAGATGCGTCTTGAACAGGAGGTACGGGCCCGCCAACAGGCGCAGGAAGGCGGCGATTGGCGGGATGTGCGCAACCAGTACTCCAACGAGAATGCGCTCGAGGAGCGGTCGCGTGACGACCGTGGCTCGATGTCCTCGTCGCTGAAAGAATCCGCCGAAGCGGTCGGCGAACGGATGCAGGCCAACCGGGACGCTTACGAGCAGGGATTGGCCGAGGAGCGTGCGATTCGGGAGCGTATGGGGCGCAGCGGCAAGGACGATCGGACACAGGACAGTCGGGCCAGGGGACGGGTCACGGTTTCCTTTTCGCTGACCGATCCCGTGCGGACGCGCCGTTATCTGGAGGTGCCGGCCTATCAGTGCGAGGGAGGCGGCGAAGTGGTCGTCGGTATTACGGTCAATCCTTCGGGAGAGGTCGTTGCTGCAAAAGTGGCCTCCGGAGGCGATGACTGTATGCGGGAGGCTGCGCTGGAAGCTGCACGCAACTCGCTTTTCAATATCGATGATTCGGCGCCTGCCCGACAGTCGGGAACGATTACTTACCTATTCATTCCTCAATAGGGTGCGGTGCCTGTCAGCGATTGTACGCGACAGGCATTTTTTTGTAAATTTATATAAGGATTTCCTATGCATAATATCATTACGACCGAAAACATTCTGTTGATCGGAGCCTTGCTTCTTTTCGTCGCGGTAATGGCCGGCAAGGCGGCCTATCGTTTCGGCGCCCCGGCCTTGCTCTTTTTTCTGGGGGTCGGTATGCTGTTCGGCATCAATTTCATTTCGTTCCATTCCGTCGAAGCGACCCAGTTCGTAGGTATGATCGCTCTTTGTATCATCCTTTTCACGGGCGGTATGGATACCAAGTTTTCGGAAATACGACCGGTGATCGGACCGGGTATCGTACTGGCGACCGCCGGAGTCGTCATGACGGCGGTGATCGTAGCGGGTTTCGTCACGCTCATTGCCCCATGGGTCGGGCTGGCCGTATCGTTTCCTGCGGCGCTGCTGCTGGCCGCGACGATGTCTTCGACGGATTCGGCTTCGGTTTTCTCCATCCTGCGAAGCAAGAAACAGGGGCTGAACGAGAACCTGCGCCCTCTGCTGGAGCTGGAGAGCGGTTCGAACGACCCGATGGCGTACGTGCTGACCATTGTGCTGATCGGCGTATTGTCCGGCGGTGCGGAGGCCGTGAGCGTACCGATGAGTATCGTGAAATTCGTGATCCAGATGCTTCTCGGCGGTTTGATGGGGTATGCTATCGGTCGGATCGGCGTATGGACCATTAACCGCATTAACCTGAGCAACTATTCGCTTTACCCGGTGCTTTTGCTTGCCTTCGTTTTCTTTACCTTCTCGTTTACCGACCTGATCGGTGGCAACGGATATCTGGCCGTCTATCTGGCCGGTTTGGTCTTGGGTAATAATCAGCTGACGCAGAAGCGGTCGCTTACGATCTTCTTCGACGGCTTCACCTGGCTGGTGCAGATCGTGATGTTCCTTACGCTGGGTCTGCTCGTCAACCTCGACGAACTCTTGCAGCCCGACGTGCTGATGCTGGGATGCCTGGTCGGGGCTTTTATGATGTTCATTGCGCGTCCTATCACGGTGTTCGCCTGTATGATGCCTTTCCGCAAGTTCACGACCAAAGCCCGTCTTTATGTTTCCTGGGTCGGTCTGCGCGGTGCCGTGCCGATTATTTTTGCGACCTATCCTTTGCTGGCCGGTACGGAGGGGGCACGGCTGCTGTTCAATGTGGTTTTTCTGGTGACGATTCTCTCGCTGCTGGTACAGGGTACGACCGTGAGCTGGATGGCGAATTTGCTCGGGCTTGGGTATGCCGAAAAGAGTCCTGCCTTCGGGGTCGATGTCCACGAAGATATTCCGTCGATATTTACCGAGGTCCTTGTCAATGAATCGATGCTTCAGGGGGGCACTACGCTCAAGGAGATCAACCTGCCGGAGCATACGTTGGTGATGATGGTCTATCGTGACGGGGACTATTTCGTCCCGCAGGGCAATACCGCGCTGAAGGTCGGCGACAAGCTCTTGGTTATTTCAGACCGGGGCGAGGAGCTGGAGTCCACCTATAAGGATATGGGAGTCGATGAAGTGCTGAAACTTTGAGATATTTCCTGTAAGGACCGGTTCTCTCTGTTATCGAAACAAAAAAGCTGTCGTTTTCGACAGCTTTTTTGTTTCGAATATATCTGTGAAGATTAGATCTCCCAAGTAGCGCCCGAGTGGAGCAGGTCGTCCACACAGTGGATCTTGCTCTGGGCTTTCACCTCTTCCACCTGCTTTTCGACAGCCTGATCGTAAACGATTTCGTCCTCGACCGAGCGGATTACACCGAGTGCGACCGGATAGTCGGGATATTTCATTGCGGCCAGCATCGAGTGCAGCGTCGTGTCTTTGGTGTGGGCGTCGTGCGTCAGGATCTTGTCCAGCGTATAGCCGTCCTGTCCGACCGTTACGACTTTCAGGCGCATATCCTCGAACACCAGACCTTTTTCGTTGTTGGCGCCGAAGAGCATCTTCTCGCCGTGGCGCAGCGTGATGGTGTGCTCCAGACGGGTAGCCTTGTCGCCAGCGAAAGCCGCATGGGTTTTGTCGTTGAAGATCACGCAGTTTTGCAGAACTTCGGTTACCGACATACCCTGGTGTTTCGCCGCTGCGATCAGGCACTCTTTGGTCAGATTCACCTCCATATCGATCGAACGGGCGAAGAACGTGCCTTTCGCACCGATCACCAGTTCGCCGGGGTTGAACGGTTTTTCGACCGTACCGTAGGGCGAGGTCTTGGTGATTTTGCCCAGCTTCGAGGTCGGCGAGTACTGACCTTTGGTCAGACCGTAGATCTCGTTGTTGAACAGGATCGCGTTGAGGTTGATGTTGCGGCGGATCGCGTGGATGAAGTGGTTGCCGCCGATGGCCAGCGAGTCGCCGTCGCCCGAGGTAACCCAAACGTTCAGACGCGGATTCGCAGTCTTCACACCCGTAGCGATGGCGTTGGCGCGTCCGTGTACGGAGTGGAAGCCGAAGGTCTTCATATAGTAGATGAAGCGCGACGAGCAGCCGATGCCCGAAATGAACGTGAAGAGGTTGTGCGGCGTATCGGTCTGGTCGGCGATTTCGGGCAGGGCCCGCTGTACGGCATTCAGAATTGCGTGGTCACCGCAGCCGGGACACCATCTTACTTCCTGGTCGCTTTTGAAGTCTGCCGGAGTATATTTGTAATCTGCCATGGCTTTATTTCAGTAAAGAGTGAAACTTGTTCATAAGCTCGGTCACCGTGAACGGCTGGCCTTCGCACTTGTTGTACTGTTCGTAGTCGAATTGCTGCAACTTACCGCGCAGGTAGTTGGCGAACTGTCCTTCGTTGAGCTCGCAAACCACGATCTTCTTGAAACGCTTGAAGATGTCGGCGACGCCGTGCGGCAGCGGGTTGATGTAGTTGAAGTGGCAGAGCGAAACTTTCTTGCCTTCGGCACGCATCTTATCGACGGCGTTCTGCAGGTGTCCGCGCGTACCGCCCCAACCTACTACGAGCAGGTCGCCTTCCGGATCTCCGTAAACCGTCTGGTGCGGGATATAGTCGGCGATTTTGGCTACTTTCGCAGCACGCAGGTTGGTCATTTCCTGGTGGTTCTGTGCATCGGTCGAGATGCTGCCTTTCAGCTTGTCTTTCTCCAGGCCGCCTACACGGTGCTCCAGACCTGCCTTGCCGGGGAATGCCCAGCTGCGTGCCAGTTTCTCGTTGCGGGCGTAGGGCATGAAGGGACCTCCGTCCTCGGTTTTGTCGATAATCGGCGGGTTGATGGTCGGGTAATCTTTCATCGAAGGAATCTTCCACGGTTCGGAGCCGTTGGCGATGAATCCGTCCGAGAGGAGTACTACCGGCGTCATGTGCTCCATGGCGATACGACCGGCCTCGAATGCGTAGTGGAAGCAGTCGCTCGGCATCGAAGCGGCGATGACCGCTACCGGGCTTTCTCCGTTACGGCCGTAGAGGGCCTGCTGAAGGTCGCTCTGCTCGGTCTTGGTCGGAAGACCCGTCGAGGGGCCGCCGCGCTGTACGTCCACGACTACCAGCGGAAGCTCGGTCATTACGGCCAGACCCAGCGCTTCGCTCTTCAGCGAAAGACCGGGACCCGAAGTGGTCGTCACGGCGAAGTTGCCGGCGAACGAAGCGCCGATGGCCGTACAGATACCCGCGATTTCGTCTTCGGCCTGTACGGTTTTCACACCGAGGTCCTTGCGTTTGGCGAGTTCCTCGAGAATGACGGTAGCCGGAGTGATAGGGTACGAACCGCAGAAGAGGGGCAGACCGCTCTTCTCGGATGCGGCGCAAAGACCCCATGCCGTTGCGACGTTACCGCTGATCGACCGGTAGGTGCCTTTCTCCATCTGGCCCGAAGCCACGGTGTATGTATTGGCGAACTGATGCGTATTGGCGGCATAGTTGTAACCGGCGTCGATAGCGCGTTTGTTGGCTTCGGCTATGGCCGGATTTTTCTTCGCAAATTTTGAATCGAGGTAACGCTTTGCATGATCCTCCGGACGGTTGTAGAGGTAGAAGCAGATACCCAGTGCGAACATGTTTTTGCACTTGACCATCGCTTTGTTGTCCAGACCGGAATCCGCCAAAGCCGCCTTGGTCATCTCCGTAATGTTCGGAACGACCACGTTGAAATCTTCCAGGTTCAGCTCCCGGATCGGGTCGAGCGTTGCGAAACCCGCTTTCCGAAGGTGCTCTTCGGTAATGGAGTCCTCGTCGAGGATTACCGTTGCACCCGGCTTGAGCCATTTGCGGTTCGCCTTCAGTGCCGCAGGGTTCATTGCGATCAGTACGTCGCAGAAGTCGCCCGGGTTGAGCTGTCTTTTGGCTCCGAAGTGCACCTGGAATCCGGATACACCCGCTACGGTACCTTGCGGGGCGCGGATTTCGGCGGGATAGTCGGGGAATGTCGAGATTCCGTTGCCGAGCAAGGCTGAAGTGTCGGAAAAGAGCGTACCAGTAAGCTGCATGCCGTCACCGGAGTCGCCCGAAAAGCGGATCACGACATCTTGCAGCTCTTGTACCTTGTTTTCATTCATTGCTGTATTGTGAATTAGTAATATAATAAGGTTGCTTTATTGGGTCGTTTTCTGTGGCCGGCACGGTTTCGATCAATTCGACCCTGTCTTCCTTTGTCGAAAACATTATAATATAATACCACAAATATAGGAAATATATTCCGGATAAAACTCACAAATCGTAATTAAAAAAATATTGTTTGGTTAAAACTTTGCTTTTTTGTGCTTTTTGTAATTATAAATAGGAAGAAATCCCGGCTGCGGGTATCGCAACCGGAACATTTGGAACGCAGCACCGAAATCCGGTTTCGGGTACGGCCCGTAACGGCTCGCGCGATTTCGTGCTACCGGATCGAATTCATCCGGATACTGGCCTTGACCAGGGCGAGGGCCCGGATGCGGTCCACGGCCACCTCTTTGTCGGCGTGATGGGGGTTCTGACTGACGAGTTTCACGTACCCTTCCCGCTCGGATTTTTGGATGTATTTGACCGTGATGTACTCTTCGCCGTCGATGTCGATCGAGAGCAGGTACATGTCGCCCCAGAAGATGTCGCCGATATCCTTGAGCTGTTTGTAAAGTACGATGTCGCCGCTTTTGAGCAGCGGGTACATCGAGTCGCCCACGATATAGATGGCACCGTCGCACTTGGGCAGGTTGGGGATATGGATGAAATTGACGGGCCGCGTCTGCGCGTGATCGGCGAAGAGCGGCACCAGGCCCGCCGTCCCTTCTATGGAGTAGAGGGGGACGCTTTGCAGCGGCAGCGTGTTGTCCGTGCGGTGCATGTAGGCGGTCAGATCGGGTTCGGCATTGAACATTTCCCCTTCTCCGCCGTCGAGCCAGTCCGGATTGACATTCAATTCTTGAACCAGGATGTTCTTGTTCCGGGACGAGAGCGCCGCCTTGCCCGTTTCGATCATCGAAAGGGCGGCCTTTCCGATGCCTAATCGTTGAGCTAACTGCTCTTGTGTCAGTCCTATTGTTTTTCTCAATAGTTTTAAGCGATCCCCCGTCATATCGTATCAAAATTTTTTATGGTAAATATTTTGATTCTCTTGTATTAAATTCAAAAATTGAACTTATCTTTGTCTTGCAAAGTTAAACGATTTATTTTGTTTATGCAAAATTTTTATTGAACTAAATTCTTTTACGATGACCTATCCAATTATTCCGGAGTTATACGGTATCGTCGCTCGCAAGCTGTTGGATGAAATCGGGGAGAAGAGTTTCTATTCCGGCTCGTTTTCATTCGACTACTGCTCGAAAGAGTGTCGTTTCGTCGCCTCGATCGTAGTCTATCGTTCGAAGGTGTGTCTGCCCGAAGGCGACGCCGATCGAATCGACGACCTGGTTCCCGTCTGGTGGGAATTCCATACATCCGACCAAGCGGGGGAACGCCCCAACGATTTCTCCTTTTCCGAGCTTAAGGAGTACCTATTCTGATTCGACTCCGCAAGACCGCACATCCCATCCGGAGCGGCGCCTCCTGCGGTCTTTTTCCGAACACATTGTTCTTGGTTTTCGATACCCGCTGCAACGGGCGGTTCCGTTTTTCCGTTGTCGTTCGAAAAGTTGAACGCTGTTCTGCGATTGTCGGATGCGGCGATTCTGGAATCCGGCCGACCCGTGCGTATCGAAACCCTCCGCCTCCCTTCGGCAGCGCCGTGCCACCGGGCGGAGCTTAAAAACTACTGACCTATGAATATAGATGTATTGAAGGACTTGTCCCCCGCAGAACCGGCTTCTGCGGGGGATTTGCCTCCGTTCGGCCTGTTTGCCGCCGGAGTCTATCCCTTTCTGGAGTTCCGGTGGTTTCACGAGGCCTACTACCGCGTACTGGAGGCATTCGCCGCCGGGCGCGTCCGCCGGCTTATCGTCACCATGCCGCCCCAGCATGGCAAGAGCGTCGGGGCTTCGACCCTGCTGCCCGCCTACCTGTTGGGGCGCAATCCCGATCTGCGGATCGCCATCGCCTCCTATTCGGCTTCGTTGGCTTCGAAGTTCAACCGGCGCGTGCAGCGTATCATCGATTCGCCCGAATATGCGGCCTTTTTCCCGGAAACGACCATCAAGCGGGGAGCCAGGCCTCCGGAGTACCTGCGTACGGCTGATGAGGTGGAGATCATCGGTCACCGGGGCGGCCTGCTCTCTGTCGGCCGCGAGGGGGCGCTCACGGGCAACCGTGTGGACTGCTTCATTCTCGACGACCTTTACAGAAAATAATCAAAATTGTCGCAAACCAACTAATGAACGAAAAAATTTGCCTTGTTTTTAATCTGAAATTTTATGTATAAGGGAAAACGCCGCATTTTTTCGGCCCTTTCTCCTTAACCTTTATAGATACGATGCAATTCAACTCCACCGAATTATTTTACAAACTGCATCAGATAGTTTTCGCAAAATCCAGCTAACGGGAATTTCACTACCTCGTCCCGTCCGTCGGGTGTGACGTATTGGAATAGGATTGTATCGGCTTTCACGTGGTAGTCGAACAAATTCACCTTTTCGCCCGTTCCCTCGATTTGTGCCTCGTTAGCCGTCATTGTGCCGATTATCCCGTCCATTTCGTTAAGTTCGCACTTTCATCCAAATATGTATTGTCGATTCTTTGTAAGGACAATTTCGACGGGCTTTGTAATGTCTGCCATATTAGGGGCAAACATGTAGATAAATGTTTCGGGAAATATTTCGTCTTTGGGTTTTCCTACAAGCAGGACTATTCCCTCTGTTTGGCTCCATTTAACCGCCTTTTGGATTATCTGCTTATCCTCTCATGCGTCGGTCTTTCATTCTGTTTTAGGTTGTTTGTATCTGTTCATTTTAGCTAAAATTTAATTGTTATTTATCTTTATAAAGATAAGATTATTAGTGAAATAAACAAAATAAGAAAGTGACAAACTCTGCAAAAGGGTCTTATAGACTAACCTTTTCACAAAGTCTGTCACTCGGAAGGTCAGATGAAAATTCAACTATTCGTTAATTTTTCTTCTAACTTATCTGCGTATTTCAGCACGAATTTTCGGAAATCATCGAAACTTAATTCCAGATCAAATGTAATAGGTGCATTTACATCATCTCCGCTTTTATCCATAATATGGATATTCTCAATGTTTTCTACATTGCAATTCATTATATCGAACCGATAGTGGCATATTGAGTTACGGATATGATAGGCTATATTTTCTATTGAATTCTTATCAACTCCTTTTCTGTGTTCATTCGCTGTGATTTTGGTTGTATCAATTCCCCAGTTTTCATAATCAACTAATCCATCTACGGATATATTTTTGTCATGGTCTGCGCATTGTTGCGGCATAATTAAGAGGCCCACACAACAATTCATAAAGAGGGTCTTTTCAGAGTTGCAGTTGTGTTCGTATTGAACAAGAATTTGTCGCGTGCGGGAAATAAAATCAATGCGATTTTGATAGTTACTCATAAGTTCTTATTTTTATTCATCTAATCCCGTAATGCTTGCAAATTTTTTCCATCCTGTTGCTTTTTTATATGCATCAGTGCATCCTGACGGCACTTTCAGCACCGAATAAGGATTAATGTTGTAAAAAGTATAATCTTTACATGTCGGCGGTATTTCTGTACCTATTTTGAATAATCGAAGGTTGGAATTGCCATAAAAAGTGTATTCATCTATTCTTTTGACTTGTGTACATTCAGACATATCAACGGTCGTAAGATTTATTGCCCCATCAAAGGCTCCCAAATCACGAACTCCTGAGATAGATTCCAATTTTGAACCTTTCTCAAACGTAATCATTTCTAATGATGAACAACCTTTGAATGCGGCAATTTCAATCGTTTCCACACTTGCGGGAATCTCGATGAAGGTTAAGGCTTTGCAGTCTGAAAGGGCACCCGAATAATTATCTTTGTTCTGATAACCTCCTGTGATAGATTTCAATTTTGAACCTTTCTCAAACGTAATTGTTCTCAATGATGAACCCTTGAAAGCTGTTCCAAGGCTTTCTACGCTTGCAGGAATCTCAATAGTAGTTAAGGATTTGCAGTCTAAAAAGGCACCCAAAATCTTATAATTATTATCATGTCCCCCTGTGAAAGCTTTTAATTTTGAACCTTTCTCAAAAGTTATTGTTTTCAATGAAACACAACCCTTGAAATTATTAAAGGTCATCGACTCTACATTTACAGGAATCGTCACTTTCCATAGATTGGAACAACCGCTGAATGCATCATCAAGAACTGTCAAACCTGTAAAGTGTTTCAATTCATTAAAAATCTGAATTTCCGAGTTTCCTGTGAATGTTGTGCCAAGTGATGTAACCGTTGCGGCTTCGTCATAGGATAATTCAAGATCTCCATTAGTGTCCCACATTCCCACACATAGTTTCTTTACATTTTCATCTGCGAACTGAATAATATTCGGGTCTACCGATTGTCCCGTTTTGGAAATCGTGATTACCGTACCATCTGCCAATTCAAAGTAAACATTGTTCTCATCCTGCGTGATTTTGATGCTATCTGCATCCTTGCCGTCCTCTCCCGTAGCTTTGCCTAATTGCGTCCAATTCGTTCCGTTGTCATAGGAAATCCACCAATAGCCCTCTCGAATTTCGAGTTTCGGCGTAACACCATCTGCACCATCACTGCCGTCTGTCCCCTGTGCCTTGATTTTCTGTCCGTCCACAATGATAAATTCACCGTCCAGCGTCCAATAATAGATGCCATCCCCGTCTTTCTTCACACCGATAACGGGAGTGTTTCCATCGACGCCATCCGTACCATCTTTACCGTTATAAATCACAATCGGGTTACTCTTGGCGAACTTAATCGTGTAGCCTACCACCTTGCCGTTCTCGGTCAGTGGGTCTACACTCGTGATATAATCGTTGTTTTGGAGTGCTGTCACAATCGTTTGTAATGCCGAAAGGTTGGTATTCGTTTCGTTGCAAAGACGCTGTAAGGCTTCAAAAGCAGACCATGTAGGCAGTTTGATTTGCGTACCGTCAGCCAATGTAAAGATTACATAGTCGGTGCTGGTTTTATAATCCACGCCCGAAAACATGGAATCGCCACCAATGCCATCTTCACCTGTTGCTTTACCTAACTGCGTCCAATTTGCTCCGTTATCATAGGAAACAAACCAATAATCGTTTTCGATTTTGAATTGCGGGGTCGTGCCGTTGGTTCCATTTGTGCCGTCTTTACCCTCGGCTTGGATTTTTCCACCATCGACCATGATAAATTCACCGTTCAACGTCCAATAATAGACACCATCAGTATCTTTCTTTACGCTGATAGTGGGTGTTATCCCATCTTCACCGTCTTGTCCGTCTTTACCGTGGTAGATGGTAATAGGGTTACCTTTGCTGAAAGTAATTGTATAGCCGATTTCTTTGCCGTCTTTCATAAGAGGTGTAGTCCCCGTAACATAGACGTTGTTTTGTAATGCTGTTACGATAGTCTGCAACGATGAAATATTTGTGTTCATCTGCTTGCAGAGTTCCTCTAATTTTGCGACACGGTTTTCCAATCCGTGAACGCTGTTCCAAAGGTCATCATCATCGTATTTACACGATGTGAGCGCAACCACCGCAAATAATGCGGCAAAGGCCAATAGTTTTTTCATAGTAAGATTTATTTAAGTTGAACAAGTGTTTCAAATCTTACTATCCGTCCCTCGATAGTGGCTTATGTGCAAAAGAAAGCGCAGGACTGAAAGCCTATTATAGTTAAGCGGGTTCTGACAAAACCTTGACAATATAATAAGCAACAGCCCCACGCCTATCCGTAAGGATATGACGCGGTAGATGTTCGCCTATTCTCTTGTCTTTTGAACTGTCAGATTCGCTTAACGAGAACAAGCTACACTTTCCGTGTATTCAATATGTTACTGCAAAAGTAGCATATTCGGCGGAAATTGCAAAACATCTTGCCCTTTCGGGTGCTGTTGCCGTATTTAATTGTGCAAAGTTCTTGAAAACAAAGTTTCTATCCAATAGCAGGGAGTATGGAATCGAAACTTTGTTAGTTGTAAGTTGGGTTAATCGTTCCCGCAAATTTCTTGTATTACGCCGTCCATGTAAATCGCCTGCCCGCTCGTCAGCCGTCCCCACCAACGACACCCTAATTTGTCAATGATGATTTCGCCCTGCTCTTTCAGTCGTTCGGCCAGCCACGGAGTAACAAGCCACCATTCCAGCACCTCGTCCCCGTTAAAGGGATAGATATATTCCTCGTCGATTTTCCCCGCTTGGATCAGCTCCTCGATAACCGTGCTTTGTCCCCATAAAACATGGATGTCCGTAATCCGTTTGGCTCTCTCTTGTGTTTCGTACATAGCGATTAAGTTTTATTCTTCGGTTATTAGTAGTAATCCAACTTCATGTAATATCAATAATCTTATGCTGTTAGATGGTTTCGGGCATGAATAGGGGGCGGTCTGTTTTATGTGGAATCCTATTATATGTAATGGATAAAAATTCGATTTTCCATCTGAAAAGGGGGAGGGGTGAAAAAGTGATAGTATCTTCATGGTCGGCCTATCAAAGCAAAACGCCCCGACTATAAAAATCGGAGCGTCTGAACGAAAGTATATTATGTGAGTAGAAAAGATTGTAAATGTAGCTTATTGGCCTTTATCGGGTCTTGGGTGCATAGCACCTTAACGAAATAAGCCAGCGACACGGATTCGGGAATCATCTTGCACCGTTCATTTAGGGCATAAGTAACCGACAGCGAATTATCAGCCGACAGATTCGGAATGTTGTATTTAGTAAGAATCCGATTCATTGCCCGTTCATTTCATTGCGGCGGATTTGTTCCCTTTGTTAGGCAGAATTGACATATTTCATTATAGACGGCGTGTGCCGTATCTTTCTGCGGCGGATTTACAAAGCAATCATCCGTTATTTCGTAGCCGTTCGGTAGGGCCTTAATCAGTCCTAATCCGTTACTCTCTTTAATAAGAGTGGAAACCGTGTTGCGGTTCATTCCGACAGCATCGGCAATCTGTCCGATATTTCAAAGGATAGTATTCGTATTATTAAGACATATAGCCTTTAATATGAGTAGAAAGCCCGCGATTTTCGGCGGATGGTTCTTTGCAAAGAATCGGTTATCCACGAAAAAGAAATCCGTTTGGGGATTGGCTATATAATAGGAATTACGGCGTTTGCATCCGTCGATTATGCGGGTTGTAACCTGCATTGCTCCGCACTCCTCCAATCGTTGGACAGACCGTTTGACGGTACGGATATTTACTCCTGTTATTTGGGACAGCCTATCTTCCGTTATATGGCTTGTTTGTGTCTTGTAGTCCGATTTGCATTTAATCGTTGCTCAAACGTAAATGTCAGTCGGTTTGCCGTTGCCCGTCTGAAGCTGGCAAATTGATTTTGGAATCGTTGTATAATTCATCGTTAGCGACGTAATTAGTAAATAGTATCTCTTTTGTTTTTAATAATTTCCGAAAGCAGGCGGAGCCTAACGCGGCTTTGGCGGCTTTTCGGTTGTCGAATCATTTGTGTTGCGTTACATAGTACAGCATAGTCTGAAAATCGGGTTTGAGGCTCTTCAGAGCCGAGAGCCTAAATTAGGTGTTGGTTGGGTAGGTAGTGGTATAAGTGCCACTTTTGAGCACGAAGCAGGGGACAGATTTAGGCATCGCCCTTATCCCTCTTGCTGGCTTCTGTAAAGGTACAGAGGTTATTTTCAGCAAACAAATGAATCGGGGAATTCTTTATCGGGAGCCGAAATGAGGGCTTTTCAGCGAAATTCGCTAACAATATTCTTTTATTAATAACTTTAAGTCAGAATCTTCATTATTGATAACTTTATTGAGATATTTAATAAGAGAACGTTGCATATAAGGATGTAAATGTATCTCTGGCTCGTCAAGTCCTAATACAACAGAAATAGACCTTTCTCCTGTATCCTCATTAACAAATACCCCTGTTTCTCCACGTTGGTCGGAAATTGTTTGAAGTTTATTCAAAATAGATAAAGTAACTAGTAATAAAAATTGAATTCCATATCCACATTTTGACAATGCCCCTCCTCTGGCATCTTGTAAAGAGATTAACTTTGGGAATAACAATGAAACATCCCCCTCCAAAACAGCTTTAATTGCGTGGTCTTTAAAAGATTTTATTTTTTCTAATTTAGTATTTACATTAGTTAATAAATCATTTGTAAATTCAATATCAACTAAATTATTAGTATTTATATCTGTATTCGATACGTAATCCTTAATCATTCTTGATAAAAAACGCCCTACGCCTTTACTGCTGTCAAAATTAATTTCAGAAATGGGATTTCTCAAGGAATCATAGTATATAAAGTTTAAGCATTTAATAAGGGTTGGAGATATGTATGTTTCTGTTTCTAAATGATAAAATTCCATATTATCATCAGGTGATACTTGTTTACAGATAATATTGATATAGGTGTAATCATCTATATCAAACAAGTCTTCAAAATGCCCTATTTCATCATTTGTGAGTTTTATTCGTATATTAACTGTTATAGGTAAATTTGCATCATTAAAATCATCATAAACAAATCCTCTTCGTGTGAAAATGATATTTAACAGGTTTAATATATTTGATTTTCCTAAATTATTTTCTCCAACAATAAAATTGCACGATTCGTCAAATGTAATTGTTGCAGAATTTAAGTTTCGATAATTTTCAACGGAAATATCCTTTATTCTCATAATGTGCAGTTATTTTTTTATAAGTTATTTACAAGGAACAAAGGTAATCACAAAATAAACACCCAGCAATAAAACACTGGGTGTTTATCAACATACTAATTCCAAAAGATTTATTCTTCCTCGCTGCTGTCATTGTTAAACGAGAACGAAAGTTGTTGCATCTGCCCGAAGCTGTCGATAATATAAATGTCAATCGTCTGCTGGTCTGTCGATGCCGAGGTGTAGTAGAGCCTGAATGTTTCTTTCTCCAACGGGTAAAGGTCATTGAGCAAAAGCACCGTGCCGTTATCCATTTCCAGCTTTCCTTTGCCGTCCGGCTGGAAATACCGTATCTGATAGGCAGTCGGCTGGTAATAGCCGCCACGCACCAGTCGGCAGCGTATTTCGGCGGTTTCCCCGACTTTCAGCCTTTTGGGTACTGGCAGTGTTTCGATGCTGAACGGGTACGCCTGCTGAATATCCAAGTTGTCATTACAGGCGGTGACAAGCACGAGGGCGGCCACGATGTAGCAGCCCATGATGATTTTATACATTACATTCTTCATATACATTATTATATAGCGGTCAGTTGATAATGAATTTCAGTCCCAAAGATACCTGCGTGTGGAACTTGCCTATGTCCGAGCCGAACAACGCCCGTTCCCTTGCGTTCAACAGCAGAGCCACCCGGTCGGTCAGGTAGGTTTCCAGTTCCAGCGTCAGCGCACCGCCGTAAATGAAGCAGTCCTTATCCAGCAAGGTAGAGCCGTCCGGCAGCAGCTTTTCGCTTCGGTTGCTTGTTTCGTACCCGGCGAGAGCCGACAAGCCCAATGAAAGGAAAAAGGTCTTTCGTCTGTCCGATAGGAATTTCAGGTAATAGCCGCCCTCTGCGGTGAACTGTTCTACGGGTATCTGCATATCCTTGTAGTCATACTTCTTGTGCAGGTATTCGCCGCCAATCACCCAGCGGTTGGCGTTCTTGGTGTAAACGCTGTACGCCGCCCCGATGTGGTAGGCGAAATCACTGCCAGCGTTCCAATGCACCCCGTCCGTCATGCCCGCCGTGACCTGCAAGCCTTTCATGCCCGGCAGGTATCTTTGTGCGTGTGCCTGAAACGAGGTCAGGCACAGCGCAAAGAGCATCATTATAAAGATGTGTCTTTTCATTCCCTATTTGATTTTTAGTTCGTCAATCACTTCTGCGTTCACGATGTCGGCGTTTTCCACCCGTATGGTCTGATGCCGCCCGCCGTTCTTCTCGTAGAGTTCCACGACCAGCAGCTTGTCGTCAGGAATGGTAAACTTCGGCAGGGCGTACACCGTGCGCACGGTCGATTTCCCGGCAATCTCTATCACCTCGTTGTAGCTGCGTACCGCATCCAGTACCGTTTCCTGAATAGCCGTGCGTTTGGGCACTTTTTTATCGGTTATCTTAAACCTGATGAAGTCCGTGTCGAAAGGCACGTTGGAACTGTTCTTTGTCTGCGTGTGCACGTAGAGCATCCCGTTATAGGTGTAAAAACTGTATGCCGAAACGCTTGCTACCCAAGTGGCGCACTTTCCGGTCATTGTTCTTGTAGATGCTCTGCATTATCAGCTTCACTAATAGCGGGCTTTCACCCGCCAGTTCCCGGAAATGGATGTTCATCCGGGTATGTGAGAAGTCGGACGTATCTTCATTCTCCAAGAAGTCCTTCATTTCGATGTTGAGCATTTCCGGTTCACGGGCGTACTTGGCGTTGAACGAAAAGAAACTGCCGTCCTCGCAGATAACGGAGAAGTTCGTTTCTCCCGGAAAGCCCTCTGTCGTGGCTTTCACCCTGATTACGTTCTCCGCACCGTCCGCCTTGCCCGCTATGATGTGGTTGCTTCCCAAATCGACATAGCGGACGGCGGCGGGGAAGATGATATGCACCGTCTTGGCAAAGGTCACTTCCACGCCGTAGGGCGTAACCATTTGGCGGTACGGGAGTTTCCGGGTAATCCCCCGGTACAAGTCGTTGCCAGCCGCATACTTCACGGTGTCAGCGGTTTGTGCGTTTGCCGCACACACGCCCAGCAAGAGGGCGAACAATCCAAAAATCTGTTTCATTGCTAATTGAAATTTTAACGGTTGATAAAATGGTTATTGTTGTTTGGCATACAGCATGACTTTATAGCCTGCTTTCAGCTTCACTTTCACGGTTCGGAACTTCTTGGCGAGGTAGCCGGACGTTCCTTGCAGCAATCCCCTTGTCACGTCCATAGCCACCTGCTGCCCGGCACTTTGGGCAAAGGAAATGCTTGTACCCAGCCCGCTTCCGATATTCGCCATAGCTTCGTTGAACGCTTCCTGCTCCATAGAGGACGGGACGGAAAGCCCCTTTTGCCCGTCCGTGTCGAACACGGCGAGTTCCACCGGGATGATGTTGCCAGCGTACTCAATCGAGGACACCAGTATGTCGAGCCGTTCGCCCTGCACCTTTGCCGTTCCCGCCACAAGGGTATTCTTCGGCACAACGATATTTCCCGCCTGCATGGGTTCGAGCAACCGGAGTTTCACCGCCTGCCCGTCCACCAGCGTTTGGTCTTGGTGTATGCAGGCGGCTACCGTGTTCTTTCCCATAGCGTACCCCGTGCCTACCGCCGTGTTGAAGCCGTAGTTTCGTGGCTGGCTGTAAGCCCGGATGAAGTCGGCATCGCTCATGGGCTGCTGCAATCCCGAAACGGTCGTTTCCCGGATAGCCTGCACCGGAATAGCCGGAGTGCCGATACCGCCGCCGTTCTGCCCGGCTGTCGGTATTTGGGCAATCTGTCCCCTTTGTCCGTCCTGCCCGTTCATATACTTTGCCGCCAGCTCGTAGGACTTTTCCAAGAGTGCCATTTGGTCGTCAGCCGTAGGCGTGGCGTTCTGCTGCTGTTTCAGTCGGTCGGTCAGTTCCGCCACCTGCCGTTTCAATTCCTCTTTTTCCTCGTCCACAGGGGGCGTTTCGTAGAACGTGCTTAACTGGCGGTTGATGTCCCGGTAAGCCGCCCTTGAAGAAGCACCGCCGCCCCTTTGTGGCTTCGGATCTTCTTCCGGCAGCAGGTTGATTTCCTCTTGTGGTTCTTCCGTATCATCATCCAGCGTGAAACCGAAGTCCTGCAAGGATTGTATCTTGTCCTGCTGTTTGCGGCTTGTCACCGCCTGCTCGTAAGCCTTTTGCTTGTCGGCTATAATCCCGTCCTCTGCGGGCAGGGGTATGTCGGCATTGAAGCCGCCCACGCTTTCCACATTCACGTCCTCTTTGCCGGAGGGTGCGAATATCAGGTACATGCACCCTGCAAAGGCAAGGAACATCAGCGGGAAGACTATCATTTTCCTGCGCTGCTGCACCTGCTGCGGGGTAAGTTCCCGTTTGGGCTTATTTTCCTTTTTCGGCTTCCCGTCCGCCTGCTGTGCGGTCGTGCCGTTCTCATTCTTCTGTACGTCTTCCATATTGCGGTCTGTTTAACGGGTTGATACTTTTGGTTGTGTCATTGCCGTGCAACGGCAGTTGTCTGATGTGTTCTATTTGCAGCCTTTGCCCGTCCCGTTTCCCGATATTGTAGATTGATGAAACGGTGATGTAGATAGACAAGCCGCCGAAAAAGAAGAACATCAGGAGGATAACCGCCAGCCTTTTGCCCGGCGTAATCCGTCCGCACATTCGGCGCAGGCGGTCGTCTGCCCAGTCCTGCACCTTTTCGATGTAATTTCGTTTTCTTTCCATAAGGCTATCTTTTAATGGTCTGCAAATCCTTGTTCTCGGTAATGGTGAACGCTTCGATGATGAAGCCGTGCGGGTTGTTGTCGCTCCGTGTTGCGTTAAGCAACCGGCACGAGGTGACAAGGCTTCGCACCGTCAGGCTGCTTTCCCGGACAATCAACTGGCGGGCATACGTGTTCACCTTGTAGGGGTACTGGTCGAAGTCGCACTTCACGCTGTCAATCTCCACCGTCTGCGTGACGTTTCCGGAAATCACCCGGTTGTAGTAGCCCTTTTCCGCCAAGTCCTTGTAATAGTTGAAAGCGGTCTTGTCGGCGAGAAACAACGAGCGTTTGATGTTGCTTTCGATAGCCCCCTTTTCGGGTGATAAGGTGAAGAAAAGTTCGTGGAAACGCCGCACGTGCGACTTCGCTTCCACGGGTCTGTTCTGTGCCATGTCCTGCGAGAGTGCCAGCATCAGGCTTTTGCCGTTGTCGAGGACGTATATCTTCTGCCGCTGCTTCTCGGCGAAGCTGTACGAGTTCCACACGGCAAAGCCCGTCACCAGTGCGCACAGGCAGATGAATACCAGCGCAAAGAGCCGGATTTGCCGGAAACTCGTTTCGATGTTCGTTAATGACTTAAATTCCATATACTAAATATTGATGTTGGTTATTTGAGTAGTTTCCCGGTTACTTTCCCGCTTGCCGCACCGACCGCAGCCCCGGCGATTGACCCAGCTCGTGCCACGTTGCGGTTATAGGCAGACGTACCGCCAGCCGACACTATCCAGCTTGCCACCGTTGGAATGGTGAAGTAGCCCACGATGCCGATAATCATAAAGATTATATACACGGTGCTGCTCCCGTCCGGGATGAAATCCGGGTCTGAAAGCTGCTCGATGTCTTTTTGGAGCATCAGGGTTTGTATGCGTGCCAGCACGCTGCTGAACAAGTCCGACACGGGCAGCCACAGGTAAATGGAGATATAGCGTGAAATCCACCGGGTCAGCGTGCTTTGGAAACCGTCATAGACGGAAATCGCAAACGCCAGCGGACCCAGTATGCTTAACACGATTAGGAAGAACGTGCGCAGCGTGTCTATAATCAGCCCCGCCGCCTGAAAGAGCATTTCCAATAACTCCCTGAACCAGTCCCGGACGGACTTCTTTATATTATAAGCCGTCCTGTCCATGTACATGCCCGTCATGGTCACCATGTCGGAGGGCGACCAGCCCAGTTCTTCCAGTTGTCGGTCAAATTCCTCGTCCGATGCGAGGTAAGCCGTTTCGGGGCTTCGCATCAGGGCTTCATATTCCAGTCGGTCTTTCTGCGCCCGGTACTCGTTCATGTCGAAAGTCTGCGTTTCCATAAGCTGGTTGCACCCTTTCACCACTGGCGACAATACCGTGTTGATAGTCCCCAGTACGAAAGTTGGAAAAAACATGATGCACAGCCCCAGCGCAAAGGGACGCAGGAGCGGGTACACGTCTATGGGTTCGGCACGTGCGAGCGACTGCCACACTTTGGCGGCTACATAGAACAAAGCTCCCAGCCCGGCTATCCCTTTGGCTACCCCCGTCATGTTGCTGCACAAGGGCATCATTTCATCGTACAGCACCCGCAACACTTGGTGCAGGTTGTCAAAATCCACCGCTGCTAATAACATAGGCATACCGATTTATATGTTACCAGTAGCGTTCATCCGCCGAGCCGTAGAGAGCCAGCACCCGGTCGGTGTCGTTCTTCTTCTTCGCCCGCAGGTAGGACACGGATATGTTCTTTCGGGTGTAGTAGTTCACGAGGTTGCGGTAGTTGAGCAGGCTTTTATAGGCGTTGTTGATTACCGCCAGTCTTTCGGCATCCGTCAGCGACATGCCCGTCACGTTCACTACATTCTTCAAGTCCTGCAACACGTCCGCACTTTCGGAGAGCAGCTTTGCGTACCCGGCTGAAATGGCGGTGAGTTCATCCGGCGTGTAGTTCGGGTCTGCCAGCATGTTCTGATAGTTTCGCACGTAGATTTCGGATATTTCCGCCACCAACTCAATGGACTTCTTCACCTTGATGCCGCCCTTGACAACATCGTGTACCGCTTTGAGCGCATCGTAATATTTTTTACCCTGCTGGAAAATCTTCTGCGCTTCCATGAAGCCGTCCAGCGTGTTCTTGGCAGTGGTGGAAGTCTGCACTATCTGCTTGGTGGTGTTGATGATGCCCTGCGCCAAGTTGCCGGGGTCTGACACCACCCACTGTGCGGATGCCTTGCCGATGAAGCAAAGGCACACCGCCATAAGGAGAATTGTTCTTTTCATTATCTTTTGTTTTCAGGGTTTGTAACTCGTTTGTATTCGCCGCCGGGCATGAGCGTTATCCGGTCGGTCTTTTTGTCATAGGTGAACTGTATGCGGAAGCCCGTTTCGATGAACAGGCAGCCGTTCCGTTCTGTTACCGGGTAAGCCGTTTCCAGTATTCTGCCCCTGACATTCGCTTTCCGGGTGACGGTGTATCTGCCGCCCGTTTCCGAGAGTGTGAAAGCCGGGTGTCCCCTGACGTGTACCCAATAGCCCTGCATCCTTTCCAGCTCCTTGCTTCCGCTGTCCTCGCAGCCCGCCAGCAGGCAGGCGGACAATAGCGTGTATATCAGATTGTCAATCCATTTCATGTTCCTAATTTTTAAGTTGTTGATGATTGGGGATTTCTTTTGCTTTCTGCAAGCCGCTTGATAGCCAGTTCAAGGTTGCCGTCCAGCTTCTCGGCAAGAGCGAACAGTTCCATTTTTTCGCTTTCCTCAGTCGTGTACGTGTAGGCTAAGTACCCAGCGCCTTGTCATATTTCTATGATAGGTTTCCGGGCACTC
>OAVV01000414.1_pt1 | contig 37975 bp, 35 predicted proteins | sample 1501401 | NCBI WGS metagenome assembly OAVV01 (sample SAMEA2580098, study PRJEB22360) | human gut metagenome | biome: human gut; feature: human-associated habitat; material: faeces | place: Denmark | collected 2008/2010 | reverse complement strand
TTTAATATAAATAGATTTAATATTAATTAAAGATTTTATGCAATCATCGGATTATTGATCCGCAAGAGCATTCCTGTTCCACCGGCATTCGAGTAAAGAAAAGATGGCCGGAGGGCGGTTTATAAAAACAGCCGGACTTTTACCGCGCCGCCGTTTCCACCGGAATACGGCCGCGCCGGGAAAACAGCTATTCGCCAAAAAAGACGGTCAATGTTCAGGCACAGCCACCCGGATGCTTTCAATTCCCAGATAACGGGCAATGGAACGGTTGATAAATTCATCCGGGTCTCCGCTGCTCATGCGCCACATCACGGAAACATAGGGAGCCAGAGGCACGGGCTCATAAGGAGGGACCGCAATGTTTCTCTCTCCCTTTTCCAGTTCATGGCGGATGAACATTTTCCGTTCCTCGCACTGGCGGTGGATGCGCGGGAAGGCATCCAGATACCCGGAGCATACCCACAGGGCCAGCCCGGCCGCCGCAAGCAGCACGCAGGAAGGAATCCAACGCCTCTGCGCGGCGTCCATCCATACCCCGTACAGTCCCAGGATGCCCGTCATCATCAGCACCGTAGCGGAAAACATGGCATGCCAAGCGGGAATCACGCGCACAAAAAAGCTGATTGCCATGGCATGGGCCACCAGAATGAACAGAAGGGAAACGCACATGCGGCGGAGAGAAGCCCCCTTCCAAGTCTTCCAACCTCTTCTCCACGTCAGCAGGGTCAGGGCCACGGCGACGGCTGCCAGCAGGATTTTAGGAAGCGGCATGAACTCGTAAAAAGCATTCATCAGTTCCGGAATGGCGCCGAAACGCTCCGCCCAGGAGTGAAGGACGGCGGCGCCACCCGCCGTCTCCGAATGAAGACGCACGCCGTTTCCCGGAGCCAGCAGAAGGCAGGCGCCACCCAGGGCATGAAAACCCCAGCCGACGAAGAACCAGCGGGGAAGAGCCAGGCTCTTCCAACGCGCATACAGCCAGTACAGGAACAGCATGCCCAGGGAAGCGGGAATCTGGTTCTCGTTGGTCATCCCGGCGGCAAAAGCCGCCACGCCTATCCAAAGCCAGGAAAAGGGCCTGTCCTTAATCCGGGAGGTCCCGGCCCATAAGCCGCGGTACAGGCACAGGAAGCCCAGCCAGACGGCGGCTGACCACGCATAGTTTGTCCCTCCGGACAGCCAGAACATCGTGATGCCCGGCCTGGATGAAGACGTGAGCAGAAGAAGGGCGCCCACAGAAAACAGCAGAACATCCCGCCAGTGCCCGGAATTCACCCTCCTTCCCCGCGCCAGGTAAAACATCATCAGGGCCAGGGAAAGAATCACGAAGGGATTGACGGCCAGGAAAAGCCACTTCCCCGCCGTGGCCGTAAAGACAGCCAGGAATTCCCCCAGGCGGGGATTCCAGTTCATGTACGACCACCAGCACCGTTCCAGCACGGGCTGGAAGGCAAGACGGTGGCCAGCCCCGAATACGGAATGCATGAAGCTGTCCCCGGTGAAGGGGGTCCACCAGGTGAGCAGCATGGCATACACGAGAAGCGCCAGCACCACCGCCCGGAACAGGAAACGCGCCGCCAGTGACTGCTTCATGGAATCAAGCCGTATCAAGGGTCGCCGCCCGCGTTTAATCCGTCACGGCCTTGAATACCGGGGTGGGCAGCTTGTCCGGCTTCTTGCCAAAGAAATCCCCCACGTCCTTGAATGTCACGAACAGGAAGAAGCCCATCAGCAGGAAGACGAAGCCGAACTGCACGAATTCCAGCACTTTCACGTTCAGGGGGCGGCGGAAAACCAGCTCAATGGTGTTCATCACCACGTGGCCGCCGTCCACCACAGGAAGAGGCAGGATGTTCAGGATAGCCAGGTTCACGTTCAGCACCACGGAGAACCACAGGGCCAGCTTCCAGCCTTCCTCCAGGGAGAACATCTTGTAAAACTGGTTGGCAATTCCCACGGGGCCGGAGAGGTGCTCCACGCCCACGCTGCTGCCGGGGGCCACCACCTTCGCCAGGGTATCTCCCATCCATTTCAAACTCTGCTTGATCTGCGCCCACGGAGTAGGATGCACGGTTACGTCACGGCCCACGGAGCTGAGGTCCCAGGTTACGCCCAGAATGGGCTGGGCGCCCTTGAGCAGGGAGCCGTTCGCGCCGTTGTGCCAGTTCTCCGGCAGCCTGCCCTGAATGTTCACCTGCCTCGCGGCGCCATCCTTGCCCGTCACGTCCAGCAGAAGCGGTTCATTCTTCTTCAACAGCCCATCCAGCGCCGCAGGGCTCCAGATGCGTTCCCCGTTGGCAGCCGTCACCACGTCGCCCGGCTTCAATCCGGCCTGGTCGGCAGGAGAATTGGGAAGCACTTCCCCGATGACGCAGGGCATCGCCTGCATCAGCCCTACCTGGCGCATGCCGGAGCGCTGCCACCAGGACGTTTCCGGAATCCGGAAACCGCAGGAAATTTCCATCTCTCCTTCATGCCCAGGCCTCTGCACCGTAAAAACTACCTGGTCATGCTCACCCAGCATAATCAGTTCCCGGACGCCTTCCATATTGCCCGCCCACTTGTCCACCGGGCGGCCGTCCACCTTCACAATCCTGTCGCCGGGCAGAATGCCGGACTGGGCCGCAGGGCTGTCCGGAGCAACAAAGCCGACCGTAGTCACCCCCATCTCCACATCAGGCTTGCCCACCATCCAGACGGCCACGGCAAAAAACACGGCCAGCAGGAAAGAGGCGATGGGGCCGGCGGCGGCCACGATGATCTTGTCCAAGGGAGTAACGGGCTTCAAATCCTTGGGAAGCTCCGCGCTCCCTTCAATGGCCTCCATCGGAGCCATCTGCGGCAGGGAAACGAAGCCGCCGGCCGGAATCCAGCCCAACCCCCATTGCACGCCGTTGATGGTCTTTTTCCAGATGGGGCGTCCAAACCAGATTTGGAACCTGTCCACGTACAGGCCGCGCCAGCGGGCGGCGAAAAAGTGACCCAGTTCATGAATGAAAATCATGAAGTTAAACAACATCACCACACCGAAGATAATGGCAATGGTGGTAAGAACGGAAAGAATGCTATCCATGGTAGTGCTTTGTGGGTCAGGCTATCATGACGCCTCCCGGCGGACAAGCTTCAAGGATGTCCTAATGACAGAGGGAACATTTAAATTCTGGACATGCGGCAGAAAACACCATAACAACGAAAGATGATTGTCTCCAAGTTTCTCATGACGGGCATTCCGGCAGCCGCATTGATAGCCTGTACGCCCTTTCTTCACGCCGCGCCTCAGGAAGAAGCGGACATCCCCTCCATGACCCGGACCTGGACGAACAAGGAAACGGGCGCCACCTTCCAGGCCAGGCTGGCCGGCTTGAACAGCGTCAACGCGATCATGCAGAACGTCTTCACGAAAAAGAAAATCCCCTTTCCCCTCAAAAAACTTTCCAGGGAGGACCTGGACTGGATTGACTTCCACAAGGAGCTGGTCGGCAAGACGGATGCGGAGCTGGCTAAAATGGTCATCCCGAAAGGAGTCCTGGGCAAACAGCTGAAAGGGCTGACCTACCGGGAAAAGGACGGCAAGTTCGTCAAAATGGACGGCAAATGGAACGCCAGGTATTTTATCCTGTATTATTCCGCGAGCTGGTGCGGCCCGTGCAGGGCCTCCCTTCCGCGCAACCTGGAGGTGTACCGGGATAAAATCGCTCCCCGCAAGGATCTGGAAGTAGTCCTGTGCAGCATGGACCATGCGCTGGAAGGCGCCCAGAAATGGGCCGTTTCCAATAAGATGCCGTGGCCGGTCTTCCTGTTCGGCTACCTGGACAACCTTTCCAAGGAAAGCCCTCTGATCCGCAAGAATTATCCCGGTCCCATCCCCTCCCTGGTGCTGGTGGACGCCAACGGGAACAAAATCGCTTCCGGCAGCATGGATGGACTGGTGCGGAAGGTGGAGGAGCTGGCCAGCGCGGAAAAGGAAAAGGAGGCAACGGCCGAATCCGAATAAACGAATCCTCCCCTGGCGGGATTTCACGTTTTTTTCCGCACCCGGACATGAAGACGCAAAACAGCCCCGGAAGGCTAACCTCCGGGGCTGTTTGTTAATGTTTACTGAACAGATGGACTCTGCTGCGTCTTAGGCGCGGAGAGCGGCACCATCCTTGGCTTCAATGGCTTTCTTCGCTTGGGCGAAGATGGCGTCAAAAGCCTTTTCGTCGGAGACGGCCAGGTCGGCAAGAACCTTGCGGTCCAGATCGACGTTGGCGGCTTTCAGGCCTTCCATAAAGCGGGAATAGGTCAGACCGCGGTCGCGGACGGCAGCGGAAATACGGGCGATCCAGAGACGGCGGAATTGTCCCTTGCGTCTCTTGCGGTCGCGGTATTCATACTGCCAAGCCTTGTAAACAGCATCCTTGGCGTAGCGGAAGAGTTTGCTGCGGAAACCGCGGAAACCCTTGGCACGCAAGAGAATGCGCTTACGGCGCTTGCGAGAGGCCGGTCCATTAGTGGCACGTGGCATAGCTTATTTCTATTTCTATCTTGAACAGACTGTTCTTCCTCACCTCCCTGCAGTCTCGCCTGTTCTTATCTTCTCATTGGAAGAAGGCTGCATGAAGGCCCCCCGTTCAGCGGGGGGAAAGCTCGGCGTTGGTCGAGCGTTTCCGCGGTTTAGGCGAAAGGCAGGTTCTGCTTGACTGCCCAGACTTGCGTTTCGTCCACCAGAGCCACCTTGCCAAGCTGACGCTTGCGCTTGCTGGATTTCTTCTGGAGGATGTGGCGCTTACCCTGTTTACGGCGCAGTACCTTGCCCGTGCCGGTAACCTTGAAACGCTTGGCGACTGCCTTGCGAGTTTTATTGATACCACCTTTGCGGGTCATGGTGGAAGGAGTATAGGCGCCAATCCGCTCTTGGCAAGTGGAAAATGACCCCGAAACATTTTTCCGGTTAAAATGGCACGCTTCCCCACCTGCCCGGTCCCCCTCCCGGACCAGTGCGGCACGCTCAAATTCCGGAGGAAAGGCGGCCTTCCTTTTTCTCTCCCTCCTTCGGGACATCCGCTCTTTTGGCGCAGGAGATGGAATAAAGCAGCAGGACGGGGAACAGCAATTCCAGAGGCAGCATATAGCGGACTTCATACGTAGTCGCCGCCGCGCCAATGGCCAGAACCACTCCGTAAAATGGCACAAAAGGGATCAGATACGCCTTTTTCTTCATCATTCCGTAAACGAGGAAGCTGAGCACGCAGCCGTAAAACAGGGAAAGCTGCGGCATATCCCTGACATTGCCCGCAGGCAGGTTCCAAACCATCTGGCTGTTCAGAAGAAGAATCTTCCCCGCCAGCAGGGGATTGTCCGCAGAAACGGAGAAAAACAGATTCCTGACAAGTTCCCCTTTGCCGGACAAGGTCCACGCAAACCCATACTTCATTCCCGTCTCCCAGGACTCAAACAGGCCCGTGTGGAGATACTTCTGCCCGTACCCGGCTGACACTGCGGGATGCAGGGAATCTTCATAAAGGCGGTACTGCCTCATGATGACGTCCCTAGGCATGATTTCCCGTTCAATCAGCTCCATGTCTCCGTCACTCACCTTCCCGCCCTCTGCAACAATATCACAGACCACATGAGCCATCTTGGCATACTTGGTGCCGGACGCGCCGCTTTCCGCATCCATCAGAAAGGGAAGGACGAGAAAAGCGAATAGCCAGCAGCAAATTCCCCCTATCACGGGAATCGCCAGGCGGCGGAATTCCTCACGGTGATGGAACATATGGACGGACAGGGCCGCGACAGTAAGAAAAAACGGAACGGCTCCGTCATAGCGCAGGCTCCCGGTTCCGGCCAGCCCAAGACCGATCAGCCACAGGGCGGAGGTGCGTTTTTCCAATAACCAGGAGCATAATCCCCCCGTAAGCGCCATCAGGAAAATGGAATAGGGAACGTCCTTGATCACCGTCGTCACCATCTCAAACTGGAACAGGCACAGCAAGACGGCTCCCAGCACGATCAGCGCCCGCATCCGTTCACGCGCCGCCCAGGAAACGATCATGAAGCAAACGGACAACAGCAGCCCCAGTTGAACCAGAACGATGGCCTGAAATTCCGGCCAGACGCTTAAAACACCCTTGCACAGCAGGGTGTGGGCCAGCGTATGCATCAAATTATACTGTCCGTTGACGATCTGGGGATACTGGCGATATTGGAAATCAAAGGAACACTGTGAACCCGCATGCCACCACCACGCCAGCACGGCGATGGAAATAACGGCCATGACGCCCCATTTCCCCCAGGGGCTCCACTCCGTTTCATGGCGCGCGCCATACCATACCACGCCATTCAACGCCTGTACGGACAGGCATAAAGCCATTAAAAAAATTCCATACTGGACAATAGAGGATGCGGCGCCCTCCCAGGTTCCGAAACACAGGCCATCCGCACGGAACACGAGACCCAGGGGGAAAAGAATGACACTGCAAATTCCGCAGGCAGCCACCACCTTCTTCCACGGCAGCATGCAGTCATCCGCACGCCAGCGCCATAAAACAAGCAGAGAAGCTAGAATCACGAAGAAAAAGAATACGCCAAACATCATTCCGTCACAGTCAATGAACCCAGTGCCGCTCCGGCGCCTGGACGGATAAACTAACGGATTGCTAATCCGTTACGGATTAGCACGGAATGGACTCCATGCCACAGGGAGCGCCGCAAGCCTTGCGGCATCCGGACATCAACAGGAACGGCAGAAAACTTTTTTCCCTGAAAGTCAGGGAATCGTAGCGAGACACCTGCTTTTCAACGGCTGCAAAGGCTTGCGCCGCTCCAAAGGCCGGTCATGCAATTCCGGAAGGTTTCACCACAAGGGAACGTTTCTCAATAAGGACATGGCTATTCAGCATAAGTCCCTTGTTATAAAAAACAGGCCTTGACCCCGGATTAGCAATTCGTTTTTTGAAATGCGGCAACCTCCCATGCCTTCTCCGTAAAAGGGTTCCCCGTTTTTGGCAGCGATTGCCGCGGAACATTTCTCCCGGGAAAAACGCTTGAAAATCAATCATCGGCACGATGATCCCGGAAAAATGGCGTCATTGCCTCCGTCCCGGTCTGGAACATCCGGGCTTTCCCGTTCCGGAGGGGAAAAGAGGCATTCTTCAAGGAATGCCCTGCTCTTTTTTACCGCCTTCGCGCATTTGCCTGATTTCATCCCGGATCAGGGCGGCGCGTTCAAATTCCAGATGGGAGGCCGCCTCCTTCATTTCCGCCTCCAACCTGGCAATGCGCTCTTCCAGCCCGTACCCGGCCTCGTCCTCCGTCACGCGGAAGGACTCTTCATCCTCTTCCGCATACAGTTTCAACTGCCCCTGTTCGGACCGGCTCACCGTCTGGGGAACAATGCCGTGCTCCAGGTTGTACTTCTCCTGAATGCCCCGGCGGTAATCCGTCAGCTCAATCAGCCGCTTGATGGAATCCGTCATTACATCCGCAAACAGGACGCACTCCCCGTTCAAATGGCGCGCGGCGCGGCCCGCCGTCTGCACCAGGGACGTTTCATTGCGCAGGAAACCTTCCTTGTCCGCATCCAGAATGCACACCAGGGAGACTTCCGGCAAATCCAGCCCCTCCCTGAGCAGGTTGATGCCCACCAGAACGTCTATCCTCCGGGCACGCAGGGCGCGCAGAATCTCCACGCGCTCAATCGCGTCCACATCCGCATGAATGTAGGAAACCTTCAGCCCCACCCCCTTCAGGTACTCCGTCAGGTCTTCCGCCGTCTTCTTGGTCAGCGTCGTGACCAGCACGCGTTCATTCTTGGCAACGCGCTCGTTGCACAGGGCAATCGTCTCGTCAATCTGCCCTTTCAGGGGACGGATGGTGATCTTCGGCTCCAGCAGGCCGGTGGGACGGATAATCTGCTCCACAATCAGGGGTGTGGAACGCTTCGTGGGATCAAACTTCTCCACCGGTTCCGTAGACGGGCTGGGAGTGACGCGGATATCCTTGGGGGAAGTGAACAGAATCCCCTTGAAGCCTTCCGGCGCCTTTTCCCCGGACCTGGCGGCACGGCGCACGGGAATATAAGTCTTGTTGTCCGCACGGCAGTTCACCAGCTCAAACGGCCCCGGCGTAGCGGAGGCGTACACGATCTGGTTCTGCCTCTCCATGAACTCATGGAATTTCAACGGCCTGTTGTCCAGCGCGCTGGGCAGGCGGAAGCCATGCTCCACCAGAATATTCTTGCGGCTGCGGTCCCCCTCGTACATGCCGCCCAGCTGGGGCACGGCCACATGGCTTTCATCAATCAGGGTCAGGGAATCCTTGGGGAAGAAATCCAGCAGCGTGGAGGGGGAACTGCCCGGCAGGCGGCCGGAAAGATGGCGGGAATAATTCTCAATCCCCTTGCAGAAGCCCAGTTCTTCAATCAGCTCCAGATCGTAATCCGTACGCAGTTTCAGGCGCTGCGCTTCCAAAAGACGCCCATGCTTCTCAAACCATCCCACGCGGTCCTCCAGCTCCGCTCGGATGGCCTTAAGCGCCGCGGCCCGTTTTTCCGGAGCGGCCACGTACTGCTTGGCCGGGAAAAAGGTGTAACTCCCAAGCCGTTCCCGCACGCGGCCGGAGGTGGAATCAATCAGGGAAACCCGTTCCACCTCATCTCCGAAAAACTCCACGCGGATCGCCTCCCCTTCCGAATAAGCGGGAAACACCTCCACCACCTCCCCGCGCACGCGGAACGTGCCGCGGGTAAAATCAAAATCCTGCCGCTCAAACAGGCGTTCCACCAGCTGCCGGAGGAACACGTCCCGGTCCATGATGTCTCCCTCACGAATGCGCAGGGTCAGGTTACGGTAATCTTCCGGGGTGGACAGGCCGTAAATGCAGGAGACGGACGCCACCACAATCACGTCCCGGCGCGTCATCAGGGAATTCATGGCGTTCAGGCTCAGGCGGTCCAGCTCGTCATTGATGGCGGAATCCTTTTCGATATAAGTGTCGGAACTGGCGATGTACGCCTCCGGCTGGTAATAGTCGAAATAGGAAACGTAGTAATCCACCGCGTTATTCGGGAAAAAGCTTTTCAGCTCCGAGTGAAGCTGCGCGGCGAGCGTCTTGTTGTGGGAAATCACCAGCGTGGGCCTGTTCATCCGGGCGATCAGATTCGCCATCGTGAACGTCTTGCCGCTCCCGGTCACCCCCAGCAGGCCCTGGTGCTTGTTGCCCGCTTCCAGAGACTTGAGCAGCTTGCCGATGGCCTGCTCCTGGTCCCCGGAGGGCTTGAAGGAGGAATTTAATTCAAAAGACGACATACGCGAGGAAGCCAGTATAATCCCCCCGCCCCGCCGGGCTAGGACAATGTTTGACAATTCCCCCCTGCTGACCCAGTATATGCGGCATGTACATTCCCACGCAGGAAGAACGGTATGCAAAAAAAGGGTTCGTCTCCCTCATTCTGTGCGTTGTGGTCCCCTCCTGCCTGTACGTCTCCCTTCTATCCAAGCAACTGATGATGGTGCGCGGACATGAATGGGAAGCCATCATGAAAATCTTCCTGGCGTTCACCTATCCGCTGGCGGCGCTCTTTGCCATGACGGGCATTCCGTTCTTCTGGTGGTCCGTGGGCATCTCCCTGGCGGTCCACGCGGGAATCGTCATCTGGCTGAAGACGGCTCCCCGCCTGTCGCCCAAAAAGGCCATCTGCATCGCCCTGTGCGTGGGAATGCTGGATTTCCTGTTTGTGAAAATATTCCCCTTTCCGGCGCAAATCATGGGCTGAACTGCCCTGCGGAACGCCCGGAATGTTCCGTCCTCCGGTTCAGGACTGTTTTTTAGCCAGGGCAATAATCTGCCTCTTGATCTCGCGCGCCGCTTTTTTGGAATCCGCCTGGTAGGCCTCATACGTAAAGCACTGCGCCCCGGAGCCGTCGCTGGCAGTCAGCACCAGCTTGGGATAAAACTTGCCCTTTTCCAGGGCCTCCTTCACGGGAGCGGCCACCGTGGACTTGCCTCCCTTCACCGGGAGATAAACCAGCACGCACCGTTTTCCCACGGCTTCAAGAAACCCCTCCGTCACGCCGGCGGCCAGCGGGCAGGTCGTGGCCGTGTTCGTATAAAGATAGGCCACGGGCTTCTTTTGCTCTTTCGCTGTTTTCAGAGCCTCTTCCATCCGATCCGTGGTGAAAGTGCTTTTGGGCAGCCTGACATCCGCCCGTGAATGGGGGGACGCGGCCAGAAGACAGACACTCAACAGGGTAATTAACATTTTCATAGGCCGCCACCATACGGGCTGCCCTGGGGCATGTCAAAGACAAAGCTCCCCCGTTTAATCTTGAACGCCAGGGCGCGGTATGGCAGAGTGCGCCCACGCATTCGTCGCGCCTGTGGCGAAATTGGTAGACGCGCCAGACTTAGGATCTGGTGTTGAAAAACGTGCAGGTTCGATTCCTGTCGGGCGCACCATCAATAACCCTCTTTAAGTAAACAACTTGAAGAGGGTTTCTTTTTTGTGCTGAAATAGGCGCGAATTCTATAAAACGGCCCCAATCTGTGTACAAAGTGTGTACACTTTTAACCAGTTTTTGGCCTTATTTTACAAGGTATTTCTGTCATACGGATCACACAATGAACGGCTCATTTGGCCGCTTTGTAAAACGGAAATATCGCGAGTTATATATAATTGATACAATACCAATACATTGTGTTAATTTATGTCTATCTACACACTCCACCATCAGGTGAGGCGGCTGGATGAAACCCTCTGCGGCAATGGCAGGAAGTACTCGACCGGAGATGTTCTGTTCTCTGACCGAGGAAAACGAATCGTTCTGGGAAAACCCATCGCGGAAGGCGGTGAAGGTTCCGTCTTTACTGCCCATGCCGCATCGGCATCACCACTTGTAGCCAAGCTCTACCACCCGGCTCAACGGATGCATTGGCGTGAGCAGAAGCTTCGGCTGATGTGTTCCCGTCCCATTCGTTCCCCGTGCGTGGCGTGGCCGCGTGAGATCCTGTACGACGAACTGCGGCGCTTAGTCGGCGTACTGATGCCCCGGGCGGACGGTGTTCTGCTCGGGGTTTTCGCGTTTCATGCGGAGCTGCTGAAGAAACAGTTCCCATCATGGAGCCGTTATAACCTGACTAGGCTATGCCTGAACTTGTCGGAATCAGTCCATACTCTGCACCGATACGGTGTTGTTCTGGGCGATCTGCATCCCGGTAATGTGATGGTTTCTTCTGATGGCTCTGTCCATTGGATTGATACCGACAGTTTCCAGGTCGAAGACTATCCCTGTTCCGTCGGGACGGAACGTTTCCGGGCTCCGGAGCTTCACGGCAATTTCGGAGATTTCCTCCGTACTCGAAGCCACGATGGCTACGCCTTGTCCGTCCTGCTCTTCATGACATTGACTCTCGGCCTGTCTCCCTTTGCCCGGCAAGGTCATGGAGAAGACATGCTGGAAGCAGCTAGGAAGGGAGTACTGCCGTACCCGTTTGCTTCGTACAAATCTCCTGCGGGATTCTACCCACCCGATACCCCCGGACGCTATGTCTGGTCGTATCTCCCCTGCAAACTTCGCGATGCCCTCGGCCACAACCTCACCTGTGTCCAGCATCGCGATTTGCGTCCACGCGTCTCCCCGGGGTATCTGACGCGTTGCTTTCACCAATACCTCAAGGATATGGAGCCGAACGGCAGAAGGAATCATCCCATTTACCGGGATCTCCTGCATGACCGTTCCTGCCCGCCCCGCAATCTGATGGAACAGATGATGCCCAACATCTGTACGGACTGCGGTATTCGCTTCCGGGAAGCTCCTGACGATGCCGCACGGCGTTTACGGCAATCTCATACCCGCCCCCTGTGCAAGCTCTGCATCAGGCGTCGTAGTGCACTGAATCAGGCATCCCGGAATCCAACCACCAACCATTAACTCGAATAACTATGTCTATATCATCGACACGACCAACCAAACAGGAACAGCTCGCTGCCATGCGCGAGTTCAGCAACAACACGAACGCCCGGCTTCCCGTTCTCTTCCTGCTGGATGCCAGCAGCAGTATGAACGGCATCGTCCGGGGCGACCATCAGCAAGTCCTCCGACAGGAACACTCCGACGGAATCAACTGGAATATCGTCACGGGAGACAACCTCGTCACCCGGATGGACGAACTCAATACCGGCCTTCAGCGGTTCATCAGCGACATTCTTGCCGATCCTCTGGCAAAACTGGCAGCTGACGTAGCGGTGATCACATTCGCCCGGACAACGACGACAGTGAAAGAATTCGGCCCGATCCGTGAATCAGATTTAAAGCTGAAAATCACCACATCCCGAGAAAACGAAACGCTTCTTGGCGAAGCCGTCGAACTGGCCCTGGCCGAACTTGACAGTCGCAAGAGGACTTACCGGGAACACGGGGTCGAATACTACCAGCCCTGGCTTGTCGTGATGACAGACGGCGTACCGACCAGCGCCCGGCACCGGGAATTACAGGAACGCCTGAAAGAACTGTCGGCCAACTACAAGCTCAGTGTGTTCGTCTTCGGTATCGGTCATGCCGATCTGTCGGAGCTTTCCAGCATCAGCCCGGGACGGCCTCCCATGCAGCTCAACGATCAGAAGTTCACGGAACTGTTCGCATGGCTGAGCCGCAGCATTCGTATGGTCAGCATGTCCATGCCAAGTGACGGGGTATCTCTGACTCCGCCCCCGGAGGATGTGTGGCGGGTGTAAACACCGCAACTATCGGAAAGCTCCTTGCTATGGGGGCTTTCTTTTAGATAGCCCATAACATGAATGGAGTTATCTCCACTATTTCAAGTTTATGCGTTTTCTTGAAATAGCGAGAATTGTTATTTCAATAGACATTCTCATGGAAACGGTTCCTTTCCTGCAAAAATTTGAACTTCAATAGAATGGAACTGTAAAGAATTTCTTTGCAGTTCGATCGGAGGGGCAACAACAGGTATTAGGTCTCATTACCTCCCTTGGATTTTTCTGTAGGCCACCCGCCAATAGAGAAGAAACGTTTATGGACGAAACGATTTATCGTTTACCCATCCCCTGGAGGGCATTCTTTTCGCCGTACACTGATTATCCTGTGGAAAATTTACAACTTGGGGGATTTATGGCTCAATCGTCTCTTTCTGTTGGGTCATCGGATACAACTGTTTTTTGATGGGGTTGAGATCCAGCTTGATCGTAACTTTTGTGGGGAGATTATCTTGCCACTGGATGTCAAAATCGTAATTGAGGCTAATATCTTCTTGATGAAAGGTTCCTTTGGGGAACCCTTTGCAATAGTTGATTCGGTGGGTAGGATTCCATAGGTATTCCAACAAGGCCGGAGGAAAGTTATTAAGGAAGTCAGAAGGAAGGCCGTTGGGTAGTGTTGTCCATTTGGAGTAAATCCCCTGGCTTAACGGCAACCAAAATCCGGGGAAGGCCTGTTGGTTGTTTTGATCGACGTAGAAACCTTTGAGCATACCCAGTAACATGAGAAATCTCGTGGCTTTCTTGTCGTGGTAAGTATATGCAGAAACATGCTGACAGTACTGTTTCAACATGGATTGCCCATCGTACTGGTAATTGCCTTGTGGCGGAGAGAAATAATCAGGAGATATGCTGGCCCAAAGAAACGACAAGTTCGTATCATTGGTTATTTTCCGAGGATGTTTCCATTGTGAAACAGGTAAAAAATGAGCGCGTTCAGTTAACCAGTCATTGACCTCTTTGTCGTTTACTACCATGTTGCGACTGATATTGACCGTGTAGATGAATTTTAGTCCGCTGACTTGAAGAGTAGCGCTAGGCTTGAACGCGTTAACGGAATTCGAAACAGAACCATTGCTGGAGAAGGAAGGATGGATTTCCTTTTCCGTAGTGGGAGGATTAGTTACAGAGGGTACTGCTTCCTCTTGTTGTCGCAACTCATCGGATCGTTTCTGTGCTTGTTTCAGCAGGGAGAGCTCTTGTTCATGGCGCCTCTTGTGAATGTTTGCGATTGAGTCTCCCAAAAGAATCGTCGTTTCTACGAGAGGGTCATTGCATTCTTTCTGGATTCGGTCTTCCATGGCAGGAAGGAGGGCTTCTTCTTCCATATTTACAGCAGGATAAGTCTCAATGACGTGATCGGTTATTTTGGCCAGGGGGAGCGTGAGCTCGTTGAGGTATTTAGTAGACAGTGTTTCATGTGCTGTGGCCCATTTATTACAGGCGGTCTCAAATTTTTTGCTGATGGTATCTGAATAAGAGGAAGCCTCCTGGCTGGTGGTAATAGCGCGGATTTCTTTCTCCAGTTCCTGTTTTAACTCATCAAATTCCTTGAAACACTCAGATTGAATAGCATGTGCTTTCTGTTTAAATTCAGGAAACTGGGAAAGATAATCATCCAGTTTGTAGTAGGTTCGGATTTTTCTGTACAGGGCGTCCTTGAATTCTTGAGATGGCTTGGCTGCCCATTGTTCGGACGGACGGGATGCAGAAGAAGGAACGTCAGTCCGGGACGACTGTTGCCATAGCCATACGCCGGCAAGTGCAAGAATGATGACGGCAACGGTGACTGCGTAGGAAACGGATTTTCCGGAAGCTCCCGTTTTCCGTAATCCTCTGGGCTTCCCCTGTTGCAGCCATTCCTTCCATTGTCCGGCTGTCTGACAACGCTCTTCAGGCCTGAGCCGCAGGTTCCTGTCAATGGATGCCAGCAATTCCCGGGTCCATAGCAAAAGAAACTTCATACCCGAGAGCGGGACGACATCATCCCGCATCAGCCTCCTGTCGGCCGATTCAACGGAAATTCCCGAGATCAACTCGTACCAGGTAACGGCCAACGCATAAAAGTCCGTCCATGGGCCGATTTCACCCTTCCCGGTTATTTGTTCCGGGGAGGCGTAAGCATAGGAGAACTCTCCCTGAGTGATCGTACAGGTCACTTCCGGCTTGTTGAGCGCCGCCCCGAAGTCGATCAGAACCGGCAACCCCCGTTCGTCAAAGAGGATGTTGCCGGGCTTGATGTCGCGATGGTAGATGCCCTTGCCATGCAGATAGTCCAGGCCATCCAACAGGAGCAAAAGCCACTCGACGGCTTGCTCCGGGGTGATCGTACTCTTCCCGGAAGCAGCTTCATCCATGCGCTCCCTCAGGGAACCGCCTTCCAGCCACGGCATAACATAAAAGATACTGCCATGGGATTCGAAGACATCATACACCCGAACGATACTCTCGTGGTTCAACGAAGCAAGAGTCTGAGCCTCCCTGCGGAGGGAATCCATGGCCGTCCGGTAGACATCCCGGGAGGCATGGGGCAACGGGATGATCTCTCCCGTATCCGAATCTCGACAGCACAATCCCAGGGGAAAGCATTCCTTGAGAACGATATTACGCCTGAGCTGATTATCCCAGGCAATGTAGGTGATCCCAAACCCGCCCTGGCCCAGCACTTTGAGCAACTTGTAATTGCCCAGAAGCGTACCTGGCGGCAATGTAAAGCCGGGAAAGTCCATAAGCTCAGGCAAGCGGAGGATTGCCGAGTCTCGGCACTTCATCGGCCAGGAACTCTTTCAGGGTCTTTCCTTGGGCGAAGGCTTTTTTCTCAAGAATCTTCCGGGTATCCGGATCAAGCTTCAGGGTAATCAACGTCTCTTCTTCCACCTGCACCCGGCTCGGGAGAGTCAGAGAGAGTTGCTTGATCAGTTCCCGGATAATATGCTCCTTGGCGGCGGGAATAGGTTTCTGGGCCATCCAGTTGCGAACGGTCGCTTCCGTAACGAAACATCTTTCGGCGAGCCATGAATAGTCGAAGTTATTGGCCTTGAGCCACAGCTTCACGTTCATTTTCAGCTCATCCTGATTCACTCCTGCCATGCTTCGGAATGTAGCACTATCGCTCTGTAATGGCAATATGGTTATATAGCATTCCTATTTTTGAGATTGAAGTGAGATTTTCATGTTGACTAAAGTCGCAAAAGAGAGATATACAGGCAATGTAAACGAGATGCCAGCAATGAAAAGTATCATCCAGTTCACTTGCCCCCGATGCGGAGGCCACCAACTGATGCTCGTCGAACGGGCCATGCACCGTTATGTCGTCCAGAATCTGGAAGCAGATCGTCAGGGAGGGCTGGCTGTCGGTCACAAGGTTCTGGTGGACGATTTGTGCGGAGAGCCATTGGGATATCGCTGTGCAGATTGCCGTCACCCGGATTGCAACGGAAATGACCCATCGGAAGGATTTCAATGGCATTCCCTGGAGGAAGTGCAAAGCGCCGGAGTCATTGCCTGGCCGGGCGGGATGGAGACCATCGAGCACAGATGCATGATCTGTTTTCCCGATGGACACATGACCCCGGTGATCGTCGAAGTCGCCCATCCCGGTGCACTCAACGAGAAGGAGCGCCGATTTATACTGGAACGGGAGAAGGCAGCCCATGGCATCCTGATCAGCCAGTCTGACTCCGGCATTCGAACATTGGCCTGCCGCAACTGGAAGCGGGTCAAAAGGCATATTCTGCAATCAATAACCAACGACATATAATCACATGAAGAGAAATGAAATATATAAAATCGGGTTAGCGACTGGATTGGCCATTGTAACTACCTCCCTATTGTCCTCCTGCGCCATCCTTGTCAGTAAGAGTGCTCGGGAGCTTAGCAAAACAGAACCCGGCAGGGAGATTCTGTTTACGTTGATTTGCTCCGGATTGTTTGGTTATTCGATCTTCCTGGCGCTCTACTGGTTGTCTGAGCATAAAAAACCGGCGGCAATCAAGGACTTCAAGACGATTGCCATTGTATTCGCCGTGGTTGATCTCATCCTTGCCGTGATAGACTCCGGTTTTCTTGCTTTGCTGGAATTGGCGGCCATTGTCCTGGTTGCTCATAAAGTTCTGAATTTCACACTGGGCAAATCATTCGGGGTATTAGGCATCAGTATGGGGATTTCTCTTGTCGGAGGTTTTCTGGCAGCAGTGATTTTGGGTGTAGAGATATAGAAACATTCTTTCGTTACTCTTTGCGGTATTTTGGCTCTAACTCTTTTCACATCTTATCATGCAGGCAAGATTCTGACCGGATGGACTTAATACAAATAGACATAGTAATGAATACAAGACAACGCATAAAAGGACATTGGATTAAAAAGAGCATGCTTGCTACTCTGCTAATGGGACTTTGTTGCCTTTTTGCAACTATAGATATAGACCAGGTAGGACAAGGAATCGAACGATGGGGCGAAAACCTTGGGCGTTCTATGGATGAAACAGGGGAAAGTATAGGGAATGCCGTAACAGCGGCAGCAGACTCAGACACGGCCCATGCGCTAGGAAGAGGAGCAAGAGGGATTCAAGAGTGGGCGAAAAATGCGAACACTCAAGTGCCCCCACAGCAAGGCCCACCCAGGCCAGCCAATCAGCTTGCCCGGCGCCCCGTCACGAACACCCTGCCTCCTTCCCCAGGATTGGCGCCAGCTGCGGCCAGGGCAGGCGCTCCCCCTACCGGCAACCTCGACATGCAGGCGAAGCAGGCATCTCCCGTCAGCGTCCCACAGCCCGGCGCTCCTCCAAAAAAGTCTGGTTTGGCTGAAGATATGGAGAGAGGTATTGCGCAAGCCGATCAGAGATATGGACAGCAGCTCTATGATCAGTATATGGGAGGAGCCACTACAGCCAAGGAACGTGCTATAGGAGCCCTACGGATGGAGAATGCTATTGCTGAAGCTGAGGGAAAAGGTGATTCGGCCCAGGCTAATGCGCTGCGCCAGCAGCTTGCTATGGCTCAGAGCAACAATGAATGGTCGACAGGTCATTTACAGCAGAAAGCAAATGCCGGGGATACAAGAGCACAGAGAGAACTGGATGAATACTATGAATTCATGAAAACCGTGGAAGGCTCTTCTCCTGCGGATTTGTTTCCATTCCTAGTCAGCATCATCTCCGGCCTGTTGTTATACGGGTACATTGTGCTGCTTTCTCGCAAGGGTGTTACAATAAACCGGAAAACATTGATCCCGTGGTGCGTTGGTCTGGTCATTTTCGATATGCTCGGCAATTGGGTGAATCAGTCATGGCTCTTTCTCTTCGTTGAAATCCTGATCATCCTTGTGGTTGCCCGGAACTTCCAATGCTCATGGAAACGTTCCTTTCTCATCCTGGGTCTCATGCTTGTTTCGATACTTATCCTGGGGGGCCTGTTGCCATTATTTCTCTGATGTTCTTTCTCTCGTTCGATTCATGAATCCACACCTTTGATACCCATGATATCATATTATCTTGCCAAACCCGACAGTACACAGGAGGGCCCTTTTTCCGAAGACGAGCTAAAAGGGCTCTACCATCAACGGCTTTTGCCTCCCGGGTCTTACGTTTGGACAGAAGGATGGGATCAATGGCGTCCCTGTGAAGACTCCTTTGAATGGTTTATTTCCAGTGTCAAGCTGCCACCTCTTCCTTCACGGGCCGGTTTAGGAGGTACGGCATCACATTCAGAAGCATCGTCTGTTCATACGGAAAAACACGAGAAAGCCTCTTCTTCAGATGAAATGAAGGCATCGACGACAAAGGAATACAGCACCTTGTCAGATTGGATTCAGAATCATGAAATTCCGAATCAGCTCCATCGGTGGGGATTGAAGAAACTGAATATAGGCCATAAATCATGGAAATTGAACTATTATACTGCAATAGGAATGGGCTGTTTTGTTTTGATTTTAATAGGAATGCTGAATCATAAGGGAAACAATGATGATATAGTATCTTGGGAAAACGCTAGAACACAAAGGCAAATTTCGAATGGACATCAAGATCAAAGATTACGCCAAATGGCACAACAAGCGATAATGTATAATAACAGAATTCAGGCAGAACGTGAAGCCAATAAAATCGAGACATGTAACAGATGCAGGGGAGCTGGAACATGTACTGCGGGGACAGGTGGATACAATATGAACCGGCCAATTATTGTGTGCCCAACCTGTGGCGGAACAGGACAAGTAAGACATTCAAATAATCCAAGTTCATGGGCACTTTAAAAATTATGGAAAAATATATTACACTTTTTTTGCTTTCCTTATTATTTCTATCTTCTTGTGATAAGTTAACATCCTCAGATAAGCAAGAAATAGATAGGCAAGTTGCCCGACTATCTCCAGAAAAAGAGGCAGATTTTGTTCTAGGTAAAATGTTGTTAACAATCAAAAACGGAGGGGATATTAATGATTGTGAGACGAGGTATACTTATATAGGAGGATCATGCGAATATCCCACGGCCTTGCATATTGCTGTTTATCAGAGAAAACCTCAAATTGCTGAGCTTCTGTTGAAACTTGGAGCAGATCCGAATGCTCATATCTCTAAAAATGAAATATCCGCATTGCATAACGCTGTCTTTACGGATCAGTATGATCTTGTTAAATCATTGCTGGATCGAGGAGCCAATCCCGATGAAGTAGGAAAACATACCTCTTCACTATTGGGAGACGCCTGCTCTCAATATCGTGAAAGTCCCAAAATAGCAATAGAGTTAATTCAAAGACATGCCAATGTCCGAATCACAGGAGTTGGTGGCGTAACACCACTTCACGATTTAGTGAAGCGTTCAGATTCCGATTATACTTCAGAATGGGGAACTGTCTTTGATCTTCTTATTCAAAATGGGGCTGAAGTCAATTGTCGTGATGCGAAAGGGAAAACACCCTTACATGAGGTAGACAACTTACACATGGCTAAATTGCTTATTGCTAATGGGGCTGATATTAACAGCAAGGACAACGTGGGAAGAACCCCATTATTTTACATAAAAAACAAAGATATTATTCAATATCTTATAGATAATGGAGCTATTCTTGATGTAAAGGATAAAAACGAAGCAACTATTCTTCATTATATATTATCACAAGACTTTGGAGAACTTGAATATTTTAGAGGGCTTAAATTTGAGACTGATCGAATTAAATTTATTACAGAAAAAGGCATTGACGTAAACATTCAAGATATTGATGGAAATACACCATTACATTTAATAATGAGAGAACCTTATTGTGAGTATATTTCTGAATGGCGGACTTATGACAAGTTCGGAGCGAATGATTTATTTCCACTGCTTGTTACAAGCAAAACTGATGTAACGATCAAGAACAAGAAAAATAAAACAAGTTTAGACTTGGCATATTCAATTTCTAAAGAAACGGGAGACCGATTAAAGGAAGAATTGAGGGAAAAGAGCAAAAGAGGGAGTGCCGCCTCCCTTGATGTCACCAACAAAGGAGATGCGACACAAGTAACATATGGAGACAAGGAACCACTTAGCAGAGAACAAATCAACGCAAATGCACTTAGAGAAGAGATTGCCCGACGTGATGCTTCTTTCGCAGACTCCCCAGCACGTCGCATGAAATGGATGAGAAGTGCAGAACGACAAAACATGATAAATGAGTATTCACGTCTTGAGGCTATAGAAGCGAACGTTAAAGCACAGACTAAAGATGGGGAAACAGCTCTTATGTTGGCTGTTGATGGGGACAATACGGACTGTGTGAAAGCATTACGGGAAGCCGTGGCAAACGCGAAGAGTAAAGATGAAGGGAAAAGAAAAGATTCCCTTTCCCCCGAGGAGGCTCAAAAACAAGTGGTTTTGCAAGATATATCGTCCGGCAACCTTAATGCAGGAAAAATCTCCATCGCCAACATTAAGCGGACTCTGAAGGACGCAAAAGAGGATGATAAAATACTACTTAACGATCTCGCTTCCGTCGTTACCGACCTTTATAGGTCAAAGCAAGAGATATCCCTGGTTCGTAAACAGAACATCAAAGATGAAAAGCAAATATCCAGCCTTGAATCATGGGCTGTCTCATGCATGACCCCCAACGTTCTTACTGGCCGTACCGATCCGTCAGGAGCGGAAAACGCCAGGCGTAAAGCCCGGATACTTGAGGGAGCAATTCAACAAAGGAATACCGGGATTCGAAACAAGTTGAATGCCCTCGCCGATAGAGCCCGGGAATTAGAGTCAAAGTTGAGAGAAAATGGCAGAGCAGAAGATGCCGACATGCTGAGGAAAAGCGCTCGTTATTTTCTAGAAGATCTTTGAGTTATCTAGTACTGACTTCAAATGATACCTTGCCCTCTCCCATTGGCTTATTCATCTCATAACAATCATGACAACATGAACGTTACGGAAGATAGGAGCAAGAGCGCGTCGTTGAAATAACACCTCCCTCACCATCATATATACCAGACATGGGAATTTACCCGCCTGTCATCCTTCACAACATGAAAATAATGAACTGGAACAATGTTTTCGCCTGCATTTTTGTTGCATTTACCTTACCTGTTTCGGCGTTATCCGACACGGAACCGTTACCCAATTTTAATGTATTAAAGGAGCAGGCTGAACAGGGTGACATGGAATCCCAGTTTCAGCTGGGCAGATGTTATGCCTTCGGTACAGGAACAGAAAAAGACGACAAGCAAGCCTCCGGCTGGTTTTACAAAGCGGCGAAACAAGGCCATGCCAAAGCCCAATACAATCTGGGAGTGGCTTATGCCACATCCCTTGGTGTTGAGCATAATGATACCGAAGCACGCAAATGGTTGCTTAAATCGGCTCAGCAGGGATTTGCAAACGCTCAATTCAACATGGGGTTGCTGGAAGCCAAAGGAACTTCAGGGACAAGAAATATGGAACAAGCCTTTGGATGGTTCCTGAAAGCGGCCGAACAGGGATTACCTAATGCACAGTTTATGACTGGTCTCTTATATTCTTCCGGAGAAGGATGCCGGAAAGACCACGATGAAGCCATGAAATGGATTTCAAAGGCGGCGGAACAGAATGATACGAAAGCCTTGTTATGGCTGGGTGATTCCTACGCCTTGAATGATGATATGAAGAAAGCCTTTTCACACTGGAAGAAAGCGGCCGATCTCAATCATCCCAAGGCCTTGTATATTCTGGCCCAATGTTATGAACAGGGGAATATGGTGGAACAAAATGAACAGCAGGCTTTCGAGCTGTACCGGAAAGCGGCGGAATTGGGTCATATCCAAGCCATGAATGCTCTAGCGCTTTATTATCTTAACGGGAAAGGAGGAATTCCGAAAAATCCTCAAATTGCCATTTCCTGGCTTACAAAAACAGCGGAAGAAGAGGATGCATATGCCCAAAACTTGCTCGGGATGGGATATTTATATGGGTTGGGAAATATTCCCCAGGATCTGCAACTGGGGGCACAATGGACACTCCGGGCGGCCCGGCAAGGGGTTCCTGAGGCTCAGAAACGCGCCGGCAGTATGTATTTCACGGGTATGGGAGTTGAAAAAAATATAAAAGAAGCCGTATCGTGGTGGGAGAAAGCCGTCGCTCAGGAAGAGAAAAGCGCTCAATTCAGTTTAGGCTTATGTCTTATTGATGGAAATGGAACCGGAAAGGATCCGGCAAAAGGAATCAAATTGATTGAATTGTCGGCGAAGCAAGGAGACGCGGCAGCACAACAATACATGGGGCTTGCTTGTGCCCAGGGAGCATTTGGCATGGAAAAGAATATGGAAAAAGCGATCTCCTGGTGGGAAAAGGCAGCCTCTCAAAATAACCCTGCCTCACTATGTATTTTGGCCCAAATTTATGAAGAAGGCGTCCATAAACCCAGGAATGAAAATATGAGCATCCAGTTGTATCGTAAAGCGGCAGAAGGTGGAGACGCCATTGCTCAAAATGCGCTCGGTCATTTTTATACGCACGGTCTTCACGGTTTTCCCAAAGACCCTAAGCTTGCCTTTCAGTGGACGCTTAAATCGGCAGAGCAAGGTAATTCCAGTGCCATGGTCAATTTGGGGTATTTTTATGAAGTAGGAGATGGCTCAACCGATCCCAAACGCGTATTTGACAGGCCTTACGGTATCGTACCCAGAGATTACGACAAAGCTGCCGAGTGGTACGAAAAAGCAGCGGTTCAAGGTCATGTTCGTGCGCATTTTTACCTTGCTACAATTTACAGACTCAAATCAGACGATAAAAAATACATGGAATATCTTACCAGGGCCGCAACCCTGGGAGATCCGGAAGCTCAATTTGAAATAGCGAATACTTTTCAAAGTATCGGCGATCGTAAATCCGCCGTGACCTGGTTCATGAAAGCAGCCGAGCAAGAATTTACCAGAGCGCAAATTAATCTTGGCTACTGTTATGAAACGGGTGATGGAGTTGCCAAGGACCTTGATAAGGCGGCCGAGTGGTACAATAAAGCTGCCAATTTGGGAAACGAGGAAGCAAAATATCTGTTGAATAAACTTAAGGAACAACAACGTTAGGAACATTAGTTCATTTAGATGAAAGACAAATCAATCAGACAACCGTGGCCCCAGAGTGCCAGGGTGACGGTGTGGGTGCTGAGCGTTATTATCGCTGCTTCTGCTGCAGTTAACATTGTTGCTATTACGCAATGGTATGGTCCATATCAGAAGTGGCCTGATTACAGTACTCTCCACTTTCCGCTAGAAGCACCAAAAGAGAAAGATGTTCCTATCATTATGCCTGATCTTGATGATCCAGCGCTAGAGGATATTCCTGATTTACATAAAATTGATTTTGAATATCCTGCGTTGGAGCCCACAACATAACCTTTATCCCCGGTTTTTTACATAAGAACCAGGGGATTGATTTTCTGAACAACTCAACGAAAGGAAATATCATGAAGGACAAATCAAATCGCTGGCCCCGGAGTGCCAGGATCACTGTGTGGGTGCTGGGTATCTTGCTCCTTGCCAGCTTCGCCTGTTGGAGCAAGATGGCGCATCACAATATCAAGCAAGAGCAAGTAGCATCTGAACTCTTGAGTGCAAATATCGAGCTGAAAAAAGAGAATGATATAATCAATTGGGTTTTCGATCCAGAGCTAAATACCTCTGATCCTACACATCCGACAGAAGAATATATCAGGCGGCAGGAGGATCGGTTCCGTACACTCGGCCTGGCAGGTACTTACCGACATATATGGTCGGATAAGTATCCAGTCAAAAAATGAATTAATACCGACACCCCGGCACAGAGCCTCTGTGCCGGGGTGTTGATTTTAGAAACCAATCTGTAGAAAGGAAAGATACAATGAATAAATGGCCCCTCAGTGCAAAGATTACAGTATGGGTTCTGGGTGTGGCGTTCTGTGCCGTTTTTGCCTGCACGGGAGAGACGGCTCATCGTAACATCAAGCTGGAACAAATTACAGACGAATTGGCAAACGCAAACGTCGAGCTGAAAGAAAAGAACGATATATGTAATTTGGGTATTGAGGTAAATCTGAATTGTACTGATCCTCCATTTCCAACAGAAGAATATTTCAGGCAGCAAGAGGTTTTATATCGCAAACTCGGACTGGCAGATACTTATCGACATATATGGTCGGATAAGTATCCAGTCAAAAAATGAATCAATCACAACCACCTGCTGAAGAACGGCTTCAGCAGGTGGTGATTTTTGAACAACTCAACGAAAGGGGATTCTTTATTATGAAGATGAAGCTCAAAGACATGTCCTTGGCTGACTGGTTCCGTGTCGCGATTCTACTAATTGTATTATTGTTTATAATCGGTGTTATCACAGGCGGCATTACCATTCATTGTGACAGGCCATTTCCCATATAGCAATTACCCCGGAAATCAGCACGATTTCCGGGGTAATTATTTTGAAAAAATAAATTCAACGAAAGGAAATATCATGAAAGAAATCAAACAACCGTGGCCTCGCAGTGCGAAAATCACTGTGTGGGTGCTGGGTGTCCTATTAGCATTATCTGCTGCCTATATAGGAGTTTTGAGCTGCAAGTTAGACGACATCGTAAACTCTGACGAGTACATTAGAGATCACATTCTGATATACTGATCACTCAGCAACACTCCCGGCGCAGCCTCTGTGCCGGGAGTGTTGCTTTTCTTTTAGCTCAGTCATAAAATACTGTTCATGCGATCTTCCTACTGGCATCAGCTGACCAAGACAGCTGCTACGATTCATGGTTCCGGGTACGACAGAGTCATGTCTACTTTCCCGGGGCAACGGGATATGAAACCTTCTCTTTTGAAATAACCTTTCTTTCACGGTCATATATACCAGACACAGGTACTTACCTGCCTGTCATACTTCGAAAAGCCGTCATGCTCCCATCCCGGGACACGGCGGTTTTTCTGTATCCACCCATCAACAAGGAAAGAACAACCATCATGGCTATCAAACTCATCGCCAACTACAGCAAACGCCTCGGCCTGCCGGGGTATTCCTCCCATCAGTTCGAAGTCTCCATCGAAACGGAAATCAGCAACACATCAGAGTTGCCATTCGAAACGGAACGACTCTACGGCTCCCTTCAGGCGGCCGTAGACGCCCAGATCCAGCAGGTCGGGTTCGTACCCGACGAGCATTACGGTACACAAGCTGCTCAAACGTCTGTTCCCGGGGCTTTCAGTTCGCAGACGGCATCCACATCATCCGTGAGGCAAACGCCTCCTGCAAGCGTTCCTGAGAGCTCTGCTGAAACTGTTCCCGCATGGAAGTGCTCGGAAAAGCAACAGTCGCTCATCCTGGAACTGGCCGGGAAATCCGGGCTGGATGATTCTGCCCTGAACGAACTGGCTTCCCGGAGATTCAACAAGTCCGTTGCCATGCTCAACCGCATGGAAGCCTCCGGGCTGATCGACGAGCTGATGAATCGCTCTGGCTCGTCATCCAAACGTTCGGCATCAGGCAGGAACAACTACACCCGCCGTCCCGCTACGGCCTATGCCGGCAACTCCAACCCGTACTGACCATGATCGCTCATGCAACCCGGCCAATACGTTCATACTCCCTGAACCCACCTATGGCATTGGCGAAGAAGTTTCCTCCCGAGACTTCTCCTTCCTCTGACATACGTCCGGACTACCTGTCTCCTTCGTCGGTCAAATCTTACTTGTCGTGTTCCCTGCGTTTTTTCTTCGAGAGGGTAGCGCAGATACGGAAGCCGACGACAGTCGCCCTGCATATCGGCAAGGCCATCCACGCCACACTCCAGTCCTTCAACCTCGCCCGATGGCGAGGAGAGGATTACGGAGAAACGGCCATGACAGAAGCCTTCTCCACCCACTTCTTGGAACTGGAGAAGACAGAAGGCCCCGTGGACTACATCGACGAAGAGACGAGACAGAAGGTACGTTCCTGCGCCTGGAACACAATCAAGGCTTACATGAGTTCCGACGAGGTTTCTTCACAAATGCCTCTGGGAGTGGAAGTAGGTTTGTCAGCTACCATCCCCGGCCTGCCGGTTCCCGTGCGAGGCGTCATTGATCTTGTTCAGCACGACCTGACGGCAGTCGACTACAAATCCACTGCCGCCAAACCTGACAACGGGCATGCCGCCTTTGATCACGCGCTTCAGCTGGTCACCTACCAAATGATGATCGAAGAAGCCACGGGAGACTCTCCTCCATCACTGGATCTGATCTACATGGTCAAGACGAAGACGCCGCAAGTGATCCGAGTCAAGATTCCACCCGCTGACGATCAGCGCAAGCAACGTATCGCCGACCTGTACAGGATCGCCTACGAAGGCATCACCACCGAACGTTTCCATCCACAGCCCGGGATGCAATGCTCGTGGTGCCAGTACAGGAAGGAATGTTCCGGATGGTGCAAAAGATAACAAAATTAGTAAAAGCACAATCTTCTTCCAGAGTTTTTCCACAAGAAAGACTCTGGCGGGAGGTTTTATTTTATCTGTCATGTTCTCAACACGGGATAGTCTAGAGTGTCTCTTTGAAGCTGTATTTGTTTTACTGCCCCTCACCCAATACTTCGATATCTAGGCACTTTCTTTTGCCAAGCTCCATATAATAGGATAGATTCCCGGCAAGTACTACCTGATGAATTTGATGTGTGAGCATTGATCTGTAGGGAACAAAATTTTTATATCATGATTACTGGCGAACTCAAAAGCAAGGTTGATACCATTTGGCTCACTATCTGGACAGGAGGCATTACCAGTCCGATTACGGTTCTCGAACAGATAACCTACTTGATGTTCATGAAGCTGCTGGACGATAACCAACTCAAGGCAGAGGCGAATGCCAATATTCTGGGCGTGCCATTGACCAACAAGGTCTTTAAGGATGGTGTATGCGTTATCAGTGAAAATCCGCTTATTGAGACGGAGTACAGAAATCTTCGCTGGAACGTGTTCCATAACTTTGAGCCGGGTGAAATGCTGGTTAATATCCAGACTTATGTGTTCCCCTTCATCAAGACAATCGGAGAAGGCAAAGATACTGCATTCAGCCGTTATATGAAAGATGCGGTGTTTCTGATTCCCACAGCCAGGGTTCTCTCGAAGGTCGTTGGTGATATTGATTCTCTGGACATGAACGACAAGGATATCATGGGTGATGTCTATGAGTACCTGTTGAGCAAGATTGCCTCCGCCGGAGACAACGGACAGTTCCGCACCCCCAGGCATATCATCTCCATGATCGTGCAACTGATGAAGCCTACCCTGAAGGATAAAATCCTCGACCCGGCCATGGGCAGCGCCGGGTTTCTGTTGGAAAGCGCAGTCTATATCAGTTCCCACCAGAGCAGGGAACTGATGAAAACGGAACACATGGCGAATTTTAAGACCAGTTTGTTCTCTGGTTTCGATACGGACCAATCAATGCTGCGCATCGGAGCCATGAACATGATGCTTCACGGAGTAGAAGATCCGAATATCAGGTATCAGGACTCTCTTTCCGGCGAAAATACAGAGCGGGGGGCCTATACGCTCATTATGGCCAATCCTCCTTTTAAAGGTAGCGTGTTCCAAGAAGAAATAAACAAGGATCTGCTCGCCCTCTGCAAGACCAGCAAGACGGAACTCTTGTTCATGACTCTCTTTACGAAAATGCTTGCCGTCGGTGGCCGTTGTGCTTCTATTGTGCCCGATGGCGTACTGTTTGGCAGCAGCAAAGCTCACAAGGCCCTGCGCAAGGAGCTTGTCGAAAATCAGCAACTCCAGGCGATAATTTCCATGCCTTCCGGGGTTTTCAGACCCTACGCCGGCGTATCGACGGCAATCCTGATTTTTACGAAGACCAATGCCGGAGGTACGGATAAGGTCTGGTTCTACGATATGAGGGCCGATGGCTTCAGCCTTGATGACAAGCGCAGTCCGATCGCGCAAAACGACATTCCCGATCTCATCACCCGCTTCAATAATCCGGACGCAGAGGAATCCCGCGAGCGTGCCGAGCAGAGCTTCTTCGTTCCGAAGAAAGAAATCGTTGATCATGAATATGACTTGAGCATCAATAAATACAAGAAGACCAATTACGTTCCCGTCAAATATCCGCCGACTTCTGAGATTATGGCTGATATCCACAAATTGAATGCGCAAATCAGCTCTGAGCTGGACGTGTTGAATAAGTTGCTTAGTTTGTAAGACTCAAATTTATTGAAATGATGAGAGTTAAGCTTGGTGATATTTGCGAAATAAATCCGAAGAGAACTCCTGAGGATTTAGATATGAATGTTTCATTCATACCAATGCAGAGGGTTTCTGATCAGGGTGATATCGATACGTCAGATATTCGATCAATAAAAGAGGTATGTAAAGGATTCACAGCATTCGTTGATGGTGACATTCTAATGGCAAAAATCACTCCATGTATGGAGAATGGAAAGGGTGCGATCGCATCGGGATTGCATAATGGAATCGGTTATGGAAGCACAGAATTCCATGTATTGAGGCCCAATCAGGACTTAGTCCGAAGCTCATGGATTTATTATTTTACCATCGAAAAGTTATTTAGGCTTAACTGCGAAAAAAATATGACTGGAAGCGCAGGTCAAAAACGAGTGCCAAAATCATATTTGCAGGGATACCCTATTCCGCTTCCCTCGTTGGCGGAACAAGACATGAAGATTGCAACCTTAGACAGGCTTAGGCAAATTATTATCCTGTATAAGTCACAACTTCAGAAGCTAGACGATCTAGTAAAAGCCCGATTTGTCGAGATGTTTGTAAAAAAAGATGTCATGGAAGATTGGCCAGAAAAGAAAATTATGGACATTTCTACTGATATGAGGACAGGGCCTTTTGGAAGTGCCCTCCTTCACGATGAATTTGTGGACTCTGGAATTTTTGTCCTTGGGATTGATAATGCTGTTGAGAATAAATTTTCATATAATCGAATGCGATATATTACAGAGGAAAAATATCAGCAGTTAAAGCGGTATACTGTGAATCCCGACGATGTTATTATTACGATCATGGGTACTGTAGGCAGATCGGCAGTTATTCCTAGAAACATACCAAGAGCTATCAATACGAAACATCTAGCCTGTATAACTCTGGATAGAGATCAAGCAAATCCGTATTTTCTATCGTGTGCATTTCAGATACACCCAGTAATTCGGACCCAACTTCAAAAGCAAAGTAAAGGTGCAATTATGGACGGATTGAATCTTACTATCATAAAAAGATTGTCTTTTTCATTGCCTCCTATTGATCTACAAGAACAATTTGTGGATTTTTATAACCAAATCGACAAATCAAAGGCAGCCGTTCAACAAGCACTTGACAAAACGCAACAATTGTTTGATAGCCTGATGCAACAGTATTTTGCCTGAACAATCTACGAAAATGACCAGCGAGCAGTTAAACAGGATGTTGAGCGAAGCCAAGGGTGTCGAATCCCGAGCGGAGCGTGCGAAGCTTTGTCGTTTACTGCTTTCCTCTTCCGTTGACTACATTTATGAGCAGGCAGGAGAACCGATGCCCAGGAAGGCAACTCTTCTTGAGTTGCTGGACAGCCCCACGGTAACTGGTTTCGTCAATGACGCGGATATCGTCCAGGCACTGCACTATGTCCGAATCCTGGGCATGAACGCCGAACATGGACGTAATGTACGCAAGAAGGAGTCTTCTCTCAGCCTTGCCAACATGTCTTATTTCGTGGGGCTGATGGAAGCGAAGGAACAAGGCACCGAAGCAAACTACCAAAAGCCTCCATACATGAGCGAAGCGGAAACGCGCAAGCTCTACATCGACTTGTACCTTCAGGAAGCCGGGTGGGATGTGCTTGACACGAATCATGTTGCCCAACCCGGCAAGGCCTGTGTCGAGATTGAGGTGCAGGGGATGCCCAACACCCAAGGTGTCGGATACTGTGACTATGTGCTTTATGGTAGAGACGGCAAACCGCTTGCCATTGTGGAGGTCAAGAAAACATCCGTGTCTCCGGAAAGCGGACGCCATCAGGTAGACCTTTATGGTGACTGCATGGAAAAAGAGTACGGTTACAAACCTGTGCTCTATTACACTAATGGGTACAGCACAAAGGTCATTGATGGGATTTACCCGGATCGCAGCGTCATGGCGTTCCATTCGATGGAGGAGCTGGAACTGATCATCAGTCGGCGTACACGCGGGGATATCACTGATCTGTGCATCAACGATGAGATCACGAATCGCCCTTATCAGAAAATGGCCATTACCAACATTTGCGAGTGGCTGAACAAGAAACATCGCAGAGGACTGCTTGTGATGGCTACGGGCACGGGCAAGACCCGGGTCTCTATTTCACTGGTCGACATCCTGATTCGTAATGATTGGGTCAAGAACATGTTGTTTCTGGCTGACCGAACCACACTGGTCAATCAGGCCAAACGAAACTTTGCCAAGCTTTTGCCTGACATGAACGTTTGCGAGCTGTCCGGCAATGGGGAAAAGGATTTCAACGCGCGATTGATGTTCTGCACTTATCAGACGATGATTAATTACATCGATTCTGAGGACAAGAGATTCACGACAGGGCGTTTCGACCTTATCATCATAGATGAAGCTCATCGCAGCATATTTAAGCGCTACGGTGCCATTTTCAGGTATTTCGACAGTTTTCTGGTGGGGCTAACGGCAACGCCAAAGAATGAGGTGGACGCGAATACCTACAGCATTTTCGGTTGTGAGGCGGGCATGCCCAATTTCGATTACACACTGGAGGAGGCAATCAGGGAGCATTACCTTGTCGGTTACCACCCCATCAACCGCACTTCCCGTCTGATTAAGGCCGGGATTGATTGGAGCAGCCTGACAGCGGACGAACGCGAGCAGCTTGACGAATATTTGAGCGATGATCCTTCCTCGCCTGATTCTACGGTGCCGGGTAACAAAATTTTTCGTATTCTTTTCAACAAGGAAACTTGTCGTCAGGTTGTGGAGGAGCTCATGCAAAGTGGACTGAGGGTGAACAATGGTGAGACGCTGGGCAAAAGCATTATTTTTGCCTACAATCACAAACACGCCCAGATGATTGTGGAGTGCTTCCATGAATTATATCCCGATTATCCGGCCAATACCTGCCAGCTGGTCGATAATTATGTCAACTACGCTGATAATCTTGTCCTGCAGTTTGATAGCGACCCGGAGTTTCGTATCGCTGTGTCGGTGGATATGCTTGATACCGGGGTAGATATTCCCTCTATCCTCAATCTTGTGTTCTTTAAGCCGGTGCGCTCAAAAATCAAGTTTGTCCAGATGATTGGGCGAGGCACTCGCCTTTGTGAGAACCTGCTCGGCCCAAGCAAGCATAAGAGCGGGTTTTATATCTTTGACTACTGTGGCAACTTCGAATTCTTCGACAATTTGCCGGAAGGAAAGACTGACATTGTATCGCAATCAAGTCTGACACAGCGGTTGTTCCGCATTCGGCTTGATATTTTGTGCGAACTGCAGAGTATCGAGTATCAGGAGAACGAATGGTTCAAATCCTTTTACGATAAGCTCAAGACAGAGCTGCATCAGGAAATAGTCAAAATCAAATCTCATAGTAACCGCATTCAGGTACGAGCGGCCATGCGGCACGTCGATCAATACTACGACTTGGTTTCATGGACGGCTCTGTCCCCGGTCTCCATACAGGAAATCAAGAGTCACCTAGTGCCATTGCTAGATAGCGGATTGAATAGTGATTCCCTGGCCGTGGCATACGATTGCCGTATGTACCATGTGGCACTTTCCCTCATTTGCGACAAGAACATCAAAGCTGCGGCTTCAGATGTGAAGAAGGTCCGTGAAATCGCCAGGTATTTATTGAATGAAAAAGCATCAGTACCTCAGGTTCTGGCTAAGGCCACAGATCTGAAGTTGCTTATGAATAATACTTTCTGGGAGAACCCCAATATCGCAGAAATTGAACGCCTCCGCGCAAGTCTGCGTGATTTGATGCAGTTCTTGCAGGGTGAGGGACAAAAACAATACGATATAGATATTTCTGATGACGTAACAGAATCGAGCTATCAGCCCGGTGATACGATTATTGACATACGAACCTATCGGGAAAAGGTTTTCGACTACCTGATGGAAAATATTGATAGCCCTGTCATTCACAAAATTTACAATTTACAGCCTATTGATGAAGATGATCTGCGGGAGCTTGAACACATCTTGTGGCATGAACTGGGGAGTAGGGACGACTACAACGAAACAACGAACATAGACAATCTGGCGGCATTTGTCCGTAGCCTGGTCGGCTTGAGCCAGGAAGCCGTCAACGAAAAATTCGGTGAATACCTGAATGGCTCCGTGTTAAACTCGGTTCAGCAGGAATTCGTCCATGCGGTCATCAATTACGTCCGGGAGAACGGTGATGTGAAGCGAGAGGATATGGTTAATACTACCCCCTTCAACAACTACGATCTCACAGCAATTTTTGGAGTGAAGATACGGGATATCATTAAGGTTGTTGATGTGCTCCACAAGTCCATCATTACTGCGGTTGCTTAAGGCATCAATAGTCTTCATGGTATGTTTCTCGACCTAACGAGAAAATACCCCTCCATGAAAGACATCAGTCAAAGAAGGCGCTTGCGTTTAACCTCGAATGGTGCGGGAAGTAGGTAGCCACTATTCATTCAGAATCCTGTCGTGAGGTCGGCTTCTTTTTAGCTTGGAGATGATGTAATTTTATACTTTCTGCACACAGAGTTTCATAATTGCGTGCAGAAAGTATTGCAAGCAGGCTCTGATTGCCTCATATTACCGCAGGGAGCCGGATTTCTCTTCGTCAATCCGAAATGAACAGAGCCTATGACAAAACGGGAACTAGCAAAACAAGTGCTTGCATCATCAAGAGGTATTGCGAAAACGGCGGATTTTCTCTCTGCCGGCCTGAGTAAAACGAATGTGGCTCTTCTTTGTCACGAAGGGTTTCTTGAGCGTATTCGTCACGGCTATTACCAATTGGCCGATAATCAGTCCGTATCAGAGGAACTGCTTCTGTCCGCGCTGATTCCCGAAGGAATCGTGTGTATGGAATCAGCCCTTTTCTACTATGGGTACAGTGACTTTACTCCTCGAATGTGGTCGATTGCCGTGCCTCGCACGATTTCTCGCGTAAAACTGAAAACAGAAGCTGTACGTTTCCGAGCATACTATATTCCCAAAGCATATTATGAAATCGGAAGGACAACGGAAAAGATCAATGGCGTCCAACTTCCCATCTACGATAGAGAACGTACGATTTGCGATTGCTTCAAGTATCGAACGAAGCTGGATCATGAAACCTTCAACAAGGCAATTCACGCCTATATTGCAGACGACAAAAAAAATCTGAGCAATCTTGCCAAATACGCCAAAGAAATGAGGCTCTTCAAAAAATTAAATGCCTTGATGGAGGTGATGTTGAATGTCTGATCCGGGAGCATCCCTTCTAGCAAGGTTGAAAAACAAGGCTGTGGAAAGCGGGCGAAGTTATCAACTCTGCATGCAACTCTTTTGTCAGGAAGAATTTCTTCGACGCGTAGAAAAATCCCGGTATGCGGAGAACCTCATATTGAAGGGGGGACTTTTTCTCTATTCTCTCACAAACTTTGATAGCCGCGTTACGGTAGATGTTGATTTCCTTCTGAGACGGGTGCCCAACACCCCGGAACAACTGAGGGAAATTCTGGAAGAAATTATTGCCGTCGATACGGGGAATTACTTCATCACCTTCGAGATTAAAAACCTGGCACCTATTTCCGTAACAAAGAAGTACTCCGGCATCAGTGCTTCTCTGGTGGCAAAAATCAAAAATACACGGACACCGATTGATATCGATTTCGGCGTCGGTGACATTATCGTTCCTCGCCAGCAAAAGAGAAGACTTCCGACACAACTACCAGATTTTGAAGCGCCGGAAGTTCATACTTATTCCATAGAAACAACTGTTGCGGAAAAGCTGGATGCAATTCTTTTCCTGATGGAATTTTCTACCCGGATGAAGGATTATTATGATCTCTATTATCTGGCAAACAAGTTTGACTTTGACGGCACCGTATTGACCGAGGCCATCAAGAAAACCTTCCGGAACCGGGAGAGGCATTATACGATCGAGTAGTTCGAGCAGATCATGACTTTCGATGCCAACAATGGAATGCCGCAAAAATGGAATAACTTCGCCCGAAAACTTCATACGAAAACAGACAATTTCCAGACGATCTTATCGGTGATTCGCTCATTTATCTCCGGACCGTTTCAGGCTGTTCTTGATGAAGCGGACTTTTTTCTAACATGGAACTCTGTATCAGGAGCATGGGCTTCCCCCGACAGGTCTTCCGGCTCAGAAGATGGATCGACAAGTTGAAAAAAGTTCAAAGCCACACCCGGCATACCCAGTAGTCTTTCTCCAAGAAAAGAGCAGGCAAACCTAATTGGTTCTGAGTTTCAGCAAGCACATCACGCTACTGTTCGGGGACAAGCTGAAAATAAGGAATCATGACGGCAAATTGCAGATGATGGAGCGCATCCATTCAGGAGCTTGGGGTGCCCACTGGTTGAGTTGTTTGTTATCGTTCAACGAAAGATTTTGCGACAAGCGGTAACGCACTTCTTCCACACTAGTCTGATTCTTACCGAGGAAACGCAATGACATATATACTTCTCCCATGATGGCGCCTGACAAATCCATCAGGTTTTTGGCCATGCGGCGTAACCTGATTTGCAAAGCTCCGATACGGAATTCTTTTGACCGTCCATCTGTCAAATATTCATAAGAGGCGGGAACCTGATCGCTCAACCCGAGTTTGTTGGCAAGGCTTGCCCCGGACGGCATGATGCGGGAACCTGTTTTACGAGCCAGGGCCTGAATGATCTGATCCGGGGACGGAGGCAATGTCCATAAAATGCCCCTGTCTTCCATGAAAGAAAAGCAAGCCACTTGGATTTTGAATAAACCCATTCTATCAATCTAGAATCCTTAAGCGCATTCATTCAATATCATAAAATACTTTGACTTTGAAAATATATTCTAATATCTTATGACAATGTGGAACCAGTTCAAAAATGCGGTTCGTACGAAGAAAAATCATTTTAATGTTATGGAAAAGGAAAAAGACATCAATGAACTAGACTTTGTAGGAAAGCTCAAACACCCCTGTCTTTACCAACGAATGGTGCAGAGTCAGAAAGAAAGCTTATTCAGACCAATCGTATTTGAAATAGATTTAACAACTAGTTGTAATTATCGTTGTGACAATTGTATAAGCCATTCTGTTATAGGAAATAAAAGTATACCAATAGAAACATTGTTAAATCTTATAGATAAATCTTCTTTGTATGATGTCAGGGCAATATTATTTTCTGGAGGGGGAGAACCATTGACTTATCCCAAATTTGATATTGCTTTTACTAAAGCAAATGAAAAAAATATTACTACAGCTCTTGTAACAAATGGATATTTCATAAATAAATATTTAGATATACTTTCTGAGCAATCCTCTTGGACGAGAATATCAGTAGATGCCGCAAAAAACGATACATATAAAATATTAAAAAATACAGGGGATGATTCATTCAAAAAAGTCATATCAAATATATCCAATTTGAATAAAAATAAAAAAGGAAAAGTCGGCTTCAGTTTTTTAATGCATAGCCCTCCATTCTCTCGTGTTTCAAATATTGATGAAATATATCAATCTGCTCGACTTGCAAAAGAAATAGGATGTGATTATTTTGAAATAAAGCCAATATTAAATAAGTTCCATTTTTTAGTTGAACTTCCTTACGATACAATTCAAAAAATAAAAGATGAGATGGATAAAGTAAATTCATTGATCACTGAGTCATTTCGCGTAATTTATCCAGAATCTTTTCATCTTGTTCTGAAAGGAAAACTATCTCCTTCAGAAAAGTTATATAATCGCTGCCTCATAATAACTTATCGCTTGCTTATAACTCCTCACGGAATTTATCCATGCAATTATTTTCGAGGCGATCCTAAACATAAATTATTTGAATCTGCAGAAGAATTTTGCAATCGATGGGAAGGTATTCTAAAAGAAAATATTGTTTCTAGTGTTACTCCTCAGAAAGAATGTAATTTTTTTTGCAACAGAAATTTAATGAATATCTATTTATTAAACAATATGGATAATATAATTTCTTTATCTAACGAGGAAACTAAATTGGATTATTTTATTTGAAAATTTATATATTATGATTAAGAAAATATTTAAAACAAGGAACATACCGACTCTATTTATAATAATTATTGGGATAGCAAGTCTTTTCATAAAAGATCGTGATATAATAAATTCTCTAATTACTACATTAATTTCTATTCTAGCCTTAGATATTTTTTTAGAAAGAATAGGGATTTTAGATAAAATATACGAGCGACTTATAGAAAGCAAGCAACCAGAAAAAATTACTCTATTATCACGAGATAAAAATATGACTCAATTCAGAGAATTTATTTCAGAATCAAAAGAAGTAATGATAATCGGGATTGATTTAGGATTTTTAGCTGTATCTGAATTGCAAACTATAAAATCAGCGATTGCTAAAGGAACTAAATTTAAAATATTGTTAGTTAATCCTTCTGTTCAGGGGCATTATAAAACAATTGTAAACAGTCATGACGAACGAAATGTTTATGGGAAACAAGTTGTACACGACCACTTTTCAAATGCTAAAAAAACTATAGAAAAATTACAATCTATTAACGTGAATGATTCTATTGAAATTCGATATAGAGTCGATATACCCAATCCTACACTGACTTTTTGCGATCCTACAAAACGATATGGTAAAATGAGATTAGAGCTTAAAGCCTATAAAGATAACCATACGACTGTTCCATTCTTTGAATTACAGAAAAATGAACGATGGTTTCAACATTTTTTTGAAAGTTATTATGTTCACCTATGGAATGACTCTACTCCATTGCCAAAGGGAAAAGTTAATACCCCTCCCATGTGACAAATAATTGACAAGTAGTTATCAATATTAATTCTTTACCCCTCGTTCGGTAACCTTATGGTAACTAGCAGGTTCATTTTTAGCAAGTCACTTATACAATAATAGGTGTTAAGGTTACAAATCTGCTGCAGCCAAACCGGACACCGGGCATGCCGCCTTTGATCATGAACTTCAGCTGGTCACCTACCAGATGATGATCGAAGAAGCCACGGGAGACACGCCTCCGTCGCTGGATCTGATCTACCTGTTCAAAACGAAGACTTCGCAGGTAATCCGAGTCAAAATCCCGCCAGCCAACGAAAAGCGTAAGCAGCGCATCACCGACCTGTACAGGATCGTCTATGAAGGCATCACTACTGAACGTTTCCACTCTCAGCCCGGGATGTAATACACATGGTGCCAGCACAGAGAATGTGCCGGGTGGTGTGGGAGATAACAAAGCAGTTCTTATTCAAAAGTCTGCTGTAAAGGCATGGCTTCTTGTTAGTCTTCTTTACTCATTGCTTGATAGTACGCGTATGCGGCTTCGATGCCTCCCTCTTGCCCATAGAGATCATCGTTTATATATTTTAGAAAATATTTAACGGCCTTTTCTGAGGCTAGCAGGAGAATATTATCTAAATCACCATTATCAGAGAGAAAGAGCCTTTCCCCTTTCTCTTCAGTAGAATAACAACCATAAGCGCTTTTCTCTGAGACCGATCTATATACGCTATGCATTTCATCAACATCCTTGACTCTATCGCCGAGCCATTCCTTAAAGTCTGTAG
>OAVV01000339.1_pt1 | contig 44845 bp, 59 predicted proteins | sample 1501401 | NCBI WGS metagenome assembly OAVV01 (sample SAMEA2580098, study PRJEB22360) | human gut metagenome | biome: human gut; feature: human-associated habitat; material: faeces | place: Denmark | collected 2008/2010 | reverse complement strand
TATATATCTATATATTTGTATATTAAAAGATAAAGGTAATGTGTTATTAACCACTTAAATATAGGGCTTGAATTATGGATAAGAAAGAAAAGGATTTTGCTACATATAAGGAATTTGGGAAGATGCTCCGGGAAGTAGCCGATCTATGCGCCAAGTATGGAGATACACCTCTATATGAATCTGTTCCGGAACTAAAAGAAAAGGTATTCTTTGTGGTCAATCGAGGCGCATACGATGCCTATATCGACCCGTGGATGAGAGACTTTGCCGATCATCCTGTCGATGTGACAGAGGCTAAAAGGTGGGGCGATTATGTGGCAGACTGCCATGCAAAAGGTATTGAATGTAATTATCAGGAATATCTAAAGAAACAGTAGATTGGTATATTTATTGTATTTTATCTGTATTATCATGAAATAATGATACAGTTTTAAAAAAAACGATTATATTTATAACCGTCAATATATTATGGTAGGAAAAAAAGAAAAAGAAGATATAAAGCGAATACTTTTTGATAAGCTAATAGCAGAAAAAAGTTTTTGGTCTTATGACATGACAGGTATTGATATGGTATCTGACGAGATACTTATTCTAAAAACGTTGATACATTTGGATATGCACGAGATTGATTTACTTTTTTGTGTTTTTCCTTCAAGTAAGATCAAGAAAGTTTGGAGAGAGCAAATGGCTATTCAAGGGGAGTATTATTATTCTCTGAATCTTTTTTTAGCTTGGTACTACTTTGACATTAAAAGACCTAAACAATATCTAAAAACAGTAGAAACAAAACATTTAAATATTTTTGTATAGATGGATGGATTGGCATTAAAAACGGAGAAACTTTTTGATAGTGTATCTAAATTGGATTGTTTGAAACCTTATGTTTTAGCTGGAGGTACAGCTTTATCTTTGCAGTTAAATCATCGTCAAAGTGAAGATTTAGATTTTATGAAATGGCGCACAACAAAATCAGAGAAAATGGAAGTTGATTGGTACAACATTGAGAAACAACTTTCTTCGATAGGCAATGTACAAAAACGTGATCTATTAGATATTGATCATGTTGAATTTTATGTTTCTGATGTAAAGTTTTCTTTTTATGCTTGCGATAAATATTCTCCGGTTACTTGTCCTATAGATTTTCATAACAACATTAAATTAGCTGATATGATGTCTATAATGGCTATGAAGATGGAAACGATGTTGCGTAGAAGTGTTTTTCGTGATTACTATGATATTTATTCGATGTTAAGAAGTGGATTAGATATTCATGAATCTATAAGTAATGCTGTTAAATACTCTGGGTATAAACTTAAAACAAAAAATTTATTGGCAATATTAAGCAATGAAAGTAGATTTGTTCCAGATTCAGGATTCAAGGGGTTATCTCCCATCTATAATGTTACTTCACATGATATTGCCCAATATATAAAAGAACAATTAAGTGGAGTTAGGGATATTAGAATATTTGAGCGTAACAATAGTTTTTTTGTCAATGCAGAAATCCGTGGAGAAGCTCAACTGTCTGTTCCTATTACGAGAACTGATTATCAATTATTTAAAGAAAATAAGATAGATGCACTTTCACTTGTAGAAAAATATTATGCGGAAGAATTAAATGCGAGTAATGAAATGAAATATGGCTTTAAAAGATAATTTATTGTGAATATAGGTGTCTTTTCTTCTTTTTGGAACCTCTGTTGAGGACATCAAAAACATAACAGGCATTAAATCTATACAAACGATTTATAACTACCTGAAAGAATAGAAAGTAAGTAAGATTATGGCAGCGGATATGACAAATGAAACAATCGCCCAATATCGAGAGCGTATTGAGAAAATGAGCATAAAAGAAATTCAAAAAGAAATTGAATTTCTGGAAAGCCCCGGTTACAATTGTGAAGGACTGGTATGTGCAGACGGAGTAATTACTCCCCGGACAAGAATGCATCGTAAGGTTCTCTGGGAAAAGAGGATGAATCAAAAGAGCCAGACTGCTCTGCAATGGGCAAAAGAAGGATATGTTGTAAATCCGAATGCAACAGGAAGAAAATGGAAAAACAATCCTCACAATTCAAAGGCTATAATATATTATGTATCAGAAGAGGTACATGAGGACCAAGAAGCTGCTAAAGAATTTCTCAAATCGCGAAAGGTAAAAAAAGAAAAGTAAGCATTATGAAGTAAGAGAAAACTGTGATGGGAAAGTTCGAAAATGGTATTTGGGTAGCGGTTCAGTTTCTTGTTTGTTCACACAATGAAACAGAACTTGCTAAACAGTTGATTTTGGAATCAGGTTTGACAAAGCAGGATTGCTTGAAATCCCAGATGGAATCAGATTTTGAATCTGAAACCATGCTGGAGTTTATCAATACTGTTTTCCCTGTTGTTGATGATAGGCATTGTAGCCAATGCAAACACTATGAGATTTGTCCGAATTTTACTATGTATTGTAATGTACTGCAAAGACGAATCACACCGAGAAAGAAACCATGTAAACATTATAAAATGAAAGATAAAGTATGAATGTAAGATTTATAATTGATAGTTCTCTTTTTAAAAGGAGTATGTCGATAAAGGCAAACTGGAATTTTCCACATCTTCCAAGAGTAGGTGAGCAAATCTCACCTCTCATTATAATGCTCAATCCTGAGTTTGATTATGTTTTTGCTGTTGAATTTCTAACAGATGAAGCCCGTAATGATTTAGAACAAAGATTCTCCTGTAATGAAAAAGTTGAAGAAGATTTTAAAGCATGGATATATGATGTTATCTGTGAATCCAATATAATAGAATCAATACATTATGTTCCAAATCCAGAGAATTATACAGAAATAATACCTGAAATTTATTTAGGTGATTTAAGCTATTAGTAGTATGATAGATATAAATGTAAAATCAAGTGTAAGTCTTCCAGAAGAAGTTCTGCCATTGCCTTTTTGTGGGACAGATGTTGTTCCGTTTATGGTAGAAGCAGGGAAATCAATCAAAAAATAGATCCATAAAGAGTTTTTAAATTGGGTTGATGTCTCTTGGCTATTGTTTGCATTGGGTATATATCCTTGTTTTAAATATTCGGAGAATCCCTTACATTGCGCCATTAATCTACTTTTTCTAATTTTTCTCTTTTTACTGATATATGCTGCTGGAAGTTACATTAGAAATAAAAGATGTGTATTCTATTCAAGTATGAAATTGTGTGATGATTCAAACTCAAAAGATGTATAAAAGGTGTCTTTTCATCGTTCCGGGATTGTGCAGCTCTGGAGTGAATGGTGTCTTTATGATGTTCTTCAGGAGCTCATGAGCCGAGAGCTGGAAGATGAAAAGGTGTCTGTAACGATAGGGAAAAGAACTGTGTTCAGTACTGGTTGTTTTCCCTATTGTGAGTGATATTATCAATATTTTCTTCTAAAATCTACAAATCTAATCGTTTGGAATTATTCTGCTGATTTATTATACAATTTATATGTTATAAAAAAGTGTATATTATGATGTGGATAGTTTTTTGTTATATTATTATCTTCCTATCATTCTGTATGTATGTTACACATATATATAAGAACTAATCTACGAAAAAACTATTTGATTTTAGTACGTTAAAATTTGTACATCCTTATATTTTATATAATATATATTGTATATTTGATGTAGTGATTTAAATATTTTTTTTATGAAGAAACGGTTTGGTTTATTAAATGGCATGAATCTGCTTTTTGTAGTTGGAATGTCTGTAGGTTTTATATCTTGTGAACAAGATATGGCTTTGGTAGATGATTTAGATTTAGTATCTGATGCTTCAATAAAATCAAGAAGTATTTTGTTTACTGATTCTATCAGTTTATTTTCAAATATTGAGAATTTCTCTGAATTAAATTTGAAGAAGAATTTAATCAATTCAGAATTAGATGAATATTATTCATCTAATATGTGGGCTATTAGAGAATTACCTTTTGCTTTGAAAGCCCGAGGAGGAGGAGCTAATGGGAGATCTTATCTTGCAACTCAAGGAAGAAGGAAAGAATTAACTTCTTCATCAAGTAATGCTTCAAAATTTTATTTGAAGATTTTGCCTGCTTCAAGTGGCATACCATACTTAATTTATTCTGCATCGGAAAATATGCCATTAGTCTGTGGTCAATACACTAATAATCCTGACAATAAACTTGTTTTTGTGTGGGATTCCGAAGATATAAGTTCTGGTAGTTGGGATCTTATACCGTCATCATATAAAGGTTATTTTAATATTGAGAACCAAACCTATTTAGGGCAAGCAGATCCAAATAATCCATGGAGCGTTTTTAACTATTCTATAGAGCTTAAAGGAGATGGTCAGGTTGGATATGCGCAATATAAGAAACAAGCGCAACAAGAATTTTTATTAGAACTTGAGCATGGATTTAAAGTTAAAGAAATTCTCTTTGATTCTAAATCGGCTGTTGTTAAAGAACAAGAGCCTGTTGAAGTCTATTCAAGTGGAAAAACAGGGGATGTTGCCGGACCATCTAATATTACTATTTATGCATCGAAAGATGTAGAAGATACTTCTTGCTATACTGAAAAAGGGGCTTTAAAAGTACCACTGGATAATCCTGATCAGATGTTCTTGCGACCTACTGTAATAGCAGGTGAATTTGTTTCTCCTGAAAACTTCAGTACGGGCGAAATGCCAGATTCAACATTGTTTATGCCTAAGACACCTTATCGTTCTACTACTTATAACGTTTCTAAAAAACTTTCAATTACTATTCCAATAGAAGTAAATGAGCCTTCTTTGGTTAAAGTAACCAGTTATTTGAAGAAATATAGCGTTCAAGCGGATTACACAATTACTATGACCTATCGTAACGGAAAGGAAGATAAAGATAGGGAAGTTAAATTTAAAGGTGTTTGGAATGGTATAGTTCATACTACAGTAAAGGCAAAGCCTGACGATATAGTGATAATACCTCTGGAAGAATATAATAGAAAGAAATAGTTATTAATTATAATGTTTATAATGTATGAAATCATATAGTATAATATATTTTTTTACATTTGTTTCTGTTTTTGCTTCTTGTACTGATGATTTTGATTCTTTTAAACAACAAGACGCAAAGTTAGAATCAGAAGATTTTGATGCAAAAGTCGTTGTTCAAAAACGTAACCCATCTCTTCCGGAAGTTGTAACTAAAACTCTTGTTTTTGATGAAAACATTTTAAGGGGTGGGGAACAGGGAGAAGCATCAGATAAGTTTTTGGGTTATGGGTATAAGTTGTTTGATGGCAATTATATTCCAAGTGACTTTGATAATTTTACGCATTCAATACTTGATATTGAAGCTATTAAGCGATACGATGAATCGTATGTAGATGTTAAATATCCGAATTGGAATAACCAGTCTTCTTTTGCTTATTCTGATTTTAGTGATTATACTCATTTTTCATCTATAAGTAAAACTGTTACAAGTGGATTTTCTTTGAATTTGGGTTTCTTTTCAATAGGAAAGAAGAAAAAAACTGTTGAAACTTTTAGGACTTATATTAATGATACAAAAGAGCAAGTATATGGTGAAATGAATATACTGTTTGCTCATGGAAAATATATGTTGCTAAGTTCTGCTGGATCTGGAAAACTTTTTGGGAGACAGTTTTTAAGGAGATCTTTTGTGGATAACTTATATAATTCTACAATTTCTTCCGTAATTAGCGCATATGGTGATTTTGTAGTTACAGGATATTATACTGGTGGAAGAGCTTTTGCACAGTTTATGGGTAATGCTTCTTCATCTGTAAATGTTGAAAAACAAACTAAATCATTGGAAAAGAGTATTAATGCCTCTCTTATACATGACAAGGATTCTCTTTCTGCACATTTTGGCTTTGATGGGAAAAATGGAAGTTATGATTCTGTTTATAATAAGCATAATGATATTTTTGTGAATATTAAAACTTTAGGTGGTATTCAAGATGAAAGTGGTGTAATAAATTCGACTACAAAATTATCTGATTTAAGTATAGACTTAACATCTTGGAGAAAATCACTTAATGATTCAAAAAATCATACAGTAATTGATTTAACGGAAGAAAGTTTATTTCCAATGTCGAATTTTGTACTTGAAAAAAACTTTCAGCGGAGGTTTGATGATACATCGAAGGAGATTTTACTTCCAGTTACGAAACTGTATACTCCATCTATTATGATAGCAAGAGTATTGGTTAAGAATTCCCCTTCAGGAGAAAATTTATATGATGTAGCTGCCGTATTGACTACAAGGCAAGGAGATTTAATTGTTTTTGGAAATAGCAACGTTTCTTCTGATGAAGAGCTAAAACAAAATGAAGATGATAATGTTTTTATACAAAAGGCTCAAGCTATTATAGAGAGATTATCAAAACAATTTAGCTCTGACTTAGAAATAAGTTATAATGCCAAAAAGCGTATTAATCCACAAATGCGTTCTCCATTATGTATCGTTTTAGAGAAGTTTAATGAGATAGGATTTTATAAATATTATAATGAGGAAACTAATATAAAATATTTGTATGATCCTGCTACTAAGATTTGTTTTTCTTTCTTTGCGGATGATGGTGATGAAAGTTTGTTAGAGGTGTATGGATTAAGTTCTTGGGGAGCGAACTTGCCAGAGAAAAAAATTTCAATGGCAACTTTAGCAAACCTATATACAATTATAGGATTATAAAAGCTGATTAATGTTTTTATAATGTTTGATAGAATTTACACATAGAATAAGGCTATAGGATATTGAATATCAATACTTACTATTCCTTATTCTATATAAGATGTATATTTGATGAAACTTAATATGGCTATAATGAAAACTTATTTTAATTTATCTTTAAAATTTCTTTTTGTCATAATATTGACAAATTTTTGTTTAATTAGTTGCTCTGATGATGAGCCTAATGATTTTTCTTCTAAGGTTTTATTTCAAAGTTCATGGAGAGGTACTGCATCTTGTGAAGCTTGGGAACAGGTAGAACGAGGGGTTGGCATTCAATTTATAGACGAAACCAATGCTTCTATAAGTTGGAATAATTCGGAAGAACCATTTACACAAAATTGCACTTATTCAGTTGAAGGTAACTATATAACCTTTTATAAGGCTCTGCAATTAGATGAAGCTCCTTGGACTGTTGTTTCATACGACAGTCACCACATGGTTCTTAAACAACATCTAAATAGCGCAAACGAAAAATATATTGTAACCTTAGAATTAAATAAGGTTGAATAAAATGGTTAGGTAAGTAAGAAAAGTTACCTATTTCTTTGTTTAGAATATCTAAGTGTTGGTGTCTTTTCATCGTTCCAGGATTGTGCAGCTCTGGAGTGAATGGTGTCTTTATGATGTTCTTCAGGAAGCCATCAACCGGGAACTGGAAGATGAAAAGGTGTCTAATGGCAGCAGGGAAAAGAACTGGTTTAGTATTGGTTGTTTTCCCTGCTGTTTTAGTATTTTGATGGATTTTTGATTCTATTTCCTTTTTTATCAAAAGCTACTTTTATTTCTTGGAGAAACATGTATATAATTCCTTTTTTTGATATTTCCTTTTTATTTTCTCCACTTATGTCATTAAAAGTATTTATAACGATATTATCGTCAATGTATATAACATTGTTATATTTGCATTCAATGATTTCTTTTCCTTTTTTGTTTATACATCCCCATAATCCATTTTTTCTTACGAAAGAAATGTTATTATAAAATGGATACATCAAATCGTATTTGCATTTAATGATTTCTTTTCCTTTTTTGTTTATACATCCCCATAATCCTTCGGAGGATGATAAAGAGCGTCCTACATTTTTAAAAGAAAATCCATTATTCACAATAGATAATCCATTGGTTATTGGAGATATAAAACCGTAAACTGCGATAGTGTCTCCTTTTATGTTAATTAGAGCTGTTTTGGAAGGAGTAAACATCGGATTTCTATCTTTAATGATATTTGCTTTAGCTATTGCAATATTTTGGTTAAAGCCAAATTCTCCAAATGAGCTAACCCAATCATATTGAAATGGAATTTTCATTTCTCCTTTAGAATTTATAAACCCCCATTTTGAATTTCTTTTTACGGCGGCTAATTTGTTACAAAATTGCCGAGCTTCTTGAAAATGCTCTTTTATTTTGATGTTGTCGTAAATATCAGTGTAGTAGAATGGGGTTTTCCCAGAGTTAGCTCTGGCAAGATACAGAGATTTAGAATTGTTCTTTAAAGAAGAGCATGAACAAAAAAATACGCTTAGTAAAAGTATGCTTATTGATTGTTTCATAAATTAAATGATAAAAATCAAAAAGGATGTGCTATAAAAAGTACATCCTTTTTGATTTTTGATTAGTAACCTATAATTGATTCAAAATCTGCCACACTTTCCCATTCAACAACAATCCAGCAGTTATTATTTCCATCAGAACAGTTGGTGTGATACATATACCTAACTCCTACTGGAGCTTTTGTACCTGTTGCATCTATTTCGTAAATAATATCTCCATGTATGTTAGGGTATTCCTTATTCATATTGTAAACATCAACAGAAGTTACAGGACTATCAGCATATACTCCATATTTTCCATTTTTCCCAGTGATTCCACAGTCTATAGCTCTAAATTTTAAAGTATAACTTCCGTAAGTAACTGTTAGACCATCATAATATACATATGAAGAAGGGTCCCATCCTATTACATCTTCAAAGTAAAAAAATGAAGTTCGATTAAGGAATTTAGTGATAAGAGCTGCTGCTTGTTGTGCTGAAATATTAGGTTCAGTAAATTTAGGCTTAATAGAACGAGTTGAGTTTTGAGGCTCTGAGTTTGATTGGATCTCATCTAATCCATTAGAGCATGAAGTAGCAAATAGAGCTACTATTACCAATAGAAGATTACAAATTTTTTTCATAAAGCTTTTATTTTAATGTTACGATACAAATATACAATAAGTATTGTATATATAATAATTTTTTGAAGATTTTTTTTCATTTTATGTCGAAAATATTATATATAATATATATTTGCATATATACAATCTAAATTATATGTAGTATGGAAGAAACTTACTATTCACTGAAAGACTTTGAACTGTCTTATGGGAAAAACGCTATTGAAAGAGCAAATGCTTTTCAGCATTATATTGATCAGTTAAATGATTTCGGATATAAAAGCTATTGGATTCCGTCTTATACAGCTATTGGGGCAACTATGAAGATGGATGGGGTTAGTGAACCAGTTATAAGTTTTATAGCTAATGACTATTTGGGAATGTCACAAAGGGAAGAGACTATTAATGCAGGAATAGAAGCATTGAAGAAATATGGAACTGGAGCTTGTGCTGCACAGGTAATAGGAGGCTATCTTGATATACATAAGCAGTTGGAACGTGAGATTTCGGCATTTGTAGGGCAGGAGGATAGTATATTGTTTTCTTCTGGATTTGGGGCAAATGCTGGGGTTTTAAGAGCTTTGTTAGGTAAAAATGACATCGCATTGGTGGATTCTTATATACATACAAGTGCAATGGCAGGTCTGATTGGAACGAATATAAAACGGATTGGGCATAATGATCTGGTATATTTGGAAAAGGTATTGAATGATGTTAAAGAAAAATTCCAGACTAAGTTAGTAATTATTGATGGAGTGTATTCGCAAGATGGAGACTTGTCGGAACTTCCTCATATAATCGCTTTGTGTAGAAAATATGGAGCTATGCTCATGGTTGATGATGCACATGGTATCGGAGTGATGGGAGAAAATGGTAGGGGTACTGTAGAACATTTTGGTTGCTTAGGTCAGGTTGATATAATTACAGGTACATTCAGCAAATCTTTTGGTTGTGTCGGTGGCTTTGTGTCAGCTTCAAAAAAGATTATACAATATTTGAGATATTATGCTGATAGTAATGTGTTTTCGGCTGCTCCTACACCACAAGTTACTGCTTCCGTCTTAAAGGCTTTGGAATTGTTGAAAGAACAACAGGGGATAAGAAAAAAGCTTTGGGAGAATACGGATTATCTTAGGAAGAGATTACTTGAAAAGGGGTTCGATATAGGAAAGTCTGTTTCACCTATTTTCCCGATAATGATAAGAGATAATAAAAAGGTGTATGAAGTTGCTAAAATGTTGCTGGAAAAAGGTATATTTACAATCGCTATTGTATACCCTGCTGTTAGAACAAAAGAAGCTCGTTTGAGGGTTAGTGTTTTGGCTACTCACGAGAAACAACATTTGGATTCTTTAGTTAGTGCTTTAGAAGATATTGATAAAGTTATTAAGATAAGATGATTAAAAAGAAGAGAAAAAGAAGAACAAAAGAAGAAGTTGTTCAAGATATTATGAGTGCTGCTAATAATATTATTGCAGAGAAAGGTTTCTTGGGACTTACTGCTACTGGTCTGATGAAAGATTCGGATATAGAACCTGTGCAGTTTTATAAAAGGTATTCTGATTTAGCTGAATTTATTGATGATTATGTGAAGAAGTATGATTATTGGTTTAGTGATGTAACCAAATTACAGGTGGATGATGAGAGCTATAGGGAAGAATATAAGCAGATTTTATCGAACTTGTTTTTATCATTGTTGGATAATAAGGTAATGCAGCAGCTTCTAAGTTGGGAATTATCGGTTAATAATGAAACGAGCCGTAGAACCGCTGGGATGAGAGAGTTTCATACATTACCATTGGCAGAACGGTTTGATAAGATGTTTGAAAAATCAGATGTTGATATAGTAGCATTGTCATCACTGATAATAGGAGGAATATATTATTTGACTTTGCATAAGAATCTGGCAAATTTTAGTGGAATAGATGTCAATACTGAATCAGGAAGAGAAAGGATTTTAAAGGCAATAAGATTTTTAGGAGATCTATTTTTTGAACGATTGTCTGAATAAATATTTATATCATCTTTTTCCCTATTGTGGATGTGGATATTTTGTTAAGCGGCTGAAATAATCAGTCGCTTTTCTTTTTTACTGATTAGTCCTTTTTGTCCCTGAAAAAATACGAAATATTTATATATTTATTTGCGTATATAATTATATGTTTATATATTTGCAATTAGTAATTAATCTAAAAATTAATGTATATGAAAAAGTTCTTATGTGGAATGGCTTTGGCTTTGGTAGCAGTTTCTTGTTCTAATTCTGATGATCCGGAAATAGATAATCCTGAATTGGGCAATGGTGTTGGTGAGTATTGTTTCAGAATAACCTATAAAGGCAAATCTTCTGATAGTTTTGTGAAACCTACATTGGCTATTAGCTTGCAAAGTATAAATACAGATAAAGTAAGAAATATATTTTATACCGAGAATAAGGATAAGGAAAGGGTAAGACTGGATATAGACCCGGATTTATCTTATCTTGATTTTACTGTCGGTGAAAAAGATACTACTATTTGTATCTATACTGATAAAAAAGCAGAATTTATGTATGTCTATGGTATTTTTGCTTCTTCGGACAAAACTACATCCTATTCTTATAATGCCGAATTGTTGTTGAATGGGAAAGTTATAGATGAAGAGAGCGAGAAGAATATTGTTCCAGAGATTACAGAAAATTTTGATTTGGGAGATTCGCCAGAACTAAATGATAAATAATTATGGTAATAACATTTGCTAATCAAAAGGGTGGGGTCGGTAAAACTACTTTATGTATGCTTTTTGCCAATTACCTTGTTAAGAGAGGAATAAATGTGCTTGTTGTGGATATTGACTTGCAAAAAAGTATTGTGAGCCAAAGGAAATCTGACAGGGCAGCATTTAACGATCAAGAAGAGGAATATAATGTAGAGGGAGTTGATATTGACACGCAGGAAGAGGCTAATGTATTAATGGAAAAATGTAAGGCACTTGACGGTGTAGTTCTGATTGATGCACCGGGAACTGTGGCTGATAATACATTGCTTCCTGTATTTGTTAATTCTGACTATGTGATTTGCCCATACCAGTATGAAAGAAAATGCTTGGAAAGTACAGGTGTCTTTGTGCAGCTTATTGAGGCTCTTAAAAAGAAGGTTTCACAAATGAAACTGGAAGTTTTCTTTGTTCCTAACCATATTGATGCAAAGGTGGGTACGAAAGAAGAAAAAGAGCTGTGGCAAAGTACGGACGATGTTTTTAGGAGATTTGGATATGTAACGGAAAGAATACCCTATAAGGCTTCCATAATGAGAAGTAATACATTTGTCTTGGATAAAAGGCAAGAAGCAGATGTAATGCCATGTTTTGATCAAATTATTAATGTTACTCACATTATTTAGACGCTGTAAAAAAATAGTTGAATAAATAAATTCATTAATTGAATAATTTGTGCAATTTAAACATTATATATACTTTTGCGATGGAAAAAGATAAAGATAAAAAAATGACTTTGGGAATAGGTTCTTTGACTAACTTGGTTAAGGAAATAAGAGAAGATGTTCCGAAAAATCCTATCACCATTAATGAAAATACAAATTGTGAAGAGTGGACGCATTTTTGCACAACTCTTGATAAGTACGGAAAGGGTTCTGCCAAAGCGGTAGTATACATACCGCAAGAACTCAAAAATGAGTTGGAAAATTTGAGAAATATAATGGGTGGAAAACCTAATTTATCCTCAATAGTTTCTGCTGTAATAGACACTTTTATAGAGCGCAATTTACCAATCATAAAAGACTTATCTAAAGAGAACAAAAGTAGATTTTAAAACAATAATATGACGTTTTCAACTTTTCTCATAGTTCTTATTGTTGCCTATGCAATATACTATGGAATAATTATTTTTCTTGATTTGAGTAAGAAAAACATATCCGAAGAAAAGGAGCAAAATTACTCAAATATAGAAATTGACGAAGACGAGTTTAAGGCTGTTGATGCAAGTAAAATCTATGCTGAAACGATAGGGAAAACACCCCCTGTGCAGGCAGAAGATGTTGCTGAAGAACCAAAAGATGAATCTTCGATTATGAATGGTGCACAATCCGAAACAGTTTCTGTTTCGGATTCTTCTGAATCCAGTCCGGAGGATGATAACCCGGAAATGTCCGATATGGAAACCGCAAAACAGATTAGTGCTGTGACCAATCATGGAGGTTTAAGCGTGTTGGATATTAAAGCAATGCTTAGGGAATCTGCAAACCCTTTGGCTGAAAATGCAGAAAAATACAAACCAATTTTTTAAAGATTAAAATTTAGTTTGAAGTTGCCTTATTGAAAGATAAGGTTTTATATTATCTATATTTTATTAAAATGTTAAAAATAAACAAATGTATGAAAAATGTGAATTTTAAAATTAGTGATTCTACAAAGAAGTTCTTATTTGCAGTAGCTCTAACCTTCTGTGTTGCTGGTGTATATGCTCAAGATACATCTGCTGGTACGGCTGCATTGACACAGGTAACAACTGATATTCAGAAATATATCCCTATCGTCCAGAAACTTGTGTATGCTATAGCTGGAGTTGTAGCGGTTATTGGTGCTGTTTCTGTCTATATCAAGATGAATAATGAGGAGCAGGATGTCAAGAAGTCAATAATGATGATTATTGGTGCTTGTATTTTCCTTGTGGCTGCTGCTACTGCTCTACCTGCATTCTTTGGCTTATAATGATGGATAATCAAGAATATCTTATATATAAAGGCTTGCAGAGACCTCTTGCCTTCATGGGACTTCAAGGTCGATATATAGGATGGGCAGCGATAGGGGCTGGATGCAGCTTTATAACATTTGCTGCTTTATTTGCAATATTTGACTTTTGGATAGCCCTTTTGGGATTAAGTGTCTGTTTAATGTTCTTTATATGTTTAATAGCTTACAAACAAAAAGACGGCTTGTTCTCTAAACGGAAAAGTAAAGGAATATTTGTTTTTTGTGGGGTATTTAAAAAGTAAAGGGAGTTTAAAGCTCCCTTTTTTTAAAAAGATGCGATATGAGTAAAAAAAATGTTTTTGATAGATTATATATCGGGATAGAGGACATTATGGGTTCTACTGTTTTGTATAACAGTAAAGGTGAGTATTCTGTCATATTCGAGATAGAAAATGTTGTAGAACAATATAGTGCTGATATAAATGCTTATTATGCTTTCAGTGATGTTATGACATCGGTGATAAGGCTATTGGGAGAAGGGTATGCTTTACAGAAGCAGGATATATTTTGTAAGCAGAAATATGAGCATGAGTATAGCAATATGCCTTTTCTATCCCAAGCGTATTTCCGTTTTTTCAATGGTAGGGAATACACGGAACTTAAAACTTATCTTATCGTAACGCAGGAAAAACCCAAAAAAGGATTTTTTAATTATGACAAGAAAAAATTTAAGGACTTTCACCTGAAAATTGCGAAACTGAAAGACTTTTTATCTGGAAATGGGATAAAGGTCAGGAAACTAAATGAAGAAGAGATAAAGGAGTATATTTATCGTTATATCTCTTTCAGCTTTGAAAAAGGAAAGTTCACGTTCAACAACTTCTCTGTATCTGATAATGATATAAAAATAGGTGGAAAACATTTGCGCTGCATTTCTCTTATGGATGTAGGTGAATCAAATTTGCCTAATACTATAAAGCCTTATAGAGAAGAAAAAATAAAGGGTAATGATATTGCTTCTGATATATTAGGTTTTCTTTCTGCTGTTCCGGGGGCAGATTGCATATTATATAATCAAGCAATCTTCATCCCCTCACAACGGGTAGAGAAAGCGAGGCTATCAAGAAAGCGTAATAGGCATGCTTCTGTCCCAGATCCGGCAAACGATGCTGCCAAAGAAGATATTGACGCTGTTTTGGATGATATAGAGCGTAACGGCAAACTTCTTGTGTATCTTCATTGTAATCTTATAGTATCTTCATCAAAGGATTTAGATAATTCTTGTAATTATATTGAATCTCAATTAGACAAGTCAAGTATAAGAATATCAAAGAGCGCCTATAACCAGTTGGAACTTTTTCAATGTGCTGCGCCCGGTTGTGCTTATTATACTAATGAAGAATATGACCGTTTTTTGACACTTAATGATGCTGCGGCTTGTTTCTTGTACAAAGAAAAAATATCAGGTTCTGAAGATACTCCACTAAAGATGTATTATACAAATAGAGCTGGCATACCCAAAGCTATTGATATTACAGGAAAGGAGGGAAAGGTTAAACTTACGGATAATTCCAATTTCTTCTCTTTGGGTCCTTCTGGTTCTGGTAAATCTTTCCACATGAATAGTGTATGTAGGCAGTTGTATGAGCAGAACACTGATATAATCATGGTTGATACTGGAAATTCTTATGAGGGTCTTTGTTCCTATGTGGGAGGAAAGTATATATCTTATACGGAAGAGAAGCCTATTACAATGAATCCTTTTAAGATAACCCAAGAAGAAGATAATATAGAGAAAAGGGAGTTCCTGAAGAATCTAATTATATTAATATGGAAAGGTTCTGATGGCACTGTATCAAAAGCTGAATCCAAAATAATAAGAATGGTAATATCCCAATATTATGCTTCATATTTTGGTGGAAATAAATCTGTATCGGAAAAGTTAAGGGATTATAGAAAATCACTTAGAGAAACGGTTACTGATTATGATGAAGAGTTGTCGGAGGAAGAAATAGAAAAACTGGTAGAGGAAGAAAGAGAAAATATAACGGCAACGCATGAGGTTGTTGAGGAATTGAATTTCAATTCATTTTATGAATTTGCCATGAAGAGAATCCCTTGTATAGTCAAAGAGAAAAAGGTTAAATTTGATATTGAGGATTTCTCTTTTGTAATGGATGATTTCTATAAAGGTGGTGTATTTGAAAGAACGCTCAATGATGATATGGATAAATCTCTTTTCGATGAGAAATTCATAGTCTTTGAAATTGATGCGATTAAAGAAAATCCCATTCTTTTCCCTATTGTTACTCTTATCATAATGGACTTGTTCATTCAGAAAATGCGATTGAAAAAGAATAGAAAGGCTCTTATTATAGAAGAGGCATGGAAAGCCATTGCTTCTGATTTGATGGCTGATTATATAAAATATTTATACAAGACCGTTAGAAAATTTTGGGGTATAGTTGGGGTTGTAACACAAGAAATAGACGATATAATCTCTTCACCCATTGTTAAAGATGCAATTATAAACAATTCCCAAATAACAATACTCTTGGATCAAAGTAAGTTCAAGGAAAGATATTCAAGAATAGCTGAATTGCTTGGTTTAAGTGAAGTGGAATGTAACAAAATATGGACTATAAACTCTCTTGACAATAGGGAAAACAGGTCATATTTTAAAGAGGTTTATATAAGAAGAGGTAGCATAGGTGATGTGTACGGAGTTGAAGAACCGCCAGAGTGCTATATGGCTTATACTACCGAGCGAGCCGAAAAAGACGGATTAAAGCATTATATAAAGAAGTATGGTAATATACAGGATGCAATAGAAAATTTTTGCCGGGATTGGAAAGAGTCTGGGTGTCAGTTTGCTATTGATTTTGTGAAACAAAAAAAATTGGCAAAATGAGAAAGTTTTTTTTATTGGTGTTTTTTGTTCCTGTTGTGGCGGTAGGACAGGTTGCCAAAGTTGATATGACGACAGTCAAACAAGTTTTGACTAACACTGGTTCTGCGGTAGGTAATGAGGAACTATTATCAGGTGTAATTAGTAAACACGTTGATTCTCAGGAAAAGGCGAGCATAGCCATGACTGCTATAATGACTTCCAAATCGCTATATATGCTCTCTTTAAAAAATAAGGATATGTTTAAAATGGATAGCAAGAACGTAACGGAGGTAATTAGACTTTGTAAGGGCATAGCGGTAGAATTGACTAATGTAACCAAAGAGGTTGCCAAAAATCCTAAAGCTACTATTGCTTCTTATAACACATTGCAAAGTTTGACAATGGAAACCGTTCAGTCTTTGCAGTATATATATAGCTTGGTATCTGGCAGTACGCTTCGTATTTCCATTCCGGGACTTCCTGCTATATCCACTTCTAATAATGATGGATTGAACTTGTTAGACCCTGCTACAAGAATCGATGTGATGAATAGAAGCATAGTTAATCTTAGGAGAATATATAATACTCTGATGCAGATAAAGGTACAATTACAATATTCTACCAATTGGGCAAGAATAATGCAAGAAGCACTTCCTTTTGAAACTTTTTATGTTTCTGCTGGAGCAGATATAGTAAAGGATATTGTCGGACAATTCAAGTAATGATTTATGAAATATATAATCTTATTTTCCCTGCTGTTGTTCCCTTTTAGTTTGAAAGCACAGCTCCCAAGAGATATACCAGCGATAGAAACAATTATATCAGGTCATAAATCTATTTGGAATAGGCTAAATGACAGAAAAAACAATGAGGGAGTTAATTATACTCTTTCGACAAGAGTAAAGGATATAGCAGTTCAATATCATCAGGTTAGGGAAGATTTGAGCAAGAGGATTGAATACTCATATAATATGCTTGTCTTTACTAAAGATGTAGTGGAAATATCCAAACTCTTAGTTGATAATACAAAACTTATTGGCGAATATGCCTCTTTTGTTGCCTCTAATCTGAACAAAATGCCTGACCTATATAATTTTTTTATGAAATACTATGGAGGAATAGAATTGGAAATAAAAAACCTGAAAAATATTGTAACGGCTTCTGTCCTCATACGGAGTAATTATGAAGAACGGTTCTCTGCTATTAGGAACATAAAGAACTCGTTGTTAAATCTGAAATGGATGGTGGAAAGAGTATTGTGGTTGTCAAAAGGAGTGGTACAGTTGGATTACTCCAATACAAACTGGTTGGATTTATTGAAAGATAAGGGTATCCAAAATTTCAGTAAAAAATTGGCTACCGAAGTGATTAACGAATATTCAAAATAAACTATGAGAAAGTTATTTTTATTGAGTTTTGTTTTTTTTCCTGTATGGATGTTTGCACAGGGGAGCTATTATGACGAATCCAAACATTATCAGTTTAGATCTATGGAAAATGGACCTTGGCAGTTCAAGCCGGATTTTTACTATTACTCTTGGATAAAGAAAAAAATTTGGTTTGTTGAAATAAAGTTGCCTGGTTTGGGAATACATGATAGAGGTCCGGCTGGAATTGGTGGGGGCGATAAGTATGTTTCCCGGTATTCTCCCAATTTGCCGTTAAGAACAGCTACCATAGGAATTGCTGAATTGGAAGATCCGGAATATAGGAAACAGTCAGAATCTTATGATAGTGTAAAAAACATGGAAGCCCTTTTAGTGGCAGATAGGCAGTTGGATGCGGTATATGGTACAGTGGGCGATAAGCTGAATACATTAAAGGGAGCTTTCGTTGATAATATGCTTACTTATACTGCCAATGATGGCGATGCGGACAAGGCACTTGTTTTATGGAATCAATATTATGCCGTTATAGAATCTGTCAATCTTATAAAAGACGCTTATCTTGATAATTCAAAAAGGTTAAAAGCTTATCAAGAGGAAGTGGAAAAGATGGAAGAACTTGTGGCTGGATCGGCTTCGCTGATAAAACTACAATATAATAAAAAGGAAAATGGCGCATCGTTGAGTATTAATACGGTTGAGGATGCAAAGAAGTATTTTGGAAATTTAAAGAATATGTAATATGGGATTTGAATGTGTAGATAATAACCTTTTAGGATTAATTAATGAGCTTCACGCATTTTTTGTGAAGTATTATTCTGCATTTATATCGGCAGGAAAGGCTTTAGGGGCTTTAATGGTGGTATTCGTTGTTGCTGGTGAGGCATATAAGGTAATGGTTAAACATCAGGCTTTTGATGTGCTTGCCATTCTTAGACCAATAGCCTTTGCTCTTGTTCTATCAAATTGGGTAGCATTTGTTACCGCAGTGGGAGCTATACCCCGGTTGATGGAGAACTACTCTAAGAGTATCTTTGAAAAAGAACACATGAGTATTATCCACGATAGGGAAACAAGAACAAAAGTTGCAGAGGAAGTTTTGGAGAAAACTAAGGAAGCTGAAGCTGCTGCAAAGGTTGCGGAGCAGCAAATAACAGATGGAAGTACTTTTGATAAAATTACCTCTATGGGATTGGATATGCTGGAAACAATCAAGGAACAAATAGCTTCTTTTGGAACTGTTTTTCAGGCTAAAGCTAACCAATGGTTAGAGGGATGGGTTATGAAAATAGGCGAATTGATTTGGCAAATATGCGTTTATCTGTTGTTTTTCATAAAAGAAACATTTGCAGGAATTCTTATTGTAACTGGTCCGATAACTTTTGGATTATCCGTATTGCCGGCATGGAAAGATGCGTGGATTCAATGGGTGGCGAGATATGTAAGTGTTTTGCTATATGGATTTATCGGTTTTTTTGTATTAGCTGCTGCTTTACAGTTGGTGAAGTATGGTGTGCGTATGGATATTAAAATACTGGAAACGGCAACAAGTTCTTCAGAAGCATTTTGGGCTTATTCAAGTTCATCTGTTGTAACGGCTTTATATCATTTCGTTTGTCTGATGGTAGGGGGAATTGCCTTGAAATTTGTGCCGGAACTTGCGACATGGATTATACCCTCTACTGCTGGTCATGCAGCCAAGGAATTTGTATCAGGAATGGAAAGTAAGATTACCAGTGCAGCCACTAAATCAGTTGGTTTAGCCACAAAATAAAAGTTAATTATGATAATAGAAAAGTTAGAAACCAAGATAAAACTTGCAGGATTTATAAGCTTCATTTCTATTCTTGCAAGTTGCATTATAGCCATATCATCTTTTTTTATGGCAACGATAATGGTCAGAGAAGAGAGAAAGAAAATATATGTTCTTGATGGTGATGTTCCTTTGTCTGCGACACATACACCTCAAGAAATAAATATAGAGATAGAAGCTAAAGCTCATATCCAATCTTTTCATAGCTATTTCTTTACGTTACCACCTGATGATGAGTATATAAATTATACGCTTGAAAAAGCGATGTATCTCATTGATGAATCTGGTCTAAAACAAAAGAACGCTTTACAGGAAAAAGGATTTTATGCTGGTATCATGGCTCAATCGGCAGCGTTTTCTATTATGTGCGACAGCATTAAATTTGATAAGGAATCTATGTGGTTTAGGTACTATGGAACACAGAGAATAGAAAGAAAGAGTTCAATTCTAAGGAGGCAGATAATTACAGAGGGATATTTGCGTGATATACAGCGGAGCAATAATAATCCTCATGGTTTATTGATTACTGATTATAAAACGATAATGAATAAGGATTTAGAGTATATACCTAAAAACAGTTTGTAGTATGAGTTTTTGGAAGAAGTTTAAGAATAAGGAAGACTTGTTGAGCCGGGAACAGGGAGAGTACTTCTTTAAAGCTGGTGAGGAAATTGTTTCTCGTTTAAAAATAGACGAGAAGATTAGAAAAGCGAATAAATATGGAAATGAAAAACCGCAAATGGCATTTTTGTTGATATTTCTATTTATAGCATTGATGTTTCTTATTGGCGGTTTATATACTGGTGGTGATTATATGCCGCAGATGAATAATGTAGCAGCACCGCCACAACAGACAACAGACAAGTTTCAAATGAAAATGGAGGCTTTGAAAAATGAATTTTTTGCAATTTCTGATACTCTTACAAAGGTGATGGAAAAAGAAACTCTGACAGCTGAAGATTCTGTTTTCATAATGGAAAAATATCAGAGACTGGAAGAAATAGACAAAATAATTAATACAAAATTCAACAATGAAAATTAATTTCAAACAACCTAAATACATGATACCTGCAATAGCTTTTTTCCCTGTTGTCTTTATTGGGTATCAAGTTATATCCATATTTGATTTTGAAGTGGAGAAAGAGGACAAGCCTGTACAAACAGATGGAATTAATATAGAAATGCCAAAGGTTAATATCGATAAGGAGTTGAAATCAAAATATCAAAACATGATGGATGATATGGGAAAAGTCAAAGATCATGTGGCTGTTCAGAATTTGGATGAAGAAACAACAAATCCTTCTGATGCTACTTCTTCTGTATATACAGAGGAAGATCTGCAAATGTTGGATAGCTTGGAAAGAGTTAAACAGCAGAATTTGGAAGAGATAAAAAGGATGAACGAAGAACTTTCAAAGAGAGGGGAGGATAAAGCGGACATTGAATCTTCACAGAAAAATGCTGTAAAATCTGAAACAGAGGCATTGGCTGAACAGTTAGAAATGTTACAAAAAGTAGCTTCAGGGGAATATAAATCACCAGAGCAAATTAAAAAGGAAGAAGAAGAAAAAAAACAAAGAGAAGCGTTATTGAGAAAGAAGGAGGAGGAGGCTTTAAAAAATGCTCCTAAGGAAGTTGTAAAAGCTTCTTCTGACAATGAATCCTATTTCAATACAGTAGGGAAAAAAGAAAATGATACGCATCTGATAAAAGCGATGGTTGATGAAACATTGAAGTTATATGATGGAAGCAGATTGCGATTAAGGTTGCTCGATGATATAATTCTTGATGGAAACGTGATAAAAAGCGGAAGCTATTTATATGCCACTGTAACAGGTTTTGGAGCGCAGAGAATTAGATGTAAGGTCAATTCTATCTTTGTAAACGATATACATATAAAAGTTTCTCTTAATATTTTTGATGTAGATGCAATCGAGGGCATTTATGTACCACAATCTAAGTTTAGGGATTTGGCTAAAGAAGCTGCTGCTTCTGCAATGGGACAGTCTGTAAGTTTTAATCAAACTACTGGAGAACAAAATTTGGAAAGCTTGGCATTTCAGACATTACAGAGTGTGTATCAATCAGCAACTTCGGCTGTAGCTAATAACATAAAGAAAAATAAAGCAAAAGTGAAATATAGTACAATAGTGTATTTAATCAATGATAAAAACAACTAATATGAAAAAGGTCTTATTTCTTTTAGTAAGTGTCTTGTTTGTTTTGGGCGGATATGCTCAAAATTTGCCAATAGATGATATGAGATTGGCAGGAGAAAATCACGAATCTTTAAAGGTTATATATATAAATAAGGATGTTTCAACTCATTTTGTATTAATGGAGGACATCGAATATGTGGATATATCGGTCGGAAATATAGTCGGAAATCAGCCGAACAATAATACGCTTCGTGTGAAGCCATTGGAAGAGGGGGCTAATGGTGTTGTTACGATTGTAACAGAGAGGCACATGGTTCAGTACTATTTGGTATATACGGCAGAAACAAGTAAGGTCTTTACAAGAATCAATGTTCCTTATTCTGACCTTCGTAGTTATATGAATCCTGAAACAAATCTTACTCGTTCACAAATGTATGATTATGCTTATAGAATGTTTATATCTGATGATAATTTCTATGATGTTTCTACAAAGCAGCATGGGCTTCAAGTTAAGTTGAATAATATCTATACAATGGATAAATATTTCTTCATAGATGTTTCGTTATTCAACAAAACTAATATTCGTTATGATATAGATTTAATTAGATTCAAGATTGAGGACAAGAAACAAACCAAATCAACTAACTATCAGGAGATAGAAATCTTTCCAATAATGCAGGTAGAGAAAGATAACATTTTCAGAAAAAAATATAGAAATATATTTGTTTTTGAAAAATTCACTTTTCCTGATCAAAAGATTTTTACCATTGAATTTTCCGAGAAACAGATTTCTGGTCGTACTGTCAAACTTATGATAGATTATGAGGATGTTTTAAATGCAGATACGTTTGTTGAATGAAAATAAAAGTCACATGAAAAGAATTTTATTGATTTTAAGTTTGTCGTTAGCGGTTCTTCCATCAGTAGCCGGGAATGGCGATAAGTTCTTTAATTTGTCTGCTGGGTGGCAGTGGAAGAATACAGTTAATGCAATCATAGGTTTTGAAGCTGAGACAAAATATCATAATGCGTGGGAAATGTATGTTGATTTATCCACAGCTTACGAAAAATGCCCACAACACGGAACTGTGGATAGTAAATCATTTTGGGCATACAAAACTTTTGGAATTGGTGGAGCGTATAAACCTTTAATATATAGGGGTAAAAATTCAACACTAAGATGGAGATTGGGAGCTGATTTAGGTGCTAATAGAAGAGGTTTCCAAGCAAGTTTGGATTTAGGATTTGAATATGCTTATTCTTTACGGTCAGGAATCCAACTGTTTGTCATGCAAAAAAATGATTTTGTCTTTTGGACGAGAGATCATTTTAGGAATGGGGTATTAATAGGAGTGAAATTTCCATTAAATTAGAAAGAAATGAGAAAGGTTTTATTAGGAATGTGTTTCCTGTTATTGGCTTCTTGTGAAAAACATATAGAGGTAGAAGATATATATACAAAATATAAAATTGGCAATATACTGTGTTCAGATGGTTCTATTACCCATCCAAGTATCATAGAGAATAAAACCCCCATTGCGGTTATATTCTATTGTGGAAACAGTAGGGAAGAAGAAACAGAAAACGTAGCCTACGCTATTGGTCTGTCTGATTTGGGTGAGGCTTGTTTGACAGAAAAACTGGAGAATATATCAGAGGTCAGCGAGGATATATATGCTTTCGATGGATTTAAGAATACTTCTTCTTTTAAGTTGGATGCGGAAAAAGATACAATTAGACAGCCTGCAATAGATTTGGTTTGGGAGTATGAAGCTGGAGGTTTAAGAGGGTGGTATATCGGTTCTGTTGCCCAACATGAAGCGTTATATGAAAATTTAGATATAGTCAATGAGACTTTTTCCAAGATAGGGGTAAGTACATTGTCTGGTTTGTATTGGACTTCTACCGAAGATGTGGATTCACCCAATTATCATGCGTTGGTTTTCTCTTACTCTGACGGAGAATCCATAGCTTCAAGAAAAGATAAAAACAATAATGTACGACCATTTATAACATTAAAATAGTATGAAGAAAATAATCATGTGTCTTAGTATTGTTGCTTTGGCTTCTTGTAAAAGCAACAATATCATAACTTCAAGTAATTATTCGGTGAGTGAAAAAGAAAACGTATTGCGTGAGAATAATTCATGTTTTTCTACGGTCTCTATTATTGGAGGTGCTTCTTTGGCTGCCGAAAGAGAAAAAGAGGCTATGCTTAAAAAGAAAATGGAAAAAAGGGAAAAAGCATTGAACAATATAGATGGAATTGATGTAACGAGAATCAAAGATGCAGATGGTAATGTTTTGTTTAAGGCTGTTGTACAAAATGAACTTCTGTTCGCTTTTGACAGTTTTGAATTATCAGAGGATGCCAAAGGAATTTTGGATAAACTGATTCCTGTAATAGAAGATGTTCCAGATACAAAACTTAAAATTATAGGGCATACAGACAATATAGGTGGCAAAAGTTATAATGATAATCTTTCACTTAATAGGGCTAAATCGGTTGCTTCCTATCTATCTGCCGGAGGAATTGATAGAAACAGCATCATAGAACAAGGGAAAGGATTCAGTCAGCCTGTTGCTGATAATACGACAGAACAAGGGCGTGCGAAAAATAGAAGAGTGGAGATTTTTATTAATAATGAAATAAAACAATGACTGGTGTCTTTTCATCGTTCCAGGATTGTGCAGCTCTGGAGTGAATGGTGTCTTTATGGTGTTCTTCAGGAAGCCATCAGCTGGGAACTGGAAGATGAAAAGGTGTCTGTAACGATAGGGAAAAGAACTGTGTTCAGTACTGGTTGTTTTCCCTATTGTTGTAATATATTTGGTATAATATGGAAGAAAGTAAAGAACTTCAAAAGATGTACACTCTTTTTAGGGGGTGTATTTACGTTTCAATTATATTGGAGATAATAGTGTTTGTTCCTTTCCCTTTTTTAAAAGGAGTGCAATTCATCATAGACCCCATGTCAAGATGGTTGATATATGATAACTTGATATATAGCAAATTGGCGACAGTCTTACTTGTTCTAATAACTTGTATTGGTACTCGTGCGCAGAAAGCGATTGAATTTGATGCAAGGAGAATGGTTGTTTACCCGATGATTGGGGGAATTGTAATAACTGTGCTAAGTGTATTTTCTTATAATCATATATTGAATTTTATGGTTTGGAAAATTCCCCTTAATTTGGTCTTTTATATGTTGTTTTCATTTATAGGAGTTATTCTTATAAATGTCTCTTTAGATAATTTGTCTAAAATAATCAAACATAATTTGGGGAGGGATAAATTCAATTATGAGAATGAGAGTTTTAAACAAGTTGATAAAAAGGTGGAGAATCAATATTCTGTTAATATTCCAACTAAATATTATCATAAAGGAAAGTTGAGGGATGGATGGGTGAATTTTACAAATCCTTTTCGTGGAACGTGGGTTATTGGTACTCCGGGGTCTGGTAAAACTTTTAGTATTATAGAGCCATTTATTAGGCAGCATACATCAAAGGGTTTTGCTATGGTTGTATATGATTATAAATTTCCTACTTTGGCAAGAATGTTGTTTTATCATTACAATTATAATAAACAGGCAGGGAGAACTCCTAAAAATTGTAAGTTTCATATTATCAATTTTACTGATGTGGAATATTCGAGAAGAGTAAATCCAATACAAAAAAAATATATTGCGACGATGGGGGCTGCGTCTGAAACTGCTGCTACATTGATAGAATCATTACAAAAAGGTAAAAGTGAATCTGGCGGTGGAGGCTCTGATGACTTTTTCAAGACTGCTGCCGAAAACTTTTTAGCTGCTATTATCTATTTTTTTGTTCGTTATCAAGATGGTAAGTATTCGGATATGCCTCATGTCTTGGCTTTTTTGAATCATGAATACACTACCATATTTGAGGTCTTAATGACAGATGAAGAGATCTATCCTTTATTAGCTCCCTTTAAAACTGCATTAAAGAATAAGGCAATGGATCAGTTGGAAGGTATGGCAGGAACATTAAGAGTATATGCTTCGAGATTGGCAACGAAAGAGGCTTATTGGGTGTTCTCTGGTGATGATTTCGACCTGAAAGTATCTGACCCTCAAAATCCGTCTTATTTGCTTATAGCGAATGATCCGGAAATGGAGAGTATAACAGGTTCTTTAAATGCACTTATATTGAATAGGCTGATAACAAGGGTAAACTCCGGAGAGGGTAAAAATATTCCTGTAAACATTGTTGTGGACGAGTTACCGACTTTGTATTTCCATAAGATAGACCGATTAATCGGTACAGCACGAAGTAATAAGGTTGCTGTTACTTTGGGATTTCAGGAACTTGCGCAACTCGAAGCAGATTATGGCAAAGTAGGGATGCAGAAAATACTTACAGTTTGTGCTAATGTAGCTTGTGCGTCAGCCAGAGGTAAGGAAACTCTTGAATGGTTGTCTAATGATATATTTGGAAAAGTAAAGCAGATTAAGGAGGGAGTAAGTATCAATAAGGGTTCAACAACAATATCTTACAATGAACAGATGGATAATCTTATTCCTGCTTCAAAGATAGCTGATATGCCAGCAGGATTTTTATGCGGACAGACTGCGAGGGATTTTGTGGCAACTAAAACAGGCTCGAATGGGAAACTTGATATAAGTAAGTCGGAAGAATTTCAGACGACAAAGTTCTTTGCCAAAACTAATTTTGATATGGAATCTATTAAAAAAGAACAAAAAGCTTATGTAGAATTGCCGAAATTCTATAATTTTGGAGATGAAAAAGATAAAATCTTGACAGAAAATTTTAGAAGAATCAATGAAGAGGTTAAGCAAATGTGCGAAACAATCTTAGGAAAACAATTATAAATAATGGAAAACGAAGACAGATTGATAGAATTTGGGCGTAGAATTAAAGAAGTGAGAACCTATATGAAACTCACGCAAAAAGATGTAGCTGAAAAGTTAGGAATAACTCAAATTACTGTTAGTCGGATGGAACAAGGTAGGGATGTGAGCGGTAGAAAGCTAATGCAGTTCCTTGATTTTTATTCTCATTATATATCAATAGATAATTTGTTTGGAGAGAAATTCGATTTGATAGAGGAAGAAAATATCTCCCTGCTTTTTGACAAGACTTCGATAGATGTAATTATGAAATCCAAATTAAATAATTCCATCAAAAAGATGGAAGAGGCAAAAAAGCATATCGAAGCGATTTTGGATTACATGAAATAAAAACAATGACTGGTGTCTTTTCATCGTTCCAGGATTGTGCAGCTCTGGAGTGAATGGTGTCTTTATGATGTTCTTCAGGAAGCCATCAGCCGGGAACTGGAAGATGAAAAGGTGTCTGTAACGATAGGGAAAAGAACTGTGTTCAGTACTGGTTGTTTTCCCTATTGTTTTTTTTGCAGGATGTTAAGAATATATTTATTTGTATATATACTTGTATAAATATATATTTGCTATTGAGAACAAGTATATATGGAAGTTTTAAGTGATATTCAAGAGAAATGGTAAAAGAGAATAAATCGGATAACTAATTATTTTCCAAAAAAATCGGGTAACTATGGATATATTATTTTTAATGGTGTTTTTTCTGTTGCTCCTTGGATTCTTATATTTGTTATATAAGGGTATAAAGACTTATATAAAGCTCATAATCGGTTGTTGGTTACTGGGACATAAAATAAAATCAGCTGTTCTATTTGCTGGAGGAATCACAGGGATTATTGTGTCTATATTTCTTATAGAATTTTTAGCTGTGATTTTTATTGCTTGGGTGGTTCTTGGTTTGTGTTGTAATACAAAACCGATTATTTATTATTATCATTATTAAAAAGGGGCAGTCTATAATGCTCCTTTTAGGTAGTTTAGTATTGGAAACGGATCTACGTATTTTCCTTTGAATTTAATAGCAAGATGCAAATGCTCTCCAGTACTTTTTCCTGTATTCCCGGATATTCCCACTCTTTCTCCAGCTTCTATAAAATCCCCTTCTTCCCCAAGGACTGTGTGAAGATGTCCGTATGTTACTTCAAACTCACCATGAGAAATTTTTATATAGTTTCCTAATCCTTTTTTTTCATATCCTATCTTCTTTATTTTTCCCGGCATGATTGAATATACTTCTGAAGAATGTGTTCTAAGATCTATCCCATGATGAATCTTTTTTTTCTTAGAGAAAGGATCTGTTCTTTTCCCAAATTTAGAAGTGATATATATACTATCTAATGGCAAAGAAAGAAGATTTATTTTAGGTTTTGATGCATAAGTGGAATCTTTTTGTGCTGTTTTACAGGAAGTGTTGTTTTCCCTGTTGTTGCTTGGGATTGTAGGGGTGGATTGATTTTCTTTCCTATTAGCTGTATTTGTTGACTGGATTTCGATGTAATTTTTCTTTTTTGACACTGTGTAGAATTGGCAATAGGCACAATTACTTGAAATTAGACAGGTAAAAATAATAATGAGTACAGTTTTCATATACGTATAAAGAATAAAATGCTTATATTTGCTGCAAATATAGTAATAATATTCATTATATGTTATATAAGATGATTTTTAAGGAAGATGAAATTCCTTTTGAAGAACTCTCCGAAATAGGTATAACAAAAGAGAACTTTTTTAACTTACCTATTGATATACTTAATAGGATTCTATTAGGGCGATTATCTCCAGTTATGGAGTTTAAAATATTGGTAGATGGCGAATCTCATATTTTGAAAGGAAAGTTTGCTTTTCATAGAAAAGATGAAAAGGTGCAGCTTAAACTCTTTCCTGTAAATAAAAAATTTCCTTATCAAGACACATTTACAGAAGATGAGATAAGATTATTAAGAGAGGGGAGGATTATTAAATCTATGATAATGGATGGTGGAAAGAAAGTAATGTCTTATATACAACTTGATCCGGAAATTAATACTCTTGTTTCCATTCCTGTAAATCAAATGTTTATACCATCTATATTTTCAGGTAAATCTTTGCCTGTGGACGAAATCGAAATTATAAAGCAGGGAGATATTTTACAACTTAATAAAGGTGATAAATCATTTGTTATCACAATAGACCTTATAAAGCCTTTAAATCTTCTTTTGGTAGAAGAAAGGACAAAAGCAGAGTGGATTAAGGAAAGAGCTATAGAGTGGGATAGAATTAGTCCTAATGTTACTGGATATTGGCTTGTATCTGAAAACGGTTGGCAATATCAAAAATATATGGAAGAACAAACTTACAAAAGAAAAACTTAATTTTATAAGATATGAAAACATACGAAGATTTTGTACAAGAACTTCAAAGGGGTACAATTACTTTGAGCGAATTTGTAAGATATACGGAAGATGAATATGAAGAGTGGCTTTTGAAAGAAAATTTGAAAGATAATAATGAATCTGCTTCCCTGTATCTTGATTTTTTAGAAAAAGAATTTATGCAAAAGCAAAAAGTGAATATGCCTGATGAAGATTAACGAGATTGCTAACAAGGCTTTTACCGAGCTGATGATTCAGAAGATAGAAGCCATATCTGCCGACTGGAAAAAGCCGTGGGTTACAAATAGTTTTTCTGGGATTCCACAAAACATAAATGGAGGAACATATAACGGAATAAATTCTTTGGCTTTATATCTTTTATGCGAGAAAGAAAAATATCCGTTGCCTGTCTTTATGACATGGAAGCAAGCAAATGATTTGGGATTTAGGATAAATAAAGGGGCTAAAGCTTTTCCTGTTGTTTTTTGGAACAAATTGGTGATTCATAAAGAAACGGATAAGAAGATTGATTATAATGATTATATCGCTTTATCAGATGAGGATAAGAAGAATTATAAGGTAATACCTTATATGAAGCCTTTTAACGTGTTTAATGTTGAGCAAACCAACATCAAAGAACAAGCTCCTGAGCTTTACAATAAGTTGATGAATAAATTCTATTTGAATGGCTCGAAGTCGAAAGATGAAAAAGGTCTGTTATCCTATCCAGTTATCGATACAATGATAAAAGATAATCTGTGGTTTGTTCCAATTCTACCCAAAGAGCAGGATAGGGCTTATTATTCTTCATCAGAAGAAAAAATAGTTGTTCCCTTAAAGAGACAGTTTAAGGACGGAGAGAGTTTTTATGCTACATTATTCCATGAGATGGCACATTCCACAGGGCATAAATCACGATTAGACAGATTAAAACCTGCTATTTTCGGAAGTTATGATTATGGGAGGGAAGAACTTGTTGCTGAATTATCGGCAGCTATTGTTTCAAGTTCTTTGGGGATCTCTTCTACAATTCGGGAAGAAAATGCTGCCTATCTCAAATCTTGGCTTCAGACAATAAAAGAAAAGCCCGATTTCTTATTCTCTGTTCTTGGTGATGTAAACAAAGCCTCGCAAATGATATTAGATAAGACATCAAGTATTGAGGCAATGATAGGGAAAGAAAAGGATGTTGTCTCCATCATTGAGGCAAATCTGAAAGAGAATATTGGTGAAGTTGTTATAAAGGTCAATGAGCAAAATGAAAATGATATAAACCTATCTGTGTATGATAACAGTATGATATATCTTGGAGATATTTTCGGAATGAAAACTGGTGAAAAATCATGGAAATTTTCTACTGATACATCTATTGTTATTATGGTTCCTCAAAACAAACTTGATTTCTTCAATAAAAGGTTGCATGGTTCTATCATATCGGATGAGAAATTGGAATTAAGAGAATTGCTTGGGAAGAAAAGGCTGTCTGTACTTGGTACTGTTAAAGTCAAGATAGATAAGATTCAAGTTATGACCGACAAGGATAATAAGCCACTAATAAGATGTAATATTAATGGTAATCCGCAAATGTCAGAAAAGATTCCGACAAAATTGTATGAAGAATATCTTTCAGGAAAAAGAGATTTAAAAAGTATTGCAGCAGAAGTCTTTAAAAATGAAATAGACTTATTGAATAATAGAGATAACCAAATAAAACGATAATATAATGGACGCTAAGATTGACAGAGAAGATGCAAAGAAGTTGATACAGGTAGTTTTGCATAAAGGGGATGTTTCATTCTCTAATTTGAAAGATGTGCTGGATAAAGCAGGAGTTTTAAAGGATGCAGAAATTATTGAAAAATGCGAATTAAAAGCGCAGTATGCGGATAATCATGCAACTACCATGAAAGAGATAGAACAAGCTAAATCTATGAGGGTTGAGTTATCCAACAAGGTTAAAGATGTTCTGGAGGCTAACGGTTATGATATACCTGTATTGTCAGAAGAAGAGAAAAACGAAAGGATTACTTCTGCGCTCCGGGATTTAGGATTTTCTGATGAAGAAGTCGATAAGTTTTTAAAAGATGGAGTTGATATAGCGGAAACAACAGGGAAAGGATTTACATTAAATTTCAAGAATGATGAATCTTTGAAAAAACTGCTGGAGGATAAAGGCATTGATTTTGAAGAACAGGGAGAGAATATAAAAGTCAAAGGAAAACTTTTTATTTCAGAAGGGTTTGAAATTGATAACACAGCCGAGAACAGGCTTAAGCTTGAAGCTGAGAATATAAAATTTTTTCAAAAAGCGGAAGACGAAAGGAAGCTTTTTGTTCCTTTGAGAGCGAAGAAAGTTGCTACACTGTTGGCTCTTGGAATAGTGGCTGGACCAATAGGGGCTTTGGCTATACAGGTTGTTTTGAACCAGACAGGGCTGCTTAATAAGATGATAGACCAACATCAATTATCTTTTAGTCAAAAAGAGGCTTTGAAACAAGGGTTTACCGTAATGGCTATGCAGAGAGAAAATGGAAAGGATGTGAAGCAGTTTATGTATGTGGATAAGGAAACTGGTAAAATAAATAGGGTTAATGTCAATGATATATACATTCCTAAAAAAATAGAGGGAGTTGATTTAACTCCAGCTCAGATGCAATCTCTTAAAAATGGAAAGAATGTAAATATAGAAATAGAGGGTGTTCAAACCTATTGCAGACTTGATTTGAACGAACCGACAGGAGTAAAGATAGCAGGCTTCAAAGAGTTTAAATCAGATAGAACATTTACAGATATTCCGAAGCCTAATAGTCCTGATGAAGATAAACTAAGATACATATCATTGAGAGGAAAGCAGGGTATTGATGATATTTATGGAAGGAATGGAGATAAGTTAGAAAGAGATACATTTTTGGATAAATATAATTTGAAAGAACATTATTATCAAATTGATATGGCGGTAAAGGCTGGGGGAAGTCCTTTGTCTGCTGCGTCTATGGCAATAAAAGAAAAGGTTGCCCAATTAAAAGATTTGGCAGCAACATTATTGTTTGGAATAGAGGAAGAACAATCTAAAGGACAAAAAAGATGAATAATCAGTTATCTTTCAAGGAACTTAAAGACAGGGTAAGCATTATGCAAGTAGCTATGGATTTAGGCTATGTCCTTGATAAATCCAAAGGAAATAGTCAGCCATCCTTTGTCTTGATGTCGGGAGGGAAAGAAGAGACCGATAGGATTTATATAAAAAATCCCAATAATCCATCTATACAGGGGTATTGGAGACGCGGAAGTTATTCTAAAGGTGATGTTATATCATTTGTAAAAGAAAACCTATCTTCTTTCCCTGAAAGCAGAACGGCAAGAAATGAGATCGATGCAATTAATGCAGTCTTAAATCGATATGCAGGACAGCCTTTTAGTATTGATAGATTAATGGCTTCTTCAAGTTATTTTTCAAAAATAATCAATCCTAAGAAATTTGATATAAATAGATACGATAGGGAAAAAAATAATATAGGCTATATGATGTGCTTCTTTAAAAAAAGAGGTATTGATGCAGAAACCGTTAAAAGGTTTTCCAACTTTTTGGAACTGGTTGTAGATAGAGACAGTAAGAATAAATATCGGAATCTTGCTTTTCCCTATTGTGATTCTTCAGGAAATGTTGTAGGTTTTGAACTTCGAGGTTTTTCCGGTTATAGGGGAAAAGCAGAAGGAACGAACAGTACTTCTGCGTTTTGGTGTGCGGATTTCTCGGAGGTAAGACAGCCTAAATATGTTTTCATTTTTGAAGGAGCTTATGACGCAATGGCTTTTCAACAAATACATAATGTAAAAGTTCGATTGGAAGATTGTGCTTTTGTATCGGTTGGGGGGAGTTTTTCAGATGAACAATTTAAGCAGGTCATAAATCAATACCCTAATGCAAAAAAGGTGTTATGCTTTGATAATGATTTAAATGGTCGTATGTATGACATTAGGGCTTATGGTATTATTAATAATTTGGACATGAAGACTTCTATAAATCGTGAAAATGGTGATATTAAAATAGATGTAGGGAATAAGGGAATATTTGAATTACCAGAAGATAAGGTGTCATTAAATGAATTTTTCAAATTGTCTGGTTATCGTCAGCATCCAGATTTGACGATAAGAAAAGCTCCTAATGGCTTAAAAGATTGGAATGAAGTTTTAACCAGAAACTTACCAATAGAGGACTTGCACAGTGCTTATGAAAAAAAAAATAATCTTTCAAGATGAATATAACGATAAAGCCAAATTCCAATTATTGGATTGCTAATAATGTAGGTTCTATTATTCTGTTTATTTTAGCTTTGATATTGCTTGGAAGTGATATTCCTGTAATTAGGTGGATAAGTTTGGTTATTATGGGCTTTACTTACATTAAAGGGTTCTATGATTATTTATATTTAAATTCTTTATCATGGGTTCTTACTGCTGAAACTCTTGAAATCAAATCAGGAATTTTTTCACGTAGCAAAAATTATATAGAGCTTTATAGGATAAATGATTATATTGAAGAACAGACGTTTGTGGAAAGAATCTTTGGAGTAAAGAGAATAATTCTTTTATCTTCGGATAAAACAAATCCCCAATTGACTATAAGAGGAATTGATGATAGCAATAATATATCAGAAATTATAAGAGAAAGAGTTGAGTTTAATAAACAAAAGAAAAACATATATGAAATATCTAATCGTTAGTTTAATGTTTTTTGTAAGCATTGGATCTCATGCGCAATTTATAGATCCGGTTTTATCTGGTACTGTGGCTGCTGGTGATGCAGCTAAGAAAAAAAGTCTTGATGGAATAAAGGATAAGCAAAATAAAATTGCAGCTCTCCAAACTACGATTGCTGCTAATACAGCACAAATAAGAAAGTATGAAAAAGATATGTATAACTATCTGTCAAATGTTAGTGCTGCTATAAAAAATGCTTATGAGATAAAAGAAGCAGCTTCTTTGACTGCCGAGATAGTAAAATGTTGTGGGGCTTGTTTGGAAGCTGCAAAAAAGAATCCGCAAGGAATAGCGGTTGTTGCTTTAGTAAATAAACAGATAGCAAAAGTTAGTGCTGACATGGCTTCTATTTATGCTTACATAACAACTTTAGCCTTGGATAAAAAAACACTTCTTAATGCTGCTGAACGGAACAGAATCACTTGGACGGTTCTTTATGAATTAAGAAAGCTAAAAAGTTCAATACTTTTGCTATGCTTCCAAATCGAAAATTATACTATTGCGGATGTTCCTCAGTTAATGTTTCCAACAGAATATTTCTATATAGTGGATGGAAAGCGTATAGCTCAAGAAATAATAAGGGATTTTTCAAAATAGATTTAGAAATAATGATTAGTGTCTTTTCATCGTTCCGGAATTGTGCAGCTCTGGAGTGAATGGTGTCTTTATGGTGTTCTTCAGGAAGCCATCAGCTGGGAACTGGAAGATGAAAAGGTGTCTGTAACGATAGGGAAAAGAACTATGTTCAGTATTGGTTGTTTTCCCTATTGTTGTTTTTGGAACTATGCTGGATGGGAATTAATGTTTGAAATCCGTACAGATAACAAATATTAACTTCGCATCATGCAAATATCTATATTGTTATTTGTATATATCAATATATATCTATATATTTGTATATTAAAAGATAAAGGTAATGTGTTATTAACCACTGCTTTAGCTGGCAGTATAAAAAATAAAGACTATGACAGATAAATTAGAAAGAGATAGATATGTGAATCCTTATACCGATTTCGGCTTTAAAATTCTTTTTGGAACTGAAATGAACAAAGAGTTACTTATTAGTTTTGTTAATAGTCTTTTAGGTGGAAAAGAGGTTATAAAGGATTTGGCTTATTTAAATTCTGAACATTTGGGCACTTCTGAAAGTGATAGAAAAGCTGTGTTTGATGTATATTGTGAAAACGAAAAGGGGGAGAAAATATTAATTGAAATGCAGCGAGGTGAACAACAATTTTTTAAGGATAGAAGTTTATATTATTCAACTTTTCCAATTCGAGAGCAGGGGCAGAAAGGTGAATGGAATTATCATTTAAAAGCGGTTTATGTTATTGGCATTTTAAATTTTACTTTTGATGATAGTTGTAATAACTATTATCACCACGAAGTGAAATTAGTGGATATGATAACTAAGGAAGTTTTTTATGATAAACTTACTTTTATTTATCTTGAAATGCCGAAATTCAACAAGAGGGAAAACGAATTAAGGGATATGTTTGACAAATGGCTTTTTGTTTTAAGAAATCTATCCCGTTTAATGAGCCGTCCAGAGGCATTGCAGGAAAGAGTGTTTACTAAACTATTCGAGGCTGCTGAAATAGCAAAATTTACAAAAGAACAATATGAAGCCTATGAGGATAGTTTGAAAGTGTATAGGGATTGGAAAAATACTATTGAAACAGCCGAGTTGAAAGCCGAGAAAAAAGGAAGAATTAAGGGCAAGATGGAAGAGAAAAAAGAAATGGCGCAAAAAATGCTACAAAGGGGATTTTCCTTAGATGATATTGCTGCAATTACAGGGCTATCCAAAGCTGATATAGATAATATTATATAAGGTATTTGATAGATATGTAAGATTGGTGTGTCTTGAATCAGGATAGTGCGACAACTTCGTATTGTTCTGATTTATTTTTATGGTGTCTTTTCATCGTTCCAAGATTGTGCAGCTCTGGAGTGAATGGTGTCTTTATGGTGTTCTTCAGGAAGCCATCAGCTGGGAACTGGAAGATGAAAAGATGTCTGTAACGATAGGGAAAAGAACTATGTTCAGTATTGGTTGTTTCCCCTATTGTTGTTTTTGGAACTATGCTGGATGGGAATTAATGTTTGAAATTCGTACAGATAGCAAACATTAACTTTGTATTATGTAAATAATTATATAGATATTTGTTTATATCAATATATATTTATATATTTGCGTAAAGAAAGGAGATAGTAAAATGGAAATCAAATTAACAAAAATACAAATTATTCATTTAGAACATATATGCAAAAAAGGATGGGGTGGTTATAGTGAGCCTAATGCCTTTTTAGATGAAATGGTAGTAAATGGTTTATTGACAAGAAAACCCGGACCATTTGGTGATGTGGTTTATCGTCCAACTAAGAAAGGTAATGAATATATTGATTTAAAAAAATGAATTAATTGGTATGAATTATGAAGCGGTACGACAGTAGAAAAACTTATTTATTAAGGTGGAAAAAGAAATATGAACATCTGATAGAAGGTGGAATTATTACTGAAGACGAAATGTACAAATACGAAAAATTAAAGAAAGAACTTTCGCTGGTTGAAAAATTATCCGCTTTGCATGATTCTGAAAAACTAACTTCTTCTAATAGAGGTGGTGTGAGGATTGGCAGTGGAAGAAAAAGAAAACCTTATAGTACAAAGGCAATTAGGATTACTTCTATTTTTGAAAAAGAAATTAGAATAGTGGAAGATCTTTTAAAAGGGTTTGTAATAATCACAGATAATGAAGAATATGAATATTCTTTTTCTATGAATGAGGTGAAAGAATTATTATCACGTATAGAAATTGCACTTGATTTTTATAACAAAAATTTAACTGATAAATAAAGGTAAGCAATAAACATGAAGCCAACTACTTACATCAACTGGGACGGTCTGAAAGATATTCCGTTCTTCTACTGCGATACAAAGGAAGATGAAGAAAACAAGGACTTTGACATCTACTATCAAGGAAAACTGGTGCTGCATGACTACAACCATTGCGGACACTATCTCTACACAGCTGCTGTGCTGTTCAGCAGAATCAAAAACAAAACGGCAGACTGGGTGAACCTGCGCAACCTTTGGATTCTGCGTGATTGCGTACGTGAGAACTACAATCACGGAATAGGGGTGGACGACATTATCTTTGGAGAGAATTTTGATGGCGAGAACCTCGATACACTCACACCGCTTACAAAGAAACGCTTCGATTATTTGTGTAAGCGGATTAAGGAACTTGACCCATACGCAACAATTTAAACGGAAATGGAGATATGAAAACACTAAAAAAATCAACTTGCTACAAATGCCCTTTCTACGCAAGATATGAAGCGGAGAATGACCGTCAAAAGGTAATTGCCATTTGTGAAAAGTCTATGAGGATTTTCCCAAAAATAGATGTATTTGGGCTTGAAGTCATAGTTGATGACGAAATACCAGATTGGTGTGAGTTAGAGGATGATTCAGTAACTCTTCCATATTCTCCAGTTCCACCCAAAAAGAAAACATAAAGTTTAATTGCACTGCTGTTGTGTTTGTTTTCAGTAATCCTATCTATACTTTTGGAATCCGTACAGATAACAAATATTAACTTTGCATCGTGTAAATAATTATATAGGTATTTGTTTATATCAATATATATTTATATATTTGTATATCGAAAGATAAAGGTAATGTATTATTAACCACTGCTTTAGCTGGCAGTATAAAAAATAGAAAATTATGAAGATTTTTTTTAAGTATGTTGCGTACATACTGATTTTAGAGGGATTTATTTTTTCTTACGCAATAAGTGATTTTTGCTATTCATGCTATTTTTTAATAATAAGTTGTATATTTGTATTGCTGAAGTACAGGGATTTAAGAGAACTCTGTGATTTCTTAGGATATACTTCTATATTTATGACTTCTTTACGCTTTACTAAAAGAATTATAGCTCTTATTGAGTTTAAGGTAAAATCTTTTTTTAAAGAGGTGGCTATAAAATTAAATTGTTTATTTTGATATGGAACGTAGATTTACATTAAGACTTGGAGAACAAGAGATTTTGATGTTGGAAAAGCTAAAAGAAATCGTAGGAGAAAATACAGATACAGGCGTTATACGATTTATTATAAACCATTATAGTGAATTAAATTCCAGATATTTGTCACTTCGGAAAAAATATTCTTTATTAGAGAATCAATATGATTCAAAAGTAAGGTCTATTGGTAATTTTTTGACAGCTTTAAAAGATTTGGAAAGTGAAGAAATACAAGATGTTTCAAAAAGGCAATAAAATAGTATTGACCGATGGAGATTCTCTTTATAGGAATAAGTATAGAGGGAAAAAGGCTAAAATAGAGGCAATCAACAGGTATGCAGGTATAAGCATACCTGTTGATTGGACTTCCAAACAGGTAAATGATTTTATTGAAAAAAGATATTTTGGGAAAAAAGAATGGGCTGCTTATCTAAAAGTCTTTGAGAGTGTGGCTTCGGAAAAAGAAGAAATCAAATCCGAATATTCTGTTGTTTGGGCTTCTGATAATACTTCAGTAGAAGATGTATTGGATTTAATAAAGAATGGGAATTATGTTAAAAATGAAAGTGGAGAAATAATAATATGAAAGAGTTGATTAAAAATAGAAGAGGATTGCAGAGAACTAATAATATTGTAATTCCCGACAGTAGGACTTGGCTTAATATGTCTAATTATATAACGACTATGAGTAGTGATTACTCTGTACTTCAGCTGAAAATCGTTATTTTGATAATAGAGAAAATGCAAATGTATATAAGTAAGGTGATTAATAATACTCCCCTTGATTTATTTGGAGAAAGAGAATCTGTTTTAATCAATATAGAATATAGGGAACTTGGAATTACCTCTAATAAATATACTATTGCAAGGGAGGTTGCAATGAAAATGATAACTACCCCTGTGTCTTTTGATATAATAAATCCTCTAACAGGTGAAAAGGCTTGGTATTGTACTGGACTAATATCTTCCGTTTTAATCCCAAAGAAAAAAAATTCAAGATCATTCTCTGTTGAAATAAAGAGAGAGATTATGGATGTCCTACTTAATGTGGATAAAGGATTTACGCAATTTATAAAAGAAATAGCTTTTAATGCCTCTTCTAAATATACAATTCGTTTGTATATGCTTATCTCTTCTTGGAAAAATAAAGGTGGTTTCTCTATTGATATGGGAAAATTTCGGAAGTGGTTAAAGTTGGAGAATAAATATAACGACTATAAGGATTTGTACAGGAGAGTTATTCGACCAGTGTATGAAGAACTTTTTGAAAAATCTAATTGTTGGTTTGAAGTAGCAGAAGTATATAGAGATAATGAAAATCAACCTTATAAATTGAATTTTAAGGTTATAAAGCCAGCGTTGAGCCAAAAAGAAAAAGAAGAACTTGAATTAAAACAGAAAAATATCACAGAAATGTGTATGACGCATTTGTGCATGAATACGAAGCAAACTGCTGAATTGAAGCGGTTGGTAGATAATGGAAATATGAATAAGATTATTACTAAGATAGTATTTCTTGGAGAGTATGTAAAAAAGCATTACACTGAAATAAGTGATGTAGGTGAGTATTGCTATACTGCTTTAATGAAAGAGGCTAATACATCTGGTCTTGTTGGAGATTCGATATAACGTATATATAAATTTTTATTTTTTGTGTCTTTTCATCGTTCCGGGATTGCGCAGCTCTGGACTAAATGGTGTCTTTGCAGTGTTCTTCAGGAACTCATGAGCCGGGAACTGGAAGATGAAAAGGTGTCTAATGGCAGCAGGGAAAAGAACTGGTTTAGTACTGGTGTTTTCCCTGCTGTTGTTTTCTTATCGAGAGCATAAGGTTTGTCTCTTTTGGGAGTAGCTGAAGCTTCGGATACAATGGGCAGGACTACACTGCACTTCGTTTCATTCCGTTCAGCCCATTGCTTCCTCAAAAGACTTCACTTCGTTCATTTTCTTTCTATGTGAGGATTACCCGGCTTTGCCGACCAAATCCCCACGTAGAAAGAAACAGTGCTTTTCGTTATCGGCAGCGTTGGCTTCACTCCGCTTTGCTCCTTCCGCTAACACAACCGCTAACTCAAATGATAATAACAATAGGGAAAAGAACTTAGTCTTGCCTTGATTGTTTTCCCTGCCGTTGTGCCTTTTCCAGTAATCCCCCCACGTGTATTTGAAATCCGTACAGATAACAAATATTAACTTTACATAATGTAAATGGCTATATAAATATTTGTGTATATCAATATATATTTATATATTTGTATGTCGAAAAACAAAGGTAATGTATTATTAACCACTGCTTTAGCTGGCAGTATAAAAAATAGAAAATATGGAAATTGTAATTTTAGAGTATTCAGATGGTAAAGTTATTAGAGTTAGTTTAAATGCAGTACAAGAAAAAGACTTTAATAAGGATAGTGATACATTTATTGAAATGCTTTCAGAAATTTATTCTTTCAGAGTAAAGGATATAAATTGGATGGTAACCCATGATTTGGATGAAAATCATAATTTGTCTGATGATATAGGTGAAAATTGTGAGGAATTAAGATACTGTGATAATTGTGGTAAACTAATGAAAAAAGGTTATTATTTAGATGGATATTATGCTTGTTCTGATGAATGTTGTTTAGCTTTATATGATGGAGATAAGCAATTAATGCAAGAGGATTTATCTTATGCTGGAGAAAGTAATTCAGAATATTATTATACAGAGTGGGAAACATTCTCTTATGAGCCTAAATAAAATAATGACTGGTGTCTTTTCATCGTTCCAGGATTGTGCAGCTCTGGAGTGAATGGTGTCTTTATGATGTTCTTCAGGAAGCCATCAACCGGGAACTGGAAGATGAAAAGGTGTCTAATGGCAGCAGGGAAAAGAACTGGTTTAGTACTGGTGTTTTCCCTGCTGTTGTTTTCTTATCGAGAGCATAAGGTTTGTCTCTTTTGGGAGTAGCTGAAGCTTCGGATACAATGGGCAGGACTACACTGCACTTCGTTTCATTCCGTTCAGCCCATTGCTTCCTCAAAAGACTTCACTTCGTTCATTTTCTTTCTATGTGAGGATTACCCGGCTTTGCCGACCAAATCCCCACGTAGAAAGAAACAGTGCTTTTCGTTATCGGCAGCGTTGGCTTCACTCCGCTTTGCTCCTTCCGCTAACACAACCGCTAACTCAAATGATAATAACAATAGGGAAAAGAACTTAGTCTTGCCTTGATTGTTTTCCCTGCCGTTGTGCCTTTTCCAGTAATCCCCCCACGTGTATTTGAAATCCGTACAGATAACAAATATTAACTTTACATAATGTAAATGGCTATATAAATATTTGTGTATATCAATATATATTTATATATTTGTATGTCGAAAAACAAAGGTAATGTATTATTAACCACTGCTTTAGCTGGCAGTATAAAAAATAGAAAATTATGAAGAAAGTATCCTTTGAAATTAATTCAGAGTATAGAATGTTGGAGAACTCTGAGCTTGTATCTTTGCTTATTGGCAATGATTGTGTTTGTGAAAATTGTGAGGAATATAACAGCGGTAAAGATATTCGTTTTGTTTTGGCACGAATGACACCAGCCAAACAAAAGATAGCAATGGCAGCAATAGAACTTTTTAAGAGAAATTTGTCAGGTGATGAACAGAAGAAATCAATCAGATGTAGCGAAGATATATTTAATCTAATGCAATCAATAGTAGGTGATATAGAAAATGAAGAAGTATGGGTACTTTTATTAAATTCAAAACTTAAAATGATAAAAAGAATAAGGGTAGCAAGTGGAGGAATTGATAGAGCTATTGTTGATGTTCGCATAATTTTGAAAGAGGCGATAATGAATAATGCAGTAGCTTTAGCTCTTATTCATAATCACCCCAGCGGAAATGAAAGACCATCATCTGATGATGACATGATAACAAAACAATTAGTAGATGCAGCTAAATTTTTAAATGTAAAAATGATAGACCACTTAATAATAGGGAAAGATAAATATTATAGTTATTCGGACGAGGGAAGATTATAAATTAAACGCAAGAGAGAGGAAAAAGGTTATTATCCTCTCTCTTGCGTTTTTCTAATCTTTTCCGATAAGAACTTCATTTAATCTATTAAAATCGTTTGTAGGGGCTAAAAACGGCAAAATCTATGCTGTATGCAAGCAGTAAACAGTGGCGGAAGAAAAAATAGTGTTTGATACTGGTTGTTTTCCCTGTTGTTGTTTCTTTTCAGAGACAAAAAGTAGGTATTATAAATTAGTACTTTTTGTCCCTGAAAGGCTGTTTTATAGCTGTTACAGCCCTTTTTCTTCGCTAAATTAGTACTTTTTGTCCCCGATGTTGCTGAAAATTAGTACTTTTTGTCCCCGATGTTGCTGAAAATTAGTACTTTTTGTCCCTTGAATTAGTACTTTTTGTCCCTTGAATTAGTACTTTTTGTCCCTTGAATTAGTACTTTTTGTCCCTTGAATTAGTACTTTTTGTCCCTGGTTATTTTCGGTAATTAATTAGATTTCAATGGCTTAAATACCATTTTTGGGCTCTACTATATCTATAAATGATTAAAAGAAACTTGAAAATTCAACACAAAAACAAATGCTTCGACTATCATAAACAAACAAATGCTTCGACTATCATAAACAAACAAATGTCCTGCTAATCAATAAGCAAAACCAAAAAACAATAGGGAAAACAACCTTTCTGAAAAACAAATTAGTACTTTTTGTCCCCAAGAGTTTTTCTCTGAAAAACAAATTAGTACTTTTTGTCCCCAAGAGTTTTGTTTTTCCCTTTTGTCGTATTATCTTTGCGGAAAATGCGGAGGTAACTTGCAAGTTGTGTTTTTGTGTACACAAAAACGAACTTTGCCCCTGATAGGGGAGTGGAGTAATCTCGCAACTCAATTACTCTAAATGACGCAACTATGGCAAAAGAAAAGACAAGAGATTTACATATTCGACTGACAGAATCGGAATATGAAGAGATAAAAAGTAAGGCTGAAATCGTTGGCTCAACGACAAAACTTGTAGTAAAAGCTGTACAGGAATATAACCAAGTAGATGGAAGAAGTAGCATTGAAATATTAAATGAATGGGCTGCTTATTACCGGGAATGTAAAGTGAGCATTGATAGGGTAGGAAACAATCTTAATCAAATAGCTTATGTGATAAATCTGATGAAATTAAACGGCAGTCTAAATCTTTCAGATAATATGTTGAGTGAGATTCAAACATTCAATGCTATGCTTAGAGATTTAAGTAGGATGCAGGAAAAACTTATAAAGAAGATAGTGAAATAATGATAGCGAAAATTTTGCAAAATAGCTCAACTTTTCATGCCATTGACTACAATGATAGGAAAGTAAAAGAAAATGCAGTAGAGCTTTTGGAAGCCTCCAATTTCGGCTATTTAGATTTGCTTACTAATAATACTGCTGCTGACTATAAAAGATATTTCGAGTTATGGCAAGAAAAGAATGATAGAATAAAGTCTTCTCAATTTCATGTAACCATAAGTTGTAGAGGCAAGGAATATTCAAAGGAGCAACTTTTGGATATGGGTAAGCAATGGCTAAAAGAAATGGGGTATGAAGGTCTGCCGACATTGATATATTTCCATAAAGATACTAATAATAACCATATTCATATAATTACCAGTAGGGTTGGATTAGACGGAAAGAAAATAAAAGATAGTAATGAGAAAAGAAGAGCAAGAACAGTCATTAATCGAATCGCCAAGAACGATATTTCTGCAAAAGCAAGAACGGATTTTGTGAAAGCATTGAGTTATGAATATAAGAATAGACATCAATTTGCCCTTATAATGGAATCTATGGGCTACAAAATCAATATAACTAAAGATGGTTATATGGAAGTATGTAGAGAGGGAAAGACATTGCTTCAAAAAGAATTAAAAATGATAGAATGGGGGAGTAGCGAACAAAAAGATCATTCTAATAGAAAGAAGCAAATACAGGCTATTTTATATAAATATTCCAATGGATTAACTCAAAACGAATTATCCAGTGTTCTTCATACGAAGTTTGGTATTGAAGTTGTTTTCCATAAAGCTGATGGGCATGATAAACCTTATGGTTATTCATTGATTGACCATAAAGAGAGAACCGTATATAAAGGCGGTGAGATTATGAATATGGATAAATTATTGAATTTGTTGGGTAGAGAAATCGATCCTGTTAAATTATCAGAGACAATGCTTGAAGTCAGTAAGGATTGTACTATGGTAGATGTGAATCAAGAATTAAAGAAATATGGTTTTTGGCTGAATAAAGAAGGTGAGGTCATACATAAGCGTAGCAAATTAGTAATGGGCAAAATTGCAGATAACTTTAAGGAAGCAATGTTTTATAATTTTAGAGCTAATAAGGCTTCGGAATATAGCTGCTCTTCTGAATCCTGTGCTGTTGCTTTGTCTGCCAAATTTAAAATAGATCGAGAACATATAACAATGAGCTTTGATGATATTCATAATATGCAGTTTTATAAAAAATCTGTGGAAGAATCATTGAATAATCATGTGGATTTGGAAAATGGGCTTAATGTCATGCGAGTAGGAGATAAGTTGTTTTTAATAGATGATGAAAATAAGACCATTGTTGACTTTGATGATTTGAATTTGACTACAGGTTATACAAAATTTACTGGAGATATAATCGTGGAGGATGAATATAGCTTGATAGACGCAATATCATCTATTATACAAGGTGAAGATGAACATTTAAGTGGAGGAGAGATTAATAATGAATTAAAAAAGAAGAGAAGATAGAATATTGGTGGCTTTTCATCGTGCCGTGGTTGGGCAGCTTTGGACTAAATGGTGTCTTTGCGGTGTTCTTCAGGAACTCATGAGCCGGGAACTGGAAGATGAAAAGGTGTCTATAACGATAGGGAAAAGAACTATGTTCAGTATTGGTTGTTTTCCCTGTTGTTGTTTTTGGAACTATGCTGGATGGGAATTAATGTTTGAAATCCGTACAGAT
>OAVV01000204.1_pt1 | contig 63691 bp, 85 predicted proteins | sample 1501401 | NCBI WGS metagenome assembly OAVV01 (sample SAMEA2580098, study PRJEB22360) | human gut metagenome | biome: human gut; feature: human-associated habitat; material: faeces | place: Denmark | collected 2008/2010 | reverse complement strand
TTAGGAAGATGAGAAGATTTTTTATACTTTTGTCCTCGCATTTAGAAAGAATGGCCCCGTAGCTTAGTGAATAGAGCGTCAGATTCCGGTTCGTCCACCACCTATGAGGGTAAAATTTGAGCGAAAATTTTAAGAAAATTTCATATTAACATACTGCTCTAACCAGTGTTTTTGCATAAGCACCTGTAGTTCAATGGATAGAATACAAGATTCCGGTTCTTGAGATGAGGGTTCGATTCCCTCCGGGTGTACTTTAAGCCACGCTTTTAACATAGCGTGGCTTTATTATTACCGCACTTTACCAATGAAAATTTATATATTTGCGGTGGAATGTTCTACTATTGTTCCACAACTTAAATAAAATACTATGGCAACTTTTAAGGCAGAGGTGTATAAACATCAAAAACGTTCTGACGGAACTTGGAATGTGAAAATCAGAGTGACGCACAATCGGCAGAAGAAATATCTTTCTACTCCTATCTATGTAAAGCAGGATGATATTACCCGTTCCTCTTTCAAATTGAAAAAGAATATCACCGATAAGACGGACAAGATGATAGAGGAATATGAAGCGATTTGTACCGAACTTGGCTTGAAGTTGAAAAGTATGCCTATTGATGATTTGATTAAAGAGTTGGAGAATGGCGTAAAACCAAAAGTAGAGAACATTGATTTTATAGCTTTTGCTGTCCGGAAAATAAAGGAGATGGAAGAGGACGGGCATGGTGGTTCTGCCAGAAGCTATAAAACGACTATTGAAAGTTTGAAGCGATTTATCAAAAGAGATACTTTAGCTATTTCAGAAATAACTTCTGTTTTTATGGAAGATTACGAGAAATGGCTGAAAGATAGAAAGCCGTTGAGTAATCGTGTACTTGGTGATCGGGCACTATCTTTATATCCTGGTTATATTCGCGCATTACATAATTTGGCAAAAAAAGAATATAATGATGAGGAAATGGGGATCATCCGGATTCCCTGGTCCCCATTCCAAAAGTACCATGTGAAGAAACCTACTCCTGCTAAGAAAAGAAATCTTTCGGCAGAAATGATAAGGAAGATACTTACTCTTCCGGACCAACCTTCTACGAATATTGGGTGTACACGTGTAAACTTAGCGCGAGATGTATTTGCTTTATCATTTTATCTTATCGGAATGAATACTGTCGATTTATATAATTGTGATTGTATAGCTGATGGTCGTATTACTTATCAGAGAACTAAGACAAGGGGGCGTCGAAGTGATAAAGCGGAGATTAGTGTTAAGATTGAACCAGAGGTTATGCCACTGATTGAAAAGTACATGGATAAAACGAAGCATAGGGTATTTAGGTTCTATCGTATGTATGCATCGAAAGATTGTTTAAATACTGCGGTTAACAAGGGGTTAAAAAAGATTGGTGAGATTCTAGGTATTGACGATCTGGAATTTTATGCTGCGCGCCATTCGTGGGCAACCATTGCCCGGAATGATTTGCGGATAAATAAATATGTTGTTCATGAAGCATTGAATCATGTAGATGATGCAATGAAAGTAACAGACATGTATTTAGAAAAGGATTATTCGCAGAATGACGATGCTAACCGCCGTGTTATAACCTATGTGCTTACAGGTGACAATGGTGTAAAAAAGAGGAAAAAATGAGGATGTTATCTGATTTCTCTCCAATAATCGAGTATTAATGATTTGTTATAAGTGTCAGATTCATTGTAATTTTGAATTATAAATTCTTTAGGGATAATGATGCCAAAATATTCTTTGGGCAAACATTCTGGTATAATTACCTTATTAAGTGTATAGTCTAGTACTGTTTCATTTTCAAGGTTGAACCCGTGTATAAGATAACGATTAATATCAAATGGTAAGAATTCATTAAAAGGATAGTTAATAAAACCTTCTGCATAGGTCTTATTATACCTGTTTGTTATATACTGGGAATTTCCAAAGCATCGGTTTCTTTGGATATTTTTGTCGGATGTTTGCTCAAATGTAAATCCCTTATCTATGGATGTATAAATGTTTGCATTGTCTAAGAACCATTCCATGAATTTGTTTTCTTCTCCTGGAGCGAAATTATGCATTTCTTTGTCCCATGGGTCCTTATATTGGTTTATGTCTATTCTTTTGTTGCTGTCTATTTTTGCCATAATATTATTTTTTGAACATATCTCCTTTGCCTGTCATTAACCACTCTGCGGAAATTTTGAAATCATTTATTAGGCCTAGCAACCAAGAAACTTGGAAGAATCCCAGAGAGTGGTTCTTTGACTGTGCATCAAAGTTGCGACGATCAATGTTGTATAGCCTGCAGTAAGTAGCTTTTCCACGCATCTGTTTGGCTGATACGAGAAAATCTATTGTCTGGAAGAATCTTGCAATTATGGATAAGGTTTCTTCTGTATATGCTCTTGGTTTACTCATCTTCTTTTTTGTTTTCTTCCTTTTTCGGTTTGTTGTCTACTTGTAATACGCTCTTTGCGTTAAGTGGAGATATGACAGAGCGTCCGAGCTGACTTTCTAACTGTTCCCGGGCTACTTTTGCTACTTTCCCTCCCTCGTGTGCCACTTGTGCATTTTCTACAAATCCGGATGGATTTTTTTCTCTGGATAAATCGGTGGTAGCAGTCTCGGCAAGCATGTTTAGGATTAGTTCGGTATTCGTCATGTTATCGCGGAGATTTTCTTTCGTTAATCCCTTGAACTTCTTATATCCTTTTGCGGACTTTTCAGCCCATGTCTGATATATAATATCGGTGAGTGCAGCAAATTGAACACCTTCCTGCATCCCGTTTCTTCTCCATTCGTCCGTGAGTTCCTTGCGTACCTCAATACTCTTCAAACGTTGGTTTATCCAATTATCGGAATATCCCAATGCCTTATACTCCATCATGGCGCGATCAATCGTTAGCTCCGGGTCCTGCATTTCATCCAGACGATCTTTGGCTACTTGTGCCATCCAGAGCTTGAAAGGCTCGGCCTTGGGAGAAGGAATAGACTGGATGAGGCGAAATAGCTGTTCTGTTGTTGCTACGTCGGTCTTATATAGTTTTCCATCGGAAGAAGGCAATTTCAGTTGTACGATATTAGCGTACAACTGACTTCCTTCCTTAGATAATTTGCGTTTTAGGTCACTCCAATATCTGCGAGGATTGTCGCTGTCGGTAAGGACTGCAACAACGTCCACGATAGAGAAAAACCATTCTTCTTTCTTATCGTCCCATACAGCACGAATCTTCTTATCTTCGAATATTTTGATAGCATCCTTTTTAGTCATGATGCACTATTTGTTTGATGAGATTGATTCTCTTTTCTTTTCGAGTTCTTTTTTTTCCTCCTTATCGAAGAATTCCCCACAAATAGGGCATACATATTCTCCTGTTTTTGATTGAAAGTTATCAATGTACTCTACTAATAGTTCTCTGGGATGATCGCATGGACTATCTCCCCATTGCTTGCGAAGCTTAGCAGCTTCTGATACTGAAATAGTTGTTGCCATAATTGTTTCTTATTTTATAAAAGTTCGTATCTAATATACTGTAAATCGCTTTTCAGGCTTTCTAAGACAGTTGTGTCTTCGTTGGATATAAGAGCCTTGTCGATGGCTTTATTTAGTTGACTGATGCCATCTGTTAGGGCATCTTCATTAATTGTTCCTGTTGCTACATGTTGAGCAAAGGAACTTTTAATTAAGTCTATGGTGAATCGGTTATAATCCATATTGATTATTTCTTTTGTAAGTATGAAACAAATCCATTTAGGATGGAACGAATAGCTTTATTGAGATGTACCGTATTTTTGAGCCATTTTGCGATTGTCGGGCTTATAAAATAATAAAGTTTTATAAAACTTCTGCCGAAAAAATATTTACGAAGATAACAATCCCTAAAATGTCGAAGAACAATAACTTCTGGTGCATTGTATGAGCCATAAATCGCAGTAGCAATATAGCAACCACTTTTTTGTTCATTAGTCATACTTTCAGTACTTATTTCGTTCATTGTTTCTTGTGGAAGGCCTTCTTTTATTTGATTTAACAATCTACGATATTCGGCTAAAGCAGTTTCATTCATATATGCGCCATAGATATTAAATCGTTCATTTATGGCATTTTGAAAATAGACCCATTGTTTAGCAATCTCACTAGTAAGATGAGCCAAATTAGGATTGTTTGTTATCATGGCATTGGGGACATGAAAGCGCAAAGAAAGGATTTCATCTTTTTGATTTAAGATCATATCGCAAACTTTGTCTGCTCTTAATGTCTTTTCAGTAGCTTTAGATGAGTTCAAAAGGATTTCAGAATCATATAATGCTTTGATTGATTCTGTATTTTGTAATTGTCCCATACAAAATTTTAAATAGCTTAGACATACTGTAAGAAAGAATTCAAAAATCTGTATACTGAATTCTGGTGTGGGAGAAGATTCAATGGCACGTCCACCATATGCTATAATTTCACGACACTTTAAATCACCTAATGTAGATGTGGCATAAGTTGCTTTCATTTTATAAAACCATCCTACAGTATTATTAGAATCTAATTCTAATATTTGATTAGCATATAATAGGGATTCTTGTGCGTTATCAGCCGCTATTGCAGTTTCGCATAACTTAATAATATTTTGGAGCTTAGAATGTCTACCTGTATCGATAGGTTCTGGTTCTTTGATTGAATCTTTGAAATCCATAGTATTTAGTATTTTGGTATTATATATATTATTTCTCCGAACTGGACGAAACGACATCTGCACATGCGGCAGTGTCTTCCGTGTGGACATCCGTTTTTTTCCTTTCTTGGAGCAACTCTATTAATTCTCCATTTTGCCGGATAAGTTCTGCATTCATTTCATCATGTCGCTTTCGCTCATCAATCATGGCTTGGACAAATTCATAAGGAACGGATTGCTTGGATGTTCCTGATTCTTCTTCAAAATTAGAATCACAAAAGGGAGTGACTCTCTCCTTTCCATATACATCTATCAATTTATGAACGAAGTTTGCAGGGAAAGCTTCACGGCCATTTTCAACACGAGAGATGAAACTTTGCTTACATCCTAAAACGTCTTGTAAATCAGCTTGTTTCAGTCCGTTTTCTATTCTAAAATCCTTTAGTTTAAAATTCATGTAATGTAAAATATGTTAAAACGAAAAATAAAATATACGAATATATTAGTATATATACGAATATTTGTATATTTGTCCCGTTATAAGTTTTATAACCGAACAAAAATAGTTTAATCCTAAGTAATTAACAAATAAATGAGGAGGTAAAATGGAAAATTTGACATTGGAGTGCTATCGAGGTTTTATGCAATCTCCTAAGGTTGCAGCTAAAGAATTAGGCGGCTTGTTTAACGCAACATTGATTATGAATTTAGGACGTCCCATTTAACGCAACATCATTATGACGATAACGCAACGTTGATTATGGGGAGGGTAGGAGGGCAAAAAGGAGAGTGCCCGAGATTCACATCCCGGACACTCCATTTAACGCAACGTTGATTATGACATCAACGTTGATACAAAGGTAATTAAAAAATGATTAATAGCAAATTTTATGGTAGAAATGGAAAGTATAACATTGAATCAGAGGACTTTTAGAGGATACTACGACGCATTGCCTGATAGAAAAGTATCCAAAGCTCCTAAGTCTGCTTTTGTGGACCAAATAGCCTCGGTCACTATGAAATCCACAAAGACAGTGCGTTGTTGGTTGTCCGGGGCGCAGAAACCGGATGCTTTAGCACAAGCTATGATTGAAAAGGAATTGGGTATACCTGCGTCAGAATTGTTTCCGGAGGATTGAGTATGCGACCGATTGAATTCTATACGACACCAGGGGGAGAGGTTACTATCAAAGAGATAGGGATGCCCGAACGCCAGTTGAAAGAATCCGATACAGAATTCATTCAACGGTTCTTGGAAGTTCTTGAAGAATTCTATCCGGAGGCTTATAAGGCATTACGTGAGGCTTATGCCAAATACGACGGGAACCGATTGTGGAGAGATTTTCTTGCAGTACGTCGATTCATTAAATGTAATTTCGGTCTGTATGATAATGAAATTGATATTGATGAAAATTGGAACTTTAAGTTTGAATTCGTGGGATGCCCGATGCGAGGTGAATGTGCAGGGTTCAAGGTTATTTGTCAGCCGAAATTCAACAGCAATTTATCAGATCGGCAACTTGAAATAATGCGCTTATGCTATGAAGGGTTGTCCGATGAAGAAGTCGGTAAAAGAATGTTCCTCTCTTCCCACACGATTAACAATCATCGTCGTAACAGCTTCCGGAAATTGGGTGTTCACTCTATGGCAGAGTTTAATAGGTACGCAGCCGAGAAAGGATTATTTAAGACGGCCGTTTAACGCAACATTGATTCATTTAACGCAACACTGATTATGGCTAAAAAAGAAGTAGAAGAAAGAGAATTGAGCAAAGGTGAAACTGCCACAGCAATAATAATTATGTTATTGGCCCTTTGGATACTTGGAAATGCTACGGAAGTATGCAGGGTAGTTATAGCATTAACGATGATGATAGGTGATTTAGTTCTGGTGTACCAAGCTAAATACCCAACAAAAAAAGGAGGTTGATATGACGGACCAACAATATTTAATCAAGAATCTTTTGATTGGCGCTGCCGAACTTGGCGCTGCCACGCAAAGAAAGTATGATCATCCACGCCTGGACCTTATAACTCAACGTGAAGCCTATAAGTTTTTTGAGGAACGGGACACTGCATACGGTGAGGAATTTACTCACGGTGAAGCATGGGTTAAAAAAATGGTGAAGGACGGTAAACTTCATCCTCGACGCAAAGGAAAATCGGATAACTCGCCCCTTATGTATTCCAAAACGGAAATGATAGCTCTTTACAATGCCGAATATGCGGTTGTTCATGGAATTTTTGACGGTACACAATTATAGCTATGAGAAACCATTTAAGAATAAATAAAGAAATTAACCCTTCCATAATGCCTGTCGGATGGTTGGGAGAAAAAGAATGTACTTGTTTTACTGTCTATATTTCAGTAAAAGAAAGAACTTCTTTCATGGCTAAATTTGCTATATATAGAAATCGGGTGTATAAGTCAGAAGTTGTTGGATATCTTATTTCAAACTATATAGCTTATCATTTAGGAAAAGGATATGACCCGTTTGCAATGAAGGTTTTAAAGCATGGAAAACGGTATAAAGAACCTTGCAAGGAATATGTGAACTATTCAATAGGCAGCATATCCCAAACCTTTCATGACGTTGTTCGTAATTCTTTGAAAAGTATTCCTATAAAAAGAGCTAATGCTTTATTTTATTATGCTCTAAGCGCTTTTTACAATGCTCCAGACAATGTTCTTGATAAATTGTGTTCTACGATAGAACAGCTAAAGAATCCTGTTACCAAAACGGAAAAGTATCTGACACTACAAACTGAACTTCCAGATAGTAGCTTCAATTTGATTAAAGGTTATGCTTATGATAATGGTATGACAATCTGTGATTTGATGTGTGTTGTGCTAAGAACAGTGTGTATGTCTAAAAAAGAGCGTTCAGAAGATTGTTCTCCTATTGCTCGGTTATTCAACTTATATCGTATTATGACACGGTCCGGAGAACCTTTTGCTGATACAAATGGCAGAATTTTAACAGTACAAGTTTGTGGAGAGCGTGAAAAGAAGTACATGTTGAAATTCATCAAAAGAAGAGGATTAACGAGGAAGGAATTATTGAGGAAAGCAATCAGAGCATTAGTCTATGTAATTTCCCATAAAAGCCGATTTGAAAAGCGCATTCAATATAGCTACGAAGCAATTGTAGATGAAGATGATTATTATTATGAACGGCTTTCCAGAATTGATTTTGCGAGGAATGTATATAGTAGACAACAAGTATAAATGGAGGATTAATAATGAAAGAATTATGTATTGTGTCGTATTTGACGTTAGGAGTGCTTGTAGTATTACCGATAGCGTTCCTGCTTTATATCATCGGTCAATTAGGCTCTATGTGCTTTTACATTTCTGGAAAGTCAAAATACATTGTTTACTATTACGAAAAAGGGTTGAGATTTTTAAAGAAATAGATGTTTGCTTATTTAACATAGTACAAACCTTTTAATAATTTAACTAATGAGTACAGAAGAAATTTCTAAAAAGCTTCCCTACAATTTGAGGGAAAAGAAAGAAAAGAATGTTGCCTATCGGTCATTAATTAGACCCGTGTTGGCAGATGAGTTGTACGACAAGATTCTGAAAATTGTCGTTGCTCAAAAGAAATACAAGGATCCGGATTACTCTGCTAAGAAGTTGGCGAAAGAGTTGCAAACGAATACACGTTATTTGTCCGCAGTCATTAATTCTCGTTTTGGCATGAACTACTGCTGCCTGGTTAATGAATACAGGATTAAAGATGCACTTAATTTATTGAAGGACAAAAGATATGCCGACAAGAATATCGAGGAAATTAGCGACATGGTCGGCTTTGCAAATCGTCAATCATTCTATGCTGCCTTCTATAAGAATGTGGGAGAGACTCCTAAAAGCTATCGTAAAAAATACCTGTAATCATTTAACGCAACAAGATTATGACATACATTGGAATCGTGAGAATGACTCTCACTAATTTTAAAGGAATTCGTTCTCTGGAAATGAACTTTGACCCAGAAGTGACTAACGTTTTTGGAGACAATGCGACTGGGAAAACTACTTTGATGGACGCTTTTCTTTGGACCCTGTTTGGTAAAGATAGCCAGAACCGTGCTGACTTTAATATTAAAACGCTTGATGCAAAAGGAAAAGCTCTTCCTAAATTGGAACATGAAGTCACCGTGATTCTCTCTGTTGATGGCGTAGAAACTGTTTTCCGTCGTTGCTATAAGGAGAATTGGGTGAAGAAGCGCGGGACCGCTAAAGAAGTGATGGACGGACACACCGTAGATTATTATGTAGATGATGTTCCGTTGAGTAAACGGGAATATGATGCTAAGGTTTCAGCTATTTGCCCGGAGCAGCTATTCCGGCAGATAACTAATCCTTCTTATTTCCCTTCTCTGAAAATGCAGGAACAACGGAGAATGTTATTTGAAATTGTTGGTGGTGACATTACCCACCATGACGTTTTCAACGAATTAATCACTGATGAGAACAAAGAACATTATCGCTCGCTCGTAGATGCTCTTGATTCCGGTAAAACTCTTGACGAGTATAAGAAGCAGGTTGTTTCACAGAAGAATAAAATTAAAGGTGAGGTAGCCGATATTCCCGGTCGTATCGAAGAGAACAACAGGAATATGCCAGAGGAAGAAGATTGGGTCGCTTTGTCCTCTGATATCGAAGAGAAGGAAAGAGAGATTAAGAACTATGATTCTCTGATAGCTGATAAGTCAAAAGCTGACGAAGAGGAAGCCGGGCGTAGACGTGGTGTTCGTCAGCAGATAGATGATAAGTATGAGCGTATGGAAGAGGTCAAGCGCCAGGTCAAAAGGGATGCCAATGCCGAACATGATAAATGGTACTCTGATTTGTCAGCAAAGGAAAGTGAAATATCCAATTTCAAAACTGATATCCGTTCTCTGGAAAACAGACTACTAACGTTAAATAATTCCTTGGAAGAGTATAATTCTCAGAGAGGAATCTTACTTCAAGAATATAAGACTATCAATTCTGAAACATTCGAAGTGGATAGTTCCGCTCTTGTTTGCCCTACCTGTAAAAGAGCATTTGAGGGCGTGGACTACGATAGTAAGTTGCAAGAAATGCAAGATACTTTCCAGACCAATAAATCTAATCGTTTAAAAGTAAATATTCAGAAAGGAACTACAATCAAAGCTAAGATTGAAGAGTTGCAAAAACAGATTCAAACTGTAGAAAAAGCTATTGGGGAAAAGAAGAATTTGCTTTCAACGTCGGAAAGTGAGAAACAGCAGTTGCAGAATTCAGAGCCGAAGACAGTAGATGTAATTGATGTATTAGAACGGAATGAGAAATATATTGCTCTAAAAAAGGAAGCGGAAACGTTAGAAGCCTCTTTAAAGGCTATTTATACGCCTGCCGATGTATCAGAACACATCAATGCTAAAAAGGCTCTTCAATCGGATATATATGCCCTCAAAGAAAGACTATCCAAAAGGGAACAGATTGAACGTACCCAGAAGCGGATTGATGAACTGCAGTCTCAACTTTCGAATATGCAGCAGCAGATTGCCGACTACGAACAGATTGAAGCCTCGATACTTGACTTTATGAAATCGAAGGTTTCGATGGTAGAGAAGCGTATCAATTCAGCTTTCTCCTATGTTCAGTTCCGGATGTTCGATACACAAGTAGATGGAACCGAATTTGACACCTGCGAATGTATGGTAGACGGTACTCCTTATTCCGATTTGAATACGGCCGCCAAGATGAATGCCGGTATCGATATCATCAATGCTATTTGCCGGGCAAAGGGTGTAACTGCTCCTATATGGTTGGATAACCGGGAAAGTGTTTGTAACCTTATTCCATGTGCATCACAAGTGATAAACCTCTTTGTAGAGAGAGGTGCTAAATTAACTATTCAATAATAACCATTTAACGTAACAGATTATGGCAGAAACAAATTTTGACAACAAAAGTGGAGCGCAACCGGCTCCGGCACAACAACCGCAACAGAATCTTTCGATTGTTCAGAAAGATGTGGTTGATACTGTATTGTCTAAGATTAAAGATTTTGAGTCAGCCGGAGAGCTTAAACTTCCGGCTAACTATTCAGCAGTAAATGCGCTGAAATCCGCATGGCTTATCTTACAGGAAACTAAAGATCGCAATGATAAACCTGCGTTGATGGTATGTACAAAGGAGAGTGTTGCTAACGCACTACTTGATATGGTTGTACAAGGGCTTTCTCCAATGAAGGATCAATGCTATTTTATCGTATATGGTCCTAAACTGACTTTACTTCGTAGCTATTTTGGGACGCTTGCCGTTGCTAAGCGTGTAGGGGGCGTTAAAACAGCCGTTGCCAATTGCGTGTATGAAGGAGATGAATTCATTTTTTCTATTGATACGCAGACCGGACTTAAAAAGATTATCAAGCATGAGCAAACTCTGGATGCTTTGGATTCAAATAAGGTCAAAGGTGCTTATGCTATTCTCACTACAGAAGATGGGCGGAGTATTGTTGAAATTATGAATATCACACAGATTAAACAGTCATGGAATATGGGCGGAACAAAAGGTAATTCTCCTGCACATAAAAATTTTGGTGATGAAATGGCAAAAAAAACTGTTATTGGTCGTGCTTGTAAACTGCTCATTGGCATGTCTGATGATTCGGCATTATATGATGAACCGGATAATACAGAAGTTGATACTGCTGCCGAACAACGGTCCGCACAGATAGAAGGAGGTGCAAATAAAAAGCATCTGGGCCCGGTTGAGGATGCCAATTTTGAAGAGGTAAAACCTACAGCTCCGGTCCAACAGCCTGCACCTGCATCCTCTTCTACACAGCAAGCAAAGGCAACGGACGAAAATCCTCCATATTGATACGATTATGGCAAAGAAAGTCGATAATTCAAAAGGTTTTTTGGTGATTGAAGTATCAACGCCTGAACTGTTCGCCAAAGTCGGCGGAGTGGGAATCTGTGATTATTGTAATACCCCTGCTGAAAAGGGGTATTACATAGCTGTTCTGAATAGATGGTATTGTCCGGATTGCTACGCTAAGTTCTGCGGGAGAGCAAAGTATCATCAGGAAGATGCACCCATAGAAAAGCAGAACTATGAAGTTTATGCTAAATTGCTTGGAGTATGAAATACAGATATGTGAGGTGCGGTAAAATTACCGATTTCAATGAACTGTTTGATTTGTCTGCAAGAAAGCAACCGGTAATCTGGGTTGTCGGTTTAGTGCCTCACGAATTTGTGAGGCCTGCCGCTTTCTTCTTACAATGGTCCCTTGCGAAACTAAAATGTACCCAACTTTATAAAGCTAAGAAGGTCGAAAATGAAACTAAAAGTATTAGGAAGTAATAGTCTCGGTAATTGCTATATCCTTGAAAACAAGGATGAAGCATTGATAATTGAAGCAGGAATAAAACTGCCGAAGGTCAAAGCTGCGATGAACTACAACATCAAGAAGATAGTCGGTTGCCTGGTAAGTCATGAGCACGGAGACCATGCAGGATTTTACACAGAGTATCTAAAGATAGGATTTCCGGTAATTTCACCGGAAGCTGTTTATAAAAGCAAGGGATTCTCCGTTATGCCTCCATTCGCGAAGATCGCAGAGCCAGGCCGTGGTTATAGAGTAGGGAATTTTAAAGTGATTCCTTTTGAAGTACAACATGACGTTCCGGCTTTTGGTTATCAGGTAGATCATCCAGATATGGGAAGGCTTGTTTTTCTTACTGATACTTTCTATTGTGATTATACTTTTGATAATGTGAATCATTGGCTTGTAGAAGCGAATTATGCGGATGATATTCTTGATCGTAATATAGCAGATGGACGTATACCGATATCTATGCGTCCCCGATTGCTCAAATCGCACATGGAGATTGAGACTATTAAAGGGTTGCTATCAGAAAATGATTTATCACAGACACAGAATATTGTACTCATTCATTTGAGTGATGGCAATTCGAATGAGAAGAGGTTCGTGGACGAGGTTATCAGTTTGACGGGTAAGCCGGTGTTTGCAGCTAACAAAGGATTGGTTATAAATGTCAGTCGAATTCCTTACTAATTGTCTGCAAAGATTATGAAAAGCGTACCTGATTACATAGTAAAAGACCTGCTCCGGCTACTTCCTGTCCTTATTGAGAATGTTAATTTGGAAAGTAAAAGTACCCGGGTACAAAATGCAGTGAGATTAGTGAAAAATATAATAAAGAAATTATCTAAAATACAAGATTAATTATGCATACATGGTTTGAGTGTAAAATCCGTTACGAGAAAGTAATGGAAAACGGAATGCAGAAAAAGGTAACAGAACCTTATCTGGTTGATGCGCTTAGCTTCACGGAAGCAGAAGCGAGGATTATTGAAGAAATGACACCTTTTATCTCCGGTGAATTTACCGTTTCTGATATAAAACGTGCTAATTATAGTGAGATATTTACAAGTGAAGAAGAAGCTGCCGACTGCTGGTTCAAATGCAAACTTATTTTCATCACACTGGACGACAAAAGTGGTGCTGAAAAAAAGACTTCCACTCAAGTACTGGTACAGGCTGCCGACTTGCGCGATGCCGTGAAGAAGTTGGACGAAGGTATGAAGGGAACAATGGCAGATTATCAGATCGGCATGGTATCCGAAACACCTATCATGGACGTTTACCCTTATACAGAAACTAATATAGAAGAGCAGATTGGTACAAATGCCAATTCTCCGGTAGTAAGCACCTTCTTAAAGTCATTACCCGAAGGTTGTCGTACTTCCATCACGGTTGCCGGGAAGCCTGTTATTATTGATAAGACAGGGGTATTAACGAGGGTTATACCGGATGAGGAACAGCGGGAGTAGTAACTACAAATCTATTGATAAATGGGGAGAAAAAATAAAATCGGACTTGAATATTTCCCTTTTGACATTGATTTCTTTTCGGATTTAAAGATTAGGAAATTAATCAAATACCAAGGTGGCAAAGCTGTAACTGTATATGCTCTCCTGCTATGTATTATTTATAAACAAGGGTACTACATGAGGTGGGATAAAGAGTTGCCTTTCATTATTTCGGAGCAAACGGGGTATGAAGAGGTGTATATTCAGGAGGTGATTAAGAGCTGCTTAGTAATCGGGTTATTTTCCAATGAGCTTTTTGAAAAAGAGAAGATCATAACTTCCAAAGGAATACAGGAACGGTATCAGTATATCTGCAATTTATCAAAGCGGAAATGTGTAATATCGGAGTTTATCCTTATTTCTTCCGAAGAAAAGCCTATTTCTTCCGAGGAAATACCCGTTTCTTCCGAGGAAATGCCTAAAAACTCCGGAATAAGTGCACAAAGTAAAGGAAAGGAAAGTAAAGGAAATAATAAAACTCCCCCTATAATCCCCAAAAGGGGAGAAGTGAGGGAGCAGATTATAAACATGAGTGATATAAAAGATTTGCTTTTGAAAGATGAATTATGGAAAGAAAATGCTTGCCGACAATCTGGGTTGAGTATGGAATTCTTTTCAATGATTCCCCAACAGATTGATAATTTCCTTTCATGGATACGATCTACGGGCGCAGAAAGCACAGTCCTTACACTTCCAGACGCTAAACGTCGCTTTATTTATTGGTGGAAATATACAGGTCTAAAAGAGTGGAAAGATGAAAAAGAACGAATATCCGGAAAAACGAATAGGACAGGTGATAACAGAAGCACAAGCGATGGGGCAAAGCCTGACTACAACGAAGTTTTTTGATTTTATGACTGATTTCTCGTATGCGCGGCATCTTGCATGTCTATGTGAAGCCGGTACGCAGATATTAGCTCGTGAGAATAAAACGTTTGTTGTGGATGAAAGTAACGAGCAGGTTATCCGTTTTCTGATTCACTACTTTAACCGATGTCGTTCTGCAGAGACTATTTTCCCGGCAGATAAAGGCTATAAGCTACACAAAAATATTGCTTTATGTGGTGATGTCGGTGCAGGAAAAACAGTTTTGATGCAAGCTTTTTCGGTGTATTTGCGGAGGATTAATAGCCCAATGCAGTTTCTGAATCTGTCTGTCGGACAAATGGTGAACTATTACACGTTGCATAACAACTTGGATAAGTATACCTACAATGAGGATGATTCAAAGGCTTTTCAATATTCACCGATAAACATTTGCTTGAATGATATAGGTTTGGATTTAACAACCTTTTACGGCACAGGTACGAAGGATTTATGTAGTGAGTTTCTTTTCGCCCGGGCTGAAATATGGCAGTTTTACGACAAGTATAGTCACATAACGACAAACTTGTCGGCAACATTATTGAAAGAGTATTTTAAAGACGATTACAGTCGGATAAATGACAGGTTCAAATATTATAATTTGATTCATTTATCCGGAGAATCAAGAAGATAACAATTAACGCAACATTGATTATGACAAAGAATGATTTACCTAAAAGCTCACAAGAGCTTATTACCCGTTTTTTGCCCGAATATGAGCAACCGGAGGATGTTAATGAGAAGCAATTCCAAGAGGCTTTAATGAATTTCCATCTTGCAATGATGGGTAAAACGGAGAAGCAAGTTTATACTCCCGTATTTTCTTGTTGTTCTGGTACGCTAAATTCAGAACTTCCAATGGTCTGTATTCCTTCTTCCAAGTACAAGGAAGTAGAGATATGCTTAAAAGATGGTTGGAATTATCCGATTGCTACTATAAAGCTATCCAATACAAATCGTTTGATTGATGCTGAAAAGACCTATGAGGACACAGCGAAATTGGGGTATGAGATAACCAGACGTTGGAACGCTTTTATTCCGAAAGGAGGTGAGGAATGATTAACTTGCTGTATGTCGATTTGTTTTGTGGAGCCGGAGGAACTTCTACCGGAGTAGAATTGGCCCGTGTAAACGACGAGCAGTGCGCGAAGGTAGTTGCATGTGTGAATCATGACAAAAATGCCATAGCGAGCCACGCAGCTAACCATCCGGATGCTTTGCACTTCACCGAGGATATCCGAACGCTTGAACTTTCTCCACTGGTGGAACACCTGAAGAAAAGTAAGGTTCAATATCCTAGTGCTTCAGTCGTTCTCTGGGCATCATTGGAGTGTACTAACTTCTCGAAGGCTAAAGGCGGTCAACCACGGGATGCAGATAGCCGGACACTAGCCGAACATCTGTTTCGTTACATCGAAGCTATCGACCCTGATTATATTCAGATCGAAAATGTCGAAGAATTTATGTCATGGGGGCCAATGGATGAAAATGGTAAACCGCTCTCTATGCAAAAAGGAAAAGACTATACCAAATGGGTTCGCAGCGTGAAATCCTACGGTTATAACTTCGACCACCGTATTCTGAACGCTGCCGACTTCGGAGCATATACTAGCCGAAAACGATTCTTTGGTGTTTTTGGTAAGAAAGGCTTACCTATCGTATTCCCGGAACCTACCCATTGTAAAGAAGGAAAACAAGATATGTTCGGGAGCATATTAAAGTGGAAGCCCGTAAAAGATGTGTTGGATTTAGAAGACGAAGGAACTAGTATCTTTACCCGGAAAAAACCACTATCAGAAAACACTCTTGAACGTATCTATGCTGGCTTAATTAAGTTTGTAGCAGGTGGAAAAGATAAATGGCTGCTGAAATACAACTCAATCAATGGAAAGACAGGAAAGCACATTCCTCCTGGAATAGATGAACCATGTCCGACTGTGAGTTGTCAGGGACGATTAGGAGTTGTGCAAACGCATTTCCTTTCAAGATACAATACTTGCCGCCCTCAAGATACCTGTAAGTCAGTTGATGAACCTTGCGGAGTACTTACTACTAATAATCGATTTGCAAAAGTAGGTTGTCATTTTCTATCAAAGTATTTCAGCGGACATCCGGAAAGTAAGAATATACCCGTGGATGGTCCGGCACATACCATCAAGTGTAAGGATAACCATTCGTTGATTAATGCTAAGTTTCTCGCTGCATATTACGGAAATGGTGACAATGTTAGCCAGGTAGACAAACCATGTCCGACAGTGCCGACAAAGGACAGATTCAACTATGTGAGTCCACGTTTCCTCTGCTCGTACAATTTCAACGATGCCGGCAAAGATATAAATGCCCCGTGTCCGACCTTACTTACAAAAGATCGGCTATCACTAACTACCTGTCGCTTCATGGATCAGCAGTTTGGACAAAGTAAACCGGTTGGAATTAATCAACCATTAGGAGCCTTGACATCTAATCCAAAGTACAATCTTGTAAGCTGTCGTCCGTGGGTAATGAATACTAACTTCGGAAATATCGGTAGCCGGATAGAAGAACCTGCACCAGTTATCACCGCTAACCGAAAGTGGCACTACCTGATGAATCCGCAATTTGTATCTCCTGGAAGCTCTGTGAACGACCCATGCTTTACCCTCATTGCCCGGATGGATAAGCGCCCCCCCTACCTTGTCAGTCTAAATACAGTGTTTAGTTCGGAAACACCACCACCGGATTTCGTGAAGATAGATGCCTACGGGAATGTGTTTATTGAAGTCTTTGAAGATGATAGTCCCATGACAAAGAATATCAAAGAATTCATGGCCATCTATCAGATTGTAGACATATTGATGCGGATGCTCAAGATACTTGAACTAAAGCTTATCATGGGATTCCCAGAAGATTATATGCTAATTGGTACACAAGCCGACCAAAAGAAATTCATAGGAAATGCGGTCGAAGTAAATATGGCGCGAGTTCTCTGTGAAGCTGTCAGCAGGAAGCTACGTGAATTAAGAAAAGTGGCAGCATAAATTAATTCAAAAATGAATAGAAAGGAATCATATGAAAGAATCTGTTTTAAGTGAAATACGTGATACATTGTTTGGTAAGATTCCCACCGATGAGATATCAACAGTTATTGATTCAATATCATTCTGCTTGAGAAATTACGAGATTATGGCTAAAGAAACTTCAGTAGTAGTCTATGATAATTCCGATTCGCAGATTATTAGTAAATTCTTCATAGCTAAAGCTGTGGAAGGATTATGTCAAAGTTCATTAGATTACTATCGTATCATATTAAGAGCGTTTATCATACAAGTAGGAAAACACATCAAGGAAATCGTCACCGATGATGTCCGTGTCTATTTAGCCTATAAGAAGATTAATAAATGCAGTGATAATACTCTTAACAACATTCGAAGAACTTTAAGCAGTTTCTTTACTTGGTGTACAGAAGAAGGTATCCTTGATAGAAATCCAATGCTTAGAATCAAGGGAGTGAGACAAGTGAAGAAATTGAAGAAACCTTTAAGTGAAGATGACATGGAGAAACTAAGGTCTTTGGCAAAAACAAAGAGAAATAAGGCGATAATCGAGTTCTTGTTTTCTACCGGCTGCCGTGTTTCTGAAATGGTTAACGTGAACCGTAATGATGTAGATTGGCAAAATGCGCAGGTCGATGTGCTTGGAAAAGGGCGCAAGTACCGGACTGTTTATTTGTCTGCCCGCTGTAAAATAGCTATGAAAGAATATGTTGATTCAAGAACAGATGATTTAGAAGCCCTATTTTTATCTGATTATGAGGGGATGTGCCAGCAGATAAAAGAAATGAATAAACTATCCCGGATATCCAAGGGAGCAGTTGAAATCATGTTAAGGAATCTAGGGAAGAAGGCTGGTATATCCAATGTACATCCACATAGACTCAGGAGAACCGCGGCAACTACAGCCCTAAAACGAGGAATGCCAATAGAACAAGTACAAAAGATGCTAGGGCATGAGAGCATTGAGACAACTACTATTTATGCGCAATCAACCAATGATGAAGTAAAGTTAGCCCATGAAAAATTTATTATTTGACATAAACAAGATGCTAGGAATAGCAGATAGTTATCAGGCACCAGATAGGATTATGAATATTTTATTTGGTGAAGAATCTACTCGCATACAGGTATTCAAAGACTTTTTAGATTACTTCAAATGTGATGTTAGTTATGACTGGTTCCATGAATACTTTGAAGATGAACATGCCGACCGAAAGAATAACAAGCAGGATTTTACGCCTAAATGCCTTTCAACTTTGGTTGCTAAACTATTAGGTTCTGATACGGGCGTAACCTATGAGCCCACTGCCGGGACTGGCGGAATGCTTATCTCAAATTGGTACAATCACCGGAATAGTATCAGTTTCTTAGATTACAAACCTAATGATCATTTGATAGTATGTGGTGAGTTGTCAGACAAAACAGTGCCTTTTCTTCTTTTCAATTTATCTATAAGGGGAATATCTGGAATAGTATTTCATGGTGATACATTGAGAAACGATTATAAGGCGGCGTATATATTAACTAATAAATTCAATTCACCTTGTGACTTTTCAACAGTTACAAGATTGAAATAACCTTCAAATAAAGAATAGATATGAATAGAATTATATGCAAGGCAGGCGTATTAAGTAAAACAATTCGATTGCTACCATTTATAACAATTTACGCAAATCCCATGAAAGTTGGTTGGAAAGATTTTGCGATTGATATAGGATGGTTATGTTTCGCTATTGGAATTAGATTTAAAGAACCCTCAAAATAGAATAAACTTGAACCTAATGCTGTATAGGCAAGCGTAATGGAATATGTGTGACTGTTTTGATAAAGTAGAAGCGAATTTGAAAGAAAAGACTGGTGACCCGGAAGCATCTTTAAATTATATGTACGCCATGCCGTCTTTTGAAAAGAAGCCAGTAATAGAAGCAACTTACCGGAAAAAGAAAAAGGATGGTACATTTAATAAAACGGAGAGTACTATATCTATTGCTTATCCTTTTTGCCCGTTTTGCGGAAAGAAATTATCAGAGGAAAAATAATTCAAATCAAAGATAGAAAGGAATAAAAGTATGACAACTAAAGAACAAGCAGCCCGCAAATACGCTCTAAGTGAGCATCACGGAACCGGTCATTATACAGATATACAACTTGAAGATATCAAGGAATATGCATATCTACAAGGGGTTGAATTTTCCCATGAGTGGATTCCTGTTGATAAAGAACTACCGGACGGTGAAATACCTTGTATTGTTAGAAATAAAGTCGGAAATCTATGTATCTGCTTTATGAAGTACACTACAATGAAAGACGGAAGTCGTAGCCCCATCGGGTGGTTCAATTATTGGTATGGGAAAAATGAAACACGTACAAACGGTCCAATTCGGGCTACAATAACTCATTGGAGATACGTTGAACAGTAATGAGTATAACATTCAAATTAGAATAAAAATGAGCGAAAATAAGAAACCGTGCCCCCAGTTCCCTTATTGGGGTGCACATTACCCGGATGCCTGTTGTGTTGATGGGAAACTGTATGACCTTGACAGATGCGATGAAAACGGAAATCTGTACGAACCTATCGACGATATTCCATGCCCATTTTGTCAGACAGAGGATTTTATTGAATTAGACCCGTTTAGTTGGGTAGACCATTTTTGCGAGGCAATGGAAGAGAACGGAGATACCATCACCGACTCTATGGAGCAGCTTGCTAAACAAAAGGCAAGGCAATCCTATCTTGATTGGATTGAGAAAATGAAAGAAAAATATACGTAAAAATAAAGAAATGAAGAAGATACTAATAATCTGCGCACTTCTCGCCATGATGGTTGGATGTGCATCACCGAGAAAGTCGGTTGAGAATCACCCAGTAAAGGAATCACATCAGCCGGATGCGCTGCCGGGTAATAAAGAGAATCGCTTTATGAAGCAATTTCGGCAAGCTGATTCAGTGTTTAACGAAAAATACAATATAAAAGGATATGGGATGTGATTGTTGCTCTAAGTCTAACTACGGACAAGATAAATGCTCTGCCAGTAGAGCTTATAGGGATTGTTTTTGCGGTGTGATCCATGATAACGAGCGAGAAAGATATGAAGAGATGTCACCTCATCGAAAAAAGGCTATCTCCAAGCGTAGAAAAAAGAATAAAAACAAGAAAACTCACAGGGGATAACCCTCAATACGGAATGGTAATGAATATGAGAACAATAAAATTCAGAGGTAAAAACTTATATAATAACGAATGGATATTTGGTGACTTGATTCAGTACGAAAGTGGTGAAATGGCTATTTTCAGCAAGAAACTTTCCCAATATGGATGCGAAGCTACTGAAATGTTTAATAGAAGTAAGGTAGAAACTACAACTGTGGGACAATTCACAGGCTTATTCGACAAAAACGGAAAAGAAATCTATGAAGGGGATATTCTTCACACTATTACATTTGGTTTTAATCCAGAAGAATATACAGCTATTATCCTATATCGTAATTGTAGTTTTCAACTCTCTAATGGTCGAAATTTATTCTATTTCGGGCAATCTGATCTTACAAAAATGGATGATACTATCGTGATTGGCAACATTTACGATAACCCGGAATTAATCAAGGAGGAATGACAATGAAGAAAATCATGTTCAACGATAAGTACGGCTTAACCCAGGCTGTACTAGATGGTCGGAAGACTATGACGAGAAGGATTTGTAAATACGATAGACCTGATGAAACTTACGACATCGTATTTCCTGTCTTTGAGCCTAAAGATTATGATGATAATGGGAATATAATATCCCCTTTATATGGCGCCTTCGGCTGGAAAAACAAAGAAGGTAATTTCACAGGATGGAATATTTCCAAGTACAAGGTTGGCGAAGTCGTAGCGATTGCACAAAGCTACAGGGATTCAGGCTATACCCCAGACTCATTAGATAGACATCCGAAAGATTTGAGTATTCGTGGTCTTATGAAGGATTCCGCAGGATGGAATAACAAGATGTTTGTTAAGTCGTATGCTTGTAAACATCACATAAAGATAACCAATATAAAAGTAGAACGCCTACAGGAAATATCCGATGATGATTGTTTGAAGGAAGGGATATTTGAATGGAATGCCGGCCAGAAAGATATTCCTTTCTATTCATTTTCGTATGCAGACATTCCCGACTATTTTAGCCCTCGTGATGCTTTTGCTGACTTGATAGACAAAGTATCCGGCAAAGGTACATGGGAAGAAAACCCATTTGTGTGGGTGTATGAATTTAAGCTGTTTGACTAATAACAAAGATAGAAATGAAGGAAATAGAATTGAAAATAGCTGAAATATTAGGGCGTGTTGCTCTTGATAATGATATGAAGATTCCTGATGATATTCAGCGATTAGCGAGAGCTACAAGGTATTTGGCTATTCAGCTAGAGAAAAATACTAGAGATGTGGATATGTCACAGGATATTATGAAATATACGGTAGTTATATTGGATAATACTATTGCGAAAGTTGTATCAAAAGATGCTAGAGCAGTGTGTGAAACAGTAAGAACTGACACAGTAACAGCTATAAGAGCAGATGGATAAAGATATGTATTCAAAATATATAAAAAAGAGAAATGGATAAAATGAAGATTATCATTCCCCACGAGGGAGTAAACGAAATTCCAGAAGGCTTTAAACCTGTTATGACAAGTGAAGGTAAGTTAGTTGCCATTGTTCCGGAAGGAATGCATACGAGGGATGCGTATTGGATAAAGACTGAAAGGATTATTCCGGTTGTAGATTGGGAACAACGACGTTTTGAATTGGCGAAAGCTGCTATGCAAGGATTCTGCGCTAATTCGCATGATAGTATTGCAATAGCGGTAGATTCTAAGACCGTGTCTGAATGGTCCGTTGGGTTTGCAAATACCATGATCGAAAGGTTGAAGGGGGATTATGGATCAGTAAGCCAATTGATTGAATCGGTGAAGTCTGGTAATAGACCATCTTTTATCGGAGTTCTTTTAAGTGAATCCCAGATTGAAGAGTTGTGGTCTTATGTGGATGATGAATACTATAACAATGTATTAAAGTCCCGGCTGAAAAAAAATAATTAGCTATCTGTGGTTAATATTTGTAAACATTCTATATTCGTTTTCTAGCAACTTTTTTACACGTGGCTTATTGATGTATTGTGTTGTTTGCTTTCTGATTATTCCGTTCTGTAAAAGATTGATCGTCCGATTTTGCTCACTGATAGTCATACTTAATACAATGATTATAAAGATAAGTGCTATATAACCCAAAACGATTAAACACACTACTTCTTTATTGAAATGGAAGAAATCTCTGAAAGTTCTAAAGTTGCTCATGCTTGCTATGTTTTTTAAAGAACGTGCCCGAAAATAACTACGCCCTTCATAGAGGTGCGGCAAACAACCCAACAAGGAAGCATAGATACAACGGGCACGTATATTGTGATAATGCAATACACGAACACCGTCCATTCTATTTCCTTGTTTTGAAAATTGCCGCTTTCTATGAAGGAGAGACTGAACGTCAATCGATACTCTATTTGAGTATCGGTGCAAATTTAATAAAAAGATTACAAAAACTTATCATTATGGATGCAAAACAATTTTTCAAGAGAGTTTCTTACATGCGGAAACTTCAAAAAGAATATTTTAAAACTCGTTCGTCTGCCATTTTGAGACAATGTAAACAGGTGGAGAAAGAGATAGACGATGAGATCGAGAGAGCGAATAAGATAGTTACAGAACAGCAACAGCCAAAACTTTTTTGATTATGAAGCGAATTCCGTTTAATACTACTGATGCCGACATCTTTCCTCGTATAGCTAAAGTTGCAAAAGGGGGGACGTTTGACGGCTCTGCGCAGACTGATTACCTTGAAAGCTGCCGGTGGTTCGTAGAGCGATATGATTGTATTATCATTCTCACTCGTGATGTTGGATATCATACATCTGGTTGGTGGAAGAACCCAGACTACGAACGTTGTTATCATTTGTCTATCTCCTTTCCCGGTGGACGGGATATTAGGAAGTTAGGACACGTGCTGGAAAAGTTCTTCGGGAATAATCGTCGTTTATTGTGGTGTGAACCTCCATATAGTAAGCAGGGTAAACAGGTGGAAGTGTATCATTATCGTTTGTTTTGTGATGAGAATTGGCAACCAATAATGCCGCGCGGAGAAGTCTATTCTAAACAGTTTACCGAACTGGGGTGGAAATCATATTCAGAACTACATAGTAGAAACCAATAACAAATAGTAATTATGAAAAAAGAACAAACCAAAGTTTATGTATTGATGCTTTCTAAGGAGTTTCCTAAAGAGCATCCGAAAGCCGGAGAACAAACCGGATTCAAAGAAAAGTTAGAGCTGGCGTTGAAAGCGCAAGAACAAGCAGAAGAATGTACTACCTGCGGTGGTGACTGTAAAACTTGCTATTGTCCTTCTGCTTCCGGAATAATGAAGGTACATACTATTCGTACCAATATGGAACGTTGGTCGGGAATAATGCAGAAAGTGCAGGAAGGGAAAACTGTTATCTCTGTCCGGCAATGGAAAGGTAGGCCCTATGAAAAAGGGAATGTTCAGGTAGAACTATTCTGTCTCGGCAAAGATGATGGCGTAGGATTACAGACATTGAGCGTCATGGAGTACACCGATGCTGACGACGGGATAGAACGTGCCGTTTATTGTATCGACGGGAAGCCAATGCCAATGCTTACTCTGAAACAAATAGCGGAGAACGACGGGCTGACTGTTGAAGATTGGAAAGCGTGGTTTACTGGTATGTCGTTTGCTGAACCACTGCCGATCATCCACTTTACCAAATTTAGATATTGATTATAAACCATTTAAAGAGTTACAATTATGCAAGACATTGAGAAAAATTCAATGCTCCTTAAAGAAGGACAAGTAAAGAAACCAAGTTATCAGAACTTCTCAATAACTCGGAAACGGAAAAGAAACCGACAGTTGCAAAGCTGAATCCTGCAATCATAGTCCCGTCCCCATTGAAACGAAAGCGATTAAACGATGAATTGATTGCAGAGCTAAATGCTACCTATGAACGTCCGGCTATTTGCCGGGATGAACACGGAGAGTACAAAGAAGGTGCTTTCCTGCACGGTTCAAATCTGGTAATAACAAGCATATTGGAAGGACGTTGGCATCTGACTGTAAAGTCCGACAAACCACTTTCTATCTATGAGATAAAAGCTGCCAGGTACAAGTTTATTCCGGACGATGCTTACATGACACTTGTTTTCCCGAAAAGGTCGGAACTGGAAAAGTTTACTTCTCCACACAGTATGCAAATGATAGAGATTCAAGTCACCCAAAAAGAATAATTTTTTGAGAGGGGGGGACTATAGGGGGGGAGAGGTGGTATTTTGTATAGTTTAAAAAGATAGTTTGAAGATGATTAAAAAATACGCTTTTGTTATCGGCATAGATACCGGAGTAAATACCGGAGTTGCCACATGGAATGTTACTGCAAGAAAGTTTGAGTTGATAAAGACTACTTCAATTCATAAAGCAATGATGTATGTGATAGAAATGTATAAAACGTACGGAGGAAGTATGTTAGTTCGTGTTGAAGATGCGCGATTAAGAACCTGGTATCAATCTAGTTATAAGACAAGAGAAAAAGAAAGGGATATGTTGCAAGGTGTTGGATCAGTTAAGCGTGACGCAAAGATATGGGAGGATTTTCTTACTGATGTTGGTATACCCTTTGAAATGATTCATCCTAAGGATTCAATAACTAAAGTCAATGCTTTGACATTCAGGAATATAACTAAATACGATAAACCGACGAATGAACATTCTCGTGATGCTGCGATGCTTGTGTTTGGGTATTAGACAGTAGGTTGATATTGGATATTATGCGTTTGTTAGACGAACTTATATTTAAAAGAGCGTTTAATAAACGCATTTTATTTATATTTGCGTGGAAATGACAGATGTTACATCTTAAAAATTAGTGTGAAAATGGAAGGATTATCAAGTTTAGAGGGTTGGGCACTGATAGCAACGTACTTTGTTGCGATGATGTTGCTCGTAGTGTTTCTACGAAAACACAAAAAGACGAAAGAAGAGTTTTTGGTTGCGAATCGGTCAATGCCTTGGTTATTGACAGCTTTTTCAATGGCTGCCACATGGGTATGGGCTCCATCGATGTTTGTTGCTTCGGAAAAGGCATACACACAGGGGCTTGTTGGCGTGTTCTGGTTTGTTGTGCCAAATGTATTTACATTGATACTGTTTGCTTTCTTTGCCAATAAGATGCGTAAGCTTCGGCCAGAAGGATGGACGTTCTCGGACTATATTCGTGAGAAGTATTCGAAACGTTGCCATAATCTGTTTTTGATAGAATCGTTCGGGCTGCAGACGATGAGTTTTGCCGTTCAGCTTCTTGCCGGAGCTACCATCTTTTCAAAGATTACAGGTATATCGTTCACCGCTACAACGATAGTGATGGCGCTATGTCCTCTGTTATATACGTTTGCAAGCGGTATTCGGAGCAGTATTATTACTGACTTCTGGAAGATGCTTTGGATAGTGATTGTTTTATTGTTAGGACTGCCAATTATGTTTTCAAGTGCCGGGCCGGAAGCGCTGTTTAATGGTCTGGGAGGTGTTAGTGGTGGTTTCTCTGATTTGTTTTCAGGTAACGGACTAATGGTTACTTTGTCCTTCGGTATTCCTACAACGATAGGTTTACTATCTGGGACGTTTGGCGACCAGATGTTCTGGCAGCGGGTGTTTTGTGTGAAAGCTGACAAAGTGAAGCGCACAATGATAACCGCTGCCTTTATTTTTGCCGTTGTACCTATTTCCTTGGCGGTATTTGGCTTTTTTGCAGCCGGAACAGGTTTGGCTATATCCGACACACAACTGACAAATGTAGGGGCTGTAATGGCTTTCTGCCCGAAATGGTTCTTGTATCTGTTCTTTGTACTTATACTTTCTGGTTTGATATCAACCGTTGATAGTATTATTAGCGCAGTGAGTTCCGTTGCCGGACATGATGTAGTGAAGCGGTTAGCTATGAACAAGAAATGGCATGAACGGATTCAGAAGAATATTTTTCTCTTTATCCTTTTTGCGAATGAAGTACGGGCAGCTCGGTTTGCAATGATCGTTGTAACCGTCTCCGCTATTCTGATCGCGAACATTCCTGGTCTAACTATCCTGTATCTTTTCTTGCTGTACGGGACGCTACGTTCGTCTGTAATGCTTCCGACAGTGTTTGCTATTCTCGGCAAAAGAATGAGTGAAAGAGGGCTGTTCTACGGCATCCTAACAAGCATGATTGTAGGTTTACCAATATTCGCTTACGGAAACTTTGCAGGAAGTATCCCGATGATTGTGTTGGGGTCGCTCTTCACTATCCTTGCATCTGGGCTTATGGCTATTCGTCGTAAACCTTTGAAGCGTGGCTCAATGGAGGTGGCTATAAAGATAGATCGAACCGAAATGGACAAACGTATTGCAGGGATGAAAGCAGTACATGGTGAATACTTAGCTTGTGCAGAAAAGATGGAAACTCACATTCGTACATTTAGAGCATTGACCGAATCTGCAAGAGGAACAGCGAGGGATATAAGAAAATCAGTTTCTCAATACAAACAATTACAGGGGAAGAAGTCACTGAATAGAAAAAAATCACGTAGAAAATGAGAAAGCTATTTATCATCATTACATTGGTTGCCGTATCATTAGCAGCTAAAGCACAGGTTTACGACGGTATTACTCAACCGACCAAGTTCCGGATATTTATGCCGGTCACTACATCTTTGGAGGGTAACGGTTCTACCGTTGCTCCTTTTGTCAGTTATCGAGCAGATGTTGCCAAGTGGTTCTCTGTTACTCCGGTCATTCAATACAACATGAATACCGAAGCTGTGTCTTTGAGCGCCTGGTTGAATGTAAACTACCAGCAGCGAGTTTACCTTCTGACCAGGTCCACGTACAACACGAAAGCAAAGATGTTCACCGAAACATTGTCCGGCACAATAAAACTCCCTGCCGGGTTTATGGTGGATGCGACATGGGATAATCTATATAACGGTCGGAAGTTCCTGAGTGGTGATCGATTGCAGGTACTCGGAGGTCTGGATTATGGACGCTTCGTTTTCAATGCCGGATATTCCATGCGTGCGCTGCCAGGATTTGTGGCAAACATCCGATTCAAGGTAACACAGTATAATTGGCTACAACTGAAATACGATGAAGGAGCAAAGGCTTTCATTACAAGTGTGGCTCTACAATTCAATGAGCTATGAAAACAGTTCTGGGTAAAAAACAGAGTTCATCGCATTCGGACTGGCTTCGGGTGTTTTCCAATATCGAGCAGTTTGTATCGAAGCAGGAAACCGACAATCTGATTGACCGTTTAGTCGAACAAGTGAAACCGTGTGTCCGTGGAAAACATGTTGCTTATGGATGGAGTGGTGGAAAAGACAGCATCGCTCTTGGTTTCATAATGGAGCAGGCCGGAGTACATGACTGTTTGCTCGGACGCTGCAATCTGGAATATCCGGCTTTCCTGCAATGGATAGAAAACAACCATCCGGCAGGATTAGAAGTAATCAACACATGGCAGGACCTTGAATGGTTGGCGGCACATCCCGAAATGCTTTTCCCGAATGATTCTTCTTTGGCTGCAAAGTGGTTTAACATAGTTCAACATCGAGCGCAGGATATCTATGTGAAGAAACACAAGGTAGATGTTCTTTGCCTTGGTCGGAGAATACAAGACGGGAACTATGTAGGGCCAGGCGGAATGTACACCAATGCAAAGGGTGTCACCCGTTTTTCTCCTATTGCTGACACTAAGCATGAGGAAATTCTTGCGATCATCCACTATTATCATCTTCCACTACCACCGATTTACACATGGCCTCGTGGCTTTCGTGTCGGGACGCATTGTTGGGCTGCTCGTCAGTGGTGCGGCAGCGTGGAAAATGGTTTTAGGGAAGTTTACGAAATAGATAGTAGCTTGGTAGAGGAAGCTGCTAACTATATACCTTCTGCGAGGCTGTTCTTGCAGGGGAAAGTTTAATCAATAAAATTTTGTGTAGGAATGAAAAGGAAGTTAGAAACAAAGAAAGTACTCCTGTCAGAATTGAAGGAGTTTCCGGGTAATCCAAATGTGCATCCGGAGGAACAAGTTAAGGCTATTGCCGAAAGTATGGAACGATACGGACAGTATTATCCAATCATCGTTGATGAAAACATGATGGTTCTTTGCGGCCATGGCAAGAAAAAGGCTTTGGAATATCGTGGAGAGAAAGAGGCTTCTATTACGGTCATGTATGGTCTGACCGATAAGGAGAAGAAGAAACTCGTTCTGGAAGATAATAAAATTCAAACGATGTCCCATGTAAACTTCGGTGACATGGAGAAGATTATCAAAGAAATCGGGGACGTTGATATCATCGGTTTTACTCCGGAATATTTGGATGCAATCATCAACGAAGTTAGCTCTGACAACATGGGGGTGAATTTTGCAGAACCGGCAAAAAGGGCACAACAGTTCACACCGGAGAAGGAAGCAGCCGACAATAAAGAGGTAGATGAAATTGAAGCCGGTATGCAGACAGCCCGTACAATGGTGTGTCCGCATTGTGGCAAGGAAATAACAATTTAATCATAGAGCTATGGATAAGAATGTAGATTTATTCAAACCACTTCGGGAGATTCAGTTTGTGGACCGGGATAAGGTGAAGCCGAACGACTATAATCCTAATAAGGTTCTGGAAAAGAATTTGAAACTGTTAATGCAGAGCATCCTTACTAATGGATTCTGCTTTCCTATTGTCGTGCGTTCGGATTTTACGATCATTGACGGATTTCACCGTTGGCTCGTTTCCGGTAGGGAACCGTTAAAGTCAATGCTCGGTAATAAGATTCCTGTTGTAGTAGTGGCACATAAAGACGAAAGTCAAGATATGTACGGCACGGTTACTTTTAATCGCGCACGTGGTACTCACATGCTTGAACCTATGGAGAATATAGTGAAATCTTTGTTGGAGAAGGGTAAAAGTGTGGCAGAAATTTCAAAAGAGATCGGGATGAGTGAAGAAGAGATTTTCCGTCTATCAAAAATTGATCGGGAGGAATTCTTAAAGCTCATGACTAAACGTACTCAAAGATTTAGTAAAGCTCAAATCATTCGTAGATGTACATAAAGGAATTGGATATAAATGTTGTTGAAGCAGCCGAGCGCAGGATTCTCGAAGCCTTCAATAAGAATCAAAAAGTTGCCGTCAGTTTTTCTGGCGGCAAAGATTCTATATGTATGTGTGATATGTTGGTAAAGACTATGCAGAAATACTCCATTCCTTTTAACCGCATTATCGTAGTATTCTTTGATGAAGAAGCCATTTATCCAGATGTTGAGCAGATAGCACTTGAGTGGCGTTCACGATTCATGTCTCTTGGAGCAAAATTCTATTGGTTCTGTTTGCCTATAAGACACTATAATTGCTGCAATAGGTTAGCGAATGATGAGAGCTTTATCTGTTGGGAACCGGGCAAAGAAAGTGTGTGGGTGAGACCTATGCCTAAGTTTGCTATTCGCAATCACTCAATGTTCCGTATGGGAATGTCGTATCAAGAGTTTGGAGCTAAGATTTTCAAAAGTGTTCCTCCAATGGTTGGTTTGCGGATGGCAGAATCCATTCAGCGCAGGCAGTCTATCGCTTCAATTAGGACTTCACATTTCCTTTACCCTTTGTACGATTGGAGAGATTGCGATATATGGCTATATATCAAGCTGTATAATCTCACTATCCCAATGACATACATTTACTTGTATAAGACAGGTGTTCCTGCAAATAAATTACGTATTAGCCAATTCTTTAGTATTGATACGATCAAATCATTGCCAAAGGTCATGGAGTTTTATCCGGACCTATATCAACGGGTGATTCGTAGAGAGCCGAACGCTGACCTTGTAATGCTGTATTGGGACACCGATATGTTCCGGAGTTCTAAGCAGGATCGGAAGTTTGAGTTGGATAAGGACAAAGATTATCGTATCATATTCCGAGATGCAATGAAAAAAGCTGCGTCACATCCAGACTTGTATCCAGGTTATGAAACAGCAAAGAAACTATATGCTAAGATGTCCGGTAGAGAATCTTCTAAAACGTGTCAATTGTCTTATCAGTTATTGATAGCGGGAGACCCGAAGAAACGTTCCTATCGTGCTATTTTGGGGGCTATTTATAAAGAAAGGGGAGGAGGAGTATAAAATGCCTAAGGCCGAAGAGGACATTCAGAAAGATAAAGAAAAGTTGCTCGATTCATTGAAGGAATGTAGCGGTATTGTCACGTTTGCCTGTGAGAAGGTTGGACTCTCACGACAGACGTTTTATCGTTGGTATCGTGAGGATGCGGATTTTAAAGAACGTGCTGATGCTATCAATGAATTGCAGATTGATATTGCCGAGGCCTCCCTTCTGAAAAAGATACAGAAGGGAGATACTACGGCTATCATTTTCTATCTGAAAACCAAAGGCAAAAGTAGAGGATATACAGAACGTAAAGAGATTGTTGCTCCGGATGGAGTAGGGGTGCAGGTAACAAGCAAAGATTTTGATGTGTCGAAGTTATCAGAGGAAGAAAGAAAAGTATTGTTGAGCATTGCGGAGAAGCAGGATAAAGCAGCAAAAGAGTGAGTTTAGGTCAGGTAGATATATTGAGCATGGCAAGAGCCGTTCAGGCGGATGAATGTAGGAGATCTTTTTTCTACTTCGTGAAAACGTTTTGGGCGGTTATTATACCGGAAACTCCGGTATTTAATTGGCATATTCCGTATCTGTGTGAAGAACTTCAAGAACTATCTGGCTATATCGTACGCAGGGAGAAGAAGCCCTATGACATAATAATCAATATTCCTCCTGGTTCCACCAAATCAACTATTGTCACAATTATGTGGCATGCATGGCTTTGGACACAGGATGCACGGTTGAGAATTATTTCAAACTCCTATTCGGGTGATTTGTCGTTAGAACACGCTTCGAAGTCGAAGGACATCATCACTTCGGACTTGTATCGTACTTTGTTTCCGGAAGTGGTGATAAGACACGATAAGTCCGGTAAAGGTAGCTATGAGAATATAAAGGGAGGCGCCAGATATTCTACTTCGACAGGTGGTACAATTACCGGAAAGCATGCGCATGTGATTATCAACGATGACCCCGTAAATCCGAAACAGGCAGAATCTCCAGCGATGAGACTGCAGGCAAATGACCATACGAAAACACTATCATCTCGTAAGGTTGATAAAAAGAATACTCCGATGGTAACTATCATGCAGCGTTTGCATGACGATGATGTGACTGGATATCTGTTGAAAAAGAAAAAAGATAAGATTCGACATATATGCCTACCGGCAGAAGTTTCCGACCGTGTTAATCCTCCAGAATTAAAGAAACGATATATCGATGGGCTTCTTGATCCGGTTCGCATTGATCGGGAAGTAATTGATGAAGCAAAAGTAGACCTTGGTAGTCGTGGATATGCTGGGCAGTATGAACAAGCCCCTTCGGTTGAAGGTGGTAACATTGTTAAGGCAAGTTGGTTCGGGCATATACCAATGTCGCAGTTTCTTGCTGTTCGTGGTGGTGCTCCGATACATTTCTTCCTTGATACAGCATACGATGAAAAGAAAGCAAAAACGGATAATGACCCTTCCGGAATCCTTGCCGCATGTAGAATACAGAACAATTTATACTTGTTCCATGCACAGAAGGTCTGGAAGGAGTTTCCAGAATTAATGAGGTTCATCCCGGACTATGTGCGGGCACATGGGTACGATAGTCGCAGTACGATACGAATAGAACCGAAAGCGAATGGTATAACGGTCATTCAAGCAGTTAAGAAGTACACGAGACTGAATGTAACCAGAACACCTGCACCGACAGATAGCAAAGAAGTTCGGTTACATGGTGTCTCTCCTAAGATTGAGTGCGGTCGGGTGATATTGGTTGAGGGTGATTGGAACGAAGAGTTTACAGATGAGGTAAGTCAATTCCCGGCAAAGACGCATGATGAGTATGTAGATATTCTAGTTTATGCAATCAATTATCTTCTGGATGATTCCTATGTCGAATTATCGGAAGAGGATGAAGATAATATTTTAAGTGCTTTAGGTGGTTAATTTTTTAATATTGTAATTATGGGATTGTTTAATTGGATTGTTAATGGTGTGAATGCGGCTGTTGGTCGCAATCAAGAGTTTGAACAACTTTTGAAAGCAAAGGATGTTAGCCGTGCTTTGTCTCAAATGACGGATAACTCTGCGAAGGTTGAAGCTGCTTTGAAGGTTTATGATACACAGCAGCATGAGGTGATGAATAGACCGAGTAAGGCTGTCTTTGGTAAGAAGGACCCAGTGACGGGAAAACGTAAGTTTCTCCGTTATGATGAGAAATGGAAGATTCCTATTCCATATCCGGTTTTTATCAATGAAATGGCTCTTGTATTCTTGTATGGCCGTCCTTTGAAATGGACGCAATCATCTAAAGGTACGGATAGGGCTTTTTCCCGTTATATTGATTTGATTAAAAGCACCAGATTCAATGCGAAGATTCGTGAGGCAAAGCGTCTTGCCGGTGCAGAGGGACAAAGTGCTTTGCTCTTTCATACATACCGGAACGATGAAGGTAAACCGGATTGCTTGATTAAAGTTGTGGCTAAAAGTCTGGGTGATGATATATACTTCCGGAAAGACCAATTCGGACGAATGATGTGTTTTGCTCGTGGGTATAACTTGCAGGAGGTTGGCGGTGAAATCAAATATCATGTTGATATACACACAAAGAAGATGATATATCACTGTAAGCGTAACGCTATGGGATGGGACATTGAAGAAGAAGTAAACCGTGCAAAGAAAATATGTGTGGTCCTTTTTGAGCAGGAGCCGGAGTGTGCAGGTGTTGAGCCGATGATGCACCGCAAGGAAATGATGGTAAGCCGAAGAGCCGACGTAAACGACCGATTCTCTGACCCTGCATTGGTTGCAGATTCGGATATTGTTAATTCTTTGCCAGAAAAGGGAGAGGATAGTAAGCTGTTCATTTTGAAGCCCTCAATGGATGGTGCTAAGAAACCAGAAATGAAGTATCTCACGTGGGATAATGCTCCGGAAAACCAGAAGCAGGAAAGCGAGGAATTGGACGATAAGATTCACCGTTTTTCTTTTACTCCTAAGATTGACTTTGATACGATGAAGAGTCTTTCCCAGATTTCGGCTAAAGCATTGAAACAACTTATGCTCTTGGCTGTAATCAAGGCAGACAAGCACAAGGAAAAGCACGACGAATATGCAGACCGTATCACCAGTGTTTTCATAGCGATTATCGGTAATGTTTTGGATATCTCTCTTCGGGATGAGTGTGATAATCTGGTTGTGGAGCACGAGTTTCAAGAGCCATTCGGTGAAGATATAGAGTCTGTGCTTAATAATCTGATTAAGACAAAGAATGCCGGTGGTATGTCTGACGAAACCTTTATTGAAATGAATCCTATCATTAAAGATGCTACTCTGGAAAAAGAGCGTTTAAAAGCGCAACATGAGCAGGAGTTGCAGGAAGAGAAGGACCGGTATAAACAAGATATTTTCGGTAGCGCAGAATAAAGGACATGGCAAAGATTGATGGAAACAAGTATAAACGGGCATTACTCCAACGTACCGAAGGATATGCTGCAAACGTCCGGGCAATCTACCTGGATGTGATGGAGCAGCTTATCTCTTTAGCGTTGGAGGTAGAGCCAATCTATGACGCTAAGAGCCCGTTTGTTTTTGCCGACTATCCTACTATTTCCGACAAAGCAAACGTTCTGCTACGGGAACTGTACAGCCGTGTATATCAAACTATGCAGTTTAGTATTGCCAACGAATGGGAGCAATCCAATTTGAAGTCAGATGAACTTGTCCGGTCTGTATTTGGGAAGAAAGCCATAGATAACAAGCATTTCGCTCGATTCTTTGAACGCAACAAGAAAGCTATGGATGCTTTCTTCTCCCGTAAGTCGGAGGATGGTGGTTTGAACCTTTCTCAACGCATTTGGAAGTATGAAGGTCAGTTCCGGCAGGAAATGGAGATGTCCATTGATTGTTTCATAGGGCAAGGGATGTCTGCCAATACCATGGCTACAAAGATAAAACAATATCTAAATGAACCGGATAAATTGTTTCGCCGGGTACGGGATAAGCGCGGAGAACTTGTTCTTTCCAAAAACGCAAAGGCTTATCATCCGGGCAGGGGGCAATATAGAAGCAGCTACCGAAATGCTCAACGTCTGGCAAGGTCTGAACCTAATATTGCATATCGGACTGCCGATCATGAAAGGTGGGGCCAGCTTGATTTTGTTGTAGGGATTGAAATAAAACTCTCAAAGAATCATCCGGAAAAGGATATTTGTGATAAACTTGCAGGAGTATATCCAAAAGATTTCAAGTTTACGGGATGGCACTCTAACTGTATGTGTCATGCAATCAGCGTACTTGCTTCGGATGATGAGATTGATCTGTTAACCGACAAGATTCTTGCCGGAGAGGACACCGCGGACTTCAAGTCGAAGAATGAAGTAACAAAACTACCTGATGAGTTCCATTCATGGATGCAGGAGAATGAGGAACGAATTGAAAAGGCAAATAACCGTGGTACTCTTCCATATTGGATAAAGGATAATCCGCAATACACAGGTGTTAAAGTAAAAGCAATGAATACTGGTGAGCGGAATGATATTCGGAAGAAGTCAAAGGAGAAATATCAATCGTATGATGAGAAGTGGGATAGGGCGTATTTCGATGAGTTCAGTGGTGGCTTTAATGTCTATCATCAGGAACATCAGTTCACCAACACACAGGGTGGTGGTGATGCTGAAAAGATGGTTGGTAAGTTATTAGCAAAAAATAACGGAAAACAGGTGGAGTTCCTACCGGAGAATGGCAAGGGCAAAGGCGTACCAGATTTAATATTCGACGATCATACGTGGGATGTGAAATACATTGATAACGCCAATGAGAATACTATTCGAGCATATATTAAGGATGCGCGGAAAGCCGACAGGGCTATTTTCTACTTCACTAATGATAAGTATCAGGAGCTTCGTTCAGCCATAAATCGAGAGGTCGGACGCTTTAAAGGGATGAATAGGTTAGGCGAACTTCCGGATATTTACTACATGGATAAAGAGGGATTGCTAAAACTGTTGTGGAAGTTATAGGTATTATTAAGGTAATTGATTGTTTTTATATTTATCTTTGTAAAAAAGAAAAAAGTATGGATAGAGCATTATCATGGAGTGCTATTAGTGCACTTATAACTTTTGCTATTCAGCAAGTAGTTAAAACTGTTTTGGATATTATAAAAAGCCGTTCAGAGATTGTTTTTAGCAAACTTCATCAAGAGCGTGCGGAAGTTGTTAAGCAACTATTTCAGAAATTGACAATCTTGCAGCAAACTTTAATTGATTTAACTAGTATGGCGCAAATAGCAGACAAGAGTGAATCAAAAGAGGATATTCAAAAACGGTTGAATAAACAATTTAATCAAGCATATATTGAAGCATTGAATCTATTTTCTTTAAATAGAATCTTTTTATCACATAATTTGTGCGATAAAATTAATGGTTTATTATCTGAAATCAGAGTGGCTGCTTTAGATTATGAGGATTCATGTAGTACAATAGAAGGTGGTATTAAATGTAATAGTAAAGAATTGATTGCGAATGGAACAAAAGAAAAACGGCAAATTAGAGAACTGGTACGTAATGAACTGTCTGATTTGTTGAATGAGTTGGAAGCAGAATTTAGGAAGCTTCTTGGCGTAAAGAACAAAAAATAGGAACAGAAACTGTATTATCTTGTTTTTAAAAAAGAATATTAATCACATTAGTTCTAGTTTATATGAAAGACATTCGGAGTGATATATTTAGTAAGAGCGACATAAAGACTATGCAATTGTTTAATTGAATTTAAATTGAATATTAAAGATAAACGTTCATAGTCGTTTTTAAAGAAGTCTTTTGATATTCCATCCATGGAGCGAATATTATTATAAAAGACACATCTAGAGATACTGTCTAAGGTTGAAATTAGCACTTCATCTTCGAATATAATATTAGGGATGTCATTTATTTTTTTTATTTTTTCCAATATCTCTTTTGCTGTATAATTCAAACTTTTAGCGTCAGTACTTATGGAATGTGAATTTTCAGCCAATATATTCGGAGTTATTTCAACGTTAAAAAAGCAGGTTGTTTCGAATTTAATGTGAACTCCTTTTTCTATTTTTGAGAATTCTTTTAAAGGTATTTTTTTGTAATACTTGTCCTTAACTTCTAGTGAATAGATTTTAACGACATATGCTAATGCCATCTGCATATTATTAGCTATAGAAAGCAAATCACTTGATATAATACTTCTAATGACTTTTTCCTTTCTTTTCTCTGGTATATATACTAAGATGTAATAGAAGAAGGTACTTGTAATAACTCCGATACTTATGTCTACAGCTAAGCTGTTTATTTTATCTATTTTGTCAGTAGAATAGTTGCACTCAAAAGATGGAATCCAACCAAAGATGATTTGAATCAATAGGATTATCGAAATGATATTTAGTATGCCTAAAATTATATATAGTTTTTTCATATTTAGATTTTTGATTAAAAATGGGCGGATTATTGCTCCGCCCGGGCTGGTGCAGAAAGCGGGAACATTACTTCCCTCACTCTTTCCACAATGCAAATGTATGAAATATCTCTGAAAAACAAAAGGTTATTCAGACTTTTCCTTTCTTCTTAACGTTCCTAATCGGATGGTACACTTATCATTGCTGTATGGCTTTTCCTCTAGGTGAAATCTGGACTTTAGATAGCCGTAGCCTATTCCTAGCTGTTCAGCAGAGAAAGTGTCGTAAATGGCAGCTTGTGAGCCAAAATAGAAATGCTTCTCCGATTTTCCGTCCACCTCTATCGGTTCAGAGAGTTCTACGTGATATATTTTACTTGTCTGTTTCATCTTTACTTTTCTTTTTGTACTCCTCGAATATCTCGTTAAATAACTCGATATACTTAATGTTGTTGGAAAATGTAATACAATTCTCTTTGATATTTTGCTCAATATATATGCTGGGTTCTGTTGGATAGAGAAATTTTGATATAAACTTATCATCATCTCTGAACCAATTCAAATTAGATATATGATTCACACCAAATAGCTCTATCAATTGTTTGCTGCTAAGAATGAGCATATTCTCGCGTGCTTTTGCATTCATATGGTTGCTATCAGCAATTGTTTTAAGTGCTTCTTCCAAATCTAAAATGAATTTTCTTCGAATATCTTCATCGTTGAAGGCTTTTCTTATTTCTCTTTCTATGGCTCCAGATTTATCGTTTCCTTTTCTATAGTTTATTTCTCCGGCTCTATCAAGTGGGAGAGTAAACTCTGCACCTTTGTATTTTTTTTCATTCAGAATTTTATGAATGTGTACACCTGTCCCCCATTTAAATGCTCTACCTGTTCCACTATCATGGTTGTCAATTCGGATAGTTTGATTTTTTAATATGCTTGTAAGTTTCTTCATGTTACAATGTTTTTCATTTCTGCAAATTTAGTTCAAATATAAAATCTCTGATAGAAATTTTCCAAATTTTATTAAGGTAGCCCGAAGACTACCGATTAAACATCCCCCCACAATTTAACTGCAAGATCATAATTCTTTTTAGCCTCGTTTACTGCTTTTTTTGCGTATGGCAAAGAGAAAGAGTGCTCACGTGGGTAATGGTTAATAATACTTTTCTGTATAAATTATAAATATATGTGTTTGATAAACACTTTTATTGGCTGCAAATATATATCATATATTTAATATATGAAAGGTTTTAGGGGAGTGTTTTTTGATTACTGTTCTGTGAATTATATATTTATCTGTGTTTCTGCGATTTGTAGTTAATAAAATAAATGTGTTTAATGAGCGCATATTTGAAATAATTTATATCTTTACCGCAAATTAATCGATTTAGATATGAAAAAGAAACTTTTAGATGCGTTGAAAACGAAATTTGTCGGTATAGACGAAGTGATTCTGGAAAGAATTGCGGCAAAAAAAGCGGAAGGGATAACGGATGAATCTAAGATTACGACCATTGTGGACGGCATCACTATTCAAGACGTTGTGAAATCCTACGGGGATTACCGGGCTAATGAAGCAAACATTTCCTCTGTGAATAACTACGAGGAAAAGTACGGATTGAAGGACGGGAAACCTGTAACTAATGGTGGTGAAGGTGATGGAGCTAACAAAGGAGGTAAAACGACTTATACAGTGGAAGAGCTGGACGGTTATTTTACTTCGAAATTGGAAGCTGCTATTAAGCCTTACAAAGATGAGATCGATACTCTTAAAAAAGATAAGAGCCAGATCGACCGCCAGACTGCCATATCTAATGCGATGAAGAAACTGGGATTAACCGAGGATGAAATGCAGTTCGTTACAGTACCAGATGATAAGGAGCCAGAAGAATATCTGACTGGCTATAAGCAACATCTTATCACAAAAGGCTTGAAACCAGCAGAAGACAATGGGGCGCAAGCGTCTGATTCACAGGTGCAGGATGCTGTGGCTGCTGACTGGTTGAAATCTTTAGGTGTTCCAGAATAGAACGTTTAATGTTTAATTTACAAATGACATGAAATTTAGAAAAAAGCAAGTTGGTGGATTTCGTCCTATCTGTACTGGTTCTCCGGCTATCGGAGTAGTAGGTGGATTTAATCTGAACAAGGAGAAAGTCAACTATCCGGTTGGCGTTATTATTCCTTCTGCTTCTCTTGCCGAGTATGATGAAACATCGTCTCGGCAAGTTGTCGTGTTGAAAGCATCCCGTGTTGTAGCTATTGATGCAACCGATGCGAAGAAAGTCTCTTTGCAAAATGATGAATTCCTTTCTCCCATCTTCATGGTAGGGGATCATGTTGCAATGAACGATTCCGGAAACTTTGAGGATACTGTAAGTATCACGAAGATTATTAATGATCGTAACGGCTTTGTCGTCGTGCTTGATAAAGCTATTGCTGGCTTGAAGGTTGGTGATGCTTTGTTTGAAGTGATTGAAGGAACTGCAGAGGGTGAAGGTAAAGCTCCGGCTGTTTTCCCTATTGAGCATCCGCAGGGAATTACTGTGGGAGCTGAACCGATGGGAACTTATATCGGTCTTGACGAGGTATCTGTGGATGTTGCTATTAATTCTAAGGGAGAAATGTACTACAAAAGACGTATTCCCCCTATTCCGGAGAAGTTCATTCAAAGAATGTGCTTGAAAGACAACCCCAACATTCAATTCACTGATTCTTACTAAGAAAGGAGGCTATAAATGAAATCTATTTTTTCGACTTTTAAAATCAATGACGTAAAAACAGGGAAGCCTATTGACTTGATCGGCACAATGCAGATCATGTTTGATAAGGCAACTCTGGAAAATAAAACGCTTTGGGAACAGACCTACGTTGATCGTTGGTTCGATTTCCGTCCTCCTCAACTGGGTTTGACTGCCGAAGGTATCATGGGGAAATATAGTGTTCGTATCCGTGCTTCTATCATCGGAAACGATGCTGATACTCCATTACGCGCCGGTAGAGGGTTTGAACTGTGGAACGGTGAGATTCCTCGTGTAGGACACAAGTTCAAAACGGATGCGAAGACATTGCGTACCATGCTGATGGTTTACGAAAATAATCGTATTAATCCCGTTCAGAAGTTGAAGGAAATTCAGAAATGTTTGTTCGGTGATTACAAAGATGCTTATCTCGGTTGCAAGGATGTGGCGGATGAAATTATTCTGAAAGCACTCTCTGGTGGTGGTATGGCTATTTTCGACCCGGCTATAGATAATCCGGAAGGCCGTAAGTATCTGGTTGATTATGGCATGCCAGAAGAAAACAAACAGATGGTTGATTCTGATAAGGAATGGACTGAGGAGAACATTGATAATGTGGCTATTGATGCAGTACGTATTCTGCAGAAGATTGTTTATGAGTATGCCAATAAAGGCGTTACTTTCGAAACATTGTTGATGGCTCCTGTTATCAAGTATTGGATGATGCGTAGTATCGGTTTACGTACCGGCTATCTTGGTAAAGATAAGAATACCCGTTCTCTGACAGAGGATGAATTCTCGGCTTATCTGAAATCCATGAAGATTCCTAATATCATCGAAATCAATAAACGGACTGCTTACCAGAAAGATGGTATTTCTACCAATATCAATCCGTGGGATGATAATGTAATTGTATTTATTCCTAAAACGGATGATGGTAAGCTTGGTGAAGTACAACCTGCTTTCGAGGACAATGCTATTATGCCAGACCCATCTGTTCAATACACAGATGCAGGAGATGGCATTCGTATTGCAAAATGGACTACGGGTGAGTCAACCGGACAGCAAGCCGCAGAGTACACACAAGGTTCTTGGCGTGCAGTTCCTATTATCTCATGTATTAACGGTATCGTTAATCTCAAAGTTAGAAACACGAATGTTCCATATCCTGACGGAGAAGAAATTCCCGTTGGATAAAAAAGTGTTGTATGAAACTTATAGCAATTAAAACTTTTCGGGATGAAGAGACTAATGAACTTTACCAACCGGGTACAGAGATTCTGCATTTCGAAGATGATCGCGCAAAAGACGTGATTCAACGTAGATTGGCTGTGGAGATAAGAGCTCCTAAAGTTGTTACTGATATTGACCTATCCAAAGGGGCTAAAGAGGTTATTTCTTTGGTAGCTTCATTTACTGATGTTGAGAAACTGAACGGGTATCTTGCATCGGAAAATGCGACTGAAAAACCTCGTTCGACTGTTGTAAAAGCTATTGAAGTAAGATTGGAAGAGTTGAAGAAATGACAAATTCGGAGGTATTCATAGCTAAGTGTTTGCACTACAATCCTTCTCCGTTAACGGTGAAAGATTTGTTGGATGATGTGGGGTTGAAACCGGAAGACGATTGCACAGATAAGAGGAAAGTTGTGTCTGCCGTACTTTCCTACTTATCAGGAATGCGTACCTTGTCTTCTGAAAGTGAGGCTGATTGTTCCAACTCGTATGATATTGTTGGCTTAACAAAGCACATATCGATGCTTTGCAAACAGTTTAGTTTCGATACCTCCGAGTTTCTTTCTGGTGATGTGACAGAGATTGAGGACGGTTCTTGTATGTGGTGATATGTGGTATGAAGATAAAATAGAGTTGTATGTTCCAGGTGAAGGCTCCCATGATGAGAACTTTAATCCGGTGCGGATTCCAGAATCATGGTTTCCCCTTGGAGACTGTAAGATTCACGGGAATTCGTCTGCAAAGACTGTTCCGGCTGCCGATGGAAAAGACTTCGTCTATAGCTATCAGATTACAATGTATGTTCCTGCGATTATCCCGGTGCTGAATGACAAAGTGCGCATAACTAAAGCTGACGGTTCTATTTCCCAAAAGGTAATGACGGTTGCCGGTTGTGGCACTACGAAAAGAAAGTTGAGCATATTTTTATGAGTTGGAAACGAACAGGAGATTGGGATAAGGTTCCGTCTATATTAGAGGAAGCGGTTAAACGTGTTGAGCGGGCGGTGCTTTTCAATTTCTATGTAATTGGTGAAGGTTCAGTAAATCATGCTCGTGAACATGGCACTTATAAAGACCGTACAAGTAATTTGCGCAACTCAATAGGTTATGTGATTGCTTATGATGGTGAAATCATAGAATACGGCTTTAAAAAGAGTGCAGGGATAACAGACAAAAAGGCTTTTCTTGCTGACTATAAGATTCAAGAGATGATCGGTGATTCGGGGTTTGATTTGATAATTGTAGCAGGTATGAATTATGCCAGACCTGTAGAGAACCGAGGATATGATGTACTATCATCTACTGAAAAGTATTTGAAACGGGAGGTGCAGACTAAAATTAGGAGGATTCTTTCTAAAGCAGGATTTAATCAATGACAGGACAACAGGCTATAACTGAAATTTGTAAGATGCTCGCTACTGGAAATGTTGGCGTTCAGATATTCAAGAATAGGAGGAAGAACAATTTTTCCGGCTCTGAATATATTGTAGTCAATCATCTTCCGTTTCCGCAAGAAAGCGGACTGCAGGAAGGCTATGCTAATATCAACATCCATGTGAAAGATATTGATACAGGAGAGCCGGATAGTGGAAGGATAGATCAGATTTCAGCACTTGTCTTACCCTTGTTCAAAGAAACGAAGGATGCCGAGGAGAATGCTTTCACTATCCGTTTAGGTGCTGAATTCTCTCTCTATGATGATTCGTTCTTTCCGGATGAGGACGGAACGAGTTACCAGAATTTTAAAATTAAAGTATTGTATTATAATTAAAATGGTTAGTTATGTCAAAAACTGCGGTATATGGTATTGAATACCTGAAATTAGCTCCGGCTCTTGAATCCGGAGAAACAGCCGGAACTTATCCGGATTTTGAGAAGGTAGCTGTTAAGTTTCTTGTTACGGCAATTGTGAAAGATTCTATGTCTTTCAACGACCAAGCCCCAGGTGATACGGATATCGAGGTCGAGGATATGAATACTCTCTATGCCTCTCTTCCTTCGGATGCCGGTAGCGAGGGCTTCACAGTCCAAACTTACGACATGGGTGAGGAAGCCTACAAATATCTAATGGGATATACAAAGAAAGAAGAGTGGAATGAAGAAACACCTGGTTTCTCTCTCGCTAATCAGGGCGTGGAGTTGAAAACGAAAGATTTTCAAGACTTCCCTTCTCGTATCTTCCAATGGGCTCGTATGAAGGTGAAAGTTACCAAAACAGGAAGCATCGGTAAATCGGGTTTCCCTAACTTTAATCTTGAATTCAAGAAACTTGCCAACCTTAATAAAGAAGGCAAGGAGGTAAGCGGTGCAAGAAATAAAATCTATACGGCACCAGTCGTTCCGGAAGGATAAAAGGGAGCGGAATAGTTCAGTTGGTAGAACGTTAGGTTGCGGGTTACTGCCTAAATGTCGCCGGTTCGAATCCGGCTTCCGCTGCATAGTTTTTAGGTGAAAAGATGATTGTTGAGATGTGAGTAGGGATAACAAGCATTGTGCATCATCGAAAAGGTTGTTGTAAATGTCCCGGTCATTACGGGCCGGGACTTTTTAATTTGAGGTAAAGATGGAAAAAGACAATGTACAAAAGCAGGTGGCTGATACTATTGCAGAACGCCCCATTTTTCTTTGGTTTGGTATGATTCCTTTCATGGTTAGACCATTGACGTTTACACAGTTGTTTGATATTGGTTCTATTTCGAAAGATATGAAGGAAGTAGATCAATCGAAACTAAATGGTCGAACAAGCGTGTCAGCCACTCTTGTATATTATGAAGAAGCGGATAGAATGTCTGATATTGCAGTAATGACGATCTTTCGTACTACTTGGAAGAGAAAACTATTTGGTAAATTCATCAAGAAAAGATTAACGGTTCGCAAATACAAGAAATTGCAGGACTATATGGCACAGACTATGGATGCCACTTTTTTTTTAAGCACTATCATTTTCCTAAAAGGTCTAAACGAGACAACGAAACCGACGAATACACCAGAAGCGACAGCCCTTGGTCAACAATTAGCGGAGTGATGAAATACTACCGTATGAGTTATGAAGAGGTTGTCAACGAAAGGTCATATTCCAATATCATGTTACTCAATGCGGCTATTCCTGGTACTAAGCCAAAGGAAGAAAGAGAAGAAGAAAAGGCAAAGGAACTTCATGCTAACGAATATTTTGCTCAATTTATGTAAAGATGGAGACACAGGGAACAATAGGTATTAAGGCTACTCTGGATATTTCTGAAATGCAGAGAAACGTTCAGAAATACGTTCAGAATATTGATATGATGCAGGACCATACAGATACAGCTAGCCAGTCTGTTGCCAGGTCTTTCTCTCAGATGAAGGCTGCCGGTATGGCTTTCTTATCTATTGATATGGCGAAGCGTCTTGCTTCTGAAATGGTTTCGGTTTATGGAACTTTCCAACAGCTTGAAATCAAGTTTACCTCAATGCTTCAATCTGGGGAGAAAGCGCAAAAGTTAATGGGAGAGCTCGTAAACTTTGCTGCTACAACTCCTTTTGATTTGAAGGGTGTTTCTCAATCTGCTACACAGTTGGTCGCATACGGTACGGCTTCCGAGGATGTGATAGAGAAACTTACTCGTTTGGGAAATATTGCTGCCGGATTAAGTCAGCCTATTGGTGATCTGGTCTATCTTTATGGTACAAGTATGACGCAAGGCAAACTGATGACACAGGATTTGAATCAATTTGCCGGACGTGGTGTACCTATTTTCTCCGAGCTAGCAAAGGTTATGGGAGTGAATAAGGATGAAATAAAGGATTTGGCCGCAGAGGGTAAGATTGGTTTCGACAAGTTGGAACAGGTTGTTGATAACCTTACCAATAAGGGAGGAATGTTCTTCAACCTCATGCAAGAACAATCTAAATCTGTATCTGGTAAGATTTCTAACATAGGTGATAATCTTGATATGATGTTCAATGAGCTAGGTCAGGCAAGTGATGGAGTTATTAATACAGCTCTTGATGGTACAGCTTACTTAATTGAACATTATCAGGAAGTCGGCACTGCTCTCGCTGCTCTCATAGCTATGTATGGAGTTCAGAAAGCTGCTATTATCGCAGTTGCATCTGTTCAGAGTACGGTAACTGGTATAAAATATACTGCCGAAATTACAGAACTTTCGAAATTAATTCCTGCCAAAGAAAAGTCTGCTAATGCTGATCTGGAACAGGCTGTAGCAAGTGGAAGATTAACGCAGGCAAAAGCGGAATTAATTGCATCTATGCGTGTGGAAGCTGCTGCAAATGTAGAATCTTTGCGTTTAAAGGCATTGCAAGCTAAGTCACAATACGAAGAGGCTGTTAATACTGCAAGTCTTGCGGCAGCTAATTTTGAAGCTGCTGAATTAGAGGTAGCGGCAGCTAACATGAAATATAATGCTGCATTAAAAACAGGTAACGCTAGAAGTATAGAAATAGCAGAGACACAACTTGCAACAGCAGAGAGCAATAAATATTCTGCGGCCAAACAACTTGAAGCAGCTAGAACAAATGCAACAACGGCCTACACGAACTCTTCTACTGCGAGTAAAGTGGCAGAAACTGCGGCTACTCAACTTAATACAGTATCGCAGAATGTAAATACGAGATCAACAAACTTTTTGACTGTTGCCAAGACGAGATTAGCTGCGGCATCAAAAGCGTTAGGTTTGTCAATGCTTACAAATCCGTATGTATTGGCTGCGGCTGCTATAGTTGGGTTATCTTATGGAATCTATAAACTTATTACTTATCAGACGGATGCAGAGAAGGCACAGGTGAAATTGAATAAGCGTATACAGGAATTCAATTCAGAAACGAATGCTGAACAGGCAGAAATAGATCGTTTGTTCGGAAAACTAGATAAGGCAAAGAAAGGTACAGAAGATTATAAAGATGCAAAGAAAGCCATTATGGACAAGTATGGTGAATACTTGCAGGGTTTAGGTGATGAAAAAACTGCTTTAGATGATGTTGCGAGAGCGTATGGGGCTGTTAGTGCGGCCGCTAAACAGGCGGCACTTGATAGAGCTATTGCGGATTCTCATTCTACAGCTCAAAAAGATTGGGCGGAGAAGCAGGGAGAACTTACCGAAAATTTGGAAAAAGCTATTCGAGATTCGGATGATTTCAGGGACAAGAAAGGCTCTGAAAGGGAAATTTCTGCGATTATGCAGATGATAAAGAATGATTTGAAGTCTGGTGGAGGGTTATCTTCTGAAACTCAAAAAATAGTGGATACTCTTACGAAACAATATACAACTACGACTAATATTGTTCCAGGTGTACCAACAGAGGAAACAAGAATAGGAAATGATGTTCAGATTTATATTGATCGCATGATTGCGAATAACAAACTGCTTGAGAATACTTATAAAGATATTCATGATAAATTAGGTTATGATACTAATGAATATATCAATCTGACAGCCGAACAGATTGCAAAAGATATAGCTATGTATGAGGCTGCTCTTGAACGCTTCAACAAATCAGAAAAGAAACAAGTTGTTATCAAACATGATGGCTCCGTCAGTAATCTTATGGGGGAAGGGGAGATGCTGAATAATATTCGTTTGTTGAAAGAAGCACAAGCATTGAATAAAGGTAAGGCAGATGAAGAAGCTAAAAAAAATAAGGTTCCTGATATTACAAAAGAGGTTACCGATGCTACTGCAAAGGTGGAAAAGCTGAAACAGGAAATTGAAGATTTGCGGAGTGGTAAAACTAAAGTGGATGCAGGTAAAACCGTAAAGTCTGTTCTTGAAGATAAGGCTAAAGAGTTGAAAGAAGCTGAATCCGCCTTGGCTACTCTAACCGGTGATGATAAGCAAACTGTTAACTCTAAAAAGAAGAAACAAGAAGAGGTTAATAAGTTAACAGTAGAGCAAGCCGAGCTCCAGCGGAAGATTGATGAGCAGAATCAACAGGATATAGAGAAAGCTGTACAGGCTGAACTTGAACTCTCTCAAGCTAAGATTGATGCCATGGACGAAGGTTTCAAGAAACAGCAGGAACAAATTCAACTTAATTATCGGAAAGCCAAAGCTGACAATGATCGTCGTGCTGCTGAATATGTAAAGGACCAACAGGACACGGAGCGTAAAGAGTGGGAGAAAGAACATCCGAAGTATAAAGAGGAAGGCCTTGTTTTCGTTCCCAAAACAAAAACTAAAGAGGACCTTTCACAGAAGAAACAGGATACGCTAAATGAATATGATAAGGTTGCTGTTGAGACAAGGGAAAAGGCGGAAGCAACTTTATCCAAAGCTCTTTTGGAGCAGTATCAGAATTACACCGATGAAAGGCTTGCAATCGAGAAGAAGTTCAATGATGATATTGCCGCTTTACGTGTTCAACGTGAGAAATTCCAAAAGGAAGGTAATACAGAGAAGGTTCAGCAGACAGACCGTTCAATAGCACAGGCTACAAAAATGAAGGGTGAATCCCTCATGGGATTTGATTATGAGCAGTTGAAAAAATCTCCGGACTATATACGTGCCTTTGAAAATCTAAAGGAAACGTCTACTGAAACATTGAATTCCCTTCTTACTCAATTTGAAAATGCGAAAAGTACGGCAGCGCAAGTTTTGTCTCCTGATCAACTTCGCGAATATACGAGTACTATTCAAGCCATCATGGATGAATTGGATTCCCGTAATCCGTTTCAATCACTATCAGACAAGAAGAAAGAGTTAGCAGACGCAGAAGAAGAGTTAGCTAATGCGCAAATTGAACTAGAAAATGCTCGTGCACAAGCGGAAGCTGTACAAGGAGGTTCTAAGATTGAAAATGGGATTTCTTCATCCAAGTATAATCCTGCAACCGGTAAGATTGAATCTACAAAAGCTTATTTGTCCGAAGCGCAGGCCTTGGAACAGGTTCAGAAGAAAACTGAAAATTATAATGCGGCTAAAGATAAGGTCGTAAAAAAGGACAATCAGGTAAAGAAGGCAGAAAAAGAAGTTAGAACACAGATTTCGGAGTTAGCGGATACCATAGACGAACTGGGTAAATCGATTGGCGGTCCGGCTGGTGAGATTATTTCCCTTATTGGCAGCATTGGTTCATTTACAATGACTGCGATGGCAGGGGTCGAAGCTGCTGCCGATACCTCTGCTAATGCAATAAGTACAGTTGAAAAGGCATCTGTTATTCTAGCTATCATTGGTGCAGCCGTTCAGATAGCCATGAAAATCTTCGATATGTTCGGTAAGGACGATACGACCGAGAAATACGAGAAAGCGAAAGAAGCGTATGAATCCTATATCAATATACTTGATCGGGTAATTGAGAAGCAACTTGAACTTGCGGAAACTCTTACGGGAGACACTGCAAATGCTGTATATGAAGCAGCTATCGCTAACATAAAATTGCAAAGCGAGAATGCTAAAGTACTAGGCAAACAATACTTAAACTCTGGTGCTTCTGGAAAGTCACACTCGAAGGGATATAGTGAGGTTGAAGATATGTCTGGTGAAGGCTGGAAGCAAGCTGCAGAGGCATTAGGCATGTCCGTAAAGGAATTCAAAAAGAAAATGGGTGGTCGTATGACTGGGCTATTTGATTTGACTGATGAACAACTTTTAAAGTTGCAATCGGATGCTGGCATATTTTGGTCCCAACTTGATTCAGACACACAAAAATTTGCCGATCAAATAGCAAATGGTGTCGGAAAGGTTACAGAGGTCTTAGAACAACAGATTGCTGATACGACTCTTATTGATTACAGTTCTCTCCGTTCAGACTTTCAGGACTTACTTTCTGATATGGATGCTGATTCGGCAGACTTTGCCGACAACTTCGAGGAATACATGAAGAATGCTATTCTAAATTCCATGCTTAAAGATGAATATATGGACCGCTTAACAGCATGGAGAGAAAAGCTATATAATGCAATGGACGATGGGGTAACAGAGGATGAATATAACGATTTAAAGGCCGAAGGTCAACAAATATCTGATGAGATGAAAGCAAAGCGTGATGCCATGGCAGAGATGTATGGGTGGACTACTGATGAGGATTCGGAACGCGAAGCATCAAAAAAAGGATTTGCTTCTATGTCGCAAGATTCTGCAGATGAATTGAATGGTAGATTCACCATGGCTAATGTCTTGATCGCGGATATAAAAACAGAGTTACAGTCGCATACTCTCATTTTTCAAGGTATCACTTCTGGTATTGGAGATATTAAAACCATATCTGCGTCCATAAATGAAAACGTGAAAATTATCAAAGATAATATGAATATCATCGTTGGACACCTTTCGAATATTGATCTTAATACAGCTAGATTGGAAGGTATGGAGAAAGATATGAAGTCTATGAAAACAGGTATTGAAAAAATAAATGATAAAGGAATAAAGCTCGTAAGATGAAAGGAATTTGCTTGATAGATGGAGAGAATATATATACTACTCTAGGTATATTTATTATAAAAGGAAGCTATGATAATCTTGTGGCATTTCCTCCTGCTAAAGAATCGGATGATAAAAATGATTGGCCGGAAGAAGATGGAATTGAAATAGACCTTTCTAGTTTGGCATTAAACACCTATGAATTGAGTATTGATTTTGCTTGTAAGGACGATTTGGGATTTAGTGGACTGATTGCTATTTTATCAGATATGGGGTATCATGAATTTTATTTTCCTATTCTTGATAGAACTTATCGTTTGCGTTTTTCCTCACAGAACAGTTATACAATCTATCCGGGATTTCAAGTAGTGAAGATAACTTTTGCCAATGACTTTCCACGAAACTCTGATTATAAATACCAGGAACCAGTAAATTCCATTCCTCTGCCAAAGGGATATGAAATTGATGATCAGGATTTATCGGAATATGGTGTCGCTGTTTTAAAAGGGAGTAATGCTGAAATACTGAAATCTCCAACGGTAAAGAAAAATCTATTGCAGAACTTCAAACGTCAGGATGGAGCAATCTATGATGGTGAAGTTGTGAAATTCCAAACTAAAGAAGTGTCTCTAAAATGCCTGATGAGGGCAACGGATATTCAAACTTTCTGGCAGAACTATGATGCCTTACTCTATGATCTAACTAAACTGTCTGCCAAGGTCGATGATGAAGGTTACGAGTATTCTGATGCGGAGAGAGTATTATATTGTGATGGATGGAGTGAAAGTTATCCTTGCTACTATAAAGATTGTCAGACAAACAATTTTACGTTAAGAGGTGGCGTCTGGTGGGAGTTCACTTTAAATCTTGTTTTTACCAGCTTCCGGATTGGAGAAACAGAGTTCCTGCTTGCATCCGAAGCGGGCGAGTTTATTATAACAGAGGACGGAGAATTTTATATTGACTTAAATTGATTTGCTATGCCATTAAAGAAAAAAAGAATATCAGAATTGGATGAAGCTAACGACATGAAAGGCTTCTTCACCATCGGCTACCGGATAGTAAACGGTGTCAAAACGAGTTTGAAGTTCGGGCTAGAAAAGATTCAGACTGCATTAGATAATATGCTCAAAGCTACGGATGATGCCAAAACAGCTACTACCGATATGCGACAATTAGAGGCTACCGTTGAAGGGAATGAATCAGCTCGTGAAACTGCTGAATCCCGTCGTAATGCTTCCGAGCAATCCAGGCAGACAGCCGAAACGAATCGTTCCCGTGAAGAACAAGCTAGGGAAGCTGCTGAATCAGTACGTATCACTAATGAGAATGCCCGTAAAACAGCCGAAACTTCCCGTTCCACTGCTGAAAATGCACGGGATAATGCAGAAAAGAAACGTGTTACTGCCGAAGGTACACGAGAAGCTAACGAGCAGGTTAGAAAAGATTCCGAAACAGGAAGAGGAACAGCAGAAGCCGAACGTGTTATTAATGAGAATGCACGCAAATCTGCCGAAACTTCCCGTGTGTCCGAAGAAGATAAAAGAAAGACTTCCGAAACAGAACGCGTTACGGATGAAACCGGACGTTCCACTGCTGAAAATATCAGAAAGCAAAATGAAGATGCGCGTAAGACAGAAGAAGCGGCCCGCGTAACTGCTGAAAATAAACGGGTAATTGCTGAATCCGGACGTGTTGATACAGAAGCTGAACGTGTCTCGGATGAACAAACACGTAAAAGCAATGAGGATGTACGTAAGGCCGCTGAAACAGGCCGTTCTTCGGCTGAATCGGAACGTGTGAAGGAAGAAGATAAACGAAAAGCGGCTGAAAAGACACGTTCTGCTTCCGAATCAGACCGCGTAACAGCAGAAGATAAGCGGAAAACAGATGAAGCGACAAGGGAAACGAATGAAACCTCACGTGTGGCTGCCGAATCTGCCCGTGTTACCGTCGAATCCGAACGTGTATCTGCCGAAACTGCCCGCAAGTCAGCGGAGGCAGACCGGGTATCTGAGGAAAACAAGAGAAAGGCTGCTGAAACTTCCCGCTCTACGGCTGAGACTTCTCGATCATCCGAAGAAGATAAGAGAAAACAGAATGAAGATGAGCGTAAAACTGCGGAAGGTACTCGTTCATCAAATGAGACTAAGCGTGTAAATGCCGAAACTGAACGTGTCGAAGCCGAGTCCCAACGTAAGTCAGAGTATGCCGGTATTGTGCAGGAAATGACACAGGCAACAGAAGAAGCTACGGCAGAGCTTGCAGCCGTTAAGAAAGCTACTAACGATGCAAATGCCGCTAAAAATGCGTCTGTTGAGCAGACAGCCCTTGCAAAGAAAGCCACGGATGCGGCTAATACTGCGGCTGGTAGTGTTAATGAAGCCAAAGAAGGAGCTAAGATTGCAGCGGCAGGCGCCAATGCCGCTAAAGCTGAATCGGAAGCTCAAACTGCCTTGGCAAAGAAAGCGACAGATGAAGCAAATGCAGCTAAAAATGCATCTGTAACACAGACAGGATTAGCAAAAAAAGCGACTGACGATGCCAACGCAGCAGCATTGGCCGCTAACAATGCTGTTTCAGGAGTTGACGCAAAAGTGAAAGCTGCGGTTGATGCGCTTGTTGCCGGTGCTCCGGATGCTCTCGATACACTTATTGAATTGGCGAATGCCCTTAACAATGATCCTAACTTTGCTACGACGATGGCAACAGAGCTGGGAAAGAAACTTAATATTTCTGATATTGTTAATAATCTGACAAGTGGAGGGACTAATAAAGTCCTTTCCGCAGAACAGGGAAAGGCATTGAAAGCAGCTTTGGACTCCCATAACCATGATAGTAGATATGAACTGATTATCACTAAACTGACCGCCTTTAACAAGAATTTCGGTACGACCGCCGGGACTGTATGTGAGGGTAACGATTCGCGTTTAAGCAATGCAAGAACTCCGTTAGCTCACACGCATAAGAAAGCGGATATTAGCGACTTCCCAACCTCGATGCCGGCAAGCGATGTACCTGCATGGGCGAAAGCAGCTTCTAAGCCAGCCTATACAGCAAGCGAAGTAGGTGCATCTCCATCTAATCACAATCATGCAGGTACATACGAACCTGCATTCACTAAAAACTCTGCCTTTAATAAGAATTTTGGTAGTGCAGAAGGAACCGTATGCGAGGGAAATGATGCCCGGTTAAGTGACACACGTGTACCGAAAGCGCATACTCACAAGAAGTCTGAAATAAGTGATTTTCCAACTTCGATGCCAGCAAGCGATGTACCTGCATGGGCGAAGGCTGCAAGTAAACCATCCTATACAGCTTCCGAAGTTGGTGCGTCTCCGTCGAATCATACTCATACAGGGGTCTATCAGCCAGCAGGAAGTTATGCAGCGAGTTCGCATAAACACGGAGCAACGGATATAACTCCTGATGGTACTCACCGCTTTGTTACTGACACGGAAAAAGAGACCTGGAACAGTAAAGCTGCGGGAAACCATAATCACGATTCAGTATATCAACCTAAAGGTAGCTATGCACCGTCTTCTCATAAACATGCAGCAACTGACATTACGGACGATTCTACACATCGTTTTGTCACAGATTCGGAAAAAGATGCTTGGAATAGTAAGGCGGCTGGAAACCATAATCACGATTCAACGTATCAGCCCAAGGGTAGTTATGCAGCGAGTTCGCATAAACATACAGCATCGGACGTTGAAGAAGATTCGACTCATCGTTTTATGACAGATGAAGAACGTACGAAACTTGATGGAATAGCCACAGGAGCAAATAAGTATGTTCATCCTGATACACATCCAGCATCAATGATCGAAGAAAGTACTTCAAGAAAATTTATGACTTCGGATGAGAAAAGTCTACTAAGTTCTCTCGGGACTAATGCAATTCAAGTAACTAGTCAAAGTTTAGGACAAAACGGATATGTCAAGTATAGTAATGGCTTATTAATGCAATGGGGAACAAGAGCTGGAGCAACGGGGGGAGCAATTAGTCTATATTTTCCTACCACTTTCTATAATACTGATTATAACATTTATTTCACTGGAGCAGTAAATAATACAAGTGAATCTTTTATATATGCTCCGGGGTATGACCTTAATGGTAAATATACATCATATTGTAAAGTTCTCACTCGCGGAATAAATTCAACTCCGGCTATTGTTTGGACTGGCTGGAATTTTACATGGTTTGCGATCGGTCGCTGGAAATAACTTAAAAACAAATATCATGAAGTATTGGAAAAATGGATTCTACGACGAATTAGTAGAAGGTGCAGTAGAAATTACTGAAGAATATTACAATCAACTTTTAAACGGTCAATCGGCAGGGTTACTCATAGCTGAAAGCAAAAAGGGATATCCGATCTTAGCTATATATGAACCCTCTATTGAAGAGATTAGAGCACAAAAGATCAATGAGTTAAGTCTATATGATTCCTCTGACATGGTGAATCAGTTCTGCATAGATAATACGTATGGATGGTGGGATAAAGCTACCCGTGTAGGCCTTATGAACTCTATCAATATTGAGAAAGAAGCCGGGCGATCTGAAACAAGTATCTGGTTAAATAACACCCTTTTTATCCTACCTATTGAAAGGGCTATTGAGATGTTACAACAGCTAGAATTGTATGCCCTTGCGTGCTATGAGACGACACAAAGGCATATAAGTTCTATCAATCTATTAGAGACAAAAGAAGAAATCGAAGAATACAACTACCAGGTAGGCTATCCGGGGAAGTTGAGTTTTGCCGGATAACCAACCGTATAATCATAGTTTTCGATTTCTTCTTTTGTCTGCAATGATCTGACTGCTGCGATGTGCAATTGTGTTACATTGTAGCAGTTTAGTGCATACATTTCGATTTCGTTCAGCATTGATAAAGCGTCAGGTATAGGGATAACATACTTCATTGCATCATACCACAGGATTGTATGCGTTTTCCCCGCATTTTTTTCAATCGAAATTGAGTTAAATAATCCAACACGTGTGGATTTGTCTAGCCACATACTTTTATCCAATAAGTCAAAAGAGTTAACACGCTCTGACTTGTCAAATATCTGTATTTCAGATACTTTATTTTTCCTTACATCATCAAGTGAATACTCATATTCTACCAAAATTGGGTATCCTTTCCTACTTTCAGTTATTATCAATCCAGAAGATTGACCAGCTAGTAGCTGATTGTAATACTCTTCTGTAATTTCTACCGAGCCTTCCTGATGCTCATCATAAAATCCTTGTTTCCAATACTTCATAAATTTTATTTTTAAGTTATTTCCAGTGACCTATTGCTATCCAGTTAAATTTCCATGAAGTCCATGTTCCCGCATCGATTTTTGCCCATCCATAAAAGTACCCAGTATACTTTGTGTAAATTACAGTGCTAAACATAACTAGCGATGTGTCCATACCCTGAATAGTACTAGTTACAACATAGTCTGTATTAGAGAAAGATATAGGCAGTATTGTTTTGTGGTTTCCCAAAACACCGGGGGACATTCCCCATTGTATCAATAGCCCATTTGAATATTTTACATATCCATTTTGTGCTTTTTCATTCCATAGATTTTGTGATTCTAATTGTATAGCATTAGTCCCGAGAGAACTTTGCCAAATTACAAGCAATAAAAGTAATACCAATTTTCTACTAAAGTTATACATTCTTATTTCAATGTTATAATTTATTTCATAATTTCCAACACCCAATAGCAAGCCAATCAAAAGTTTCTTGTGATAATCCAGTACTCCCTCCAGAGGCGTAATTTCTATTAATATAAAATCGGCTAACTGTTTTATTTGAATCATCAATAGGTGATGCGGAATAAACACTACTGTCAGATGAAGGCTTGTAAACTGTTGCAAATATCTTATAATTTTTATCAGAAAATGATGTAGGCATAGTTATAGTGTAGCTAACAACTGAAGAACCTGAAACTTTTCCCCATTGGATTAACAGTCCATTTGGAAACTTACAGTAACCATTCTGACCGAGGTTCTGTGTCGTAACATTGGAAAAATCTTTTAATGCACAATTTGTTCCGAGAGAACTTTGCCAATATAGCATAGCAAAAAGTAGTACTATTTTTCTACTAAATCTATCCATAATCAAATTCATGTTACTAATATTTACTTCTATCGCCCAATAGCTATCCAGTCAAATGAACGAGTACTACTTCCTACGGTTATACTATTATCTGCAAGTAGAAACTTTCGCATGACATCTACATAAGATGCTGATTTATTATACGGCAAAGCAGTATATAATGTTTGTTCATTAGATGCTGTCTCCATCGTAGTCACAAATCGATAGGAGGCATCATGAAAAGAAATAGGGAACCATATAGTTGCACTTCCTGCTGATGAATTAGTTAAATGTCCCCATTGAATTAGCAGGCCATCTTCATATTTTCGATAACCGTTTTGTCCCAAATTTTGCTCTTTAATTTGCGCAGATTTTGTTCCGAGAGAACTTAGGTATAAAAATAGGCTTTGAGTTAAGTTGGGGAAGGTTGCTATAAATTTTATTTGGTTATTTACCTATATTGTTCTTATTCTTTATTTTCTTATTTTTTATAGCTGAAAATGCGTTTAATAAACGCTTATTTTCTTATCTTTGGACCGGACATATTTCATTGATTGATAGCTTACAATAGATATGATTATTTTATATAATGGTTCAGAAGAAATAAAGCTCGAAGTTAAAGATGAAAGCTACTCTTATGAAGCGATCATGGAGGAGTACTCATTAACTTTATATTTCGATTATCCCGGATATATTGAAATACCGGTTGGCTCCTACTGTGACTTTTTTGGAAAGCGTTATTCTCTCAAGAAAGATAGTAATTTCAAGAAGAACAGTGAAAGAAATTTTGAGTATACCTTAATACTTGAAACAGGAATATCTGATACGATGCTGTGGAAAGTACGTAATACTATTGATAAGCGTATCAAATTCCCATATACAGCTAAACCCAATGAGCACCTTCGGTTATTAGTTGAGAATCTAAATCGTCGTGGTATTGGATGGAAAGTTGGTGATTGCATCGAAGGTACAGAAAAAGTTATCAATTATAGTCATACGTACATTCGTGATGCTTTGAATCAGCTTGCGGATATGTACGAAACAGAGTGGGAAATAACCGAGGAGAATAATATAAAGACCGTTCATCTTCGTAAAGTAGAATATAATAAAGATAATCCTTTAAAGCTCTCGTACGGCAAGGGATATGGGTTCAAAGTTGGGGTAGGACGACAGTTTGGGGAGATACCGCCTGAAATAATTCTGGTCGACACGACTGATCGGAATATTGACTATTCTACGTACGGAGCAAAGAATCTATTGCTGCCAAAAGCTAAGACCCTTGTTTATGAAGGTAGGACTTATAAAACAGATGCGGACGGCTCTTGTGTTATGCGTGCTGATATAGAACTTACTACAGGTAAGGAAGAAAGTATTGATTGTACTGAAATCTATCCTTCACGTATCGGTACTGTCAGTGCCGTTATTGAAGTCGATAAAGAAAAGAACTTCTACGATTTTGTGGATAAAGATATCCCTAAGGAGTTGAATTTTGAAGATTGTATTATTGCCGGAGAAACTATGACTATCATCTTCCAGACCGGAATGTTAGTTGGAAAAGAGTTTGAAGTAAAGTATATCCATGAACCTATTGTCAATGAGGAGGGAAAAACAGAAAAAGACGGCAGACGATTTGAGATAGTTCCGCAAGAACTTGATGGAATGACAATGCCAGAAAGTGATTTGTTTCGACCGAAAGAAGGGGATACTTATGCTGTTTTCGGTATACAGTTGCCCGAAGCCTATACCTGTAACAATTCTACGCAGACGGGAGCATCATGGGAAGTATTTAAGAAAGCTGCAAAATACCTCTTTGAACATGAAGACAAGAAGTTTACATTTACCGGCACGTTAGATGGCATTTGGTCAAAGAAACGTTGGTTGCAAATTGGTGGTAAAATCAAATTAGGCGGTTTTGTAGATTTTTCCGATATACAATTTCACCCGGAAGGTACTTTGATCCGTATGATAAGTGTCAAGAGGTATGTGAATAATCCTTATAGTCCAGAAATAGAGCTTTCTAATGAGCCTGTAGGTGCATCTGTATCTGATGATTTGAATAAGATTGAGACAAACGAGGTGACTGTTATTGAAAAACATAAGGATGCACTTCAATTCACTAAGAGACGGTTCCGTGACGCAAAGGAAACGATGTCCATGCTTGAAGATGCACTGCTGAACTTCTCCGGCTCTGTCAATCCGATAACCGTTTCAACCATGCAACTGCTTGTAGGTGATGAAAGCCTGCAATTCCGTTTTGTCAATTCAAAAACAAATCCAGTTCAGGTATCTCACAATATCACTTATAATTCTAGCACAAAGATACTGAACGCTCCGGCAGGAATTCTTCAGCATTTAACACTCGGCATTAGTTCTCTTTCTTCTTCTCATAAGGCAGACGAATATAAGTACTGGGATATGGCTGAATACAATTCTCCGGCACTCATTGACCCGAACAAGAAGTATTATCTATATGCTAAAGTTGGCAAGGAGAATCAAGCCGGAACATTCCTCTTGAGTGAAACAGCTGTTAAAATGGAACAGATAGCTGGATATTATCATTTACTCACCGGAGTGCTTAACAGCGAGTATGAAGGTAGTAGAAGTTTTGTTCAGCTATACGGATTTGCTGAAATTCTTCCGGGCCGCGTAACAACAGAAAGAATCCTTTCGCCGGACGGTGATACATATTTCGATCTGGTAAAAAGTGAGATAGGCGGTAACATTCAAATAAAAGCTGGTTCTTCCGGATTGGAAAATCTGTCTGAATGGGAAGCTGCTCATCAGGAAATAAAGGATGCAGCTAAAGCGGCCAAAGATGCTGCCGATTCAGTGGAAGGACTTCATAACTATGTAGATGGAGCCTTTGCTGATGGAATTATAACAGAAGCCGAAGCAAAAGCTATTGAAAAGTACATCAATACGATTAATAATGCTAAAGCTACCGTTGAAGCTACTTATAACAAACTATACACTAATGTGTATTTATCCGGTTCTGCCAAAACGGGTTTATTAAATGCAAAGGTTACACTGATGGGCTGTATTTCAGACCTGATAAATGCGATCAATACAGCTATTGACGACGGACTTACAACACCAGAAGAGAAGCAAAGCGTTGATGCACATTTCACCTATTTCAATAGTGCTTATGCTGATTTTAACACAGCTGTAGAAGCTGCAAATAGAGCTATTCAGGATAAGCTAAAGGAGTTTTCGGATGCTGCTATGAAAGAAGCGTTGCAAGCATTGCAAGACGCAGAAGATGCAGCGAAGGCAGCAGAGCAAGCCAACAATGTAGTTAGTGGTTTGCATGAATATGTAGACGGAGCCTTTGCGGATGGTATTATTACTGAAGCCGAAGCGAAGGCTATTGAGAAGTATCTTAATACGATTAATAATACGAAAGCTGCCGTTGAAGCAACTTATAACAAACTGTTTGTTAATCCATATCTGGAAGGTGAGGCGAAAACGGCTTTACTTAATGCCAAGGTTTCTTTGTCAGGTGCAATTGATAATCTTATTGCTGCAATTAATGTGGCTATCAATGACGGGCAGACGACTGTTGAGGAAAAACAGAATGTAGATGATAAGTTCGCTCTCTTTAATTCTGCCTTGGCTAGTTTTAATACTGCTGTTGAATCCGCTAATAAAGCAATCTATGACAAGTTGAAAGACTATTCAGATCAATGCTTTGCTGAATTAAATGTACTCAATACTCAAATCTCTGCACAAGTTACGCGGGTCGATAGCTTAACGCAGAGGATAGATACTGCCGGTTGGATTACTACAGCTGACGGTAATAAGATTTATGCTTCAAAAGAGCTAGAAAATGGCAATACGCTTATATCTTATATCAACCAGGCAGCAGGTGAAACAACGATTCATTCATCTAAAATTAATTTGGAAGGTGCTGTTACAATCACCGCACTGCATAGTGACCTGCAGACAGTGATTAACTCTAAAATTGATAGAGACGGATTAGGTAAGTTGGCATTTGAAGATGCAGTTGAATATGCGAAATTAGGTACTACCATTGTTGTAGGTGGGTATTTGAATACTGATTTGATAAAGGTTCGAAGGATAGACGCTGACTCCGGGTTCATTGGTGGTTTTACTATCGAAAATGGACGTCTTGTATGGACGCGTTCTGGATATTTTGGAGGAACATCACGAAGTCTAAAACTAGGCTCTGGAACATCAAAAGAAGGCGTTGTTAATGTCACTTTCAATGCAGAAACAGATGGACGTTTTGGGGTCGCTGCTATTGGTTCTAATTTTGGTGGAGCTTGTATTTATGCCTCCAGGAATCTAAATGCATCAGACAGAAGCTATCCACTGGCAAATACAACGTATGCAGGCTTCTTTGATGGAGGTGTTTATGTGAAAGGAACATTATCAAGTGAATTATGCTTGGCTGATAATTTCGGCTGTATTACATATAGGGATGGAAATGGTGGAATTAACTATTACCAAGGTATTGATTTCGATTTTGGTAGTAATATGAAATTCAGAAAAGGGTTATTGGTATCAATCGCTTAATATTAATGATTATGAAATTAAATTTAAACAAACCTTTAATAGATTTTAGAGGTAAGGAAGCCATTAAAGTAGTCAATGGTAAAGAACAAAAACAGCTCCTCCGTGATATGGTTTCGGAAGCTCTTTATGCTGCTGGTATGAATCCTCAATTAGGTATGGATATGGCAAAAAAACTGCGTGCCTATAATATGCTACAACAGATTATCAATAATCGGGGAATACTTGAGATTACAACGGAAGACGCTACTCTCTTAAAGGAGATTTGTGCAGATGTTTTTACGGCAGGTGCTTTCGGGCAAATTAATGAACTAATTGAAGGAGGAGGTAAAGAATGAACATTACAGCAACTAACAGTACTGCCACAACTAAGGTTACGGACGCTATCAGGATTAAATACAGAATGTCAACTCGTGGTACCGAAGCGGTGAAAGATATTACTGCCGAGATTGTCAAAGATGAAACGACTGTCGGCTTCTTCAATATTTCGCGAAATGGAGTAACCGGATTCTCGCTACATGAGGATCATGGGCTAACCTCTGGCGAAGTGAAACAAGTATTTCAGACAGCTATTGATGATTGTAGCGAGGTATTAAAATGAAAGATACGATATGGGAGTAAATGAGTGGATAGCAGTACTGGGAGCAATAGGTGGTACTTCAACAATCACATGGCTTGTAACCTTTTGGGTAAATCGTAAAACAAATGCTCGCAAGGAAGATGCTACGGTTGATAGTATGGAAAATGAGAATGAACGTAAACAGGTTGATTGGTTGGAGAAACGTCTTGCCGAACGTGATGCAAAGATTGATGCAATCTATGTAGAACTCCGTCAGGAACAAGCTGAGAAGCTCCAACTCATCCACGATAAACATGAACTGGAACTTAAACTTAAAGAAGCCGAGATAAAGAAGTGTGATGTGCGTGGTTGTGGTAATCGGCAGCCGCCAAGTGATTATTAATAAAAAATAGGAGGAAAAGAAATGAAAGTATTGATTGACAATGGTCACGGTGAGAACACTCCAGGCAAACGCTCTCCGGATGGAAGATTAAGAGAGTGGTCCTATACAAGGGAGATTGTTGATATGGTAGTAGCCGGATTACGCAAAAAGGGAATTGATGCAGAACGAATAGTGAATGAAGATACGGACGTTCCTTTGTCTGAACGGTGCCGACGGGCAAATGCTATTTACAATGAAACAGGAAAGAAAGCCATCCTTGTTTCTATTCACTGTAATGCGGCTGGTTCCGGTGCAAGTTGGATGAACGCACGAGGGTGGAGTGTGTTTGTGAGTAATAATGCTTCTGCCAATAGTAAACGTCTGGCTGATTGCCTTGCAAAAGCTGCCGGAGAGAAAGGTATTAATATTCGTAAGCCTATGCCCGGACAATTATTCTGGGAACAAAACCTTGCCATTTGCCGGGATACTAATTGTCCGGCCGTGTTGACGGAGAACTTCTTTCAGGATAATAAAGAGGACGTAGACTACTTGCTTTCACCTGCCGGGAAACAAGTGGTTGTGCAGATTCATGTGGATGGGATCATTAAATACTTGGGATTATGATACAAGGAGGGATCGAGATATGAAACAATTAATCTACTTTACCATATTGCTAACGTCAGCAATATGGTTCACATCCTGCGGCAGTCATCGTTCGAATATGAAACAGGAACTTTCTACCGATCTTGCGGCCGAAAGACATAAGAAAGATTCCGCTTCTTCCGATAAGAAAGTAGAAATAATCGAATCAAATGAAGCTATTGAATCGGTTGAATCCTATGAAGTGAATTATGATACCGATAAACCGGTTGACCCGGTCACTGGTAAACCTCCTGTAAAGTCGGAGAAGTGGACGGGAACTAATAAGAATTCAGAGCATAAACGACAGGAGAATATTGATAAGAAAGAATATTCGATTTCCGATGAATCAACGTTTGCCCGACAACAGGAAAATATTCATCTGGAAGCTAGTAAACAAAAAGATGAATCAACCATATTAAAACAGATCGGGTGGACCGGAGCAGGAATAGCTCTGCTTATTATATCTTGTATCATTGCCTGGTTAGTGTACAAGAAAAGAAGAAAGAAGGATAACCAATAACCAGACCTTCCGGGGGTGAAAAGAAAGCCCCCAACCGTTAGTAAATGCTCTAACCTACCTACTAACACAAGATGCGTCAACTCCGCATGGCCGGGGGCTTAAAAGTCCTCATCCATGGAGTTGACGCATTTGCGTTTTGTGTAGGAAGGTTAGAGACTACAAATATAGTTACTAACGGTAAACTTGCAAAATAATGAAGAGGAATAATGCTGACCGAGTATTAAATGAAAGACTTCGGGCAGGAGGGAAAGCATTAAAATATGTACATAGTAAATTTGAAGAGACGCAGACCTTTATTGGTGACTATTTGAAGTTTCCTGAAATTCTGTCTCCTATGGATTTTATAGGTAAGACTTTAAAGAAAGATAATAATTTGTAGATTGTTGAGGTAATTTCTATCTTTGCACCAACACTGATGTCATAATCAGTGTTGCGTTAAATGAGCCGTCTGGAATGTGAATTTCGGACGGTTTTTCACTAAAGTTGCAAATGTTCTACTATTGTTCTACAGAAATGGTGTTAATAAGATGTTAAACCCTTTATTCATCGTAGATGTAGCTGTATTTGTTGTGAGATTCCGGTTCTGAAGGTCGTGCGTTTGAATCGCACCGGGGTCACAGAAAAAACGCAATTACTTCATCTGTTAGTAATTGCGTTTTTTGTTTTCTATTTATTCTTCTTTCGGGCGGGAAGTGCAGACTAATTGTTTGTTGGTGTTAGCCGGATTATTTATATCATCATAGAATTCCCAGTCTCTTTCTAGCCTTTTAGCTACATCAATTCCTTCTGTATAATAGATATATTCTTTCTTTGCTACATCAAAAATGCCATAAGAAAGAATATCCTTCTCTTTTCCTTCCTTGTCTTTATAAGTGTTCTTGACCAATAATATTTTATATTTTCCGTCTTCCCGAACGCTGTATTCTTTATTGGCTTGAAGAGTGTATGTGCCGGAAACATCTGTCATATTGGAAGCGGTTGGCTCCATTTCTACAGCAATGTTTGTAGGCTCTTTTGAGGCTGGAGTGTCTGTGGAGTCATCATTGCAGGCAAACAGCAAAACAACTAATAGTAAATTAAGCAATTTCATCTTTGTATTTTTATAGGTTCTTGATTTTTTCTTAATCTATAATGTGTTCAATCAAAATTATTTCTTGCACAAAAGTACAACTTTTGCATGATATAAAGGTCGTAATAGATAGATAATTGTGTTTCCTGTTATTATTTACAGTTGCATAATTTAGTCTAAAGAGAATAAAAAGTTGTTTTAGCTGATTGATTTCCCATAGAAAATGCTAACTTTGTAACGATGAAGAAGTAAACAATAATATGTTGATATAGTATGTTCATAGCTTTCCAGATGTAGACATTTGACGATAAATTATATTAATCCCAATAAATATAAATAAGAATGGAAGAAGCTAGAAAAAAGAAATGGGGTAGTGTTGCGCTGATTATCGGAGCTATTGCTTTTATCATTATTATGATTTACTTTACAGTTATTTCAAGTCTCAACATGTAAAAC
>OAVV01000201.1_pt1 | contig 64461 bp, 50 predicted proteins | sample 1501401 | NCBI WGS metagenome assembly OAVV01 (sample SAMEA2580098, study PRJEB22360) | human gut metagenome | biome: human gut; feature: human-associated habitat; material: faeces | place: Denmark | collected 2008/2010 | reverse complement strand
GTTCATCTGAGCCTTTTTTCTTTGCCCAGTTTTTCATAGGTCATTTGACACTATCTAATCGTCTGCAATACCTTTGAATAGTTAATAAATTTATTTTTAGTATAAAAGTAATCTGGTAACAAGTCAACAGATATGACTGATTATATGTCTACTAAAATGATATCCGGGCCTATCTGGCGAATACAGCAATAGGGAATCACAATCACTGAATCGTCTGTCAGGAATCCCCATAATCCCTTGCATCCGGGAACCATGATCTTCTGGATGCAGCCCTTGCATTCGTCAAACTCCATATCACATACATGACCTAATCTCTTGCAGTCCTTGATACTGATTACTTCTTTCTTACGAAATTCACAGAAACGCATACTGATTCCCCTATATGCTTTTATCTTATTCTATGCACCCTGAAACACAAATGTCCGTTCTCAATCAAGAGAACGGACATTTTATTACTTCAATTCTATTTCTGCTACATCTACAATCTCTCCTGCTGATTTACCAAGAAGAATTGCATATGTTCCTGCATCTGCAACGAATGCCTTTTGCTCCACATCATAATAAGAGAAGGCATCTGCATGAAGCTGCATTGTAATCTGCTTAGTCTCACCCGGCTCCAGATAGATCTTATCAAAAGCCTTTAGTTCCTTCTGGGCTTTCTTGACCTTAGGGGTCTTATCAGATACGTAGATCTGAGGTACTGCTGCACCGGCTCTGTCTCCTATATTGGACACATGGAAGCTGACTTCTACTTCCTTATCACCGGCTGTCTTAACAGTCAATCCTGCTAAACAAAAATCTGTATAGGACAGTCCATAGCCAAATGGGAATGCAGGTGCTACATCATATGTATCATAATAACGGTATCCTACAAAAATACCTTCCCCATAACGAACCTTATCCCCTCCTGGGAATTCACCCAATACGACTGCCGGGCAATCCTTCTCGCTTACCGGGAATGTCTCAGGTAAATGTCCTGATGGATTCACATGTCCAAATAATACTTCTGCCAGCGCATATCCGCCTTCCATGCCTGCATACCAGCTGTATAACAGTGTGGATGCCTGACTGGACCACGCACTCATATCTACAGGAGAACCCGCAACCATTGTAATAATGGTATCCGGTCTTACTTTTAACAATTCGCAGATAAGCTTATCCTGGTCATATGGCAGCTTCATACTTGTTCTGTCCTGACCTTCTGTATCATAATCATGAGTCAGACCACCAATATAAATGACTGCATCTGCATCCCTGGCTGCTTCCAGTGCATCTGCCATATATTCCTGATTCATGCGAGCCTGACGTGCTGCTTTCTCTTCACTTTTGGAAACTTCCTTTGGTGCTGGAGAATCCTGCTTATCCTGTTCCAGACTATCTGCCTGACCATTGCCACTCTCTTCTGTATTTGCCCAGATATTACCTATGTCTTCGTTATAATAGCCAGGTTTATAGATTATCTGTGTATTGCCGCCTAAGAGCATATGTAAGCCCATAAGTGGTGTAATCTCATATAATGCCTTAATCTCTGCACTTCCGCCGCCTGGGGCATGCATTCTGTTGGCATTCTCTCCTACAACCAGAAGCTTCTTGATCTTTTTGGAATCAAGAGGCAGCAGTTTCTTATCATTCTTTAAAAGGACAACGGATTCTTCCGCTGTGCGTCTGAGCGATTCCTTATCACGATAATCATTGTATGTGCCGGCTTTTCTCTCGCCATCCAGCATATGAAGCTCGTTCATGACATGAAGAATATGACGTACTTTCTCATCGATCATCTCCATGGATACTTCGCCCTTCTCCAATGCCTCTTTCATAGGATCTGCCATATAATATTCATTGAAGTTATCTGTAACAGACATCTCCATGTCAAGACCGTTCATGGCTGCTTCCTTTGTGGAATGCACGCCGCCCCAGTCAGATACCAGGATTCCTTCAAATCCCCATTCCTTACGCAGAATATCCTGTAACAGATACTTGTTATGGCAGCAGTGCTGACCACGAAGCTTGTTGTATGCTCCCATAAGTCCCTTGGCTTTGCCCCTCTTTACTGCTGCTTCAAATACAGGTAAGTAAATCTCGCGGAGTGCTCTTTCATCCACATCCACATCTACGTCCAATCTTCTGGTCTCCTGATTATTCAGTGCAAAATGCTTCACACAGGAAGATACATCATTTTCCTCAATACCCTGTACAAGCGGTACTGCCATCTCTGATGTCAGATAGGGATCTTCTCCCATATACTCAAAGCTTCTGCCACAGAGTGGAGTACGCATGATATTAATACCAGGCGCAAGAATCATGTCTTTTCCTCTGCCTCTGGCTTCCTTACCAAGTACCTGTCCTGTCTGATGCGCCAGCTCTCTGTTCCATGTGGCTGTCAATGCTGTATTACATGGCAGATAAGATACATAATCATAGGACTGTCCGATTTCATTCCAGTTATCAGGGTTGAAATCCTTACGTACTCCTCTTGGTCCATCTGATGTGATGAAAGGTGGAATCCCCAGTCTCTCTACGCCCTTTGTCGCAAAAAGTTCATTACCATGTATCATGCCAAGCTTCTCATCTGTAGTAAGCTGTGACAGTAATTCTTCTAATTGTTCCTTCTTCATACCCTCTCTACCTTTCTCTATTTTCTTACAGACATTTTATATGTGAAATAATTATCATAGTGAACTATCCCAGTTTAACAGTCACCTTTTTGTATTGATAGTACAGATATTGTTAATAATTGTATTTTTCTCTTCACAGTATACAAAAAGAAACAAGCTAAGCCTGTTTCTTTTTTAATCTCATTCTTATTACGATATCTGCAATCACTGCTCCTATGAACATCACAAAACCAAGCAGCTGTGATACTGCTATCTGTGTACCCGGAATCAATAACTGGTCTGTACGGATTCCTTCTACGATGCATCTGCCGATTCCATAACCGCCTAAATAAATCAGACACATCTGTCCATCATATTTCTTATGCTTACGAAATACGAACATTGCAATCAAAAGACACAGATTCCATACTCCCTCATAGAGGAAAGTAGGATGAACCTGTATGAAATTCACGTCACCCATGGCAGCCATACCATCCAGATGCGTCTGCTTGATGTCGCTGGCACGCACTGCATCTACAGGCAGTCTCATTGCAAACAAGGAATCTGTATAACCGCCAAATACTTCACGGTTAAAGAAATTACCCCAGCGGCCGACAATCTGTCCAATCACCAGTCCGAACACAGCACAGTCACCTATTTTAAATGGATTGATTTTCTTAATATGACTATATATGAACAGCGTTGCAAAGCCACCGATTACACCGCCATATATTGCCAGTCCACCCTGTCTGAGATAGAAAATACTCAGCAGATTGTCTTTGTACTGATTCCATGAAAAAGCAACATAATAGAGTCTGGCTCCTATAATTGCAAAAATGACTGCATAAATTGCAAAATCCCAGATCACATCAGGATTCATATTCTCTTTCTTTGCAATGTGTGCTGCAAGAAGAATACCTAACAGCATACCAATACCAATCACGACTCCGTAAAGTGCAATGGTAAAACCAAATATGGTGAAGCTCTTTGGAACATTCTCAAGGTATATTCCCAAATGTGGAAATGCGATGTCTTTTGCTCCCATTATATCCGGCATATCTGCATCTCCTTATACATTAAATCTGAATAAAATAACGTCTCCGTCCTTCACAACATAATCCTTGCCTTCCAGACCTACTACGCCTTTTTCCCTGGCAGCTGCAAGAGAACCATTCTCCAGAAGATCCTTGTAATTTACTACTTCTGCACGAATGAAACCACGTTCAAAGTCAGTATGGATCTTACCTGCTGCCTGAGGCGCCTTAGTACCTGCCTTAATTGTCCATGCACGGCACTCATCTTCACCTGCTGTCAGGAAGCTGATCAGTCCAAGTAAATGGTAGCTGGCTGTTACAAGCTTATCAAGACCACTTGAAGTAACGCCCAGGTCATCCAGATATTCCTTCTTCTCTGCTTCATCCAGTTCTGAAAGCTCCTGCTCTATCTGTGCACAGATAACAAATACTTCTGCACCTTCAGAAGCAGCCTTTTCACGTACCTTTGCCACATATTCATTAGAGGCGCCATCATCTGCCAGCTCATCCTCTGATACATTCGCAGCATAGATAGTAGGCTTGGCTGTCAGCAGATTATAGGAAGCGAACCACTTCTGCATATCCTCATCATCAGGCACTTCAAAAGTACGTGCCATCTGATTACTCTCCAGATGTGCCTTGATGGATTCCAGTAATTCCAGCTCCTTGGCAAGTGTCTTATCCATACGTGCCTGCTTGGCAACCTTGGCAATTCTACGCTCCAGAATCTCCAGGTCGGAGAAGATCAGCTCAAGATTAATTGTCTCTATATCTCTGATTGGGTCAATATTACCGTCTACATGAATGATATTGCTGTCTTCAAAGCAGCGGACAACATGTACGATCGCATCTACTTCACGGATATTGGCAAGGAACTGGTTGCCAAGGCCTTCACCCTTGGATGCGCCCTTTACCAGACCTGCGATGTCTACGAATTCAATAACAGCAGGTGTTACTTTCTTCGTATGATAAAGTTCACCTAATTTCACAATACGTTCATCCGGAACAGATACCACACCCACATTAGGGTCGATGGTTGCGAACGGATAATTGGCTGCCAGTGCACCAGCCTTTGTTAATGAGTTAAATAAAGTACTCTTTCCGACATTGGGTAATCCCACGATACCAAGCTGCATTTCTATATAATCCTCCTTAAAATCATTCGTAACTGTCAGCTATCATAATAGCATACTGAAGTATAAAAGTAAATTTTCTATTAGTACTTCTCCTGCATCTTCTCAAGAAAAGCTTCTGTATTCTCTGTAATATTGCCCTTAAATACAGCAGAGCCTGCTACAATAACATCTGCTCCTGCATCAAGGTTCATCGTCAGGTTGTCCAGATTCACACCGCCGTCAATCTGCAATTTCAGGTCCAGTCCTTTGTCTGTGATTACCTGTCTGAGGGTTTGTATCTTCTCTGTGCATGCATCTATATATTTCTGCCCGCCAAATCCCGGATGTACAGTCATGATCAGTGCCATATCCATTTTATCCAGATATGGGTACAGCTTCTCTACAGGGGTCTCCGGGTTGATAGCCAGTCCAGCCTGTGCACCCGCTTCTCTGATTCTGCATAAAGTCTCAGCTACACAGTCACATGCCTCTTCATGGATTGTCACTCCATCAGCACCACACCGTATAAATTCTTCCACATAGCGTTCCGGTCTTGTCACCATCATATGCACATCCATGAACATCTTTGTCCTGGGTCTTACACTGCTGACTATAGGCATTCCGAAAGATATGGATGGTACGAAGATACCGTCCATAACATCTACATGCAGATACTGTGCACCTGCTTTCTCGATTTCTTCTATCTGTTTTCCCAATTCACAGAAATCCGCAGATAAAATAGATGGTGCCAAAATATTCATTTTAATACTTCCTCTTTTCTTTTTCTTTCAATTCCTCATAGAAGGAAACGTAGTTATCATAACGCACCTGACTGATCTTGCCAAGTTCCAATGCATCCTTTACTCCACACGCCGGCTCATGGATATGGGCGCAGGTCAGGAATTTACAGGAATCTTCATATGGTTCAAACTCAGGATAGTAGCTTTTCAATTCTTCTTTCTCTATGTCAAACAGGGACAGTGAACTGAATCCGGGCGTATCCATAATGTACGTATGATCCGAAATATCCAGCAGTTCCGAATGTCTCGTTGTATGCCTGCCACGCTCTATCTTCTCACTGATAGCGCCTGTCTCCATCGTCTTATTCTTCTGCAGACAGTTGATTATGGAAGATTTACCTACTCCGCTTGGCCCGGCTACTGCTGTCGTCTTACCCTTGAGCAGGGCTGCAATCTCCTCTATTCCCTGTTTCTTTACAGCGCTGGCAAAAAGAACTGTACATCCGCTGTTCTCATATATGGAACGGATTCCTGCCCGCTCTTCCTTATCTGCAATATCACGTTTATTAAAACAGATAATACAGTCCAGCCCCTGTCTGCGCATCATGACCAGAAATCGATCCAGAAGATTATAATTCGGCTCCGGCTTCGTCATGGCAAAAATCACCAGTGCCTGATCTATATTGGCTACTGCCGGTCTGACCAGTTCGTTGCGCCTTGGCAGAATCGACTGAATATTACCTTTGGCATTTGCCTCATCCAAAATCTCTATTTCCACATCATCCCCCACAAGGGGTTTCATATTATCCTTGCGGAAGATGCCCTTAGCCTTACATTCATAGATTCCCTTACCGCTGACATGTACGTAATAGAATCCTGCTATACCCTTGATTATCTTACCCTGCATACCTTAATCCTTATTAAATGTGACATTCTGCTGTGTCTGCGCCAGTGCCTGATTAACCTGCGTAGTCTGGTTGCCATCTGAATCTGTCACAATCTCTTCCACACTCTTGAGATAAGAGATTGTTACGATTCCATATGCGGATGAACTGGTGAAGCCGCTCAGATTAATGGATACCGGGAAAGAGGTAACATTTTGGGAATACCACAGCTGTTGGGAACCATCGGCAGTGGTCAGGATAACCTCCGCATTACCTCCGATATAGTCACTCGGTGCCTGTATACTCAGGTTACAGCTGTACGTAGCGGTCTCACTGCCAATGCTGACTTTCAGATCCACAATTGTTCCCTGTCCTACACTGGTTCCTGAGGAATAACTCTGGTAACAGATCTGTCCTTCCGGATATTCTGTACTGTAGGAATCCTCTACATTACCTACTACCAGACCTGACTCCTCCAGCATACTGGCAGCAGCATCTTTACTCTTGCCAAGAACATCCGGCATACGGACTTCTACATCTTCATTGCCCTTACTGATTACAATTGTAACTTCTGAACCTAATGCAGCAATGGAATCCCCTTCCGGAGACTGGGATATAATCGTTCCCTTGGCATACTCTGTAGAATAAGCATCACTCTTGGTTACTGTGAATCCCTCTTTGGTAAGCTGTGCTGTACCCTCTGCCTCCGACAAGCCTACTGTCTGTGGTACATTAATACCGTTTGCCCCGGCACTGACTGTCAGCACAATGGTTGTATTCTTGATAATCTGGTCTCCTGCAAGTACTGCTGTTCCATCTTCCAGGGCAGCAGAAATGACTACATTTTTATCATACTCAGTAGATTCGATATACTGTGTCTTACTTCCAAGATTTACATCCTGTAATGCCTTTTTCACCTCATCTACATTAAGACCGGCAAATTCCGGCATAACGCTGCGTTGTGCACTTTCAGTCTGGGAATCCTGGTTCTTCGTCCCTACTGCCGAGAAAATACCCACTGCCTGCCCGGCATAATACAACAGGATACAGCCAATTGCTACTGCTGCAATGATAGTCAGAATCGTAGTTACCTTCTCTGTAGTCGGATTATAATCATATTCTTCTTTCGTATCAAAGGAAATATCCTGTGTATAATCCGTGTTTCTCACATTCTGACGATTCACACCTGTATTCGTATACTCTGTATAAGTCTGCTTTTCCTGCTCTTCCTTCTTTACCGTTGCCTTACGTACCGGCTTCTGACCGGATTTCTTGCGTTTCTTCTTATTCTCATGTGCCTTGCCTGATGGCTGATTCTTGGAAGCACCTGTATTTCTGCTTCTGACCTCGTTCTTCTTCACAGCACCGTTCTGCGCACCGGCCGGTCTTCTGCGTACAATCTCTCCTGCTTCTTCCGGTGTTGCATAGACTTCTCTTCCGGCCAGAGTATCCTGTCTCACAGTCTCTCTCTGCACAGGCACTTCACCTGTATTGGCTCTGCCTGTACTAGTTGTTGTATTTCTGTTACGGATATCTGTTACGATTCTGGTCTGTCCTGCTTCTCCGTTATCTATCTCTACGAAAGATTCATCCGGAGTAATCAGGGAACGCTTCAGGTCACGGATCATATCACCCATATTCTGATATCTTCTGTCCGGGCTCTTCTGTGTACATTTTAATACGATTCTTTCTACACTGACAGGAACCTCAGGCACGAATTCCCTGGGTGAAGGCATCGGGTCCTGTATCTGCTTGATTGCGATTGCTACTGTAGTATCTCCGTTAAAAGGCACACGTCCGGTAAGCATCTCAAACAGAGTAATACCTAGAGAATAGATATCACTCTTCTCATCAGAGAATCCGCCTCTTGCCTGTTCAGGTGAAGTATAGTGTACAGACCCCATTACATTTGACGTGATGGTATTGCTGGAAGCTGCCTTGGCAATACCAAAATCTGTTACCTTAACCTTACCTTCCTTGGAAATAATAATATTCTGCGGTTTAATATCTCTGTGGATAATATGGTTATTGTGAGCTGCCTCCATTCCCATAGCAACCTGGATTGCAATACTAATAGCTTCTTTTGTAGATAATCTGGATTTCTTCTCGATATATTTCTTAAGAGTGATTCCTTCCACCAGCTCCATTACGATATAATGGATGCCGTCCTCTTCTCCTACATCATATACATTTACAATGTTGGGATGCATCAGGCCTGCTGCTGCCTGTGCCTCTACACGGAACTTGGATACGAAATTCTTATTCTCTGCAAATTCCTGCTTTAACACTTTGACAGCCACATATCGATTGAGCTTAATGTCTTTTGCTTTATATACATCTGCCATTCCGCCAGTGCCGATCTTCTCCAGAATCTCGTAGCGGTCTGCTATCAGCATTCCTAACTTAATCATTCCTGTCCTCCAAACGGTTCTACCAGAACCACTGCGATATTATCACGTCCACCGTTCTCATTGGCAGCATCAACCAATGCCTTGGCTGCCTGCTCAAGTTCCTTATTATTCTGAATAATCTGATATATCTCTTCGTCTCTGAGCATATTGGTCAGGCCATCGGAACACAGCAGCAGCTTATCTCCCTTGGTCAGGTCTACTTCAAAAAAATCCGCTGCAACCTTCTCTTTTACGCCTACTGCTCTTGTAATAATATTCTTATCAGGATGGTTACGTGCCATCTCTCTGTCAATGCCGCCCAAAGTAACCATTTCCTCTACCAGAGAGTGATCCCTTGTAATCTGCGTCATGGCATCATCATTGACAAGATAGAGTCTGCTGTCACCAATATTTGCGACAATCGCTTCATTGCCTATGCAGGAAGCCAATACCAGTGTCGTTCCCATTCCACTTAAATTGCTGTTCTCTCTGGAGCGCTGATATATGTATGCATTCGCAGCTGTAACAGCCTCGTTAATTGCATCCTGTACACCATGCTCCTCTCCAAGTTCCCTGATTACTTCTACGAACCTGTCTACGGTATGCATGGAAGCATAGTCTCCTGCTTTATGTCCTCCCATTCCATCCGCAACAATAAAAAGATTGGGCAGCGCACCGATTGGCTGTCCGGAGGTATAGATGTAATCTTCGTTCAGTTCTCTCTTTCTCCCTATATCAGTTATCGCATAAAACTTCAACGGGTTCTCCTCCAATCCCTTTTCTCTAATAAGAATAAGCCGATATTTTACAAGCTAACATAATACCACAGAAACGTTCAAAGGGCAAGCCTGCTAGTTCTGATGCATTTTTCTCCTGCGCAGCTGTCCACAGGCACCATCAATGTCTCTTCCCATCTCCCTGCGGACTGTCGCATTGATGTGTCTCTTCGTCAATTTATTCTGGAAATTGAGTACAGCACTGCGCTCTGATTCCACATAATCACGCTCTTTAATAGGATTGACAGGAATCAGGTTCACATGACAGTTAATATCCTGAATCAGATTACTCAGGTTCTCTGCATCCTCATCCGTATCATTGACACCGCCTACCAGACTGTATTCAAAGGTCACTCGTCTGCCCGTCTTATCAAAATAATACCGGCAGGCATCTATTACCTCATGAATGTCATATTTATTGGCAATCGGCATCAGCTCCTGACGTTTCTGCTGTGTGGAACCATGAAGGCTCAGCGCCAAAGTAATCTGCAATCCTTCATCTGCCAACCTCCGCATATTTTCTACAATACCGCAGGTAGATACTGTAATATTACGTTGGCTGATATTGAGTCCATTCTCATCTGACAACATCCTGATAAACTGTAACAGATTATCGTAATTGTCCATGGGCTCACCGGTTCCCATAACAACCACATTGGATACTCTCTCCCCGGTGCTTCTTGAGATTGCATAGATCTGATCCAGCATCTCTCCCGGAAGAAGGGAACGTTCGAGTCCATCCAGTGTAGATGCACAGAATCTGCACCCCATGCGGCATCCTACCTGAGAGGAAATACAGACTGAATTGCCATGATGATACTGCATCCATACACTTTCCACCAGATTACCGTCTGCCAGCTCAAAAAGGAACTTCTTCGTCCCATCAATGGCTGAGGTCTGTACGGTTACTTCTTTCAGAGAGGTGTATGTATAGTTCTCCCTGCACTTGGCAATCAGGCTCTTTGGGATATTGGTCATTTCCCCATAGTCTCTTGCAAGCTTCACATGCATCCACTCATAGAGCTGTTTTGCACGAAAAGGCTTCTCACCCAGTGCTGCCATTTCTTCCTTTAACTGTGATAAGGTCAATGATTTAATGTCTTTCATTTATTCTCCATATCTTTCTATTTCTCAAATACACTGATGAAAAATCCATCTGTGTCCTGCATACCCGGTATAAGCTGTACAAATCCCTGCTGTGTTGTCGGGGAATGTACCAGTCCGGGCAACGTCCCATTTAATGACACAGGTGTCATTTTTAGTGTGTCCTGTATCCATTTTACATGGGCTTCATTCTCGTCCTTGTTGACTGTACAGGTACTGAAAAGAAGCTTACCGCCCTTCTTCACATAAGAAGCTGCTACCTTGAGTATTTTCTCCTGTAATTCTACAATATCCTGTACTGCCTGTGGTGTCATCTTATATTTAATATCCCGTTTTCTGCCGATAACACCCAGACCTGAACAGGGAATATCTGCAATCACTACATCAGCCTGCCCAAGCCATCTCTCATCTGGCTCCAGCGCATCCCATGCCACAGCTTTGGCTTTATTCAGATGGCATCTGTTGAAATTCTCCTGCATCAATTCCACTTTATATTCTGAAATATCCCTTGCCTCCAGCATATAATCAATATCTGCATGATTTAAAATATCCGCAGCAAGCATGCTCTTACCGCCGGGCGCTGCACAGATATCCAATATCTTCAACGTGCCCTGATTGTCCATCTTTGGCAATCCCAGTGCCTCTACAGCAAGCATAGAGCTGATATCCTGAATGACAAAGGCTCCTTCTTCAAATCCTGACAGCTGTGTCAAATCGTCAGTTTTCTCAATGACATAGGCATAAGAAAGATACGGGTGTCTTTTTAACGTACCACCCTGCTTCTCCAGATCTGCACGCAAGGCTTCTACTGCCTTCTCATCCTCTGTCCTCATTCTGATCGTAACAGGTCTTTCCTGTAAAAGCCCCTGTAACATTGCAGTCGTAGTCTCCTGACCGAATTGCCCAATCCACAGATCTACTATCCACTCCGGCATGGAATAAGTTACAGAAAGATATTTTCTATAGTCTTTCTTCTCATCCGGGTAAGGAATCGCATCCTTATTTCTGGCAATGGTTCTCAATACGCCATTTACGAACCCCTTCAATGTAGCAAAGCCTTTTGCCTGCGCCTGCTTCACAGATTCATTGCAGGCTGCTGAGTCCGGCACAGAATCCATATAAAGAATCTGGTACACACCCATGCGCATGATATTGCGGATGACCGGTTTCATCTTGTTTACCTTTACTTTGGAATAGCAGTCAATGCAATAATCCAGCTCAATCATTCTCTCCAGTGTACCCTCAAAAAGGCGTTTCATGAACGCCTTTTCCTGAGTTGATAGATAATTATACTTATTCTGTACATCTCTGATTACTTTATGACTGTATTCTCCGCCTTCTTTTTTCGTAACCGCCAGCAGCATCTCCAGAACCAGCTGGCGGATATTCTTCTCCTGCTGCACTAATCATCTCTCCTTCTACCGCCGCCAAAAAGCATGATCAATCTTAACAACTGTAAAATAGAAGCTGCCGCTGCTGCCACATAAGTAAGCGCTGCTGCACGAAGTACCTTAGCGCTCTGCTCTTTCTCATTACTTGCCAGAATCCCATACTGTTCCAGACATACCAATGCCCTGCTGGATGCATTGAACTCTACAGGTAATGTTACAAGCTGGAACAGAACTGCCAGTGCAAATACCCAGATACCAATCTGTACCAGTACATAATTGTATCCAAATAAAATACCTAACAGGATAATGGGAATACCTGCTTTGGAGCCAAAGTTCGCTGCCGGAACAAGAAGTGTTCTCAGGCGAAGAGGCAGATATTCTTCATGATGCTGGATCACATGTCCACATTCATGCGCTGCTACACCAAGAGCTGCCACGGAAGTGGAATCATACACGCTGTCTGAGAGCTTCACAACTTTGGTCCTTGGATCATAATGATCTGTCAGGTCACCTTTCACACGAGCTACACGTACATCATAATAGCCCTTATTCTTCAGGATCAGCTCTGCAACCTGTGCCCCTGTCATACCTGACATGCTTCTGACCCGGGCATACTTGCGAAATGTAGACTGTACTCTGGAAGACGCCCAGATTGACAAAAGCGCACCAATCAATACTAAAACATATGTGGGATCAAAATAATAATATCCATATGGCATAACCTATACCTCCTTTTACTGAGCCTGTCCGAATTTCATACCGGCTTTCCACTGATTACCAAGAAGGAATGTTCTGGTGTCCATTCTCTTCTTACCTTCTAATTGCAGTTCCCGAATCCTCAAAGTACCTTTGCCTGTTGCTACATCAAAGGAATCCTTTGCAACTGCAATGATCGTTCCGGGAGCTTCTGTAGTATCATTCTCTACTACATCACAATCCCAGATTTTCACACTTTTTTCCTGAAAATAAGTATATGCGCTGGGCCAGGAATTCAATCCTCTTACCAGTCTCTCTATCGTAACGGCATCCTTATTCCAGTCGATTCTGCCAAGAGACTTACCCATCATTTTCACATGGCTCGCCTGACTCTCATCCTGTGGAACAGGTATGATCTCACCAGCCTCAAGCCTTGGAAGTGTCTCTACGATCAACTCTGCTCCCGCCTTTGCCAGTTTATCAAATAATGTCTCTGCAGTCTCCTTAGGTGCAATGGGAACAACGACACGAGTCAGCATGTCTCCTGTATCAACACCTTCGTTCATCTGCATAATCGTTACGCCAGTCTCTTTCTCTCCATTGATGATCGCCCAGTTGATTGGGGCTGCTCCTCTGTATTTTGGCAAAAGTGACGCATGGATATTCACACAGCCATACTTTGGCATATCCAGAATCTCTTTAGATAATATCTGTCCAAAAGCTGCTACTACGAAAATATCCGCCTGCAGCTGTCTTAATCTGTCTACCCATTCAGGCGTCTTGATCTTCTGGGGCTGCCATATAGTAAGCCCATGCCTCAGCGCACATTCCTTCACAGGTGGAAACTGCATCTGTCCGCTTCTTCCCTTGGGCTTATCCGGCTGTGTCACTACTGCTGCAATCTCATGTCCTGCTTCTATCAATGCCTCAAGAGCACCTACTGAGAAGTCAGGAGTTCCCATAAATACGATTCTCAAGATTATTCCTCCTCTTCTTCCAAATCGGCATTATCCATCAATTCGCCTTCTACCTTCTCCACATATAAATGTCCGTCAAGATGATCGATCTCATGACAAAATGCTCTTGCCAGAAGTTCGTCTCCTTCTATTTCAAAAGTCTCCAGGTTCTCGTCCTGTGCAATTACTTTTACATGGTTAGGTCTTGTAACCACTCCTGTCTTACCAGCTACACTAAGACAGCCTTCATTGCCTGTCTGTTCTCCACTTGTCTCAACAATACGTGGGTTGATCAGAAGAATCGGATCTTCTCCTGTTGTGTCAATGACTACAATACGTTTCAGGATTCCCACCTGAGGGGCTGCAAGTCCTACACCGCACGCATCATACATGGTCTCAAACATGTCATCAATTAACTCCTGTATTCTTGGAGTGATTTCCTTTACTTCTTTTGATACCTTATTTAATACCGGGTCACCTATCTGTCTGATTGTTCTAATTGCCATTTCTTCTTCTCACCTTTCTGTATTTAATATCCATTCATGGGATTAAAATCAAATTGCACAGTATCTGTGTTCCATTCCTTCCATGCTATATATGTCTCCATGACATCCTTCGCCTCGACCAATACCTCATAGTCTCTGTGTTTTATATAGAAAATATTACGGTAAATATCCTGAATCTTACCTATCGCCGCACTGGCAGGGCCGATTACCTGCACTCTCCTGCCTTCAAAATGCTTCTTCACCAGATCTGCAAGCTCCATGGAATGTAACACGCCTGTCATTTCATCATCTGAAAGTATCAGAACCGCCAGCATGTTAGCCACCGGAGGATACATCATCAGATCACGGTATGCTATCTCTTCTTCATAAAAGCCTTCATAATCCTGTGCGGCTGCATGTACTACCGCATAATGATCCGGCTGGTAAGTCTGAATCACAACTTCCCCTGCAAGACTGCCTCTGCCTGCACGCCCCGCAGCCTGCGTCAATAGCTGGAAAGTACGCTCAGATGCGCGGTAATCACCTGTATGCAATGACATATCTGCTGCCAGAATGCCTACCAGTGTCACCTTGGGGAAGTCATGTCCCTTAACAATCATCTGTGTTCCTACCAGAATGTCCGCCTCTTCATTTGCGAAACGGGATAAAATATCCTCATAGCTGTCTTTTGTTTTCGTAGTGTCCGCATCCATTCGCAGTACCCTTGCCTGGGGATACATCTTGTGCAGCACCTCTTCAATCTGCTGGGTTCCTGCACGAAAGCCCAGGATGTATTTCGAACCGCACTGCGGACATCTAGTGACCTGTGATGTCTCATAACCACAATAATGACATACCAGCCTGCCATTTCTATGCTCTGAAAGAGATACATCACAGTGTGGACACTTCATGACATGACCGCAGGCTCTACAGCTTACAAATCCCGCATAGCCCCTGCGATTGAGAAACAGTATACTCTGCTGTCCCTTCGCCAGTCTGTCCTCCAGTAATTGTTGAAGTCTCCTGCTGAATATGGAGCGGTTGCCGCTTTTTAACTCTTCTCTCAGGTCTTCTACATAGACCTTGGGAAGTTCGCCGCCTGTCAATCTGCTGTTGAGGGTGAACAGCGGTATCTCCCCCTGTCTGGCTCTATAATAGGATTCCAGCGAAGGAGTGGCAGAACCCAGAAGCAGACTGGCATGTTTCATCCTGCACAGCTCCTGCGCCACCTCTCTGGCATGAAACTTAGGCATCGTCTCACTCTTGTAGCTGGACTCATGTTCCTCATCTATGATTACCAGCCCTAATCGTTCAAAAGGCGTAAATAATGCGGAACGCGGTCCTATCATAATATCTATCTCACCCTTAGCAGCCCGTTCATACTGGTCCGAACGTTCTCCCGGAGACAATCTGGAATTCATTACAGATACCCTGTCTCCAAACCTCAGATAAAAACGGAGCAGTGTCTGATATGTCAAAGCAATCTCCGGAATCAGAACAATTGCCTGTTTACCACCGGCAATCATCCTCTCGATCAATGCCATATACACTTCCGTCTTACCACTTCCGGTAATTCCCCGAAGCAGATAAGTCTGGCTGATTCCCAGGCTGTAATCCTGTGAAATGGCATCCACAACCGCCTGCTGTTCTGCTGAAAGCTGCTTTGCCGTTCCGTCTTTTCCTGACAGGTCTGATTTCAAGACTGGTTTCCTGTATACATTCTCCTCAGTTACTTCTATCAGACCGGCATCAACCAGTGAACGTATGGTAGCTGCCGCAATGTTAAGCTTCCCTGTCACCAGTGTATAGGGAAGCTGTGAAGTCTGTGACAGCTCCCGCATCAGCCTGCATTTTGCCGTCTGATGCTTTGCCTCAAAGATCACACTATGACGATATGCAGTCTCAGCATCCACTTTACAATGAATGGTCTTCTTTACAACCTGCTTCGTTTTCTTTTTTACAGGAAGTACCGTCTTGAGCGCTGCAATCATAGTCGAGCCATAATGTTCCTTCAACCAGTACGCCAGTCTGATAGAGTCTGCCTGTGCACTGACACCGCCCTCTACAATACTGTCCACAGCCTTCAGTCTGGAGACATCATACTCTGCCTGGTCAGTCAATTCAATGACATATCCCCTGATCAGTTTATTGCCCCTGCCAAAAGGAATCATCACCGACATTCCCACCTCCAGTACATTCTGAAGCTGCGGTGGGATAAGATATTGAAAAGGACGGTCTACCTTTTCATGGGATATATCTACAATAATATTAGCAAATCTGCCTGTCATTTCGTCCTCAGTTCTTCCATGACCTCCTGAATCAATACGCGTTCATCCATAGGATGCTTCACGCCCTTGATCTCCTGATAATCTTCATGTCCCTTACCTGCCAGAATCACAATATCTCCCGGCTCTCCATGGGTAATCGCATACTTAATTGCTTCCTTACGGTCACAGATCTCAACATACTTGCCATCTGTCTTAGCCATACCGATCTTAATGTCATCAATGATATCCTGTGGTTCCTCAAATCGTGGATTATCCGATGTAATAATCGTCAAGTCTGCCAGTCTGCCACTCACTTCACCCATCTCGTAACGGCGGAGCTTGGAACGGTTGCCACCGCAGCCAAACAGACATACAAGACGATGCGGATGATATTCACGAAGTGTAGTCAACAGGCTCTCCAATGCCATGGCATTGTGCGCATAGTCAATCATCAGGGTAAACTGGTCTGATACCTTCACCATTTCGATTCTGCCCTTTACCTTCGCACCTGCCAAAGCCTTCTTGATATCCTCTGGATGTACGCCGAAATGTCTGCATATAGCAATTGCAGTCAATGCATTATACGCACTGAATTTACCGGGTAAATCTGTCAGGACTTCCATATTCAATAAACCTGACACCTTAAAATCTATTCCAAGATAGCCTGCACCTGTCACAAGTTTCAGATCAGATGCTCTCAGATCCGCCTGCTCACTGAAACCATAAGTCTCCAGCTGGCAGGTATGCCCCTGCGTTACAGTCTGCCAATGTGGATCATCACAGTTCACGATACCTACACGGCACTGCTTGAACAACATTCCCTTGCATGCCATGTATTCTTCAAAAGATGCATGTTCATTCGGTCCGATATGATCTGGCTCAATATTGGTAAAAATACCGTAATCAAAGATAAAGCCCTGTGTTCTGTGCATCATCAGCCCCTGTGAAGAGACCTCCATAACTACCGTATCACAGCCAGCTTCCTTCATTTCCTTAAAATATCTCTGCAATGTAAAAGATTCCGGTGTTGTATTATTAGCTGGAATGACTTTATCACCGATAATTGCCTCAATCGTACCTACTAACCCTACCTTATAGCCTGCATTCTCCAGAATAGACTTTACGAGATAAGTAGTTGTAGTCTTGCCCTTAGTTCCTGTCACCCCGATGATCTTCATATCATCTGCCGGATTGCCAAAATATGCAGCAGATATAAATGCCATGGCATAACGGGTATCTGCTACCTTGATTACAGTCACATCTGCATCTGCCGGCAGGTCTATGTCTTTACTGACTACCAGAACCTTCGCTCCTGCTTCCACAGCCCCCGGCGCTGCATCATGCCCATCAAAATTAGCTCCTACAATACACAAGAAAAGGCAGCCTGCCGTGACCTTACGAGAGTCATTTACAACCTCTGTCACCTCAACATCCACACTGCCTCTGACACATTCGTATTCTAAATTCTTTAATAAATCCTTACATTTCATATGGATTACCTCATTTCCATACAGCATAATCACGCTGTCAACCTTAGTTTTAAGAATACCATATACCCTGTTGATTTTCAAGTATTACGCTGATATGTCCGTATATGACAAAGAGCCAACATTACGTTGGCTCTTCGTCATATATTTTCTTATGAGGGGGGAGATAGTGAGTGTTTCAACTATCTGAGATATACTATAAAGAAAAAATGTGTCAAAACTGTGTACAAAGGATAAAGAAAAGATAATTTTTATAAAGAAACTATAAACTGGTTTTCAGTTTCCTACATATAGTACTTCATTACCATCTGTAACGACACATTGCCCCTGTATTCATTGATATCAGGATAATACGCTACAGACAGCACAATCTCACGTCCTCTTCCCTGATACAGCCTCTCAACAGCCTGGATTCCAAATTTCTGATCCAGATATTCATGGAATGCCTGAATATCGCCAAAATAAATCATTTCAAATTCTCTGCCGTCTTCGTCTGCGACTGTGTATTTTCCCACATTCTGATTCTGTCCAAGCAGCCTGCCCTTTAAGAAAGTTACCTGCTTCTGGGCAAACAAGGGCTTGGGATTGCCATTTCCAAAAGGCTCCAGCTTCTCCAGTTCTTCTACAAATTCCAATGAAGCATATGACATGGGCATCGGCACATCTATGAGTACTTTTTCCTCGAAATCATCTTCTGTCAAATGGCTGTTCGCGTTAAGCTGCCTGCGGAATTCTTCCACATTCTCTTCCGGCATGGAGACTCCCGCTGCCAGCTTATGTCCACCATACTTGGTAAAAAGCTGCTTGCACTTCGTCATTTCATCATACATATGGAACGCATCAATGGAACGCCCTGAGCCTTTAACCCCTTCTTCTGCCCTTGTCAGCACAAAGGATGGCTTATTATATTTCTCTCTGATACGTCCTGCAATGATTCCTGCAAGGCTCTCATGAACATCAGGAAGATAGACCACCAGCACATCATCCTGACAAAGCTGCTTCTCCTCAATCTGGGCAATCGCCTCTTCCACACCTTCCAGAGTCAATTCCTTACGGCTGTCGTTCATTGCTTTGAGATTTCCCGCAATACGGGCTGCTTCGGACTCATCCTGTGCCTCAAAAAGCGCCAGCGCATGATCTGCCGTGTCAAGACGCCCTGTCGCATTCAGGCAAGGTCCCAGAATAAAGCCAACCGTGTACGGTTTGATATGCCCTGCATCTGTTCCCGTCGCACGTATCAGTGCTTCCAGTCCGATGTTCCTCGTATGTTTCATCAGCTTCAGACCTTCACTGACTATGATACGGTTCTCATCCCGAAGCTCCATCACATCCCCAATCGTAGCAAAAGCCGCAAATTCCAACAGTTCCAGTCCCATATCAGACTCCATCACCTGCTGCCAGGTCGCACCCTGGCGCTTCGCCGTCAATGCCAGTACCAGCTTATACGCCACTACTGCACCGCATATTTCAGGAAATGGGTAGTGACAGTCCTGCTGCTTGGGATCTACTACCGCTGACGCAGGAGGAATCAGATACTGCCTCTCTGCGTCCTTCTCTTCATAAGGGACTTCATGATGATCTGTCACCACGACTGTCATCCCCAGTGAGTTAGCATATTCTATCTGGGAAAAGGCAGCGATACCATTATCGCAGGTCAACACCGTATCTGCCCCTGCTTCATACGCTTCCTGAATCAGATGTTCATTCAGTCCATACCCATCCTTCATGCGGTGCGGAATGGCAGTATCTACTTTCGCACCACATTTGCCCAAGCCTTTATATAATATATATGTAGAACATACGCCATCAATATCATAATCGCCAATAATACGGATCTGCTTATTCTGGGCAATCTTATCCAGCAGGATATCCACTGCCTTATCCATATCCTTTAACAAATCCGGTGCATATAGATCCTGTCTCGTTCCATGCAGGAATTTGCGAATATCCGCCTCTTCTATTACATCACGGTTACGAATAATACGTGCCATTACAGGGCTGATATGATATTGTTGGGCAATTGCATAAAAATCTGCCTTCTTAGCAGCCACCATCCACTTACTCATGTGTAAACTCCACGATGCACAAAGTCTCATGCTGTTCATTAGTGAGCTGTACCTGCATCCTGTTCCCCTGTTCATAGATAACAGGAATCAATGTGTCATGCAGATATGCCGGCTTCTTATACTCTGCCCTGACCTGTGTCACATGCCAAGATTCATCCAGATATTCCATCGCCATATTGACGTATTCTTCATTATTCACATGATGGTTGGAATCAATCTGGTTCTGCCTGATAAAAAACGGCTCCCTGGGAGTCCCCTCCCCTGCCAGATCAATTCGTCTTGGTTCATATTCCATTTCCAGTTTAGGCCCAATCTCATACCCTGCCAGAATCTCTTCTGACGGTCTTGCAGGCCTCATCTTCTCGATATCCACTAAGGTCCATATAGATGCGGCTTTCGCCAGTATCTCGCTGCTCTCTGTAGTCAGTGTAAAATTACGATATCCTATAAATCCTTTAAATGCATACGGTGTTGTAGATACAATTACCCTCTCCCCAAGTCTCGGTCTGCGTTCAATCACAATCTGCCACGAACCAAGCAGCCATGCCAAGTGCCTCTCCTGGAGATATTCCATATTGATGCTGCCTTCCTCTGCCTCAAAGATTGCCGCATCCTGAAAAAAATTCAACAGCGCCGGAATCTTCAACTCCAATTTCTCATCCGACTCGCTGAAACTTATCCTTGTATTGTATGAATACATGTTAAACCTGCCTTTCATCTGTTAAACATATCAATGATTATAATACAGATATTTAAAAAAAGGAACAGCAATAATGACTCATCACTTTTTTACTCAACTCCCAATGCCTTGTAAACTGCTTCTTCCGGAGAAGAATAGAATATCAGACTGAACGCTCCAACTAAGTCAGATGGTACAGTTCCAAGGTCTGCTGCTGATGTAATTGGAAGCAAAACTTTCTTAGCTCCACTATCAAGGCACACCTGCAATGTACTTGCTAAATCTTCTACCTTAATAAGTGTTCCACCAATACTAATCTCACCAAGTACTGCAAGACTGCTGATCGGAGGCTTACTAAGTGCTGCCGATGAAATAGCAATCAGTGTAGGAAGTGCAAGATTTCCTGTCATACCAATTCCCTGCATATCCTGATAATTGATAATGTAATCCTTTGTTGTTGTACTGATATTTCCAGATATTGAATTACAATTTGCCTTCAGATAATTAAATGCTGTATTGGTTGCTTCTTTTGGCTCTTTTCCTGAACCAATACCTGTACAAGTCAGCTTTCCATTTCCCGGCATCATCTGTGTTTCCAGGCGATAGCAGCCTATCATTCCAGTCCTTGACTTGGACACTGTATATAAGCATCCTGGTTTGCCCATACCTTCAGGAATCATCTTTCCGCCGCCCTGCTCCGGTACGGATACAAAATGTTCATCAAAACTGTCATTGTCTATGTATGAGAAGTTCACATCATAGAACTCCATTCCACCTATCTTCTTAAGCTGCTCTTTTACTCGCCTACGAAGTTCAAGTGAAATATCCATGATCTCTGCAACTTCTTCCTTGCTGACTTCTCCATCCGGATAAATCAATTTGATAAATCCTGAAATCAGCTTACGAACAGCAATTGCATCTCTCTGGTTTAAATTATTTCCTAATTTGAAATACTTCTCTGCTATATTGCTGTAATTATCCTTACGAAGCTCACGCATAAACTCTGATAGATAATCTGTGATAAATCCATAATCATTTGTAAATGAATCCGGTCTGTACTTAGGAATCTCCCATCCCGGTATATACGCATGAAAACGATCAAGGAACGCAGTGTCCGTACCCATTTCAGGAGGAAATGGATCAAACAGGCTTGATGTCTTCTGCAAAGTCTCCACACTCTGATTGATATTACCTACAAAGACCATAGATGCCTTTGCCTGTATCTCAGCCTTGCCACGGGAAAATGCACCTGATGCCATGTATCCCTTCATAATCTGGATACCATCTTTATCCTTAAACTTGATACCAGCGACCTCGTCAAATGCTACAACATCCCACATACCGACAAGACCTACTGTATTGTTAGACATGTTATAAAACAGATTTGCTACAGTTGTCTGTCCTCCTGCAACAAGAATACTGTTTGGAGAAATCTGCTCATAGATGTATGATTTACCAGTAGAACGAGGTCCCAATTCACACATATTAAAGTTGTTCTCAACAAGCGGAATCATACGGGCAATCAATAACCATTTAGCTCTGTCAGAAAGCTTGTCCGGTTCCATCCCAGTAGAACGAAGCAGAATGTCCATCCATTCTTCCTTTGTAAATGCCTTACGACCATTCTTTACTTCATCCATATCCACATGTGGCATCTGAATCGGTGTCAGCTTTCTGATGCGGATAGGCTGTGTATTCTTCTTATCTTCCTCAATGAACTCATAGTCAAGTTGAAGAATACACCAGATACCTCCACAAAGCAGGCGGTCATAATCTTTTACATAGTCAGCACTGATTGGAATATTCTTAATTCCAAGATTAGAGAATGTTGCCTCATATCTGTCTTCCTTGGTATTGAGGACTACTGTAATCCTGTCTATAACTGTATAGCTTCCTCTCTCTCGAAGGAGGGACAATATCTTCTGTGCTTCATCTGGGCGGACATAGTTATCACGCAGAATACGCTTCACATTGTCTACTCCCTCGTCAATAATCTCCTGATCATCGGAATTACAATACTGTCCGAGAAGATATTCCAGTACATATACTGGAACATTTGCGCCTTCTCGGATTGATTTGGTTAAATCCTTGCGGACGATACGACCATCATAGTATTGACGGAGTTTTTGCTTTATGATTTCTCGTCGATCATCGGTTTCACTTAAAGAATCTGATGTTTTTCTTGATTCATTCATTTCTAAGCCTCCTCCGCTACTGGAATATAAGTAGCTTTCTCAAACAATTCGTTGTATGAATTTTCATTTTTTAAGAATATGTCTAATTCATTCTTGGTTATGAAATATTGGGTAGCTGTATAAGGTGCAATATTTGAGGTTGGCTCTAACTCTAAACAATACTTTCGTGACTCATCTTCATAATAAAAAGATTTGATTTTTGTTCCATATATATATTTAACTCCTACTACCTCCAGTTGAACTCCCATCACAACTTTTTTTTCTTCTTTTAAGAATCGAAAGAACAACTCTTTTCCAATATATTCTTTCATTTCATCTATCGATTTACTTTCATCAAATGCCGAAAGGCAAGTTATCGTCTCATCTTTCCTAAAAGGTTTTTTTTCTACTATTGAACGATATAGTTCTCTAACATTTATAACATCCCTATCGTATACCCCATTCGATACATCAAAAGACACCTTAACTATTTTTTCGATATCATACAATTGTTCCCAAAATGCTATGGTATCATCATCATATGGTGTAAGATTTGCTTCATTATTTTCATTAACCAATTCGCCAAATATTTTAAGTTTACCTTGGGCAAAGGCATTAAACCAAAAAATACTATTACATACATTTTGTACACTTCCAGCGTTACTAAAATCTGTCATCACACTTATTTTCATTGTTGGAGATTCAACACTAACAAATACCGATATAACAAACCCTGTATCTTCCTTACTAACAAACTTCAGTTGATTTAAACTATCAAAAGGAACTCTTTTCAAAATCACCAAATTCTCTTTACCCTCAGCAGAAATTAACAATTTAAGTTCATAATTAAATTCAGGTGGAATATACTGTATTACCCCATTTTTTAATTCTATATCTTTTAATGGAGATTTAATAAACTGCTCATATGTAAATGGATTATCATTTAAGTAATAGAATCCATCTTCTGAAGGGAGCAACTGTATTGGCTTTTGAATATTTATTGCATAGCTTACTAAATCATTAAAATTTTTGCATTTTTTTAAATTTTCTATAGACGCTCCTTCTAATCTAAGACGTCCTTTAATCTGTGTTCCATCAGGTATTTTTAACATACAAAACCCTTCCCCAACATCAGTATATGAAAATCCTGCAGGCAAATTGTAAGCTAAGGACTCTAATATTCCACTTGGAATATTGACATTAGTATTAGGTTTATCAATAAACATTTTTTTAAAATTTCCTAACATTAAAAATCTTCCTCCGCTTCACTTAGCACTATTATTTTGGATATAAGTATCAATTTATCTTTCTCATCGAATCCATCAATATTTTGTATCATATTAATAAGTTCTTCTCTGTTTGTATAATTCTCAACAGTTATATATTTAATATCAGAATACTCAAACTTTAACCAAGTAGATTCTAATTTTTCCAAAGCATCATTGTATTTGTCAATTAGCAAAACTTGATTCTCATCTTTCCTACATATATCATTGTCAAATAATATTGAATCCATCTCCTTGTCTTCCAAATCAGGTACATATCTCCATTCAAATTCGTCTGTCAAATATATCGTTTCAATATTTTTCGTGATACGATTTTGATTTGCTCCTCTCAAAGGTTTTATATACAACATATATGCCACTAAATAATTACTTAAATACTGTGCAATTTGGTTATCTTCGGAAACTTCCGTTGCTTTCCGAAATACCTTTTGAAAATCTTTTATTAAATTCGAATTACTATTTACATATTGTATCGGTTGAAGTCCATTTTCTATTCCCCATTTTTTTCTAAAGCCAATACCAAATCCACCATAATTGTGTGTATGATTATGTACTCTATGTATTGGAATATCACAAAAACACTTTTCTGGATAAGCTACTTCTATCAAGCGGTGATCGTTCACCTGTAAATTCAAATATGTAATATTCTCTCTACAATATCTTGGGAATAATGCTTTTGTCTCAAGTGCCTTATACAAAAATCTTGATTCTGTCATAAAATGAAACAGTGCATTTGCGCTCAAATTAGGCTTTATATCACATGGCGTAGTCACATTTAATTGTTCCAAAACTGTACCTCCTTAAAATCCAAAATCATCAACAAACGCAATATCAATCATAAACTCATACTGCTGCAAGATATTCTTCTCATCATTAGCATCTGCCAATACAAGATAATACTTATCGCCATACTTATATTCTCTTGACTTCAAAGTGAACTTTTCATGGAAAGTTCTCTTCTCCGGTGCATCTTCCCTGCTATTTGCAATCATAGGCACATCAAATGAAATCTTTTCGCCATCTTCTGTAGTAAAGTAAGCCACGATACTTCTTGCTTTCATGGTGTCCGTGACTTTCTCTGTCTGAATGAAATCAAAGTATGTGATAAGATTCGTCACCTTGCGGGTAACAGATGTAAGGATAACATCCACATAATCGTATGCCACACCTCTGGTATTCGTTGTAAGTTCAATGACAGGAACTATCATCTCCTGCAAGGACGTACCGCCATGCACATAGTTTTGTCCACCTCCGGCAACCTTGAAAATATCTGCTCCAACCGGTGTATCTACATAAAGTTTATTAAGGTACGCCATTGTTCTTGCCATGATTCCCTGCTCATTTACTGCATCTTCTGTAATAAGGAATCTCTTGTTTGTATAAAGGCATTTATCCTTTGGATATGATACCTTGTCAAACTCCTGTAATCTGTCTCTCTTATATAAGAAGCCATGATCTGCAGTTATGAAAAACTTTGGTGCTGATACATAACCAGTCAGTTTCTTAACCAACTTATGTATCTCTTCTATCGCCTCTGCACAAGCATTGAATACCTCATTCTCACTTGCAGGCTTGTCTCCTCTTGCATCCACCTGATTGTGATAGATGTACACGATATTCTTGCCTTGAATCAACTCCCTGATTCGAGCCTGATTAGCATTTGCCACTTCATCAAATGACAATGCCACATTATTTTCATTATAAGATTTCAGTATCTTGTCTCTCTGTTCCATACTTGTACATGCCTGTCCATCAACAGTCACATTCAAGTTGCCATCCACCTGCATCTCTTTATGTGGAAGCAGACTCGCCATTCCTACTGATGTAACAGAAGGCAGGCAACTAAGCATACACTCCATCTTTGGTGTACACTTCTCATCCAATTCCAATCTACCGAAAAATTCTTTTGCACACTCATATCGAAAAGCATCGGAAATAATAACAATGACTCTCTGCTTTCCATCGTAGCCTCTAAGATAATGCTTATAGAAATCTTCCTGCTTTGGCAGGTCTGTAGCATTCATTACATCATTTGTAAAATTCTCATTCCACTTCGGTGTTATCTTCTGCAAATATGTATTCGCATAAATATTCTCTACTCTCTGTCTTACATCAGAGAATTTACTGTTATCTTCAATCTGGTCATATGCATAATAAAACCATCTATAATATGAATCTATCAAGTATGACTCTTTCTGATAATTTGTAACCAAAGTCTGAATATCACTTGAAAACTCCATAAGTGATACAGACTTCATCATCAAATACGCATACTTGATAGTTGTATATTCATTCTTGTATCCTTCGCTATAATGATATGCCTTAGACATTCTTTGGTCAGCTACCTGAGCAATATTAAGTCCATCAATCTGTGCATCTAAAATCTCATCATTTAACTGTTCCAATGCCCAGTCAATAATAATGTCATCTAACCCGGCAAACGCATCACAAGCGAAAACGTCCGCCAACTGGAGAGAACTATCTTTTTTCTTCTCCACATCTTTCTTTAATCCATCCTGTATTCTTGTCACAAAACGCAGGGACTTATCTATTCTTTCTACCAGCTTGTCATAGGCATCCTGATAGTTTACATTGTCCATGATATTACGGATAAAGACTACAACATCATTGCGTTTCTTAAGAATATAAGTCCTCATTGCTTCCGGAACTGTTGCCTTTAATGTAGATGACGCATATGTTAATATCATACAAGCTGACAAATCATCCATGTTTGGCTTTTCAGATTTATATCCAAAGAATTTTTCGCAAAGTTCCCAGAACTTTTCAGTCAATCCATTATCATCCAATGCCTTAAAATACTTCTCATTGTCACCGAGCATCATCTGCTTAACTACTTCCTCAAAATTTGGTGTCTTTACATCCGTGAGTACAGCAATCAAACCAATATCAATTGTCTGAGCATTGTAGTGGTCAATTCCAAGTTCCTTGAACTTCTCAATACGATGCTTATTTTTCCAGAAATTACCATACTGTGATAAATGCTCCTTAAAGCGATTATCAATGCCAATCTCCTGTGACATCTGCGATACTCTGTCAGTATAATAAGGTGTTGAGTAATAATACATATCTGCAAGAGGATTCTCTGCATCACTTGGCTTTGCAAAGGCTGCATAGACAAGATATTTACTCTCTTTATCTTGTTCGTTTAATAAATATTTTGAATAAAGCCAGTTTGTACCATCAAGAATGTGCAGCTTTACATCACCAAGCTGCAGTTCCGATACCTCATCCTCGTATTCACCTTTATCATCAAACCAGAATATGATTCTTGTCTCTGACTTGGCGAATTCTGTATTTAATTGATCCTGTATGTTCTGTAAATCCATATTTCACCTTCTAATCCATTTGTGCAGATAGTCTGCACAAATATTTATATTCAGCCTATGCTAATTAGTGTCCGATAAACGGTCACTTATCGAACACTTTGTATCCGATAGTCCGCAAAAGTGTCCGATAGTGTTCCATAAAGTGTTCGATAAGTAGCAATGTGACCACTAAATCACATATTTAGTTGCCGGTCCATTTCCAATCTTCGTAATCAATCCTTTTTCTATCATCTTATCAAGCAATTTTCTAGCTCCTGTCTTTGACTTATAACCACCTATATCAGCGGCTTTTTGAGAAGAAATACTTCCATTCTGCCTGATATACTCAAGTATTTTATCTTCTTTTGACAAAGCAACTGCTTCTGTTTGATTTGTATTTTCATTTCTGATATTAGCAGCCCCTGGAATATATACCACTTGTCCAACTTCGAGCTTTAATGTTACCCGGTCACTGCGCTCTGAGAAATCAAATTCCGGTTTCTTCCAATTTTGTTCTGCCCATGCTGTCATAATCTTATCGACACCACTTCCGGCACGCTCACCGACATTTACAAAGCCAAACATCTTTAAGATATTCGGATTTCGTGGATCACTATTGCCACCTGCATAAAATTCCTCTTTCGTCACCCTGATAGTACCGGGATTGGAAATGCTAAGTTCTTTTCCATTTTTAACAACAAGGATTCCTCGTCTGCCATAATAATTGGCATGTGCCAGTGCATTCGCCAATGCTTCTTCCAATGCATCATGCACATCCACTCTGTCTACACGATATCCATTTCGTCTATTTGCAAATGGAACTGCTACATCATCATCCATTCTGGTACGTACCTTGCAGAAAAAGTCGTATATATTACCGCTCCAATCACCTTCGTTAGAATGTGTCCGGAACAGCCAGCGTACCGCTCTATCATCGCATTCCTCACGATAATCCAGAAAATAATTAGGAAAAACTTCTGTAATATGATAAGCCTCTCCAAAAAATAATAGTCCTGCTATCGTTGGAGATAATGTACCATTTTTATTCTTCGCTGCTGCCCTTAATTTCATAAGGAACTCGTCATTTTCCAAAGCATTCCACGGATGTGCACTGTGAAGCTGTTCAAAAATGATTCTATAACCTTTTATTGTATCTTGATTCAGCACATCTAATCCAAACTCTTCCAGCACTTCCACATCACCAGATACATCTCTCTGATCTGCAAACATCGCACGGACTGCCTCTTCAGTACAAAGAAAGTCACCTTCATAATCTCTTTTATAAGTACCTTTCATCGGATCCGTCCCAAGGTATACCGGTTTATCATGTCTGTCTGCTGCGGGAACATCAATTCTTAATATTCTCTTTTCTCCTACTGTCACTGGTCTGACATGATGATTCAGCAAAATGTTTTTTGACACCTTATTCCTGTCATTCAATGTACTCCAGAAATCCTTCTGATATTTAACAATCTGCTTATCTGTCAGTCCTTCAACAGTAAAAGAATCTCTGTGTTCCCTAATTCCAAGCAGAATCGTGCCACCATTTGTATTAGCAAAAGAAGAATAAGTCTCCCATATGCTCTCTGGAAGTCCACCAGTTGCTAGCTTACATTCTCTCTCATGATTTTCTCCAAGGTTCAACTCGTTTAATATTTCCTGCTTTATCAATAATAAAACCTTCCTTTACTTTAAAATAATAGGTCACTTTGTCATTTATAGCTCATCATCTTCAAATAAATTATTGTCTAAAAAACTTCGTACCAGTTTTCCAAATTCAGTTATTCTTACACATGGCTCCCTATTCAAGTCATATGCTATACTTGGATCTTTCTTACTTCTAATTCCTGAAAATATATCATTTATGGCACTTATTTTACTTGGTGATTCCACTTCCATCATTAGTCCGTAACCAATTAATCTTTCCGTAATATGATAATCAATGTCGCTTTCATCCATTATTACCAATGCTTTATAGTCTGCAATAAACACCCTTGAATTTAGGTCTGATAATTCACAAAATACATTCCAACTAATTTTTCCATCTATATATGAAGCATACATTCTCGCTAATATACCAGACTTAACAGTATCAATATTACAATCCAATAGATAAATAACCCTGCTAAGCTCTTTTTCTGCAAATTTAGGATTGTCCATTTTTTTCTTATAATCTTCTACTTTTTCTGGCAATATAGCGTTTCTCCGGAATTCATCAATAAACCTCAAAGTTTGCTTGAGCAAATTTCTGTCCCTAATAGCCACTCCTGTTTTGCAAAATGCCACAATAGATTTTGCTATTGGAACCTCCGCCAATATATCATTGTTAATTGCTGCATCTATACCCATTTCTGAAAAATCTAATGCTATATCCTTAACATTGTCATTAAACAGTGTATTTTTAAAATCAGGTACTAAATTCATATGTCACCTCTATATCTTTGCCAACAAATCTACTTTTAATGCCTTCTTACCTTCCTGCGCCACTTCCACACCTTGAAATTTCGCATAATTCACCTTTACACCATCATCCAAGTCAATCTCGATTCTCTGATTGGCTACATGAGCAATTGCCTCATCATATATCTTCATTTCTGCAAGCTGCTTTGTATACTTTGTTACTGCCTTTGTAGCTTTCAATTTTTCTGATGCAGATGTCGCATTGTCAATCGTATACTGTGCACTCTGCATTGCAGTTTCTACATACTTCTGTGTCTTATGGAGATAATCTGTTCTAACTCTGCCGACTGTATCAGCATCATATCGATGCATGTAAATAAGTGCCTTAAAACCATTCTGCTTTCCACTATCAAACAGCCAGTAAATAGGACGTTTTTGATATACTTTCACATGATCTGCATAAAACTCTTTCAAGAAATAGTTACGGATAACTTCCCTTGAAGTGTCTCCTTTGTTTCCTAACGCATTAGCAATAAAACCAAGATTTTCTTCCAAAGTATCTGCTCCATATGCTGTTTTTATAAATTCTACAAACCGTCCGACAATATCATCTGAGAAATATTCTTCGTCAGTAATAGGTATAATATTGTCAGTATCTGGTATAAATGATGTATATTTACTGTTATCCCATTCACTGCCTGCAAAAGCTAAACCATCTTCATCTAATGAATACCGACCAAACATACAACCAACCGCATAGGATACAAAACTATAAATATCTCTCTGCAAATCTGCTTTACGTACTGTGATATCTTTGTCTTCTACTTCTGGTGTCAGTTCGTCTTGCAAGCCATAAATATCAATAAAAATACTATTTAATTCTACTTCATCAGATTTAAGCTGATTAAATCTCTTTTCACACTGATTCTTCCAGTTTTCGTAATGCCACGAAATCAATCCAAACTTTTTCATTCTTGATTTTTCAAATTGAGACGTTAGTTGCTCTTGCTTTATAGCAGCTGATGGCACCAAAGGATGACGAATAAAATCCCATGAAGTTTCATAAGAATCCCAGTCTTCTTGAGATATTCTAATACACTCTTCTACCTTTCCAAGAGTCCAATCAGGTGCTTCTATATACGGTAAAGACAATATATTACCTGTCAGAATATTGATAGTAGGATTCAAAAATCTGTTAAAATACTCTACCACCTTTGAATTTAAATACCCTAAAATTCTTAAATCCATATTCTTCATAAATATTGCAGGTGATGCTACTCCAAAAACCTTATTTTTGCTATAACGAAATGATGTTTTATTACTAGTTACCATTGACCATGTGATTGCTTCTTTGAAATATGAATCAGTATCGCCCCTTCGAACAGATGAATTCGTTTTCCCATCTGTCCATAAATCGTAAATATTCATAACAAATTCATAATTACCATAATACTTTCGATAACTTCCTCCTTTATTCATTGGAACCCATCGGACTTTTGGATTATACTCATATTCTTCACATGTAAAATCAATTTCTTCATTAGCTATTTCGTACCAAATTCTCAAAAACTTTTTATCATCTCCTGTTACAATTCCAGCTTTAGCAAATGCAATATCATTAATTTTATTTTCTTTAAAAATAGATGCTGTATTTTCACTAATCCAATATGCTATTGGATTTCCAGGAATTAATTTATAAATATTCTGTGAAGTTTCGTAAAAATATGGACATTTCAGTTCAGAAATAGCTTGTAGAACCATTTGCCGCTGAACATCCATTCCCCCTTTAAAATCAGATAATTTAATGCATAGTGTCTTATCATTCTCTACACCATTTTTTAATACAAATGAACAAATTGGCACTGTAGCTTCCTCATATGCGGAATATTCCATTTGAATAAGCGATACAATAAATTTATTGTCCAAAATATAATTGCGCAAATGTTCGTATGTTTTAATAAACATCCATACAAATGGTGTCATATAAGAAGCATATCCATCAACTTTACAATATTCCAAGTTACGATATATGAACACACTGAACAAATCGCCCGAATACTCTGTATACTTATGGCTAATAAATTTTTTTAGATTTTCATCTAATTTATTCATATAAGGCGGATTTGTAGAAACAACATCATATTTATTACTCATTATTCCAGCCTGTTTTGTTAATTGAAACATTTTGGGCAAAATATTATTAAGCCAATCTGATATAAACACATCTATCTGTCCAACATTATTCGCAATATACATTAAATATTCTGCAAAACTCTCATAATCCTTCTTTTCAACAGTTTGCAAAGCTCCTGTTTCCTTTGCGTCTCGATATACATCTACCAGATATTCGCCAATTTTATTCAACTCTCTATCATTAGTCAAACCTTCACATGTAAACTTCTGTATAGAATCACTTTCCTCAATAACAGAAAGATGATTCATCATTCCACTTGTCATTGCACGACGATTAAAACTACGTGCTTTCATCATTACCGCGAAATAGGCTAACTGATATGCACGTTTATCAATATCCAACCCAAATAAATTGTTTTCTACAATGCTTATTGCTGCATCTCTATCAGAATATCCACACTCACGATATATTTCCATTAGCACATCGAATGCATATATAAGAATATGTCCGCTCCCCATACAAGGGTCGAAAAAAGTTAAATCTGTAGGTTCAATCTCTTCATTCACATATTGAATATCTTCAGTTTTAGGAGCAATAAAGAATTCCAATTTCTCTGCTAACTTACTTTGTGGATTTCTCTCAATCCAATATCTTCCCAAGGAATTATCTACCATATAGCGAACAACCCAATCTGTTGTAAATAGCTGTGTAGCTGCCGGAATATCCTCTTTTTTTATAGAACCTTTATTCATATTTACTACTTCATCATGTTTCTGCGATATATAATACTGATATAACCAGCCGATGATTTCTACCTGTCCTGCTGCCTTGCCATCCTCATCAACAGTTGTGATGTTAAAATCTTTTTCATCGATACCATCTACAAGCATACGAATTACATCATCTTCATTCGTAAATGAGATGTTCAGAAGCATTTCTGTATAGTCTTCTGTCTCTTCAAAAAGTCCCGGTAACACTTCATGAAGCAGATTACACTGCTTGATAAAGAGCATTCTGAATAAATCATCAAGCCTGTTGTTCATCTTGGCATCAATGATTTCTTCTCTCTCTTTATCAGTGAAATTCCAGTCAATATCTGGAGCCATAGTTACCACATCAGGCTCATTTTTTCCTTCTTTTTCGGAAGAAAGCACACGAACTCTTACAGGATACATATAGTCGTTCACTTCCATAAAACGGATAGCACAAATTCTGTTAAACCATGTATATGCCACTTCTTCCACTACCGCTTCAAAGCCTCTTGCATGAATCTGGTCTACCAGTTTTCTTCTCTGCTCACACTGTTTTTTGTTAAGTGTTACCTCTGTTCCTGCTGCTGTCCTATATACCTCAAAATCTGCACCTTTTGTGATTGCTTCACTGCAATTATCCGGTGTGATCCCAAGCATACCTGCTTTATCGGTAACGGATGCTATCAGCTTATTTCTTGCATCTATTGCAAATTTTTTAATTGCATTTTTGTTCATGTGCTATATCCTCCAATCAAGCTTATCAGCTCAATGTAATTATTGTGTCTTCTTCCAGTTCATTCATCAGTTTCTGCTTCATCTCAGCAAGAAACTTATCAATATCCTGCTCTGTCTCTATCGAATATGTTCTAGCCCCTGCCACATTGCTGATGGAAACATTCTTACGTCTCTTTGTCTTTACTTTAGTCGGTGCTGGAATAGGTTCAATCGGCTCTTTACATGGTACTACCGGTGCAACAGGTGGTTCCGGTGCAGGCTGATGTGCCCTCTCATATTCATCTATCTCATCCAGACACTTGATTTTTAAAGTGTCACTTTCCAGCTTGATATTCTTAATTGCAGCAATATCACTGGATGTTCTGAGTTTCTCCAAGATCTCATCAAATCTCTGATTGATACGAGGACGGAGCACTTCTGCAAAAGGCTTAGTATCCAATACCTCTTTTACTTTAAGGAAGTCATCATGTACTAATGGATCCATGATTGCAGCTTCCTTTTCAAGTAATCCCATATGAAGTTCTTCAAATCTCTTATTTAATTCCGGCAATTTCTGAATCTTACCAAAAGGCTTACTGTCCTTAACGATAGTCTCTATCTCTTCGACTACTTTTAACAGCTCCTGGTCACTTACATATGTCTTGCTGTTTCCAAAATATGCAAGGTTCTTTACTGCCTCTTCAAAAATCTTTCTCTGATCACCCTTGAAGAAGTCAAATACAGGTGCAGTATCTTCTGCATCGTCAAGCAGATCATCTCTCTTCTTATCTACTGTCTTGAAGAACTCTGTAGGCTCATTGATATCAAGGATTTCAGCAAGTCTCTTTCTTGCCTCTTCCATCAGTCGCTTGCAAGGATATTTTGGATTGATTCTGTACTCTACAAGGATGTCATCGTATACTTCAACTTTATCCTTTGCTCTGCTCTTGAAGCTGCTCATGATTTTGTCATCATCATCACTGGAAACATTAAATCCAAAGTAATCCTTCATAACTTCTTTTGCTGAGCGAATCTGTCCATCCGTTGCCCTTTCTCTGATGTCTATCAGGAGTTTCTCTACATATTCACGCTTTGTAATATATCTGACCAGTTCATCCTGATTCGTTGAAAGTAATAACAGGCTCTGACTGTTAAGAGTAAGAGACACTCTTCCCAGCTTGAACAGCATTGCAACAAGCCACTGCACATCCTTTGGATCAAATCCATAAGGTGCTGCGCCAAACTTATCCTGTAATGACTTAAGGGATGTCTTCATATGTCTGGCATTATTTAATCCAATTACCTGTACCACTTCCTCTAAAGCAAGCTTATTCGGTGTGGTGTCACTTGTGCCAAGGAAGCTCATCTGACCATCACTATGCTTAAAGATAGCACTGATATCTGAAAGCTCCGGTGCTGTCTCCATATAGGTGAGCTTATTGTATTTCATTGCTACAAGCTTACCGAGTGCTTCATTGATTCTTGTTGCCGGTTCCTTAGCCGAAATAGTTGCCTTATCGCCATTTACATAAATGTCCGCATTCTTTAATGCATCCTCAATAAAGATTCGGATTCTATCCTTCTTCTCAATACGCTCATCCTCTTTTGCCCTGCGGATACTGTCAAAGCTGCCTCTGGCTCCGGAAGCATTTTTATTAAGGAATTTATATATCTTGATGGATTCTGTAATCTCATCAAGGAATGTACTGTCATTTGGCAGCTTCACAATCACACTGCTTTCCTGTGCTGAAAGCAGACGAAGTGCAGAGTCTGCATAATCTCCGCCATAAGGTGTAATAACTGTCACTCCGATATCGTTAGACTGATTGCCCTTGAAGAATCGGTCATCCACCTTCTGGTTGAATGGGAATAAGTAACGGCTGCTGTAACGGTATTTCTTCTCTGTGTAGATTTCCTCAAAGATAACTGTAGAAGCCTCTCCGATGATTTCTCCCATCTCTACTGATTCATTGTTGATGGCATTATTGATTTCCTGCTCCTCGTTTGTCAGAAAGATGTATATTTCACCATTCTTCTGTACAAGTGTCTCTTTAATCAGTTTCTTTAATGATTCTTCAATCTTAGAACGGACTTCAATCCTCTCATCATCAATATTGGAAATCATAAGCGTAGTAAGGTTATCCACATTTGCCTTAATTTCCTTGACATATTTAATCATAAAGAGAACTTTCAAAAGCTCTACATCGAACTCATCCAGCTTACTGTTATTTTCTGCATCTGAGATTACCTGACTGTGCTGGTGGTCAATAAACTTATGCAATGGATCGTAGAAGAAGCTAAACGGAACCAATACTCCATCCTCTTTATCCATTACTCTGATTGCCGACTCCTGAAACAGTGCAAGCATAGAACGTGACTGATCAGACAGATGCTTTCCACTTGCGCCATGTGTTCTGACCGCAGTAAGTACCTGTCCTAAAAGATTGAACTGATATGGTATGAACGGATAGCAGTCTGCGAAATCCGCCTTATCTGCATACAGCTTCTTGTCCGCTGTATCCGCTGTAAATGTAATAAGATTCTTGATAATTGATTCTTTCTGCTCATAGAGAAGTCTAAGCGTCTGTGTTGCTGTCTCATTCTTTGCAAGCACACGCTTACGAATTACTTCATCAACATTGGATGCCGAAAGAGAAAGTCTCGTATCAAAACGTCCCTGAATCTTAGAGAAGTCATTTCCCTTTGTCTTTGTAATAGAATCAATATCCTCCTGACTTGTTACGATAACCCATGCCTTACCTTTGCAGGCTGTTCCAAGGTCTTCCACAATTGTCTGGAGGTTGAGCATAAGCTGTGTGTCATCTGCTATATACTGACCGATTTCATCCACTAAGAAGATAACGTGATGATTCGGACCTTTCTTAGCACAATACTCCTGCACGAGTGATACGAACTTTTCGATGCTAAGGTCATAGCTGCCCTTTGCATTCTTGCACCAGTTGCGGGCTGCTTCCTCACTCATAAAGTCCATCTCAACTAATGTCTTTACTACTTTATCCTGAATAACTGCAAATGCCTGTCTCTTTTTATCCCAAGGTGCTCCTGCATTCGCCTCGAACTTCTCTTTGAACTCTTCAAATCTGCCCTCGTTATCCAACTGGCGCTCAAATTCTGCAAGATAAGGTATTGAACCACAATATCCCTGCATCTCATTGAACACCTTCATAAATACTTCAACGATAGCCTCCTTGCCGGAGCCTACCTTTGCAGAACCCTTTGAATCAATATTGAAAAGCATGACATCTGACTCAATTGTTCCAGCCTTTGTCATCTCTGCAATAAGCATCGGATCTTCTATCTTCTTACCATCTGTAAAATACTCAATAGCTCTTTTACCTTCTACTGTGCTATTTTTTAATAAATAAGACAGTATTTTAAGAAAGTGAGATTTACCACTTCCAAAGAATCCGGAAATCCAGACACCCATCTTATCTGTATATCCATCTACACCTTTTTCATAATTGTTGAAGAAATCCCTGAAATGCTTCAGAAGTTCCTTGGTCACTACATATTCATCTAATTCCTGATATACATTTTCTTCATCCGACTGACCTACTTTAATAACACCTTTGATGTCACGGTCAATCTGCTTTTCAAACATATTTTTAATCTGCATTGTTAATTCTCCTATTTTTCATAAAAAATTGTTTTCCTATTAGAAAATGCGACTGCCCTTGCAGGAGCAGAGAATTTTCCTCCTCTACACCAGACGGAATGCCCTGTAATAGTTGTGTGAATCCATTGTTCCAAATAATTTCAAATCCTGTCCGCTATACTCTCCCGGATAGAAAAGCACTACCGGCACACTGTCAAGCACCTGATGCAGGTTATTTAAGATGTTGTGGCTTGCTATTATCGGATGGCACTTGCCTACTCCGGTAAGGAATACCACACTGTCTGTCAAATCTTCCTGCAATATTCTGGATATGATTAGATTCAGCTCATTTGTCTCATCCAGCCCCAATGTTTCTACCAAGCTGTCTGCCATTTCAAAAAATCCATTCTCTTTTTCCAAATCAAAGAATGCTTCCAAATAACCTTCCTCCTGCAGTATCTCAACCATCAGGTGAAACAGGTCAAACTCAACTATTCTGAAATCTTTGTTTCCATTATTTATTCTATCCTTAAGGTATGCTATATGATTTCTCACATACAGCTCTTCTCTTGGATCATAATCGAATATATAATATCCGACTTCATTTCCAAGTCCTTTATTCTCTCTAAACGACTTCTCTGATATTTTGTCTTCTATCTGATTCAGTCTATCATCCAAACTTAACTTTGCCATGCTCAGACTCCTTTCACAGCTTTCAAGTATTCTCCCAATCCATTTGCAGTCAGCAATTCCTCTGTACGATAGTCAATGTGAATTGGCTTGATTGTTCTTGGTTTTGCACTACTTTCAAGTAATCCCGCCTCAAACATCATTCTAGTAAAGCACTGTTTCAGTTTCCGTACTGCTGTATCCGTCCATCCAGCCACAACATCACTCTGCAACGCTTTATCCGAAAAGAATACATTCAAATCCCTGTCTGTGATTTCCTTTTCTCCAAGCCTGAGTTTTTCATCATACACTTCATGAAGAAATTCAAAAAATAGTCGGCTATCCATAAGAATTGCAATTAAGTTTAAAATCTTTGCTGTCTCCACATCACAAGTGGCAAAAGCCCGAAGCACTGCTTCCGGTAAAGCAGATACTCTACGATAAGTACCATTCAATACCTCATATGCACGATATTCTGCTTTTACTTGATAGATATTCTCTTCCCAGGCTATCTTGCGGATATCCGCCTTGCTATATCCATCCTGAATATATCCTGCGGTCTTTCTGGACTCCTGCAGCCAGAATAATTTTGATGTAAGTCCTGCACTATATACTAACTCTGCCATTTTGCACTCTCCAACAAGGTTTATTCTTCTTCTTTCACAAACTCACAGATATCGCTAATATCGCAATCCAGATATGTAGCAATCTTGAGCAATACACTCATAGACACTTCTCCATCCTTACGCATCTTTGTAAGGGTATTCGGAGCAATATCTACAGCCTTTCTCAAATCGGCTTTACTCATCTTTTTGTCTACCAATAACTTCCATAATTTATTGTAACTTACTCTCATTCTCACACCTCGTGGCTTCTTCTATAGACATGTTATATTTGTCACAATTGAGTAAAAACTCATTTTAATTATAGTATAAATCATCTATTCCTGCAATCAAAATAGTCGCACATTCTTGCGAGCTTTAATTATTTTTATTCAAAAACCATTAATCTTTATGAGGATATTTACAAATTGACTAATCCATATTTAGAAAATAAAATATAGGCGCAGGTATTACCCTGCGCCTATCCTATTACAATTCTTCTGTTTTGTATGTGACATACCCCTCATAATAATAGCTGGTATCAATACCCTTCATATAGATTTCCCAGCTATTAATTTCATCGGTCAATGCCTGCTTTAATACGTGCTTTATTTCAATATCTCTGATTGGGCTGCGCTCCATGGCAAGCAGATAATCTTCTTTGTCTACCTTGCTCCAGTCAATGACTTGATGAAGTTCTTTCTTTAGAATCAGATCCAGCCAGATGCGCATACTGCGCCCATTCCCTTCTCTGAAAGGATGTGCAATATTCATTTCCACATACTTTTCTATGATTTCATCATATGAAGATTGCGGCATTTTATCTATGTTTTCAAGAGATACCCGCAAGTACATCAGCGGTGCAAAGCGGAAATTTCCTTTTGCAATGTTTACAGTTCGCATTTTGCCTGCAAAATCATATATTTCGTCAAACAAAAATTCATGAATCCTGGCAAGTGTTACATATGTTCCAGGATGTAAAGAATCCAAAATACCAGATTCAAATAATTCCTTTGCCTTCGCCTTGCTGATTTTCTCTTCTTCACGTGCTAACTGGGCAGAATCAGTAATCCCCAACTTATTCTCAAATGCCATGTAATGTTTTCCTTTCTGGGTTCATTGTTACTTTAAAGCAGATTGCAATAATAGTGTTTCTAATACAACATCACCCTAATCAACCCCAATACCAGCAGATGCACCGGATATACCCAATAGAAGAAATATTTCAGTTTCATTCCTCTTTCTCCATTATACAGATATATGGGAAGAAATGCTATAGCTGCTTTGGGTTCTGCAACGCCTACCATAACCGCCCCAAGAACTGTTCGTTGTACTTTATCAAATCGTTGCAGATAATAGAATAGGACAACGCATAGCACACCCATGTAGTGATAATCCGTTTCAAGAAGCTGCGCTATCCCTGCTCCGGTGAGAACACACAGCGCAGATGAAATGATACTCAGTCCCCTTCGTTCACACACAGATATCGCATATAAGGTACACAGCCCTATCGCCAATGTAAAAAATACATTCTGTCCTTCCGGATAAACCCAAGCTCCATGTACAGCCAGATCAAAGGGAACCTCTGAAATCGCCGCAAAGAGAAAGCATCTGCTGATATATCGCTTCACATCATGCGTGTGGCAGAATCCTTCCACCAGTAAAAAACAGTAAATTGGAAATGCAATCCGTCCGATTCCACGCATAACCCTATATACATCAAACTGATAATCCGCCATATTTACATAGATTGCCACTGCAAAGTGATCCACCAGCATAGATATAATCGCTATCCATTTCAAATCAGATGAGGTTAAACCATTCCATCGCATTTTCATAATTTCCTTCCCTATAACAGAACAGGCTGTCCTCAATCCCGGACAGCCTGTTTCTCTCAAGTATAACATATATTGCAATTGTGAAACGCCCATTATTTATTCTTCTTAGTACCGATCTTGGTACGAAGTACATACCACAGTGCACCTGTGATGCATACAGATGAATAAGTACCGCATACGATACCAACCATCAGAGGTAATGCAAATTCACGGATAGAAGATACTCCTAATACGAACAGTGCAGCTACCATGAAGAAAGTTGTCAGTGAAGTAAAGATACTTCTTGATAATGTCTGGCTGATACTTCTGTTTACGAGCTGTTCCAGATCATCCTTCTTGGTCATAGCACCAAGGTTCTCTCTGATACGGTCAAAGATAACGATTGTTGCATTGATAGAGTAACCTACGATAGTCAGCATGCAGGCAATGAATGTGCTGCCCACAGATACTCTTGCTACTGCGTAGAATGCAAGCACTACCAGTACATCATGGATCAATGCAGCTACAGAACTTGTTGCAAAACGAATATCCTTGAATCTGAACCAGATATATAACAGCATGCAGATTGCTGCGATTACTACAGCTACGATTGCGTCACTTCTCATTTCAGAACTGATTGTTGAGCTGATTGTCTCTGCAGTAATCAGATCAGAATTTACACCGAAGTTCTCTACTAACGCTTCTGTTAATGCCTGTCTCTCTTCTACATCCAGTGTTCTGGTCTTGAAGATAACCTGATTGCCTCCTGCAACCTTCTGAACCTGTACATTGGCATCTTTGGTAATCTTCTCGATTACAGGCACTACCTGAGAATCCAGAGCCGCCAGATCCATATCTTCATTAAATGTAACATTTGTAGATGTACCACCCACGAAATCAAGGCTGTAGTTCAGGGCTGTTCCTGATGTTCCCTTATTTACGCCCATGCATACAAATCCACCGATAATCATAACCAAAGAAATTGTAAAGAATATCTTCTTCTTTGCCAGGAAGTCCACTGTCTTTCTGTCCTTGGCTTTTCCATAGAACTTCTCATCCTTTAAGCCGACTGCATAGAGTGCTTTCAGAATCATTCTTGTAATAACAAGTGCTGTAAACATGGAAAGAACGATACCAAGTGCCAGTGTCTGGGCAAATCCCTTAACTGTACCCGATCCCTTCAGTCCAAGAACCAGTGCAGCGATCAATGTTGTGACGTTACCGTCTACGATAGCAGACAGTGCTTTCTTAAACCCTACATCAATAGCAGAACGTACTGTCTTTCCGGATGCAATCTCTTCTCTGATACGTGCGAAGATGATAACATTTGCATCAACTGCCATACCGATTGACAGGATAATACCTGCAATACCCGGTAATGTCAGTGTGATTTCAAACATATTTAAACATAATACTACCAGAATCGTATAAATGATCAATGCGATGGAAGATGCAAGTCCAGGAATCAGATATACAGCAATCATAAAGATAACAACCAGTGCAAGTCCGATAGCACCTGCTTCAAGACTGGTCTTAACTGCTTCTGAACCAAGCTGTGCACCTACAACATTGGAACGTAATTCTTCCAGTTCCAGCTTCAGTCCACCGATACGAATCTGGCTTGCCAGCTTATCAGCTTCCTCGAAGCTCTCCATACCTGTAATCTGTGCCTGTCCATCTGTAATGGCAGCCTGTACACGGGGTACGCTGATGAAATCCTGGTCATAATAGATACCGATGCTTTCACTGGAAGCATATGCCTTGGTTGTAGCATCTGCAAATGCCTTGGTTCCTGCATCTGTAAAAGTAAGCGAAACTACGAACTGGCTGTTGCCAAGCTTATCCTGTGCAGAACCACCCTGTGCAGAGGAAACATCTGTACCGCTCAGTACGATACTTCCATCTTCCTGTAATTCAGCGATAGTCTTATTTAATGTATAACCTGTCGCACCATTGCCTGTATATGTATAGTTGGCATTTCCTTCGCTGTCAGTCTGTGCGATGAAGTACAATGCACCTGGTCTTCCCAGATCTTCAAGGATTGCATCTGCATCAGATACACCCGGAATTTCGATGTTGATTCTGTCTGAACCTTCTCTGTATACCAATGCTTCTGTACTGTAAGTCTCTACTCTTTTCTGCAGCTTATATACAGTATCACTCATATCCTCATCAGAAGGATCTTCATCTCCTACTACCTGATAAGTAATGCTGACACCACCTGCCAGATCAAGTCCCTGCTTAATCTGTGATGCAGCACCGGCTTTTTCTGAACCGATACCGCAAATTGCAACATACCCCAGTGCAACTGTGACGAGCAATGTTACAACTAACGTAATTATGGCTTTGCTCTTTTTCATTATCTATAATCTCCTTTACTTAGTCGGTGTTGACCCCCGCCATTAGTCCTCTTCTTCTGCTGCTAATGCTGCTTTAAGCATGATGGCACATTCCACACGCTTCTTCTGTAATTCGCATCCCAGATCATAAGCATCATGAATATTTCCATGGAAATTATAAGAATTGGCTGCGCATCCTCCGCTGCAATAGAACTTTGCGAAGCAGTTCTTACATTTTTCTTTGGAATATACGTTACAGCATTTGAATTCATCGCGTATTTTAGTATTGGTAATACCTGTATCCACGTTACCCATCAGGAAATCCTCATTACCAACGAACTGATGGCATGGATAGAAATCTCCCCATGGAGTCACTGCCAGATACTCCGTTCCCGAACCACAGCCGGATAAACGTTTGTATACGCATGGTCCACCTTGTAAATCTATCATAAAATGGAAGAAATTGAAATCTTTTCCTTCCTTATGACGTCTGAGCATTTCAGCTGCAAGCTTGTCATATTCTGCAAGGAGCTGTGGAATATCTTCTTCCTGTAAAGCGTATTCTTCTGCAGGAGGTGCTACTACCGGTTCTACAGAGATCTGCTTGAATCCCAGATCTGCAAGGTGACAGACATCCTCTGCAAAATCCAGATTATGACGTGTAAATGTTCCACGTACATAATAATTGGTCTGGTTACGGCTCTCTGCTACCTTCTGGAACTTGGGAACGATCATGTCATAGCTTCCCTGTCCGCCTCTGAAAGGACGCATCATATCATGAATGTCTTTTCTTCCGTCGATACTTAATACGATATTTCCCATTTCCTTATTGGCAAACTCAAGAATCTCATCATTAAGAAGTACACCATTTGTAGTCAGTGTAAAACGGAACTTCTTATGATGTGGCTCTTCAAGGCTTCTTCCGTAAGCGACCAGGTCTTTTACTACCTGCCAGTTCATCAGTGGTTCCCCACCGAAGAAGTCTACTTCCAGATTCACTCTGTTACCTGAATTGGCTACCAGGAAATCCAGTGCCTTCTTACCTACTTCAAAACTCATCAGTGCTCTTCTGCCATGGTATTCACCTTCCTCTGCAAAACAGTACTTGCAGGCAAGATTACAATCATGTGCAATATGTAAACACAGCGCCTTGACAACAGTCTCTCTATTTTTGAAAGCTTCAATGCTCTTCTCATAGATATCGTCTGTAAAGAGCATCTGGGCATCTTTTAATTCGTATATCTCTTCCAATGCTTCCTTAATCTGTGCCTGATCATATGGCATATTGGAAGCTGCCAGCTTATCATAAGCTGCATCGCAGGTATCCTGCTCCATATGATTCTCCACCATAGAAGCAATTACGTCATAAACAACATCATCAACCACGTGAACGGCACCGCTGTTCACATCCAATACGATATTGAATCCGTTATTTTTATACTGATGTATCAATTCTTTCTTTCCTTTCCTACCAGGTATGCGTTTCCTATATCCCTTAGTTACGCACAATAAGCAGCGACTCATCATCGCTGCTTATTTCATCTGTTATTGCGATTCTTTATACTGGAACTTATTTAGTCTGTTCGCAGCTCTGATTACCTACTGTACAGGATGTCTTACATGCTGACTGACATGATGTCTGGCACTCGCCACATCCGCCTTTCTTCATGGATTCCTTGTAATCTCTAGTGTTTAAAGTCTTAATATGCTTCATAAATAAAGCCTCCTATCATTGTGTGTCTCAACGACCGAATTTATACTTAATGTAGTATAGCATATATTTTTCATATCGAAAAGTACTTTTCTTATATTTTTTTACTTACCCCAGCATTCCTCCCAGCATCCCGCTGCCGAGGCAGATAAGTAATGTTGTAATACTTGAATTGGATATGGGGGTAAAATCCGGCTCCATGGCAATCGACAATACACATATAATAAGGAAATATGCCGTCCCTGCCCCCATTCCCCACAGGAATCTCCTGCTTTTTGCTCCCTTGGCATAGAATAACCCCGCCAGAAGTGAGGAAATGACATAGATTGCAATAATCGCAATATCTACCATCCTTTCACTCAGATCACACTTATAGAGCAGCCCCGCAGTAAGCAAAAGCAACAGTCCCGTTATCACATAAGCCCCCAGCAGACATTTTAACAGCGCCAGTATTCTTTCATATTTCATGATGTACCCCCTGATATTTTATAGTTTCTTTATTGTATTTACAATTCAATACTGATATAATCTATGCGTATACTGCATCTATTCAGAACCGTAATCCTGATATTTGCAGAAGAAACTATATTTTATTTTTTAACCATAAGGAGGTTATTATTTTGGATACCGCTGGTGTCATACAACTTTGTATTCTTGTAGTTCTAATCATGCTTTCTGCATTCTTTTCTTCTGCCGAAACAGCATTGACAACGCTGAGTCTCGTGAAGGTCCGTTCCATGGCAGAGGAGAATCCCACGAAAAAAGTCTTAACATTACAAAAGATTCTGGACAAAAAAAGCAAATTGATCAGTGCAATACTGATTGGCAATAACATTGTAAATATCAGTGCATCTTCCCTGATGACTTCTCTCGTTATCCGCATCTGGGGCAACGCTGCTGTTGGTATTGCAACAGGTGTCCTGACATTGCTGATCCTGCTCTTTGGCGAGATTGTCCCAAAGACCTGGGCTATGTACAATAATGAGAATCTTGCCCTTGCTTATTCAAGTCCAATCTACTTTCTGATGCAGGTACTCACTCCGATTATTTTCATTATAGATAAGCTCTCCGGATTTCTTCTGAAGCTGTTACATATAGATTCATCCAAACGTGCCATGATGACAGAAACAGAATTGAAGACTTATGTGGATGTCAGCCATGAAGACGGTGTCATCGAGCAGGAAGAGAAGAAGCTGATCTACAATGTGTTCGATTTCAGCGATTCTGTTGCCAAGGATATCATGATTCCGCGAATTGATATGACTACCATTGATGTGGAAGCAAGCTATAACGAACTGCTGACTTTGTTCAAGGAATCCATGTACACACGTATTCCTGTCTATGAAGATGACAGTGATAATATTATTGGTATCATTAATGTAAAGGATTTTCTTCTGGTGTCCAATAAGCGTATGTTCAAGATACGTGATATCATGAGAGAAGCCTATTATACATATGAATATAAGAAAACTGCAGATCTTCTGTTGGAAATGCGGAATATCACAGCAAATGTTGCACTTGTCCTGAATGAATATGGTGCAACAGTCGGCATGATCACTCTCGAAGACCTGCTGGAAGAAATTGTTGGTGAGATTCGTGATGAATATGATGAGGATGAGGATGAATTGATCCAGCAGGTAGATGACCATACCTATCTGGTAGATGCAAGCATGAAATTATCTGATATCAATGATGCTATTGGTACTTCCTTTGATTCTGAGGATTTTGATTCTATTGGTGGTATTATCATCGGACTTCTGGACCGCTTCCCTTCTCAGGGTGAAACAGTTACTACAGAAGATGGCATTATCCTGACAGCTACAGAAGTTATCCAGAATCGTATTGAGAAAGTAACAATCCTACTTCCCGAATCACAGGAGCAGGGTGATGCGGCTTCATCTGAGCATTCTGAATCTGAATCCAGCCAGGAAGCTTCCGAATCACAGTCAGTCGGTTAATCCGTTCATTTAGTTATTTTGTAACTATTCTGACTCAATATATATGACAAAGTAACCCCATGCACAAAAGGAAAGCATTGAAGATGCGGTTTTGCGCATGGGGTTCTTAATAATTACTGATTTTATAAATCTGCGTAGAAATGATACGTATCGAGAATCTCCTGCGGTACATCCGGGGTCTCTCTCTGGATTGCCTTGATACGCAATTCAAATTCCTGTTTCTTCTTCATGGAATTTCTTCCAAAACGTGCCATGGCAGCTTCATAAGGTCTCTGTGTTTCCAGCTTCTGACGCAGGATCTTCTCAAAAGGACAATAGGTAGCCAGAATCTCTCTTGCTACTTTATTCATCTTCATGGAACCATTGGACTCACTCTTTACCCACGCTTCATAATCAATCAGGAATATTTCACGGGAATTGTTACGTCCCTTCTGAATCTGCATCTTCACCTTCTCACGTGCCTCATCAGACAGGTCCCTGTTCTTACGGTAGAACTGGATATAATCCATATATTCTGAGGTCAGTGATTTAACCTTAATATCATTCCACTGCATACCCTGTATACATCTGCACAGCTCCCAACGGAATCTTCCGAACATTTTCACCATCATATCATCTATATTGGTGTTGGAAAGTATCGGGAAAACAAATCTTCCCGGAGTAGCCTTATTCTTGCCTCCTACTTCCTGCCACATAGATGCATTGACACCGGATAACGGGAACAGGATTACATCAGGATATACATTCTTCATGCAGGACTCATGATTAATCTTCAGTTCTACATTGGAATACAGTACTTCTCTGTAGAAGACAGAATAATCAATCTTCATGAGATTCTGCACGCTTTCATTAATTCTCTTCTTAGTCACCAGAATCTTATCCAGATAACCATATATTGCTTCTTTATACAAGACAGGCATGTATGCTGTTGGTTGTCCATATAGCACACGCATATTACTCTTCATCATATTCATGACTTCGTATTCCACACGCTTGTCCATGTTATTGGTCAGAGCCTTCTGCTGCTGTTCTGTAATCTCACCTTGTTTCTTCAAGGAGCGCAGGTTTTCAATATAATCTTCGTCAAATTCACTCTTGGAAGGTTCTCTTTGTCCATCGTGAATTGCCTTGAGCCACTCACACAGCGTAAATACATGGCACGGACCTTCGTCTTCCTCTTCTTCAATTCCACACAGAAATTCCAGATGCTCCTGTTCCAGCAGCCGTTCATCCAGCATTCCAAAGTTCAGGAACAACTCTACTGCCTTAGGAGGCACAATCAGACCTTCACATACCTTTCTAAAGCACGCAAGATATAACTCAAATACCATTGGCGTGATCGTTTTCTTGGCTTTCTTCACATCATCTTCTACAGACAGTCTATCCGGTGCTTTCACCAGATAATCCATATTTGCACGCAATACTTCTATCTTCTGTTCATCATATGCTGCATACTGGACAACCTGTTCCAGAGAATTCTTCAATGAAAGTACAGATCTGCGGATCATTGCCTCTTTTTCTTCTTTTGACTTCTGTTCTGTCTCGGTCATTTCCTTGGAGATAATCTCTCCTATGATTGCTTTCTTAGCCTTCAGATCCCAATCAGGTATGTCCATATGCCTGCCAAGCTCCTGATATTGGAAACTAACTTCCCCAAGAATCTCTTCCAGCAATCCCTGCATTTCCTTTGGGACATCGCCTTTTCTTCTCATTTCACGGCCTTGTGCACAGGCATAATCAAACAGATTATGGTCCTTTCTTCCCACTATATAAGAAAGAAGATTATGTATATATTTAATCAGTGTAATGCAATCTTCTTTAAAGCCGTCTACTACAGCCGCAATCTCCAGCACAATGAAATTTACCATCTCTTCGCTATAAGAATAGTATGCTTTCTGGACATTTAAAGGAATCCCTGCTGCCTCTGCATAATAGCCCAGTCGGTCTTCATTAATTTCCATCTGGTATTCACACTCTTCCAGCTCATCCAGTTCTTCAATGATAAGAGGGGATACTCCGATTGCCATGCACAGATTTTTATACCCCTGATAGCTTCTTTTGGCAAACTCATATAAACGGCTGGCACGCATGTGCAGATCCTCACGGAGGTGCGCCATGTCTGTTATATAATGGAATTGCGAAGATACCATGATTGCCCTGTAATCATCACTCTTGGTAATCACATTATGCAAAGTCTCCTCGCCGGATACGGAAAGCATGTAGATAACCGAATCTTCCAGTGTTGTATAGGAAGCCCCATAGGTATCCCGGTTCCAGTCATTTAATGCAATAAAAGAACCCTGATTTCTCACCAGTCTCATCCATTCGTTCTGCATCAGCACTTTTCCTGCCAGCACGATTCCTATGTGGCTTACCGTATCCCCCTGTGCAAATATTACCTCGCCCTTTTTAATGATATTTTTCCCATTCTCCATCTTACCGTATTTACCCTGCCTTTCTTCACCTGTTCCCGGTTCTGCGGGTTGTACTACTCCATGTTCCGCAATTCGTTATCTGTTATCATCATAATCTGCTGCGTAAATTCATCCTGATATGAACTTACGCTCACTATATGATTTGAAATGGTATGATATATCTTCATAAAAGCAGATACCAACGTCTCCCGGTCAGTTATCCGCCCATAATTTTCTTCTGTCACATATCTGTCAATCCCACCGCCGATTCCTCTGCCGGTCAGCTTCGCATAGCTTTCCTTCGCTGCCCACATCTGATAGAACTGGCTGCATCTGTCTTCTTCATCTGTAATCGCACACAGGCGCTGATACTCATTTTCATGATAAAATCTTGCAGCAAGCTCCATACGGTACGGACGCATCTGTTGTATGTCTACCCCTATCGGTTCACTGTCCATGCCACATAGAACCCAGTCTCCCGAATGTGAAAGAGAATAATGCAGCCCAACATATCCCTTTAATATGGGCTTTCCATATTTTCCCTGTTCTATCTGTACTTTCTTCCAATCCTGTGTGGTATATCCTTCTCCCAAAAAGGCATAACGCAGCAGAAGCCCTGCCATGATGCTCCTGTTGCGTTCTGCATTGTTCTTCATTCTATGTATTTTATCCCTTCTACTGCTGTCTAACATAGAGAAAATATCCTCATACTCTTTCTCTTCTATGTCTTTTACCCTGGATGCATATATCTTCATAGGGATCTCCTGTTTAGTATTTTCCAAAATCGTAACTATTCAGAACCCCATGCGCAAAATCGCATCTTTGATGCTTTACTTTTGCTTATGTGGTTACTTCGCCATATAAATTGTATCAAATATGCTTATAAATAAGCATATTTGATACAATTTTTTATCCTTCTGCATATCCATACATGACTTGACTACATATGTCTATTGTAAATTGTTTTTAATTGCAAGTCAATAGATTATATTTTCTGCTACATTAAATATTTCTTCATAATTGTCAGAGCATTTTTCTCAAGTCTGGATACCTGTGCCTGTGATATGCCTATGGATTCAGCAACTTCCATCTGGGTCTTTCCCTCAAAAAATCGCAGCGTTATAATTTCATTCTCTCTCTCATTTAATCTCTTCATAGCTTCACTAAGGGATATATTCTCTACCCAGTTCTCTTCACGGCTCTTCTTGTCGCTGATCTGGTCCATCACATACAGGGTGTCTCCCCCTTCTGTATACACGGGTTCATACAGGCTCATCGGATTCTGAATTGCATCCAGTGCATACACAATGTCTTCCTTGGGTATGCCGATTTCTGCCGCGATTTCAACAATTGTAGGCTCTTTGGAATGTAGTCTTGTCAGATTCTCCCTTGCATATATGGCTTTATACGCAGTATCCTTCAATGACCTGCTGACACGTATTGCGTTATTGTCCCTTAGGAATCTTCTGATCTCCCCCATGATCATTGGGACTGCGTATGTGGAAAATTTTACCTCCAGGCTGGGATTAAAATTATCAATAGCCTTAATCAGTCCTATGCAGCCTATCTGAAACAGATCGTCTACATTCTCATTAGACTGTGAGAAACGCTTGATCACGCTTAATACAAGCCGCAGATTGCCTCTGATATAAGTCTCTCTGGCTTCTTTATCTCCCTGCTCTATTCTGGCAAACAATGCTTCTTTCTCTTCGTTATTGAGCACCGGAAGTTTTGACGTATTTACCCCACATATTTCTACTTTACTGATTGCCATGATTTCTCCTCCTATTTCCATGCCTGTCTCCAGACATATGTAAATACCAGTGAAATCCGGCAATCCCTCAGACTATGTTACCCTTATTCTTTTACCATCTCTTTCTTGAGACGCTTCATGATCTTCTTCTCCAGTCTGGATATGTACGACTGTGATATTCCAAGATAGTCAGCCACTTCCTTCTGGGTCATCTCACGCCCATATGGGCTTCCCAGCCCGAATCTGAGCTGAATGATTGTTCTCTCCCGTTCCCCCAGCTTTGCCACTGCCTTACGCAGCAGTTTACGTTCTACCTCTGTCTCCAGATCCTTGTAAATAACATCTTCATCTGTTCCCAGGATATCTGACAGCAGCAGCTCATTTCCATCCCAGTCCACATTAAGAGGTTCGTCAATGGACACCTCCATTTTCGTTTTGTTATTACGTCTCAGATACATAAGAATTTCATTTTCGATGCAGCGTGAAGCATAAGTTGCCAGCTTAATGTTCTTATCACGGTTAAAGGTATTGATTGATTTGATCAGTCCTATCGTTCCGATTGAAATCAAGTCTTCTACTCCGACCCCTGTATTATCAAATTTCTTGGCAATATACACCACAAGCCGCAGATTATGCTCTATCAAGATCGACCTTGCCTCTTCAGCAGCCTCTGTATCCAGGTCATTGATTGCTTCACTTTCTTCCACGCTCTCCAGCGGTGGCGGCAGAATCTCGCTTCCTCCTATATAATGGATTTCCTGACGTCCACTTAATACGCCGGCATCCTTTCTGCCCAGGCAAAGTTTCATACGTCCGGGTAAATATACCTTCAAAATCATTTATCATTTCCTCCTGTTCGTTCTCTCCTGTTCTTATAGCAGACCTGTATGCAGTATCATCTGATAGCTTCCATTCCCTGAGAGCTTTCCTTCATACAATGCAATGACTGCTTTCTTCTGCACATATGGCTCATCTTCTCTCCAGATGATCAATTCATCTACCTCCGTCCCCTGCAATATCCCATGTTCTTTTCCTATGCTGTGATATGGAATCACTCTGTATCGTTCCTGTATCGTCTGATGGCACAAAGTGTCGTAGACATCCCTTTCTATAATAGATACAGGTCTGCCACTGATCGGCTCTCTCAATCCGTTTCCTGTATCCAGCAGCGCTTTTAAAGTCAGCTTTCTACCCTGTTGTGCCACTTCTACATCGTAGATTGTCTGTTTTTTCACAATCTGTTTTCTTTCATACAGATAACCCGACACAGTTCCCATGATCGCTGTTACAATGGCTGCGCACAGAGTATACTTCGTTCCCAGTATTCGTTCCAATCCTGTAAATAATCTATTCCAGACAAAAGACATTACATAGAAATGCAGCATTGCTGTCCATTGTTCTGACATACTCCTCATTCCCGATGCAATTGTAATCACAAGCAATCCTGTCAGCAAAATCAGCAAAATATATGCGATACCGTAACGAAGCCGTAATATGATTGGCAGAATCGCCATCATTCCCCCTATCAGTGATGCACTCAGAAGTCTTATGAAGCGAATACGTCTGCCTGTAAGAATCAATGTGAATATCAGCAGGACCAGGTTTAACAGCACATTTTCCAGAAAGTATACATCCAGATATAATACATAAATCCTCAACCACCTCTCTTCCTCGCTGAACGAACTAAGTATACTAAAAAGCCCCTGCTTATTTTGTCAAAGCAAGGGTTAAAAGAAGGTTTATTTATCGACAAAAAACGCAGCCATTGGCTGCGTTCACTTATTGCTGTGTTGTTCCTTTTTTCAGGAAGCTTGGAATATCAAGGGATTTCTCCTCAACATTGCTTCTTAATTCTGAAGGTCTCTGAATACCAGGGAAAGGTCTGGTAGGTACTGTACCCGGATTCTGTGAAGGAATTACATTGACTCCCGGTGTAACCGGTTTGGTCTTGGTAATCGTGGCTGCAGGCTTCACTGAGAAGTTGCTGCCTATATTGTTTAACTTGTTGAATGGAGAGTTCGCTGCATTCTGCTCTAAGCCAGTAGCAATTACGGTAATTGTACAGCTGTCCTGCATATCCTTGTTCTCTGTAGCACCAAAGATAACGTTCACATCATCACCTGTAAGTTCTTCGATGTATGTAGACGCTTCATTGGCATCATATAAGCTGACATCACCGGTAACATTCAGGATAATATCTGTTGCGCCCTTGATGGTTGTCTCAAGCAGCGGTGATTCTACTGCCATCTTAATTGCATCAGCAGCCTTGTTCTCGCCCTTGCCATGTCCAATACCAATATGTGCAATACCCTTGTCCTTCATGACTGTCTGCACATCTGCGAAGTCCAGGTTGATAAGGGAAGGTACATTGATCAGGTCTGTGATACCCTGTACAGCCTGCTGTAATACTTCATCTGCCTTCTTCAAGCCCTCTTCCATGCCTGTCCTTCTGTCCACGATCTCAAGGAGCTTCTCGTTTGGAATGACGATCAGTGTATCTACATGCTCTTTCAGCTTCTCGATACCACTGAGTGCGTTGGTCATACGCTTCTTGGCTTCGAAACGGAAAGGCTTGGTTACAACACCAATCGTCAGAATATCCATGGACTTAGCAATGGACGCTACTACAGGAGCTGCTCCTGTACCGGTTCCGCCACCCATACCACAGGTAACGAATACCATGTCTGCACCCTTGATTGCTTCCTGAATCTCTTCTGAACTCTCTTCAGCAGCCTTCTCGCCCTTCTCAGGTACACCGCCTGCTCCAAGTCCCTTGGTCAGCTTCTCGCCGATCTGTAACAGCTTAGGAGCCTTACAACGCTGTAATGCCTGTTTATCTGTATTTACTCCAATAAATTCAACACCAGTAATATTTTCATCTATCATTCGGTTGACTGCGTTATTTCCGCCGCCACCAACACCTATAACAATAATTCTTGCTACAGGACCTGCTTCATCTTTATCATGAATCGTGAGATTCAAACCTTCTTCCTTCACAATTCTTCCTCCTTCACAATTCTTACTCCATGCAACTATTTATGCTCTTTCAGTCACATAATACATATCTAATTTATCATATAATTTTTTGGGCAAATAATCAACATTTTTTTCTATTCTTTCAATTAATTATGTTAATTTTATGCCTTTAATCTCTTTCAAAGGAAACACTTCTGCTCTCCTGGGTGTAATTCTGCAGATCCAGAGTACCACTCTCACCCTTCAGTGATGGTAATATATAAGGAAGCTGCATCAGTTTCTCATCAAGGTTCTCCAGTTTACCTATATTGACTTTTACCTTATCATACCCCAGTGTCACATTGTAGGAAGCATCGAACTGTATCTTGTCACAGATAACATCATACTTATTCAGGAGCTTGGTAATCGTCAGTATATTTTGGAAAATCTGATCATTCTCTATAGGCAGCTTCTCGTACAGGACAATATGGTCAAATGTAAGACCTGTAACCTGTGGAATGCCCTGTGTGGGTACTTTGGCAGCCTCTACCACCATACCGTCATTATCAAAATACATATATCTTCCCAGATACTCCACATATCCCGCCAGCGCTTTCTCATATACGCTGATCTTTATCGTATCATTAGATACAATAATGACATCCATGGTATCAATGAAAGGGATTCCCTTGATCTCCTTATTCTTGTATTTCAGGGACAGGTAAAGGGAGTTGTCCCCAAAATGCCCCTTGAGTACCATTGCCTGTATCTCCTGTGCCGAGTAATGCTTATTACCCTCCACAATCACCTGACGCACTGCATAGTGATAGGACAGGAAAAGGACGATAGAAAGCAGTAATGTTACAATACCAAGCCCGGTGATCAGACGTATCTTTAATTGCAGATGTGGTATATATTCCATATCCGCTGTCTGTTTCATGGTCATCGCCCTTCCTTTCCTTATCATTCTTATTTATAACTATTCAGAACCCCATGTGCAAAAACGCTTCCACCCGTTATCTGCTTATTGTGGTTACTTCGCCGATCACAGCCCCAAGATTCCTCAAATTTCCTGTAATATTCTCATATCCCCGCCGTATGTATATGGTATCACTTACAGTGGTAATTCCATCTGCTGCCAATCCTGCAATCAAAAGCGCCGCACCTCCACGCAGCTCCCTGGCTATGACATTGCGTCCTTCCAGCAGACGTCCGCCTTCAATCACCGCGCAGTCCTGTGTCTGAATGATTCTTGCCCCCATCCGGCACAATTCTTCGATGATTTTAAATCTCCCAGAGAAGATACGTTCACGCAGTATCAGTCTGCCTCTTGCTACACAGGCGGCTGCCATCAGAGGCGACTGCAGATCAGTAGGGAATCCGGGATATACCGCTGTCTCAACCAGAGGTAGATTCTTCGCCTCTTCCGGTGCCTGTAACAGCATCGTATGCCGGTCTGTGCATGTAATGATTGAGGCCCCCATCTGCTCCAGCACCTGCAGCACGGATTCCATATGGGATACAGGTGCATCTTCCAGTATGATCCGTCCTCCGGCAGCCATCGTGGCAAAAAGATATGTCCCCGCCACAATTCTGTCTGAAATCATGCGGTATTCCACTTCGTGTAAGGCATCCACCCCATCAATGATGAGTGTATCCGTGCCAATCCCTTCTATCTGAGCACCTGCTGCATTGAGAAATTCGCACAGTGCCGTAATCTCAGGCTCTCTGGATGCATGCTCCAATATGGTAGTGCCACGCGCGGTTACTGCAGCAAGCAGTGCATTCTGTGTAGCGCCTACACTGTATATGGGAAATGTAATTCTGGCTCCCCGCAATCCACTGGTTCTGGCATAAATATAATTACCCTCTGTCGTAATCTGTGCCCCCAGCTTCTCCAGTGCCATCAGATGAAGATCTATAGGACGTTCACCAATAACACAGCCTCCGGGGTAATCAATTCCTACCTGACCGACTCTTCCAAGCAGTGCGCCCATAAGAATCACTGATGAACGCATTCTGCCTACATATTCTCCTGGCAGCCGGTGTTCTCTTACATGCTCTGCATTCACTGTCATACGGTGGTCTGTCCTTTTTACCTGGCATCCTGCATGTTCCAACAGCTTCTGCATGCACACTACATCCATGATCTGTGGACAATTATCCAGTGTGCATTGTCCTGCAATCAACAACGTGGCTGCCAGAACAGGAAGGGATGCATTCTTACTGCCCTGTATCCTCACCCTTCCCTGTAGTGGATTCCCACCTTTTATCTGAATTGGAATATTAGAAGATTCCACCATAGTCCCACCATACAGCTACATAACTTATTTTATTATATGTAATACAGCTGTCCAATGATACAACTTATGCCTTGGCACTTTTACTGACATTCAGTACAATCGCAATCTCTGCCAGAAGAAACAGTGTGGACGAACCACCATAACTGATAAATGGCAATGTAATACCGGTGTTTGGTATTGTATTGGTTACAACGGCGATATTCAGAATAACCTGAATTGCATAATGTGCCATAACGCCTACCGCCAACAGAGAACCGAACTGATCCATGGTATTATTGGCAATGACCATACAACCCCAAATCAGTACCACGAACAGCAGGATTACTGCCAACGCTCCAAAAAGCCCCAGTTCTTCACAAATAATAGAGAAAATCATATCATTCTGGGATTCCGGCAGGAAGCCTCTCTTCTGCATACTCTGTCCAAGCCCCTTACCCCAGATACCGCCGGAGCCAATGGCATACAATGCCTGCAGGGTCTGGAATGCCCTGTCTGTACTGTAGGATTCAGGGTCAAGCCATGCCTTGATACGCACCAGTCGGAACGCAGTTACATCATTACCTGATGCGAAGACCACAACTGCTCCTGCCAATGCAAGAACAGCTACAGCTGCGATAATAAAGTACTTATAATCAGGTATCGCTACAAACAGCATAGCAACCGCAATTCCCATAATGATAATCGCTGAACTCAGGTTATCCGTGATGACATAGATCAGACCGGCAACAAAAGTAGGCGGAATAATGAAAATCATAAATCCCTTAAAGGTTCTCAGACTCCTGCCCAGCTTCGTGATAATACTCGCCAGGTAGATAATGATACCCAATTTGGCAACCTCCGCAGGCTGCAAGGTCAGACCTATCTTTAAATCCAGCCATCTCGTAGCACCGTTTCTGGTTACACCAAGAGGCGTCAATACCAGAAGGATCAAAACAATGGAACCAACCAGGGCGACCATATCAAATCTCTTCCAGACCTGATATGGAACTCTGGAGATAAAAGCCAGCACAATAAATCCCAGAATCGTGGAAAAGAGCTGCTTCTTCAGATAATAAGCCGCATCTCCATAATCCACACTTGCCTCATAGGAACTGGTTGAATAGATCATCAACAATCCAAAACCTACAAGGAACAATACTACGGTCAGCAGTACATAGTCCAGGCTGTGCCCTTCTTTTCTCTTCTTTTTCTTTGATTGAGCCACCCTATCACTCCCCAAGTTTATTTACATATTCCTTGAACATTTTGCCACGCACTTCGTAGTTAGGGAACATTCCCCAGCTTGCACATGCAGGAGATAATAATACTGCATCCCCCGGTTTTGCCTCTTTTACACAGATATCCATTGCTTCCTCAAATGTATCTGCAAAACAGATATCCTGGAAATTATGTTTTCTTGCACATTCTGCAATTTTCTCTCTGGTCTGTCCAAGCAGTACGAGCTTCTTTACTTTACCATCAAAGCTCTCGATCCACTCATCATACTCGCTGCCTTTATCATAGCCTCCACCGATCAGTACGGTAGGACGATCCATTGCCTTGATACCCTGGATTGCTGCATCAGGATTCGTACCCTTGGAATCATTGTAATATACAACACCGTTCTTGGTTGCTACATATTCAATTCTGTGTTCTACAGCCTTGAATCGTTTTATAGTACTTAAAATATTCTCCATTGGTACGCCTGCACTGGTTGCAATTCCAATCGCCGCCATAACATTCTCAATATTGCAGACACCGACAAGATTCATATCCGTCTTCACATTTAATAGTCTCTGTGCTTCACCGTTTCTTGCAAGATAGATGTCCTCTCCTTCATAGAAAAGTCCATTATCCAGTCTTCTTGCCGATGAGAAAAAAACAACAGTCGCCGGACATCTCTTCTCGCCAAATTCTCTGGTATATGCATTCTCATAATTCAGAATACAGTAATCATCCTTCGTCTGGTTCATTGTAATTGCTTCTTTGGCTGCAATATAATTCTCCATGGTATGATGTCTGTTCAGATGATCCGGGGTAATATTCAGGATTGCAGATACCTGTGGATGGAAATATTCAATCGTCTCCAGCTGGAAGCTTGATATCTCTGCTACAGATACGGTATCCTCATCCATCAATGGTGCTGCCTGTGTATAGGGATTACCAATATTACCTACTATATAGACATTCTCATGGTATTCCTGCATAATCTGTCCTACCAGAGAAGTAGTTGTTGTCTTACCATTGGTTCCGGTAATGGCAATAACTCTGCCTTTTCCATAATTGTATGCCAGCTCTATCTCGCCCCATACAGGAATCTTCTGCTCTTTCAGATACAGAACATAATCCAGATCTGTGGGTACTCCGGGACTTAATACAGCCAGTGAAATACGCTGCGCAAGCTCCTTTGGAAAAGCCCCAAGTACAATCTCTGCGTGACTTCCCTCCGGTAATTTCTCACGTACAGTTTCTTCTGTTAATTTCTCATTGCCATCATACAGGATTGGAAGTGCACCCTTCTCCTCCAGAAGTGTTGCCGAACCAATTCCACTGATGCCTGCGCCTACTACCAGGATGCTTTTACCTGTTAAATCTATCATAATGTGCCTCCTCATTTCATTGTCTGTCATTACAGGATTCAGTATAACCCTTTTCCTCTAAATACGGAAGAATATTTTCAAAAAGTTGACGTATCACAGGTGCTGCAATCTGTCCTCCATAGTAAGTACCCTGTGGTGTATTGATAATTGCAATTGCCATGACCTGTGGATCATCTGCCGGTGCAAATCCAAGAAAAGACGCTATATACCTTCCTGTGCCTCTGGGCAGCGTCTGGCTGGTAGCAGTCTTACCACCCACACGATAACCTTCCACATATCCATTCTTTCCTCCTCCACTCTCTACCACCTGTTCCAATACATACCTCATCTTCTTGGTGGTATCCTGTGATACAATCCCTGAAGTGACCGGATACTGGAATTCTTCTATCGTGCCATTGGCGTCGTTCACAGCTTTCACACCAAAATGCGGTGTTACTACGTCTCCACCATTGATAATGCCCGCTACTGTAGCCATAAGCCGCACCGGTGTGATCTGAAACGACTGTCCAAAAGATATCGTAGCAAGCTCAACCTCTCCTATTTTATCCAGTTGATGCATAATAGTAGCCGCTTCCCCCGGCAGATCTATTCCTGTCTTTTGCTTCATGCAGAATTTCGTAAAATAATCATAATAGCGCTGCGGTCCCAGCCGCAATCCTACTGTAATGAACACCGGATTGCAGGAGTTCTTCACCGCATCTGTAAAGGACTCCGCTCCATGACCTCCCGCCTTGTGGCAGCGGATTCTTCTGTCATCTACAATAATCGCTCCTGAACAGCTGAACCTGTCTTCCAAAGTTACCACTCCGGCTTCTAATCCTGCTGCCGCTGTAATAATCTTAAAGGTAGAGCCAGGTTCATAGGTATCATTGATGCATCCATTTCTCCACATTGCATTCAGAAGCTCCTGCTTCTGTTCCGAAGATAATGGCTCATCTCCTGTCTGTGCGGTCATTTCAGGAATCAATGTATAGGGTTCGTTCAAATCGAACTCTGGTACATCTGTCATTGCCAGAATCTCTCCATTGCGTACATTCATAACAATGATCGACACCCCTTGCGCCTGTTTCGTCTCATATGCCTGTCTGGCAAGCTGTGTGGCATATTTCTGGATATTGACATCCAGGCTCACATAGAGGTCACTGCCTGCTATAGGTTCCTTACGTTTCTCTCCCATGCCATCCAGTTCAATGCCTTTTGCATCGGTAATTGTCAGAATCTGCCCATTTTGTCCTGTCAGATATTTCTCATATTTTACTTCAAGTCCGACTATGCCCTGATTATCTGCTCCTGTAAAACCCAGTACCTTGGATGCCAGTTCTCCGTAAGGGTAGTATCTTTTGTAATCTTCATCCACCTTAACACCTGCCATGTCAAGATTTCTGATCTTATCCCCAATCTCCTTATCGACATTACTCTTTATCTTCTCTCTGGCTGAATATTTCTCTACCCGCTTCCTGACATATTCCTGCGAAAGTCCTAATTCCCGGCTTAATACTTCAATGACCGTCTCTGCATCCTCTATCTGACTGTGTATCACGGATATGGTACATACAGTTCTGTTATCTGCAAGAATACTTCCGGTGCTGTCAATGATTCTGCCTCTGGCTGCCTTGATATCTCTTTCCCTCTCATGGAGCATATCTGCCAGCTTCGTATAATGTGCAGAACAGAATAACATAAGGAATCCAAGTCTCACCATTAACAGACATAGCGTCAGAATCGTCAGAATACATAATATAAATGTCTTTTTCTTCTGTATGGTTTTATTTCTAGCCATGTAAAAACCCCATAAAAGTGATTATTATAATTTTATTATCTCTCCTATGGGGTTATGTACGCTAAAGTATGGTTACTGATTTGTGACAGCCGTGTCAGAATCCTGTGTATCCTGTGAGGTATCATCCCCTTCTATGCCATAATCCATCTCTGCCGGTTGTCCGGTAGCAGGATCAATCAATTCCCCTGTATTGGGATCTACCACATAAGTAGAAGAACCCGCATTGTCCTGTCCGTCCTGGTTCTGCGCAGTATCGTCTCCTGCTGCAGCATTGCCTTCTGTTGTGGCATCATCACCCGTTGCGGTATCATCACCTGCTGCGGTATCATCTCCTGCTGCGGTATCATCTCCCGATGTAGTGCCATCGCCTGTTGTAGTGGATGAAGTCTGAATCGAATTAGTCAGCATGGCATCCACTTCTGCCTGCTCTGCAATTGTCATTTCTTCTGTCATTCCTATATGCATATAAGGAAGAACCTCTGACAGAATATTCTTGACAATTCCTGTGGCAAATGTAGCATGTGCCTGACCCTGACCTTCCGCGTTCGGTTCATCTACTACTACATATATTACAATCTGTGGATCATCCGCCGGTGCACATCCGATAAAGGATACCACATAATGTTTATGGTCACGGGGTACTTTCTCTGCAGTACCGGTCTTGCCGCCGATAGCATATCCTGCCGGTCTGGCAGATTTACCGGTTCCTTCTGCAACCGCCGCATACAGATACTGGCGCATCTGCGCTGAAGTTGTCTCCGAAATAGTCTGTTTGAGTACCCGTGGCTCAATATTTCTCACTGTATCTCCTGTAGAATTGGTAATCTTGCTTACCACATGAGGCTCATAGTAATATCCGCCATTTACAATAGATGAAAAAGCTGCTGCCATTTCAATCATTGTTACATTAAAGCCCTGTCCGAATGATGATGTTGCAAGCTCTGATTCTCCCATGGTACTCTCATTGTATACAAGGGAAGCTGTTCTTGCTTCGCCGGCAAGGTCGATATTCGTCTTCAATCCCAGATTGAAGATATTCTCGTATTTGATCATGATCTTTACGCCAATGGCTTCGCCCATTTCCATAAGTGCTACGTTACATGACTGCTCCAGCGCACCACTGACATCCAGAGTACCATGTCCACTACGCACATTACATCTGATATAGTGATCCGCTACCTGTAGACCACCCGCACACTGATACGTCTCATTACCTGTGATCTTACCAGTCTCCAGACCTGTTGCAATCGTAATTGTCTTCGCCGTAGAACCAGGCTCATAGGTATCTGAAATACAGAAATTACGCCACAGCTGATTCAATGTATCATAATATGTGTTGTTGTCCTGCATCTCCTTAATCTGCTCTTCCGTATAGTACGCTGACAGATCCTTGGGATTGTTCAGGTCAAAGCTGGGATAACTTGCCATGGCAAGAATCTCACCATTGTTGGGATTCATGATGATACATCCTGTATTGTAGGAGCCTGCTCCTTCTCTGGCTGCATCCCTGTATTCTTCATTGAACTGCAGGATGTATTTTTCTGCAATCGCCTGAATATTTGCATCAACCGTAGATACCAGGGAATGACCGTCTACTGCTGCTATCGTGGTTCTCTCCAGCGTAGCATCATCATTGAGATAACCATACTCACGCCCATTCGTACCATTCAATTCATCATTATAATATTCTTCCAGACCGTAAGTACCATTATTATCTGTTCCGGTAAATCCGATCACATCACACGCCAGTGAGTTGTTGGGATATCTTCTTGTGTACTCTTCTTCAAACCATACACCATTGATGACACCCTTCTGGTTATCACTGTCTGCTGTCTTATTAAATTCAGCTGCCTCTGCTGCTACTTCCTTCTCTTTATCCAGGAAAGGACTGATTTCATCATAAGTCAATCTTTTCTTCAATACATAATACTGGGAATTGGGATTGTTCTCCACATAGGCATCCAGATCTGAACGACTCAGTCCAAAACATTCTGCCAAAGCGCTCAGCGTTGGTTCTTTGCTCCTCTCATCATCCAGCATGACTTTACAGTCAAGCACTACATTATATACCTTTTCGCTGACTGCAAGGATTGTTCCATTCCTGTCTGTAATGGTTCCCCGTTTAAAAGGCAATGTCGTTGAATCATACCTCTGCTGGGTAAGGATCTTCTTCTGATAACTCTCCTGATTATCTCTGGTAATATATACCAGTCTTACGCATAAACCACCAAAAGCCAGCAGTATGATAATAATCATGACTCCCAGCTTTTCTCTAAGTATTTTCTTAAATGTCTTCCCCTTTTTATAGCGTCTTCTATTCTTATTCGCCATGCTACCACCTGTCTTTACTCTGGAATATCGCCGTATTGTCTAACGTAATCGCTGCCTTCTCCTGAATAAGTGATAACCTGCCCCTCTTTGGCATATTTCATGCCTAACTCACCAATTGCGATTCTCTTTATCTCATCCAAATCCACATTGCTCATGATCTTCGTATATGTCTCATCATTTGCAAGCTTCAGATTATTGAGCTCACTTTCCATCTTGGAAATATGTGTAACCCTGTTTGTAATGTCTGATTGTAAATTAATATAGCCCATCAGTACAACACAGACTACCAGAACAGAAGCTATCATAAATGAAATATAGCCCAGATTCATAGGAGAAACTTTCATTCTCCTTTTTTGGTTATGCCGTGTTCCCTGATGTGTTGTTCTTGTTCTTTGCTGTGGAAGCGGCTGAAGCTTCCTTGCTGTATTTCCATCTATATAAACTTGTCTTGTTGTGCGCTGATATCTTTGTCTGTTCGTACGTGATGCATGTGACGAACCTGCACTCCTCATATTATCAATTACCATGCCTTTCTATATATTGGCTTAAATACGTTCAAATACCCTGAGTTTGGCACTCTTTGACCTGGAATTCTCTTCCATCTCTTCTGCACTTGGCAGAATCGGTTTTCTGGGTGTTGCTTTACCATAAGGTGTCTTACCACATACACACACCGGGAATTCCGGTGGACAGGTACATGGATTCTCTTTCTGTCTGTATACATTCTTAACAATTCTGTCTTCCAGTGAATGAAATGTGATGATGCACAGTCTTCCCTGGTGATTTAACATGTCTATCATGTCATCCAGAGAATCTTTCAATACATCAAGCTCATGATTACATTCAATACGAATCGCCTGAAAAGTACGTTTGGACGGATGTCCGCCTGTTGCTCTCATCTTGGCTGGAATCGCTGCCTTAATGATGTCATTGAGTTCATAGGTAGTCTCAATGGGCTTGTCCGCTCTCGCCTGTACAATATGCTTGGCTATATTTTTGGCAAACTGATCTTCTCCATAATCCCTGATAATATGATACAGCTCCTGCTCTGAATAGGTATTTACGATGTCTCTTGCAGTCAGCTTCTGACGCTGATCCATACGCATGTCCAGCGGTGTATCATATTTATAGGTGAAGCCTCTCTCTACTGTATCCAGCTGATAAGAAGATACACCAAGGTCAAGAACAATACCGTCTACCTTGTCTACTCCTATCTGTGCCAGTGCCTCTCTGGCATTGCGGTAATTATTACGGATAATCGTAACCTTATCTCCAAACTCCGCAAGTCTCTTACCCGCTGCCTCTATCGCTGCCTCATCCTGATCGATACCGATGAGTCTGCCTCCATCACCCAGTCTGCGGCATATCTCATAAGAATGTCCGCCCCCACCTAATGTACCATCCAGATATATTCCATCCGGTTTTATATTCAGTGCTTCTATTGTTTCATCCAGTAGAACTGACTTATGTTTGAATTCCATTGTGTACGCTCCCCCTTTTATAATGTAAGTCCCAGTTCTGACATATGCTCTGCAATATCTTCCATATCATCATATTCAGAAGCATCTTCCCACTTCTCTTTGCTCCAGATTTCAATTCTGCTGGCTACGCCCACCAGCACTACATCCTTATCCAATCCGGCAAATTCTCTGAGTACAGCGGGTATCAGGATTCGTCCCTGCTTGTCCACTTCCACTTCTGCTGCTCCTGCCAGAAAGAAACGTACAAATTTACGGGATTCCTTGTTCGTCATAGGCAATGCTTTGAGCTTCTCCTCAAAAGCTGTCCACTCGGCATTATCATACACAAACAGGCAGCCGTCCAATCCCTTCGTTACCACAAATCCATCTCCAAGTGCTTCTCTGAATTTGGAAGGAATGATAAGCCTGCCTTTCGTATCTATCGTATGATTGTATTCGCCCATGAACATAGCAATCACCGCCTTCAACACAAACAGAATCTTCTTTTCTTCTGTTTTGCAGTAAAATGTGGATATCTGTCTCCCACTTTATTCCACTTCCATCCACTTTCCACCACTTTTATACCATTCTACATGAATTTATATGAAATAACAAGCAGTTTTCACTATTTTTTCATGATCGTGCCTTTTTATTGTGGATAAGTTTACAATCGAGTAGGAGGGAAATTTAACTAAATTTCCCGACCTCTCACACCACCGTGCGT